>CXWK01000337.1_pt5 | contig 79402 bp, 71 predicted proteins | sample 590851 | NCBI WGS metagenome assembly CXWK01 (sample SAMEA3498364, study PRJEB10139) | wastewater metagenome | biome: wastewater treatment plant; material: activated sludge | place: Denmark | collected 2014-08-01 | reverse complement strand
CGACGTGCGCCGCGCGGCATCTTTCATGGTCCTTACGCGAGCGCCGGCGTCGCACGGCGCACCAAACGCCTTTTGATGCAGGGCTTCGGCCTGCGCGACTGTTCCGACCACGCCTTCGCCAATCGCGCTCGGCCTTGCCTCAAGCACGAAGTCGGCCTGTGCAGCGCGCCCTGCGTCGGAAAGGTGGGAGAGGCGGAGTACGCCGAGCGCCTGAGTGCCGCGCGCGAAGTCCTCGCGGGTCGCGTGGAAAAGGGTTTGCGCGAGGAGCGCACGCGCATGGAGGCGGCGAGTGCGCGCGAGGACTACGAGATTGCACTCCGTGCGCGCGATCGCATCCGCGCGCTCGAGGAGCTCTCCGCTCCACAGAAGGTGCGTCTCGAGGCCGGGCGCGACTTCGACGTGCTCGGACTCGACGAGCGCGGACATTTCGCGCTGTTGCAGTACCGCGACGGCTCCTGGCTGCACACGCGCGAGGGTCGCGTGCCCTTGTGGGTGGATCCCGCCACAGCAGTCTCCGAACTTCTCGCGGCGCTCTACCGCGCCGCGGGTGATGAATTGCCGCCCGAGATCCTGGTTCCGGCCATGCCCGACGACGCCGAGGCCATCACCGAAGCTCTCAGCGAGCGCGCGGGCCGCAAAGTCCGATTGCTGGCCCCCGTCCGCGGAGAGCGACGCGCGCTGTTGCGCATGGCGGCATCCAACGCGCGTGCCCAGCGCGGCGAAGCTTCGGCGGTGCGTTGGGACGCGACGGCGCAGAGGCTGTCCGAACTCGCGCGCTGCTCACTGCCGAGCATCGTGGACTGCGTGGATGCAAGCCATCTGCAGGGCAAGGAACGCGTCGCCAGCCGCGTGCGCTTCGTCGAAGGGCGCCCGGCGCGTGAGGCTTTTCGTCACTACTTGATCGGCGGTGGCGAAGGCAACGACGACGTCGGCGCGATGCGCGAACTGGTCGCGCGCCTGCTCAAACGCGCGCCGGAGGANNNGCCAAAGCGCGCCGCGGACGCGGGCCGGTCGCGGCGGAGGAGCGTCTCTTCCTGCCCGGCCGTGCCGATCCAGTGATCCTCGAACGCGGAACGCCCGAGCGCCTCTTCCTCGAGCGCCTGCGCGACGAAGCGCACCGATTCGCCATCGGGTTTCACCGTCATCGCCGCGAGAACCTGCGCCTCGTGCTCGAACAGGTAGCGGGCATCGGACCCAAGCGTCGCGCCTTGCTGCTCGACTGGTGTGCGGGCGACCTCGGCAAACTGCGCGACGCGGATCCGCGCGAACTCGCCGCGCTCCCGGGCGTGGCCTGGGAACTGATCGAGCCGCTGCAGGAGCACTTGCGGCGCGTCCTGCCCTGAGCCGCAACGCGCGGGCTTATCCGCGCGGATGATGCAGGCGGTGCAGAGCCTGCAGTTCCTCGGCTTCGACGTGCGTGTAGCGTTCGGTGGTGCGTAGATCCGCGTGGCCGAGAAATTCCTGCACCGCGCGCAGATCGCCGCCGCCGAGCAGGAGATGAGTGGCGCAGGAATGCCGCAGCGTGTGCGGATGCACCGACTCGCGCAGCTCCGCCCGCACCGCGGCCTGCTGCACGATGCGAAAGGCGCGATGACGGTCGAGAGCGCGGCCGCTCTTGCTGATCAAGAGCCGATCGCACTGCGGCGCGCAACGCGGACGCCCTTCCGCGAGCCACAGTTCGACCCGCCGACGCGCCTCGCCGCCGAAGGGCACCAAGCGCTCCTTGTCGCCCTTGCCGCACACACGCAGAACGCCGGCGGAACGATCCCCGGCGTGCGCTCGCAGCATGAGCGCGCCGAGGCTGAGTCCGGTCGCTTCCGACACGCGCAGACCGCCGCCGTAGAGCAGCGCGAGCAGGGCGCGGTCGCGCAAACCGAGCGGCCGCCCCGGCGCGGGCGCGTCGAGCAGGCGCAGGGATTCCTCGACGGAGAGCACCCGCGGCAGGCGCTCCCACAAGCGCAGCCGACCAGCACCGCGGGTGGGATCGCGACCCTCCAAGCCGCCCTCCGTGCGCAACCACCGAAAGAAGCTGCGCAAGCTCGAGAGCGCGCGCTGCTGGGAGGCGGGTGCAGCGCCTCGTTCACGCGCGTCGGCGAGCCAGCGCGCAAGCAGATCGGGCGTAAGGTCCTCCCAGCGCTTCAAACCGCGCGCGGTGAAGAAAGTTTGAGCCTGAATCAAGTCGCGCCGATAAGCGGCCAGAGTGTTCGGCGCGAGACCGGCTTCCGCCGCCAGAGCGCCAAGCCACTCCGCGCGCCGGCCGGCCAGCGCAGACGGCGATCCCTCCGCTTCCGATTGACCTGCCCGCGCGCGCATCCTTAAGATCTCCGGCCTTTTCGAGGGTCCGACCCTCACAGTACCGCGATGGCCAAGCTCCCGAAAGCCAAGCAGAACAAGTACCGGGCGGTCCTCATGGACATCCTCCGCCAGCTCGGCGCCAAGGTCGAGCGCATGGAGGAGATGGTGTTGCTGTCCGAAGACGGCGCCTCCCCCGACGAATCCGAGGAGTTCGGCTCCGAGGGCTACTCCCGCGACTTCCAACTCGGCCTGATCGAGAACGAGGACGAGATCCTGCAGAGCGTGCAGGAAGCGCTCGACCGAGTGGACAGCGGCACCTTTGGCACCTGCGATTCCTGCGAGGCCTTGATTCCCGAACGGCGCCTGCAAGTCGTTCCCTACGCCAAGTTCTGCGTGAAGTGCCAATCCGCGGCCGAGGACGGCTTGCTCGGTGAGGACTGAGCCCACGGACGCGCCGGGCTTCCGCCGCCCGCTGCTCCTCCTGCTGATCGTCGGCTTGCTCGCCGCCGATCTCTTCACCAAGGCTTGGGCCTTCTCGGCGGTCGGTGAAGGCGGTAACCAGTTGCCGCTCCTGGGTGACTGGCTCTCGGTGTACTGCGTGCGCAATCCGGGCGGGATCTGGGGGCTCGGACAATCCCTCACCATTCCGCTGACCCTGGTACGGATAGCCGCCGTCGGCGTGTTACTGCTCTTCGTCAAACGCCAGCCGCGTGAGAACCGCTTCGGAATCTTCGTGCTCGGCTTGCTGCTCGCAGGTGCGCTCGGGAACCTCTACGACAACCTCTCGCCGTGGATGCCGTGGGCGGGCGACGGGCAGGTGCGCGACTTCGTGATGGTGCGCTTCGCGGAGCCGGGATGGTGGCCGGGCCTCCTGCCCTGGCTCTTCGATCCCTTCCCGATCTTCAACATCGCCGATTCCTGCATCTTCAGCGGTTTCGTGCTGCTGCTCACTGGAGCGGCGCACCTCAGCCTCAAGCGACCGGCGCCCGCGCAGTAGGATGCAGCCCGGCATGCTCGCAGTCCGTCTCGGCAGTCTGCAGCTCGCGTCCCCGCTGCTCACCGCCTCCGGCACCTTCGGTCACGATCCGGCGGCGCTTTCCTTCATGGATTCGGCCGATCTCGGCGCCCTGGTGCTGAAGACCGTCACGCCGGAGCCGCGCCACGGCAATCCGCCGCCGCGCATGGCCGAGTTCACGGGCGGGGTGCTCAACTCGATCGGACTCGAGAACAAGGGGCTCGCCTACTGGCGCGAGCACGTCGCACCGCAGCTCGAACAAGTACCGGTGCCGGTGGTGGCGAACGCGGGTGGCCACTCGGCGGAGGACTTCCGCCGCATGACCGCGGCCTTCGACGCGATGCGCGGCGTCGCTGCGATCGAGTTGAACCTCTCCTGTCCCAACGTGAGCGGAGGCATGAGCTTCTCGACCGACGCACAAGCGCTCGACGAGGTCGTGCGCGCCTGCCGTGCCGCCACGCGCAAGCCGCTGTGGGTGAAGCTTTCGCCCAACGTCACGCGCATCGCGCCGCTCGCGGAGGCGGCTGAGCGTGCCGGCGCCGACGCGCTCACCGTCAGCAACACGCTGGTCGGCATGCTGGTGGACTGGCGGCGACGTCGGCCCGTGCTCGGCGGGCGTACCGGTGGCATGTCGGGGCCGGCGGTGAAACCGGTCGCGCTGCGCCTGACCTGGGAATGCGCGCAAGCGGTGCGCATTCCGATCATCGCTTCGGGCGGCGCGAGCAACGCCGAGGACGTGCTGGAATTCACGGTGGCCGGCGCGACTGCGGTGCAGATCGGCACCGCGCTGTTCCGCCGTCCGGACGCCATCAGCGGGATCGCCGCCGAACTGCGCCGCCTGCTCAGCGAGGCCGGCGTCACACTCAGCGAATTGCGGGCTTCGCTCGCGCAGCCGGACCCCGTATCCTGTCCGGTCGGCGACGCGCGGAACCCCCGCTGACGGCCGCCGGCAAGCCGCTCACATGGACTTCGACGCCATTCAGGACTCGCTCCGCGGGCTGGGCGACTCCTTCGGGAAGCTGCTGAACCGGGTGTTCGGCTCGCAGAACGATCGGCGCCTGCGCAAGATGCGCGACGCGGTCAAGCAGATCAACGCCTTCGAGAGCTGGGCGCAGGGTCTGGATGCCGAGGGGGTGCGCGCGCAGACCGCGCGCTGGCGCGAGGAGATCGCGGGCGGCCGCGCCCTCGACGAGTTGATTCCGGAAGCCTTCGCGTTGACGCGGGAGGCTGCGGTCCGCACCATCGGCCTGCGCCACTTCGATGTGCAGATGATCGGCGGCATGGCGCTGCACTCGGGAGCGATCGCCGAGATGGCGACCGGCGAGGGCAAGACTCTGGTCGCCACCTTGGCCGGTTACCTGAACGCGCTGGCTGGCAAGGTTTACGTCGTCACGGTGAACGATTACCTGGCGCGCCGCGACGCCGACTGGATGCGCCCGGTGTACGAGTATCTCGGTCTCAAGGTCGGCGCGATTCAGTCGTGGATGTCTCCCAACGATCGCCATCCGATCTACGCCGGCGACGTCATCTACGGTACCAACAACGAGTTCGGCTTCGACTACCTGCGCGACAACATGAAGTCACGGCTGGAGGATCAGGTCCAGCGCCAGCTCGACTTCGCGATCGTGGACGAAGTGGACTCGATCCTGATCGACGAGGCGCGCACACCGCTGATCATCAGCGGTCCTGCCACCGGCGACGCCGAGAAGTACCGCGTCGGCATGACCGCGGCGCGCAAGCTCAAGCCCGAAGTGCACGTCGAGCTCAAGGAGAAGGAGCGTTCTGCGATCCTCACCGAGGAGGGCATCGTCGAAGCACAGAAGCACCTCGGCATGGAGGACTTCTACTCCAGTCCCGAGAACATGGAGTGGCCGCACATCCTGGAGCAGTGCCTGCGCGCTCTGCACCTCTACCGGGTGGACGACCAATACGTGGTGAAGGACGGCGCGATCGTGATCGTGGACGAATTCACCGGACGCCTGATGGAGGGCCGCCGTTGGTCGGACGGCCTGCACCAAGCGGTCGAAGCGAAGGAAGGCCTGCGTCCGCGCGCCGAGAACCAGACCCTCGCGACGATCACTTTTCAGAACTACTTCCGCCTGTTCAAGAAGCTCTCGGGCATGACCGGGACGGCGATGACCGAGGCGGGGGAGTTCGCGCGCATCTACGACCTCGACGTCTTCGCGATCCCCACCAACCGGCCGATCACGCGCAAGGACGACAAGGACGTCGTGTACCTCAAGGTCGAGGACAAGTGGAAGGCGATCACGACCGAGATCGAGAGTGCGCAGAAGAGCGGTCAGCCGGTGCTGGTCGGCACCACCAGCATCGAGAACTCGGAGTTGCTCTCGGGCATGCTCAGCCGCCGCGGCATCAAGCACGAAGTGCTGAACGCGAAGCAGCACGAGCGGGAAGCCGAGATCATCGCGCAAGCCGGACGCAAGAGCGCGGTGACGGTGGCCACCAACATGGCGGGACGCGGCACGGACATCGTGCTCGGCGGCAACGTCACCGGCATGATCAAGCGCGAACTCTCCAACCGCGGCATCGCGGAAGAGGACGCGGAGAAGGTTGAGACCGTGCGACTGGAAATGGTCGAACGCCAGAAGGCCGAGAAGCAGGTGGTGCTCGCCGCGGGCGGCCTCTACGTGCTTGGCACCGAACGCCACGAAGCGCGCCGGATTGACAACCAGTTGCGTGGTCGCTCCGGCCGCCAGGGCGACCCCGGCCGCTCGCGCTTCTTCCTCTCGCTCGACGATCCCTTGATGCGCCGGTTCTACAAGGACTGGGTCAAGAACTTCCTCGCGCGCGCCGGCATGGGTGACGGCGAGGCGGTCGAGTCGCGCTTGGTCTCCAACGCGATTCGCAAGGCGCAGAAGAAGGTCGAAGACTGGCACTTCGAGATCCGCAAGAACCTGCTCGAGTACGACGAAGTGATGAATGAGCAGCGCCGGATCATCTACGAGCAGCGGCAAGCCGCACTCGAAGGACTCGACCTGCGCAGCCGCATCACCGCGATGTACGACGAGAGTTTCGTCGCCGCCGACGCGCAGTGGTCCGGCGACGGGCGCGAGCTCCAGCCCGATTTCCACACCCTCGCGCAGTGGGCGCAGCGCAAGTGGGCGAGCACGACCGAAGAGGCCGCTCTCGAGCGCCTGGGTTGGAAGCAGGCGCTCGAAACGCTGCGCGAAGAGGTGGAGACCACTTACGCCGCGAAGGTCGAGCGGCTCGGCGCAGAGAAGATGGGGTCGCTCGAGCGCTTCCTGGTGCTCAACGCGATTGATCACAAGTGGAAGGACCATCTCTACGCGATGGATGCGCTGCGTTCCGGCATCGGCCTCCGCGGCTACGCACAGGTGGATCCGAAGAACGAGTACAAACGCGAAGGCCTCGAGGCCTTCCAGCTCCTGCTCGAGCAGATCGCGGAGGAGGTCAGCAACTACGTGCTGCGCGTCGAGTTGCGCGAGGAGCCGACCATGCCGAGCGCGGTCTGGCAAGGGGCGCGCGCGATTCATCCGGAGTTCCGCGCGCCGGGCAGCGCACCCGCGCAAGGCGCCGTCGCGCAACGCCCGCGACCGCAGATGGCCGTCGGCTATCAGTCCCAGAACAGCGTTTCGCTGGGCGGAAATCGCCCGCCTCCGGCCGCTGCCGCCACCGCCGAAATGGAAGCCGCCTCCAAGCCTCTGAGTGCGCCGCCGACGGAAGCTCCGCCGGCGGACAAGGTGCCGCGCAACGCTCCCTGCCCCTGCGGTTCGGGCAAGAAGTTCAAGCAGTGCCACGGCAAGTGAGCCGGAAACGGCGCGCAGGATGAAGGAAACCCGCTCGGGCGCCTTCCTCGCCTACGGCCTGCTGCTCTATCTCGCCGCGCTGCTGCTCGCGCCGCTGGTGGCGTGGCGCAGCTTGCGCAGTCGCGGCTTCCGGCAGTCGCTGCCGGGACGACTCGGCTTCGCGCAACCCTCGGCCGTGGGGGCGGAGCATCCTCTGCTGCTCCACGGCGTCTCGGTCGGCGAGGTCAAAGCTCTGCGTCCATTGGTGGCGTTGCTGCGCGAACGGCGGCCGGAGCTCGCGATCGCGATCAGTAGCACCACTCCCGCCGGCCTGGCGACGGCGCGCGCCGCCTATCCCGATCTCGCAGTGCACGCCTATCCAGCGGATCTTCCCGGTGCCACGCGGCGCTTCCTCGAGCGCGTGCAACCCTGTGCGGTGGTGCTCGCCGAGCTCGAGATCTGGCCCAACTTCCTGCGCGCCTGCCACGCGCGCAGCATCCCGGTCGCGATCGTGAACGGTCGCATCACCGAGTCCTCGATTCGCGGTTACCGGCGAGTGCAACGCTGGCTGCCGCGCTTCGACCGCATCGCGCTCTACGGCGTGCAGAACGAACGCTATGCGAAGGGATTCCTGGCGCTCGAAGTCCCGCCCGAACGCGTGGTGGTGACCGGCAACCTCAAGTACGACAATCTGCCAACCGCCGTCGAGGACGCCGCCTACTGGACCTCGCTGTGGGCGCGCGTGAGCGCCGGGACCCCGCTTTTCGTCTTTGCCTCGACCCACGAGCCCGAGGAAATCGAACTTGCGCGCGCCTGGGCGCGGAGCAGCCTGCGCGAACACGCCGTCGCGGTCTTCGTGCCGCGGCATCCCGAGCGCTCCGAGCGCCTCGCGGTGGCGCTCGCGCGCGAGAGCACCGCGCCCTTGCTGCGCCGCTCGGAGTTGCGCGGCGACGAAGCGATCGCGCCCGGCAGCCTGCTGTTGGTGGACGTGTTCGGTGAACTGGAGTCCATTTTTCGCGGCGCGCGCGGCGCCTTCCTCGGCGGCAGCCTGATCGAGCATGGCGGTCAGAACGTGCTCGAACCGGCTGCGCTCGGCATCCCGATCGTGACCGGTCCTCACGTGCAGAATTTCCGCGAAGAAGTGGCGCTGCTGGAGGAAGCCGGAGGCCTGCTACGCGCAGCGGATGCCGCTGAAGTGCTAAGATGCTTCGAATCCTGGCTCGCCGATCCCGCCGCTGCGCTCCGCATCGGACGCGCGGCAGCCGGGGCGCTTGCATCCCGCCGCGGAGCGGCCCAAAGTACCTTTACCGCCTTGGAACGCGCTGGCGTGATTTCGCCCGCAGCGTCTGCATGATGGAAAGAAAACTGTTCACCTCTGAGTCGGTGTCCATGGGACACCCGGACAAGGTCTGCGACCAGATCAGCGATGCCGTGCTCGACGCCTGCCTGAGCGTGGATCCGGAATCGCGCGTGGCCTGCGAGACCTACGCCACCACCGGACTCGTGGTGGTCGGCGGCGAGATCCGCACCGAGGCCTACGTGGACGTGCCGGACCTCGTGCGCGGTGTGGTGCGCGACATCGGCTACGTGCACGCCGGAGCCGGTTTCGACGCCGACTCCTGCGGCGTGATGTCGGTCATTCAGCGCCAATCGCCCGAGATCGCGCAGGGCGTGGACGAGGACAAGAACTCGCAGGGCGGCACCGGCGCCGGCGACCAGGGCATGATGTTCGGCTTCGCTTGCCGCGAGACCGAAGCTCTGATGCCCGCTCCGATCTACTGGGCGCACCGCCTGGTCGAGAAGCAGGCCGAACTGCGCGCGAGCGGCGCGATCGAGTGGCTGCGCCCGGACGCCAAGTCGCAGATCTCCTTTCAGTACGAAGGCGATCAGCCGGTCGCGATCGACTCGGTGGTGCTCTCCACGCAGACCGCGTCCAAGGTCTCGATCGAAGAGATCCGTCGCGTGGTGAAGGAAAAGATCGTGCGCGCGGTGCTGCCCACCGAGTGGATGCACGCCGGCACCGACATCCACGTGAACCCCACCGGCGCCTTCACGATCGGCGGACCGCAGGGGGACACCGGACTCACGGGCCGCAAGATCATCGTGGACACCTACGGTGGCTATGCGCGCCACGGCGGGGGTGCCTTCTCGGGCAAGGATCCGAGCAAGGTGGACCGCTCCGCGGCTTATGCCGCGCGCTGGCTGGCCAAGAACGTGGTCGCCGCAGGCTGGGCCGAACGCTGCGAGTTGCAGGTCGCCTACGCGATCGGCATCGCCAAGCCGATGAGCCTGCGCGTGGACACTTTCGGCACGGCGGCCGACGGCCTCTCCGATCACGAGATTGACGCGCTCCTGCGCCAACTCTCCTCCTGGAAGGGCCGCGCGCCGATGACCCCGGACTGGATCTGCGGCCGACTCGGTTTGCGCCATCCGAACGGCTACCAGGATCCCAACGCCTGGACCTACCGCAAGACTTCCTACCACGGCCACTTCGGCCGTGACGCCTTCCCCTGGGAGAAACTCGACCTGGTGAAGGAACTACAAGCCTTGGCGAAAGTCGAGGCGCGCTGCCAGAGCTGAGCCATGACCACCAAGACCGCTTCCCCCTCCGCCACTCCCTACAAGGTTGCCGACCTCGGCCTCGCCGCCGAAGGCCGTCTGCTCATCGAGTGGGCCGAGACCCGCATGCCGGTGCTGATGGCTCTGCGTGAGCGCTATGCCAAGGAGCAACCGCTCAAGGGGCATCGCATCGCCGGCTGCCTGCACGTCACCAAAGAAACGGCCGTGTTGATCCGCACCCTGCGCGCTGCAGGCGCGGAGATCGCCTGGAGCGGCTGCAATCCGCTCTCCACCAACGACGCGGTCGCCGCAGCGCTGGCGGAGGAGGGCTTCGGCATCTACGCCTGGTACGGCCAGGACACCGAAGGTTTCTACTGGTCCATTGACCGCACCCTCGACTTCAAGCCGACGCTCACCCTCGACGACGGCGCCGATCTGATTTTCCGCGTGCACAGCGCGCGTCCGGATCTGATCCCCGGCATCGTCGGCGGCTCCGAGGAGACCACCACTGGCGTGCATCGCCTGCGCGCGATGGCCGCGGACGGCAAGCTCGCCTATCCGGTGATCGCGGTCAACGACGCCGAAACCAAGTGGGACTTCGACAACGTCTACGGCACCGGCCAGTCGAGCATTGACGGCATCCTGCGCGCCACCAGCATCCTGCTCGCGGGCAAGAACTTCGTGGTCGCCGGTTATGGTCACTGCGGCCGCGGCTGCGCGCTGCGCGCCAAAGGCATGGGCTCGCGCGTGATCGCCACCGAGATCAAGCCGACCTCCGCGCTCAAGGCTGCCCTCGAGGGTTGCGACGTGATGACGATGGACGATGCCGCCGCCGTCGGCGACGTCTTCATCACCGCCACCGGCATGAAGGACGTGCTGGTCAAGCGCCACTTCGAGCGCATGCGCGACGGCGCGGTGATCTGCAACACCGGTCACTACGACTGCGAGATCAACCTCAAGGATCTCAGCGCACTGGCCGTCTCCAAGCGCACGGTGCGCGACAACTGCGTCGAGTACGTGATGAAGGACGGTCGCCGCATCTACGTGCTCGCCGAAGGCCGTCTCGTCAACCTCGCCGCCGCCGAAGGCCACCCGAGCGAAGTGATGGACATGTCCTTCGCCAACCAGTTCCAGGCCATGCTCATGCTCGCACGCGAGGGCAAGAAGCTCAGCAAGGCCGTGCACGTGCTGCCGGTGGAACTGGACCAGGAGATCGCCGGAGTGAAGCTGCGCTCGATGGGCCTCGGCCTCGACGTGCTCACGCCCGAGCAGACCGCTTACGCCAACGACTACTCACAAGGAACCTGAACATGCTCGCACGCTCGCTCCGCGCCGGATTCACGCTGCTCGAGATGATGGTGGTGATCGTCATCATCGGCATTCTTTCCACCTATTTGGTGGTGAACGCACCCGAGTGGTTCGACCGCGCACGCATGACCGCGAGCGAGAAGAACATGGGACGCCTGCACGTCTTCCTGCTCGACTGGCAGTCCAACAAGAACGGCAACATGCCGAGCGACACCGGGCAACGCTTCTTCATTCGGCCCTGGAAGGACGGACTGGTCGAGAAGACCAAGCAGCAGGCCAACGCCTTCTTCAGCCCGGCTCACACCTTCGAGGCCTGCCTCGCCGATCAAGAGCTGGACCCGGATTCGATCTCGATCACCGACTACTTGTCGGACTGGGATTCGATCGGTCCCGGCTACACCTCCTACGCCGGCTTCGATTCCGGCGGGGATCGCGACCTGCGCCGCCGCCTCTCCGATTTCCCGGGCAGCACCGCAATCATCAGCGACGCCGAGATGTGGCACCGCGCCGGCGTGATCTACATGACCGGCGACGGCGCCGTGCATCGCATGCTGCGCACCGACATTGAGGACGAGTCGGGAATCGACCTCAACGAGAAGGGCGTTTACTTCAAGGTCGGCGCCGGTTGCGGCGTCTCCGTCCTGGAAACCGTCAGCAACGACTGAGTCTCAGCCGGGCCGCCGCATGCCGCCCGCGTCCTCCTCTTCCCGTTTCGGCGGCGTCGCGCGCAGTTTTCATCTGCGCGTGTACGGCTGCCAGATGAACTTCTACGACGGGGAGCTCATCCGCGCCTCCTTCCTGCGGCGCGGCTGGACCGAGGCCGAGTCGCCTGAGCAGGCGCAGGCGGTGCTCTTCCACACTTGCTCGGTGCGCGAGCAGGCCGAGGAGCGCGTGCACGGTTTGCTCGGGGACTTGCGCCGTCGCAAGCGCAGTGAACCCGGCGTGGTGGTGGGGGTGATCGGCTGCATGGCCGACCGTCAGGGCGAAGAACTTTTTGCGCGCGAACCGCAGGTGGACGTGGTTTGCGGGTCGCGCCACTTCCCGCGCCTGCCGGATTTCGTCGAACGCGTGCTCGGCGGCGAAGAACGGGTGCTCGCGCTCGGCAACGCCGAGGAGCGCGTGGACGAGGAAGTGCGCGATCTCGGCGGCCGTGCCGCCGGACACAGCGCCCACGTCGCCGTGATGCGCGGTTGCGATCTCAACTGCACCTACTGCGTGGTGCCGCGCGTGCGCGGACGCGCGGAATCCCGACCGCTGCGCGAGATCCTCGACGAAGTGCGTCGGCTCGCTGACGAGGGTGTCAGCGAAGTGCAACTCCTCGGTCAGACGATTGACGCCTACGGCCGCGATTTGCCGGAGGAACGGCGCGACGGCCTCGCCGAGCTGATGGACGCGCTGGAACCACTCGCAGGCATCGAGCGCATAAGACTGATCACGCTGCATCCTTCCTACGTGACGCCGGCACTCAGCGCGGCGCTGGCGCGCTCGAGCAAGTTCCTGCGCCTGCTGCCGATCCCGATGCAATCCGGCAGCGATGCCGTGCTGCGTGCGATGAAGCGCGGCTACAACGCCGAGATGTACCGCCGTCGCGTGGCGCTGCTGCGCGAAGCGATGCCGGACCTGGAACTCGTCTCCGACTGGATCGTCGGCTTCCCCGGCGAGAGCGATGCCGATTTCGCGGCCAGCGAACGCGCGATGGAGGAGCACGGCTTCCTGCAATCCTTCATCTTTCAGTACTCGCCGCGCCCGGGCACGAGCGCCTTCGAGCGTCTGCCCGACGACGTTCCGGCCGAGGTCAAGAAGGATCGCAATCACCGTCTGCTCGCCCTGCAGCACGCGATCGCGCGCGGGCGGACTCCGCGCATGGTCGGGCGCACCAGCCGTCTGCTACTCGAAGAACGACGCGGGGAAGAGTGGTTCGGGCGCATCCACAACGGCCACGCCGCGCTCCTGCCGCATCGTGAGAACTGGCGTCCAGGGCTGCTGCGCGAAGTCGCACTCGAGGCCTGGAACGGGCGCGAGTTGCTCGCCCGCGAAGCGCGACCGGAAGCGCCGGTGCCGACTCTGCGCTGCGCGCCGTCGCCGGTCCCGCCTGCCTTGCCCCTGCTCGCTCCCACTCTCGCCGTCCCGGCGCCGGGCTTCGTAGTGTGAGCACGCGCGACCTGCCGCTGCTGGCGCGGGCCGCTGCGGAGGCGCTGCGCGCGGAGTGGTTGTTCACGGCGCCGAACCCGCGCGTCGGCGCGCTTGCGCTCGCGGGCGGTCACGTCATCGGCTACGGCCATCACGCGCAGCTCGGTGGCGCGCACGCCGAGGAAGTCGCCCTGCGCGACGCCGGCGCCTGGGACGAGGAGAGTGATCGTCCCCTCCCCGGAGTGGTGGATGAAATGATCCTCACCCTGGAGCCCTGCAGCTCCCAGGGTCTCGGCAAACGGCGGCCGCCCTGTCTCGACCTCTTGCGCGGGGCAGGGATTCGGCGGCTCGTGGTGGGGGCGGAAGATCCCGATCCGCGCCATCGCGGACGCGCGCTGCGCGCACTCAGCGAAGCCGGCGTCGCAGTCGTGCAGCATCCACTCGCGCAGGATTCCGCGCTTGCCGCATTTCAGCGCGCGCTCGCGCACCCGGAGCGGCCCTTCGTCCTGCTCAAGTGGGCGGCTAGCTTCGACGGCAAGATCGCTACCGCCTCCGGTGCGAGCCAGTGGATCAGCGGCGAGGAAGCGCGCGCCGAAACGCACGCGCTGCGCGCGCTCTCCGACGCGGTGATGATCGCGCGCGGCACCCTGCTCGCCGACGATCCGCGCCTCGACGCGCGCGTTCCAGGTGCGGAGAATGCACCACAGCCGCTACGCGTGCTGCTCGACGCTCCCACGGAGTTGAGCGCACAGGCCCGCATCTTCGCTGCGCCCGGCCCGCGGCTCTGGATCTGCGCAGAGAGCGACTCCAAGCCGACCGCTGCGCCCCACGAGGACGCCGAATGCCGCGTGCCACGCGGTGCAGACGGACTCCTCGACCTCGCGGCCACCTTGCGCACCCTGCGCGCAGAGCACGGCGTGCGTCGCCTGCTCGTCGAGGGCGGCGCGCGGCTGCACGGCGCACTTCTCGACCAGCAATGCGCCGACGGGGTCGTACGCTATGAAGCACCGCTGCTCCTCGGGGGCACGCGCTCCGCGTGCGCCGGGCAGGGTGTGGCTTCCCCGGCCACCGCACTCCGCCTGCAACACGAAGAACGGCGTGCACTCGGCCCCGACCTGCGTCGCGCCTTTCTGCTCTCCTCGTGAACTTTCGCTCGTACACGCTCGCTCCCTGGCTGATCGCCGTTCTGGTCGGCGCAGTGAGCTGCGCGGCACCGAAGCCGCCACCTCCGCCGCCGCCGCGCGTGCCGGAAGTGGTCGCCGAACTCGCCGAGATCCGCGATCTGCTCTGGCAAGGTCGTGCCGAAGAGGCCGAGCTGCTCCTCGAGGATCGCGCGTGGAGTGCGGTCGGCAGCATCGCCGCGGAGCGTCTGCGCCAAGACCTGCTGCTCGGCCGCGGCGAGCGCGTCCAACTGACCCGCGAGCTGGAATCCGCCCTCGCACGCGACGGCGCGAGCGCCGATCTTCAGTATTTGAGCGCGCGCATCCTGAGTGATCCCGTGCGTCGCCTAGAGGCTTTGGAGGTGGGGGCGCACGCGCACCCGGAACACCCGTGGCTGGCGCTCGGCGCCGCCGCCGTGCAGCAGGAGTTCGGGCGATGGGATCGCGCCGAGTTCTGGCTCACGCGCGCGCCCGTCGAAGCGGCTTCGGCGCCCTTCCGCCGCATTCTGCTCGCACGCCAACTCGCGCAGGCCGGGAATTCTTGGGACGCCTGGCGACTGCTCTCCGAAGACGCCTTCGTGCGCGGCCACCGCGAAGCATTGCTCGAATGCCTGCGCATCACCGAACGGCCCGGATACGAGCGACGCCGCGCGCGGGCCGCTGCGGAGTTCGCGCTGCGCGCCTCGGCCGCGGAGTCGGATCGCGGCATCGCGATGGATCGCGTGATCGAGCGCTTCCTTGCCGATGACCGGCTCCGAGGCGCCTCGCTCGACCAAGTGCTTTCCGCCCTCGACACGTGGAGCGCACGCGCCGGAGTGCCCACCGGCTGGAGCGTGCAGCCGCGCTACAGCATCGGCGACGCCGCGGAGATGGTGCAGCCCGAGTCCTTCCGCGGCGGTGTCAGTTCCGCCTGGCTCGACCATGGACGTTTCCTGTTGATCGGACGCGCACCGGGACGCGGCGTGGACTGGCTCTATCTGCAGAACGCGCATCGGCTTGCGCTCCCGCTGCGCGAAGGCTTGCCGGCCGTCGAAGTGATCGTGGCGCAGCGCGGGATGGAGCCAGAGGATCGCACCATTCCCGGTGGCGCGCCCTTCCACGGATTCTTCGTGCGTCTCGATCTGGTGGCCACCTCCGCTGCAGCGCATGCACGCGAGATTCGTGCGATCGGTGCGCCTTCCGGCTGGACGAGTCCCTCCGAAGAATCCCTCCTCGCCGGCGGACGCTTCGAAGCCTTCGATCTTGCGACGCGCCTTCGCGCACGCCGGAGCGCCGCCGGAGGCGCCACCGTCCAGGACCTGGAACTCCTGCATCTGGTCCTCCACGAGTGCGGTCATCTGCCGGAAACCCTGCCCTGGGCGCGCAACGGCGTGCCGCTGCTCGGCGTCGCACCCGCGGTGTTCCGTTCGCTCTGGCACTACGACGATCCGATTCTCTTCCTGGAAGAACGCGCCCAATTGCGTGCGCTCGCTTCCGGCGTCGAAACGGAGTGGGCCTTCGCGGAACTGCTCGATCGCGCGCTCACACCACGCGATCCCTACTACCGGCCCTACCGCGCATTGCTCGGCGCCTTGCTCGATCTCGGCCAGAGCGCCGGCTTCCCGCCCTTGCACGCCTGGGATCAGTTGCCGCCCGCCCGCATCGCCGGGCTCGCGCGTCGGCTGCTCGCTGAGCGGAGCCTGCAGCCCTTACCCGCCAAGCTCGCCGCCTCGGCCCTGCGCGGACTCGATGCGAGTGATTCCTTCGAGCAGCTCCCAGTTCAAGACCTCGCCGCCGCGCTGGAACACGATCGCAAGATCGATTCGTAGCGAGCGCGAGCGCGGCTGACGGCGCGCCAGCCATTCCAGCGCGCGCTCCAATCGTTGGCGCTGGCGCGCGCCGACGTGCTCCTCGCCCTGCAGGAAAGCGAGCGGAGTGCGCGCCTTGACCTCGATCAGCACGAGCTCGCCCTGCGGATCCTCGGCGAGGAGATCCATCTCGGCGCAAGGCGTGCGCAAATTGCGCGCGAGGATGCGCCAACCGCGCGCCACGAGCGCATCGGCGACGTACTGCTCGGCGAGCTGACCGGTGCGGCGACGGGACACGGCGGCGGGGGCCGCCGCGCCGCGCTCACTTCTTCGGCGGAGCGGCGTCCTGACTCACTGACGCGGAACGCGCGATCGCGTTACGGTCGAACTTCAGACGCAGCGCGTCGGCGACCTTCAGGGTCACCACGTTGCCCTCGATCGAAACGATCGAGCCGTGCATGCCGCCGATGGTGACGACTTCGTCGCCCTTCGCGAGACCGGTGTGGAAGCTCTGCTGCTGCTTGCGGCGCTTGCTCTCCGGGCGGATCACGAAGAACCACATGAAGCCGAACAACAGCAGCAACATCAGCCAGAAGGAGTAGGGATTGCCTCCTGAGGATTCGCCGGCGCCGGGATCCACGACCCCGTTCTGCGCCGTGGAGGCGCCGGTGGCCTCTGGATTCTGCGCCGAGAACTGGATCGGAGAGGAGCCGTTCTCCTGGAGCAGGAGGGGCTTGAGGTGCATTGCGCTCGTCATTGCGGGGGATCCGGGCTTCCGGAGGGTGGATAATGTAGCCGCGCCATGTCCCGGCCCCGCGTGCTCGCCGCCCTCTCCGGAGGGGTGGATTCCAGCGTCGCCGCCCTGCTGCTCCGCGAGCAGGGCTACGACGTGGTGGGGGTGTTCTTACGCAACGGCGTCGAGAAGCCGGCGCAGGCTTGCGACCTCAAGCAGGGCTGTTGCTCCGAGGAGGACGCGCTCGACGCCGCGCGCGTTGCCGACCGTCTGGGCATTCCCTTCCATGCGGTGGACATGCAGTCCGAGTTCCGCGGCGTGATCGAGAACTTCGTCACGGAGTACGCCGCTGGACGCACGCCGAATCCCTGCGCGATCTGCAACCGTGACATCAAGTTCGGCGCGCTCGCGCGCTTCGCCGAGATGCTCGGCGCGACGAAGCTCGCCACCGGCCACTACGCGCAGTTGCGTGAAGGTCCGGAGGGCATCGAACTCTGGCGCGGCGCCGATCCGCGCAAGGATCAGAGCTACGTGCTCTTCCCCGTCGGACCCGATGTCCTGACACGCACTCTGCTCCCGATCGGCGGCATGGAGAAGAGCCGCGTACGCGCGATCGCCCGTGACGCCGGACTGCCGGTGTTCGCGAAACCCGACAGCGTCGAGATCTGCTTCGTGCCGACCGGGGACTACCGAGATCTGCTGCGCGCGCGCGGCGGACTCGGACAGCCCGGGCGCATCGTGCACACCGACGGTCGCGTGCTCGGCGAGCACGACGGCCACATGGGCTTCACCCGCGGCCAGCGGCGCGGGCTGGGCGTGACCGGCGCCACCCCGCTCTACGTGGTGGACGTGGACGCCGTCAGCGGAGAGGTGCGGGTGGGTCCCCGCGCCGACACCGGCTGTGACGAGGCCGAGGTGCGCGACTTCCACGTCTTCGGCGCTCTCCCGGAGTTCGCTGCGCAGAATCCCGCGTTCGGGGTCCAGTACCGCTCCACTCCGGGCGCCACCCCGGCCGAGGTCGCACTCACTGCGCCCGACCGCCTGCGCGTCCGCTTCCGCGGCGGCGCTCCGAGCGTGACGCCCGGCCAGGGACTGGCGGTTTATGCCGGCGACCGCTTGATCGGTGGCGGATGGATCGAGACTGCGCGCAGATCCGACCCCGTGACGGTGTGACCGGGCGCATCGGCGGCCTACACTCCAGAGGCGGGGAGCGCGCGCGTTGCCGCTCCTTCCTCCTTCTCGTGCACGGATGACCGAAGTCCATTTCTGCAATCTCTGCGACCAGTCGGTCCCGCAGGAGCAGCTCGAGTCCGGCGCCGCCGTGCGCCACGCGAGCCGCATTCTGTGCGAGGGCTGCCGGGACGTTCTGATCATGTCCAGCGGCGGCAGCCGTCCGCGCTCGCGCGGCGGCACGGCCGCGCTTCTGATCGTGGGCCTGATCGGCTGGGCCGCCGCCACCTACGTGTGGTTGGAACTCGAGGATCTGCGCACGGATTCGCGGCTGTCCGCTGAGACCGCCTCCGTCCAGTCGCAGACCGGACTCTTCGAGCTCGAGGCGCGCCTCGGCCAGAGCTTCTCACGCCTCGACGAACGCGCCAGCGTCCAGGAGAGTGCGCTCGCACTCTTGCGCCAGGATCAAGCGCGCGCCAGCGAAGCCTTGCAGGTGCAACTCGGCGCCCTCGAGCGGAGCACCGAACGTATTCCGGATCTGGCAGACATGGTGGAGCGCGGTGAGCAAAGGATCCGCGAGGTCGAGGCCGCACGAACCTTGGTCGGCCAAGAACTCAGCGATCTGCGCGCGGTCATGGAACTCGTGCGCGACGGCATGAACGCGCTCGAAGACCGCGTGGCGGCGGTGCCGGCACCACCCACCGCTTCCGATTTCCCGCGCGAAGTCGAGGAGCTGCTCGCGCAGTTGCGCGACGCCGATCCCTTGCAACGCAGCATCGCCCTGGAGAAGCTCGGCAAGCTCAGCGACCCGCGCCTGATCGCCTACGTCGAACCGCTGCTGCGGGATTCCTACGAGATGAATCGCTACTACGCAGCGACCTCCCTCGGTTCCTGGAAGGCGAGTGCCTCGGTGCCTGCGCTGATCGAGGCCCTGCAGGACGAGTACTCCCTAGTGCGCAAGGCGGCCAACGACTCACTGCTCGTCATCACCGGACAGGATCAGGGTTTCGACGCCAAGGCACCGGAAGCGGAGCGCCGCAAGGCCTACGAACGCTGGAAATCCTGGATCGCACAAGCCTCGGGACGCGCCTCGGCGGGCTGACGCCCCACGCGGGCTCCTGCTAGAATCTCCGCCCTTTCCCAGGCGCAGCGGAACGCTTCCGCGCGGTTCGGAAAGTCCAGGAGCATCAAAATGACTCGCGTCACCGTGGTCGGAGCCGGCTTCGTCGGCATGACCTGCGCCCAGCGTCTCGCGGAGCAGGAAGTCGCCGAAGAAATCGTGCTGATTGACGTGCTCGAGGGCCGACCGCAAGGCATCGCCCTCGACCTCAACCAAGCCGCTGCGGTGGAGGGCTATCAGAGCCTCGTCATCGGCACCAACGATCCGGCCGATACCAAGGATTCGGCTCTGGTGATCATGACCGCCGGCATGCCGCGCAAGCCGGGCATGGACCGCTCCGACCTGCTCGAGATCAACGGCAAGATCGTCAACGCGGTCGCGGACTATGTGAAGAAGGGTTCGCCGCAGGCCAAGGTGATCGTGGTTTCGAATCCGCTCGACACCATGGTCTACCTGATGGCCGAGCGCCTCGGCTTCGAGAAGCGGCGCGTGGTCGGCATGGCCGGCGTGCTCGATTCGGCGCGCATGGCCTTCTTCATCAGCGAGAAGATGGGGGGCGGCATTCGCGACGTGCGTTGCATGGTGCTCGGCGGCCACGGCGACTCGATGGTGCCGATGCCGCAGTTTTCCACCGTGGACGGCGTCTCGATCCCGGCGCTGCTCGCCGGCGATCAGATCGACGCAATCAATCATCGCACCAAGCACGGCGGTGCCGAAATCGTCAATTTGCTCAAGACCGGCTCGGCCTACTACGCGCCCTCGGCGGCGGCGGTCGCGATGGCGAAGTCCATTCTCCGCGACGAGCATCGACTGCTGCCTTGCGCCGCGCATGTGAACGGCCAATACGGCTTGCGCGACATCTACGTCGGCGTGCCCTGCGTGCTCGGCGCGAACGGCGTGGAACGCATCGTGGAGCTCGAACTCGACGAGGCCGGAGCGCAGAACCTCCAGACCTCCGCGCAATCCATCCGCAAAGACATCGCGACCCTCAAGGCGAAGGGTCTGCTCTAGGCCCTCGCCGTGCTCGAGCGCCGCAGCGCCCGCACCAAAATCCTGGCCACCCTTGGCCCGGCCAGCGCGAACCGCAAGGGAATCGAGGCTTTGGTGCGCGCCGGCGCAGACGCCTTCCGCCTCAACATGTCGCACGGCGACGAGGCCACCTTGGAGGCCTGGGCCGCACTGGTGCATGCGGTGCGCCGTTCGCTCAAGCGTCCGGTATCCCTGGTGGTGGATTTGCGTGGACCGCGCATCCGCCTCGGCCAGCTCGACGAGGACCGCGTCCTGCGCAAGGGCGAGAAGCTGCTGTTGACCAGCGGCCTGCGCGCCAGCGGCGGTGCGCTGCCGGTGGACTACCGCAATCTGGGAAAGGATTTGAAACCTGGGCATCGGGTGCTGATCCGCGACGGCCGTGTGGAATTGAAAGTGCTCCGCCGCGCGCGCGGCGGCTTCGAATGCGTTGTGAAACAAGGTGATCTGATCCGCTCGAATCAGGGAGTCAATCTGCCGGACAGCGAGGTCTCGGCGCCGGCGCTCTCGAAGAAGGATCGCGCGGACGTCGCCTTCGCCGTGCGCAACGGCGCCGACTGGATCGCACTCAGTTTCGTGCGTTGCGCGGAGGACGTGCGCGAACTGCGTCGCGAGATCGCCAAGCACGGTGCCCGACTGCCGGTGATCGCCAAGATCGAGCATCCGCAGGCCCTCGAGTGCCTCAACGAGATCCTCAACGAAACCGATGCCGTGATGGTGGCTCGCGGCGATCTCGCCGTGGAAGTGGGACACGCGCGCGTGCCCACGATTCAGAAGCGCATCGTGAGGCTCTGCCTGCAGAAGGCCGTGCCGGTGATCGTTGCCACTCAGATGTTGGAGAGCATGCTGGAGGCTTCCTCGCCGACCCGCGCCGAGGTCTCCGACGTCGCCAATGCGGTGGTGGACGGGGTGGATGCCGTGATGCTTTCGGGGGAGACGGCGGTCGGCGCGCATCCGGTGGAGGCCTGCCGCACCATGCACGAGATCGTCGCGGAGACCGAAAAGGGTCTCTTTCTCGACACCTGGCGGCTCCGCCCCGGGGTCAACCCCGAGGGAAAACCCGGCCAGCAGCTCGAAACCGCGACCGTGAGCGCCGCCATGACCTTGGCCGAACGCGCCGGCGCGCGTCTGCTCCTGACCTTTACCGAGTCCGGCCGCAGCGTTAGACTTGCCGCCTCGTTTCGCGCGCGCATCCCGCTCGTGGCGTTGACGTCCCAGGAAGCCACCCAGCATCGGCTGGCTCTGATCTGGGGGGTCATGCCCGGCCGCTTGCCGCGAGTGAAACGCATCCGGGAGATGAACCGGGAGGCTCTCGTGCTCTTGCGCAGGCATCGCCTGCTCCGCAGCCGAGATCTCCTCGTCGCCCTCACGGGAACCTTTGCGGTCTCTGGCGCCACCAACACAGTGCGCCTGATCCGCCGCGATCAACTGGCCTGAATCCGACCGAAGCCATGCCCAAGGGCCGCAAGAAGAAGATCCGACATACCACCGTGAAGCGGCGCCGTTACGGCTTCCGCTCGCGCTCGAAGACCGCCGGTGGCCGCAACGTGATTCGCCGCCGCCGCCGCAAGCACGGCAAGTTCGACCGCTAGTCGAAGCCCTCAGTTCGGCCGCTGCTCCAGCGTCCAGCGCCGGACTTGACCGAGGAGCTGCGCCGCTTCTTGAGCGTCGAGTTCGCGGGAAGCGGCCGCCAGATAGCGGACCTTGCGCTCGCCGAGCACCTGGCGCAGTTGCGCCTTGAGTTCCGCGCGCGTTTCGGGGACCGCACCGGCGGGGCGCGACGGCAGAGATTCTGCGAACCAACGTGTCCAGCGTTCGCGGGGACTCTTCGGCTCCGAGCCCCCGGATTCGGAGCGCTCTTCCTCCCTGCGCACCGGATCCTGCAGGACACGGCCTTCATCCGCGGGATCCTCGACGAGGCCTTCGTCGAGGACGAGGATGGCGCGGAAGGAATCCTCGTCAAGGCGAAGGATCATCACTTCCGGCTCCAAGCTGGCGTCCTCGAGGGCGAGTTCTTCGTCGGAGACCTCTGAAATCACCCAGTGCAGGCTCAGCGCACTGCCCGAGTGCGGGAGGAGCTGTTCGAGGGCGAGCTCGTCGGTCCCCGTCCCGCGACTGCTGGAGAGTGAAGGCCGCCTCGGTGCGTTGCCCGTGCCCCCAGTCGCGTTGCGCGGAAGCTCACGCACGGCATTCGTGCCGGAGTCCCTGTCGGTGAGCCCAGCGAGCTGCGCCTCGGTGAGCGAACTCGGATCTAGGGGAATTTGCGCCGGCGAAGATCCGGTCGGTAGGGCCGGGTTCTGTTGCACACTCGGCAGGCCGCCCGTGGCTCCGAGCAAGGGATCCCACACCAGGAGGCTTTGACCATTCGATTCCAGGCGTGCCGGCAACGTCATGGACGCGGGGGCGGCAGCCGGCGCTCCCTCCGCTTGCTGATCCGGCCGCGTGCTCCGGTTCGATCCGGGTGCAAGTAGCTGGAGGCCACTGCCGAGGATCACGGTGCAAGCAAGGATCCAGGGGAGCAGGAACTGGGGACGTCGGACGGGAGCTGCCATCGATGCGGGGGACGCGGGCAGAGGAGCCGAGGTTCCGCGCTTCGCGTCGCGGGGTGGAGGGAAAGAGTTGGCCGGAATCACCGGCTTCCTTACTCTATCCCACTTTCCCGGTCCCAACCGCAACCCCATGAAAGTTCACGAATACCAAGCCAAGGAAGTTCTGGAGCGCTACGGAGTGCGGACCCAGCGTGGGCACCTCGCCGTGACCCCGGAGCAGGCGGAAGCCGCTTTCCGCGAACTGGGCGGTCCGCTGGCAGTGGTGAAGGCTCAGATCCACGCCGGAGGCCGGGGCAAGGGCGGGGGCGTGAAGCTGGTGCGTTCCGCGCAGGAGGCGAAGGAGGTCGCCACGCGCATGCTCGGCATGATGCTGAAGACGCATCAAACCGGTCCCGAGGGCCAGAAGGTCCGCAAGGTCTTCGTGGCGGAGGGATTGGACCTGGCGCAGGAGCTCTACGTCGGGATCGCGCTCGACCGCAAAGCCGGCCTGCCGATGCTCATGCTCAGCCGCGAAGGCGGGGTCGAGATCGAGACCGTGGCCGCGGAGCGGCCCGAAGCGCTGCTCAAGCTGCCGATCCATCCTGAGCGCGGACTCGAAGCGCATCAGGCCCGCCGCGCGGCCTTCTTTCTCGGGCTCGAAGGCGAACTGCACAAGAAGGCGCTGCCTTTCCTGACCGCGCTCGCACGCGCCGCGCTGGAACTCGACTGCGAGATCGCCGAAATCAACCCTTTGGTGGTCACCGCCCAAGGGGAACTGGTGGCGCTCGATGCGAAGATCAACTTCGACGACAACGCGCTCTTCCGCCATCCTGAGCTGATGGCGATGCGCGACGAGCACGAAGAAGATCCCAAGGAGGTCGAAGCTTCGCGCTTCGGGCTCAACTACATCGCGCTCGACGGCAGCATCGGCTGCATGGTGAACGGAGCCGGACTCGCCATGGCGACCATGGACACCATCAAGATGCACGGCGCCGCACCCGCCAATTTTCTGGACGTCGGCGGCGGTGCGGACGAGGCAGCAATCACCAACGCCTTTCGCATCCTGCTCTCCGACCCGAACGTGAAGGGCATTCTGGTCAACATCTTCGGCGGCATCATGAAGTGCGACGTAGTGGCGCGCGGAGTGATCGGCGCGGCGCGCGCGGTTTCTCTCAAGGTACCGCTGGTGGTGCGCCTGGAAGGTACCAACGTGGAAGAAGGCCGCCGCCTGCTCGGCGCCAGCGGCCTCGACATCACTCCGGCGCGTTCGCTCGACGAAGGCGCACGCCTGATCTGCGCGGCAGTGGCCGGGCGTACCCCTGCAGCGAAGCGCTGAGGCAGCAAGCATGGCCATCTTCATCAAGGAAAACACCAAAGTCCTGATTCAGGGCTTCACGGGCAAGAACGGCACTTTCCACGCCGAACGCGCGCTCGAATACGGCACGCGCGTGGTCGGCGGCGTGACGCCCGGCAAGGGCGGCACCAAGCATCTGGGCAAGCCGGTGTTCCACACCGTGCACGACGCGGTCGCAAAGACGGGAGCGCAGGCGAGCGTGATCTACGTGCCCGCGCCCTACGCCGCGGATTCGATCCTCGAAGCGGCGGACGCCGGCATCCAGCTCGTGGTGTGCATCACCGAGGGCATCCCGGTGCGCGACATGGCGCGCGTGAAGGGAGTGCTCGCGCATTCCAAGACGCGTTTGATCGGACCGAACTGTCCCGGCGTGATCACGCCCGGAGAAGGCAAGGGCTGCAAGATCGGCATCATGCCGGCTTACATTCATCGCAAGGGTTCGGTGGGCATCGTCAGCCGTTCCGGAACGCTCACCTACGAAGCCGTGTGGCAAGTCACGCAGGAAGGGCTAGGGCAGAGCACTTGCGTGGGCATCGGCGGCGACCCGATTCCCGGCACCAACTTCGTGGACGTGCTGGCGGCCTTCGAAAAGGATCCGCAAACCGATTCGATCATCATGATCGGCGAGATCGGCGGCACCGCCGAGGAAGAGGCCGCCGCCTTCATCGCGGCCAAGGTCAGCAAACCGGTGGTCGGCTTCATCGCCGGACGCACGGCGCCTCCCGGCAAACGCATGGGCCACGCCGGAGCGATCATCAGCGGAGGCAGCGGGACGGCGGAGTCGAAGATCTCCGCGCTGGAAAAAGCCGGCGTGCGCGTCGCACCGACGCCTTCCGATCTCGGCCGCAGCCTCGCCGCCCTGCGCCGCGAACGCGGACTGCGCTGAAGCCTGCCATGGGCGCGGACCCGCGCTCGGCCTACTCCTATCGCCATCCGCGCAGCGGAGAGTGGGCGCACGCCCTGCACGCCGACCCCATGGTGGAAGCCGCGGCGAGCTACGTCATGCCAGCCTGGGAGTGCTTGGCGGAGCGAGTGCGTCAGCAAGCTGCCGGTCCGACGCCGCAGCGGCCGTGGTGCGCGCTGGTGATCGGATTCGGCCGCGGCTTCGAGGCGGCGGCCTTTGCCCGAGTGCTCCGCGCCGATGCGCCGGACTCGCGTTGGGAGTTGATCGGGCTGGAGCCGCATCCTGAGCTCCTCGAGCCGTGGCCACCGCGCTGGAGCGGATTCGGCGCGTCCGAGGCTCCGTGGTGGGGTCACCCGCCTTCCTCTTGGAGCTTGGAATGCTCCGATCAGCGCCTGAGCGTGTTGCGCCTCGGCCTCGAAGCCTGGTGTCGGCAAGCGGCGCCCGAATGCTGCGATGCCTTCCTGCTCGACCTCTTCTCACCGGCCAAGCATCCGGAAGACTGGTCTCCCGGCTGGGCTGCTGCGCTGGCGCGGACCGCCGCTCCTGGAGCAGTGCTGGCGGGCTATAGTTGCGCACGCAGCGTGCGTGAGGCCCTCACCGAGGCCGGTTGGGCGGTCGAGGTGCTGCGCCGGACCGGGCAGCGGGACAGTTTGCGCGCACGTTGGAAGAGCGAAGGGACGCCGTAGAATGACGCGCCATGCGGGCCATCCTCCGTCCGGTCTCGTTGCTCCTCGCGCTCTCTCTGTGTCTGCCGAGTTGCTCGCTCGGTGGGCCTGAGATTGCAATCATCGCCTTGGTGGTGCTGCTGCTGTTCGGCGGTTCTCGTCTGCCCAAACTCATGCGCGGCATGGGCTCCGGCATCAATGAATTCAAGAAGGGATTGAAGGAAGGCGAGCGCGAGCCGGAAGGCGAAGGCAAGCCAGGCGCGAAGAAGGACACCGGGGACAAGGGCGATGCCTGAAGCCGGTTCCGGACCCGCGCCGGATTCGCGCTGGACCGGCGCGCTCCTGGTCGGTGGGCTGAGCCGTCGCATGGGGGAGGACAAGCTGCGTCTGCCGCTTCCCGGGGGGGGCGTGCTCGCAGATCTCCCGGCGCGCGCATTGGCCGCCACTTGCGGAGTGTGCTGCTCCGTCCGTCGCGCGGATGGACCATCCTTCGTGCCGCGTGGCTTCGAGGATCTGGTGGACGTCGCCCCTGGAGGCGGACCCTTGGCGGGAGTCGCCGCTGCCATTCTCCACGCGAACACGCCGTGGCTGCTGATCGTCGGCGGAGACATGCCCGCGCTGACCGCCCCGTTCTTGCGCGCCTTCATGAGCCGCGCCGAGGAGGAGCCCGGAAGGGCGCTGATGCTCAGCACGCGCCGGCTGCAGCCGATGCCGCTCGCGTTGCCGAGATTGCTCGGCGCGGAAGTCCTCGAACGATTCCGCGGCGGTGAACGCGCGCTTCGGCGCGCCGTCCCGGCCGCGCGTTTGCGCTTGCTGGAGGCCGCCAACATGAGCGAGACCGAAGACGGCGCGCCATGGCTGAGCGTCAACACTCCGGAAGACTGGCGGCTCTTCACCCAGCAAGAGCTGAGCGGCACGAGCGGCGCATGACTCTCGCGCACCCCGTGGCGGAAGGGCAACGCGCGCTCGCGAGCATCGAGCCCGAGCTGGCCGCCGTGGACGCTTGGTTGCAGGGCGAGTTCCAGAGCGGACCGCCGGTGCTCGCGCCGTTGCTCGCGCACGTGAGTCGCTTCCGCGGCAAACGCGTACGCGCCGCACAAATTCTGCTGGTCGCGCGCGCCTGCGGTGGCAGCACCCCTCAGCATCTGGTGCTCGCGGGCGTGATCGAAATGATTCATGCCGCCACGCTCGCGCACGACGACGTGCTCGACGGTGCGCAGAAGCGCCGCAGCCTTGACTGCCTGCACGTCGGCTGGGGCAACTCCGCGGCGGTGCTGCTCGGGGACTGGATCTACGCGCGCGCCTTCGCGCACTGCTCCGCGATGGAGGATCGCACCCCGTCGCAGGTGCTCGCCGCAGCGACCGCGCGGATCTGCGCCGGCGAGATCCATCAGAACCTCACGCGCGGACGCTTCGAACTCTCCGAGGAGGAGTACTTCGCGCAGGTGGACGGCAAGACCGCGGCGCTCTTCCAGGCCGCCGGTCGCCTCGCTGCCCACGCCGCCGGTGCAGGAGCGGTCGCCGTCGAGGCCGCCGCGCGCCACGGCCAGCTCGCCGGTCGCGCCTTCCAGATCGCCGACGATCTGCTCGATCTCTCCGGAGAGTCGGTGAAGGTCGGCAAGTCGCTGGGTACGGACTGGGAGCGCGGCAAGATGACGCTGCCCTTGATCCGCATGCGTGAGGCGCTCGCGCCGGAACCGCGTCGGCGCTTCGCGGAAGCCTTCGCGGCGCGCATGCCGCTGAACGAGTTGCGCACGGGCGAGTTCGCGCCCGCATTCGCGCGCGCGGCGGAGGAATGCCGCGAGGAAGTGCGCGAACTGCTGGCGCAAGCCACCACCGCCGCGGCTGCGTTGCCGGATGCCGCCAGCCGACAAGCCCTCAGTGAACTCACCCACTGGCTCGGGAATCGCGAACGATGAGCGCCGAACAAACCCGAGGCGACCAGCCGAAGCGCTCGTTGCCGCGCTGGAGTTTCGCGCAAGCGCTACTCCTCCTGTTCGTGATCATGCTGTGGGTGGAGGCTGCACTTGGCTTGGTGCGCGGCACGCGCACGGCAGAGGGGAGCGGCCGATTGCTGCGTGTCGCCGCGCTTTTCCTGCTACTGTTGCCCTTCTTCGGCCTCCTGGTGTACCGCTGGCGCACGGTGCACGCCTTCTTCCGATCCATTCAGGTCGGCGTAGTGAATCTGGCGTTGATCGGTCTCGGCGCGATCATCGGGGTGCTCTTCCAGCAGGAAGATCCTTTCCAGCCGACACCGCCGGGAGCGATCAGCGCGCTCGCGGAGCAGGACGGTCGTCCGAGCGAGCGGCCGTGGAGTCGCGCCGAACGCTTCGCCTACCAGGACTACGAGTCCTTCCGCAACGCCCAAGCCTTCTTCAGTTATCACCTGTTGAGCCACCTCGGACTGCGCGGTGCGCTCGGCTTCGAGGGTCCGGCACCCGGTGAGGCGGAAGCGGATCGTGTTGCGCTTACCAACCTCGGCGAGCGATTGCCCGATCTGCGTGCGCGTTTCGGAGAAGAGTTTGCGGTCGCGATCGAATCGCAGAGCGAAACCGGCCTGCGCACGCGCGCGCGCAACGCCGAAGTGCGCGCGTTGGAGGAGCGTTGGGACGACTTCTGGTGGACGCTCTACGTAGGCTCCGACCTCATCGACTTCCGCCGCGCCTATCGCTCGGACTGGTACGCGGTGCTGTGGACGGTGCTCTTCCTCGGAGTGTTGTCGAACACTTTCCGCGGCGGCTGGCGGCGCCTCTTGAAGCCACGCATGTGGGGTTTCGTGGTCACGCACCTCGGTGTACTCTCAGTGATCGCGGGCGGCTACTGGGGACGATTGACCGAAGAGCGCGGACTCCTCGAATTGCACGTCGGCGAGAGCGGCGGCGCGTTCCAGAGCTATCGCGGCGACAGCATCGGCCTGCGCGAGCGCGGAATGTTCGGATCCGGCGAAGCTTTCCAAGTGCGTCTCGACGCCTTCCGTGCCGATCAGCACGACGTGCTCGACGTAGTCTTCGCCCATCGCGGCGAGGACGGCACTCCTTTCCCGGAGTACGAGCTCGCGCGCCAACCGAAGCTGCGCGTGTTCGCGGGCAAGGACGCCGCCTACGACTGGACGCTGCCCACGGGCGATCCGCGCTTGCGCCTGGAAGTGGTGGAGTACGCCCAGCAGGCGCGCATGTGGCTGGAGTTGCGCGCCGCGCGCGCAGAGGAAGCCGGTTTCCCGGTCGTGCGCGTGCGCGTCGAGGACGAGCACGGCGCGGAGGAACAGAACGGGCTCCTGCTGCCGTCGCGGATGGGCGAGGACTTCGTGCGTGTGCACGCTCCGAGTGGAACACGGCTGCGACTGGACGCGGTCGCCGATCGCGCGGCCGCATCGGAGGCGCTGCGCGAAGTGCCTGCGTCACGACTCGGTCGCGTCCGCCTGCCGCCCGCCGCCGACGGCGGATCGGAGCAGAGTTTCGACGCCAGACCTGGAGTCGTGCAGGATTTGCAGTTTGGCGCAAGCCGTTTCCGAATCGAGGTGCTCGATGCCACGCCAGACTTCCGTCAGCAGGCCGGCTCCGAGGGGACCCTCGCTGCTGAGCCTTTGCAAGGCCCGATCGAGCGCGCCGATCCGCGCAATCCGGCGGTACTCCTGAAGATCACGGCAGAGGACGGTCGCGAGGAGCAGCGCTGGGTGCTCGAGCGCGACTTCCAACGCGAGGATCTGAGCTTCCCCGAACTCGCACTGAGTTTCCGCTGGGACGCGTGGGCGGCGCCGGCGCTGCGACGCATCCGCTTCTTCGCGCTCGACGGCGGCGAAGTGCTGAGCGGCGAGGTCGGTGCTCCGGACACCCTCACCGAAGTGCGCGCGGGCTACACGCTGCCGCTTGGTGGCGGTTCCACCTTGCGCGTGCCGGAAGCCTTCGCGCGCGGAGAAGTGGACGTGCGCTTCACGGAACTGGAGGGCGCCGATTTCTACGACGAAGCGCCGCCCGCGATTCGGCTCAAGATCACCACGCCGGAGGGGGAGCAAGAACTGGTGATGAGCGCTGCGGACGAGCGCTTCGAGTTCGTGCGCTACCCCGGCCCTGACGGCGAGACGCGCGAGGTCGCGCTGCGCTTCCGCGAGGACCGTGACCAGGGCGAACTTCCGGTCGAGTGGCGCTCGCGCCTCACCGTGCTGCAGGATGGCGGGGCGGGAAGCTGGCGCGAAGCGGCGAACGGGGACATTCGCGTGAACGACTACTTCGTACACGGCGGTTACCGCTTCTTCCAAACCAATCACAATCCCGCCGACCCCACCTACAGCGGCATCGGCGTGGTCTATGACCCCGGCATCGAGCTGGTGCTCTACGGCCTCTTCACCGTGATGTTCGGCACTGCCGCGGTATTCTTGATCAAGCCCCTCTTCACGCGGAAGCACCGCGGCGAGGACTGAGCATGGACTTCTTCTCCTACCGCGGCTTCCTGCACCTGGGGCAAGATCTTGCCTTGCTCGGTGCGGGCTTCGGTTTGTTGGTCTTCCTCGGCTGGATCTTCGCGCCGTGGTGGACCAAGGCGGCGATCGCCGGTGCGGGAACGGGGAGCGCCGTCGGGACTCAAGCGCGACGGCCACTGGTCCTGCGCGCTCTCGACGCCGGCTCCTGGCTACTGCTCGCGGTCTGCGTGGCTGGACTCGTGATCAGCCTGGTTGGATTGTTCCTGCGCTGGCGCGAAGTGCGCCACTGGCCCGCGCAGACCATGTACGAGGTGGTGCCGCTCGGCGTCACCGCCGGATATCTCTCCACCATTGCGCTGTACTTCGTGCTCGGCCTGCACCGCCGCCGCGGACTCGCGCGCGCCTTCGGCGATCTCTTCGTCACGCTGATCCTGCTCGCCGGTGCCTTCACGCTCGGTTCGGTGCTCGGTTTCGATCCGACCGGCAAGCCGCTTCCTCCTGCGTTGCAATCCTATTGGTTCAGCACGCACATCTCCGCGTACATGATCGGCTACTTCACGCTGATGATCGCGGCGTTGGGGGCTTGGCTGTTCTTCTGCTTCCGCTTCTGGCGCGGACTGCTCAGCCGCGGTGCACATCCGCTGCCGCGACTCACCGTGATCGCAGTGGCGATCTTCGCACTCGCCCCGATTCCTTTCGGCACTCAGGGCGTGCTGCTCGGTCCCGGAGTGCTCGCCCTCGCCGGAGCAGTGACGGCGCTGAGCCTGCGCGGCCCCGGCCGCATGAGCTGGTTCGACGGCTGGGAGCGCGAGGCCGATCGCTTCACGTGGCTGATTTTCGTGGTTGGTTTTCCCTTCCTCACTGCCGGCCTGATGCAAGGCGCACTGTGGGCACAGGAAGCGTGGGCGATCTACTGGGGCTGGGACTCGAAGGAAGTCAGCGCGCTGATCTCCTGGATCTTCTACGCGATCTACCTGCACTTGCGCTATCTCGCCGGCTGGCGCGGTGAGAAGGGCATGCTGCTGCTCTGCGCCGGCGCCCTCTCGATCTACATCACCTTCCAGCTGTTCGGCTATTTGCCGGACTCGCAGAAGAGTCTGCACCGCTACACCGACATGGAGTTCGTTCCGGCCGAGGGCATGATGGCTCCGCCGAGCGCAGCTCCCTGAGTGCGTTCTGCCGCTTCCTGCTAAAGGCGCCAGGCCAGGTCCACGGTGTTGCGTAGCAGCATCGCGATGGTCATCGGTCCAACGCCACCCGGAACGGGCGTAATCCACGCGGCACGCGCCGCCGCCGCCTCGAACTCGACGTCGCCGCACAAGCTGCCGTCCGGGAGCCGGTTCACGCCGACGTCCACCACCACGGCGCCGGGCTTCACCCAGGAACCTTTCACCAATCGCGGCGCGCCCACCGCGGCCACCAGGACGTCGGCCGTGCCGACCACGGCGGCGAGATCCCGCGTGCGCGAATGACAGATCGTCACCGTGGCGTGCTCGCGCAGCAGCAACAAGGCCACCGGCTTGCCCACGATGTTGGAACGCCCAACCACCACGGCATGGCGTCCGGCCAACTCGACGCCGGCGCCCGCGAGCAAGTGCATCACGCCACGCGGCGTGCAGGGCACCGGCGCCGGACGTCCCTGGAGCAGCGCACCCTGGTTGAGCGGATGGAAACCGTCGGCGTCCTTCTCCGGCGCGATCGCCGCGAGCACCGCGTTCTCGTCGTAGTCGCCGCCGCGCGGCAGCGGAAGCTGAACGAGGATGCCGTGCACGGTCGGATCGGCGTTGAGCGCGGCGAGCAGCTTCAGCAGTGCGGTCTGTCCGGCTACCGCCGACAGTTCGTGATGATGATTCGTGAGTCCGACCTTCTCGCAGGCGCGGCGCTTGTTGCGCACGTAAACCTGCGAAGCCGGATCATCCCCGACGATCACCGTCGCGAGACCGGGCCGCGGACGTCCGGCCGACACGCCGGCGGCGAGTTCGGCGCGCAGCGCGTCGAGCAAGGCCGCGGAAGCCGCTTTGCCATCGAGGAGGCGCGCAGGCGCCCGCGCGGCAGGACGGGGAGGAGTGTTCACGTCGCGTTCTCGCGTCTTAGAATGTGAGCAGTTTAACGATGCCCGTCCTAAGCCCGATCACGCGCGGCATCCTGATTGCTTGGGTGTTGCTCTGGGTGATGTTCTTCCTGGTGCATCAGGCGCAGGCAGCATGGCTCGAACCACTGGTGCTCGATCCGCGCGCCGTGCTGGACGGGCGTCTGAGTGCACTGCCAGGCCTGCTCGGTTACGTATTCCTACACGATCCGAGTCGCACCCTGCATCTGTTCTTCAACGCGCTGCTCTTCGCGGGCTTCGCACCGGAAGTCGAGCGCCTGTGGCCGCGCAGAAAATTCTGGGGCTTCCTCGTCACGGCAGCCGCCGCCGGAGCGGGAGTCACGCTGCTGCTCGCGCTGATCGCACCAGGAACCTTTGCGCATCCGGTGATCGGCGGGTCCGGATTGGTCTCGGCCGTGATTGCAGCATCCGCAGCGATCTATCCCGACCGCGTCCTCAACCTGATCTTCTTCCGCTGCCGGCTCCTGCATTTCTTCCTGGTCCTCGTGGGCCTCGATCTCCTCTTTCTGATCGGGGATCTCATCGGCGAGGGCGGACTCGTGGCGCATCAAGTGCATCTGGCCGGTTTCGCCAGCGGCTGGCTGTGGGCCGGAGGCTTCTGGCGTCGCGGCTGGAGCCCACGCTCTCTCCTCAGCGGATGGAAGCCGCGCCGCCGTCTCCGCCAAGCGGAAAGGCAAGGCCAGGCTGCGGTGGAGGAGGAACGCGAGCTGGATCGCATCCTCGCCAAGATCAGCAGTCACGGCATCGGCTCCCTCGCGCCCTCGGAACGGCGCTTCCTCGAGAAGCGCTCTCGGCGAAAGGAGTAGAATCCAGGCTCATGCGCAAGCTCGCCGTGATGCTGGCCCTGCTCTGCGCGCCGCTGGCTGCCATCGCCGGCCTCGCGCCGCAGGATCCCGGGAAGACCGCCGAATTCCTCAAGGGTTGGAAGGCCGCCGAGGAAGTCGGCGACTCCGCCGCGCAGGAACGCCTGCTGCTCCGCTACAAGGAGGAGGCCTTGGCGCTTTTCATCCAACGCGTGGATGCGCGTTCGGTGCGTCTCGACGACGAAGACCTGAACGTATTCTGTGATCGTTTCATCCAGGTCTGGGCCAAGACCACCAACTCCAGTTTCGCCCGCAACTATGATCGTTATCTGCAGTTGCTCGGCGCAGAGGATCGCGATCGGCGCAACAAGTACACCAGCAACGATCTGCCGAACGTGAACCGCATGCACCTCGCGGCCTTCACCAAGACCGAAGAGGTGGATCTGGCCATCGCGCGCAAAGCGGCGGACGTGCTGGCGGAGAACCTGGCGAACGTCGGCGACCTGTATTTCGCGGCATTCGCTCACAACATCCGCGGCAATCTCTACAACCCGCGGCTCTTCCCCGACGACGGAGACGGCGGCGTCGCGCTGTCGGCCTACGAGAGCTTCCTGGAGTGCCGCAAGCAGCTCGACCTCAGCAACGACAAGGCCTATGCGGACGCCGAACGCATGTGGAAGGAGCTGCGTTTCGCGCTCGGCATCATCGCGCCGGGAGAAGAAGAAGAAGCGGCCGCCGCCACCTTCAATCCGGAGGAGCCCACCCACCAGGCCGGTGCAGAGTGGTTCACCGCCAAACTGAACTTCGGGTCGGAGAAGAAGCTCGGCAGCGTCACCCACTCCACGGATCTGGCCGACGATCACTTCCACACTTGGAAACGTCTGAACGTCGGCAAGGTCGGTGAGGCGCCGGTCTCGATTCCGGGCATCTCCCCACCGATTTCGCTCGAACACCTCGCCACCGACCGCTTCCGCATGATCGCGGGCGATCAACCGGGCAAGGAGTTCCGTCTCGGCGGCAAACCGATCGAGGTCGAAGTGCCGCGCCTGCACTCCGACGGCGTGGTGCGCCCGTATCGCCTCCTGGTCGTCGGCGGCGGCTCCAGTGACGTGATCCAGGGCATCCAGATGAATCTGCAGATGCAGGACGAGGCGGGTCCGATCTTCTTCCGCAGCGCCGCGACCTACAGCTCCGAAACTCCCTACGGCGACCTCACCCTCTACGACACCAACTGCGACGGCTGGTTCGGTTATCAGGAGATGGCGCTCAATTGGACCGACGGACTGTTGCCGGAGACTTGGTACTACAACCCGGACGCTCTCACCCTCGGCGGCATGAAGCACAGCCAGCCCTACACGCGCTTCCTGCGCGACGACGGCGGCCAGTGGTACGAACTGCGGCAGGACAACTTCGAGAACCCTGGGCAGCTCGAAGTGATCCCGGTGGACGTCACCCTCGGCAAACTGCGCGTCAGCTTCAAGGGCGTCAAAAAACTCCCGCTCGCGAGCCTGATCTTCGCGAGTGATTCGAGCGGCACCAAGGGACTGGTGGTGGATCTCGCGGCCTGGAAAGGTAGCGAGTACGAGCTTCCGATCGGCCGCTACGTGTTCAAGCAGGCGCGCTTCGGCGACGGCAAAGCCAGTGAAATGCTGGTCCTCCCACATCCGACGCTGCCGATGGCGGTGGACGTCGGTCCCGAAGGCGTGGCCACGCTCGAACTGGGCGCCCCCTTCACACTGGTCACCACCGCAACGCTCGACGGCAACAATCTCACGGTGAGCGGTCGCGCGCTCCACGTGGCCGGCCAAGCGGGCGAGCGCTACGTGCGGGTGGTTGGTGAGCCGCTCTTCGGCATCGAAGTCGAGGTCAAAGGTGCCAAACCTTCGGAGCTCACCACGCCGAGCACCGAACAGGCGGGCGAGGACTGGGAGCGCATCTTCTATCCAATGGACACTGTCATCGAGCTCAAGAAAGCCGAGAAACCGGTCATCGAATTGCTCTTGAAGAAGCACGCGTGGTTCGGCAAACTTGCGGGCGAAATTCGCCTCTGATGCTGGACGCACGCTGGGTGAGGGAAAATGCTGACGCCGTGCGGGAAGCCGCGCGACGCAAGCGCTTCGATCCGCAAATGGTGGACGATTTCCTCGAGCGCGACAAGCAACACCGCACCCTGCTCACCGAGGCCGAAGCCCTGCGCGCGGAACTGCGCGAGGCCAGCAAGCGCCTCGGTGCGATGAGCGCGGCGGAGCGCGAGGGCGAGCTCGGCCGCCAGAAGGAGAAGAAGGCCGAGCTCAAGCATCTCGAGGCCGGCGAAGGCGACTTGCGCGAGGCAGTGCGTGCGCTCGCCCTGCGCCTGCCGATGCCGCCCGCACCTGAGGTCCCGGACGGCGCAAGCGACGCCGACAACGTCGAAATCCGACGCAGCGCCGAGCCGCCGCACTTCGACTTCACGCCGCGGGATCACGTGGAACTCGGCGAGCTGCACGGCATCCTCGACATCCCGCGCGGCGTCAACCTCGGTGGCACCCGCAACTACTTGCTGATCGGCGACGGCGCACGGCTGGAGCGCGCGGTGCTGCAGTTCGCGCTCGACCACATGGCGGCGCGCGGCTTCACGCAGATCGCGGTGCCGACGCTGGTGAAGACTTCGTGCATGGAAGGCACTGGCTACTTCCCGGGCGGGGAGGAGCAGGCCTACCTGGTCGAACGCGACGGACTCGCGCTGATCGGCACTTCCGAGGTTCCGCTCACCGCCATGCACGCGGGCGAGACGCTGGAGGATGCAGCACTGCCGCTGCGTCGCGTGGCGGTTTCTCCCTGCTACCGGCGCGAAGCCGGCACCTACGGCAAGGACACCAAAGGGTTGTACCGCGTGCACCAGTTCTGGAAGGTGGAGCAGGTCGTGATCGGCCCCTCCGACGAGGAGTGGTCGCGTGCCGAGCACCTGCGGATGCTCGGACACGCCACCGATCTGATGGACGCGCTCGCGCTGCCCTACCGAGTGGTGAACGTTTGCGGCGGCGACCTCGGCCAGGGCCAGGTGCAGAAGTTCGACGTCGAGACCTGGATGCCGAGCCGCGGCGGCTGGGGCGAAACGCACAGCGCGTCACGCTTCCACGACTTCCAATCGCGCCGCCTCGAGCTGCGCTATCGGCCCGGCGGCGGCGCCAAACCCTTGCACTGTCACACGCTCAACAACACGGTGGTGGCCTCGCCGCGCGTGCTGATCTGCCTGCTCGAGAATCATCAGCGAGCCGACGGCAGCATTGCGATTCCAACTCCCTTGCAGCCCTACATGGGCGGGCAGAGCGAGCTGCGGTTGCCCGAGCGCGCCGCCGCGGACACGCGCTGATCAGCGCGGAGTCTCGCCGGTCGGACCGTTCGAACTGGGGTTGCCGGCACCACCGTTTGCGGACTCAGTCGCGCCGCCGAGTTCCGGCACCGTCGGATGCAAGCGGTTGCGGAAAATCCAGCGCTGGTGCGATGGGATCAGCAGCAGGTCGGAGAAATCCAGTCGCGCGCGGTTCGCGCCGAGAATGCCCAGGCTCTCCAACGAACGCCGCGGCTGCACTTCGATCTCCAGATAAACGTCCACCGCGAAAGGCAGCGACTTCTCCTCCTCGGTGTCCCAACTCTCGGTCCACACCAAGTTGTGATCGGGACGTTTGGTGTAGCGCAGGTTGAGGGCGATGACGCGATCGTAGAGCAGGGAATAGGAACCGTCGCGCCAGGGATCTTCGTCCACCAGCGGATCCTCCCGGCGGTAGAGCTCGAGAAAGTCGTTCCGCGAAGGATTGGTGCGCATGCGGTAGCCGACTTCCGCCAGCGGTGCGTGCACCGGATCGGTGAGGCCGGGAATCTCGAACTCGGCGCGCGTGCGGCCATGGACGATCAGGTCGAGGCGGTCGGCATCGGCGCCGAGAATGGTCTCGCTCTGACCCTTGAGAACTTTGTAGTTGTGAGCGTCGTAGATCGCGATGCGATCGAGGTCGGCGCGCAGGAGGTCGAGGATGCGCGGCCCGGTGTTCTCGGTCTCCATCACGTTGTGGATGGTGTCCACCGCTTTGCGCGTGGCGTCGAGATTGGTGAGCACCGCCGCCATCACGATGCCGGTGATCAGCACCGCCACCATCACCTCGACCAACGTGAAGCCGCGCGTGCGCGTCATTGGATCGCGCTCGGCAGCAGTTCCGGCCAGAGCTGTTCGAAGAGCGAGAAGTCCTGTTCGAGCGCCCAGGTGTCCACCAAGGTCTCGATCTGGAATTCCTGCAACTCCTGGTCGCGGAAAGAGGGGTAGGAGATGGTCAGGTAGATGCGCGTCTTCTCGGGCAGCACCGCATCGCGATCGCGCTCTTCCTCGGCCTTGCGCCGGAAGTCGCGCAGCACCGCTTCGGTCTCGTCGAGGAAGCCGCCCGAGTAGTCGCTGCCGTCACCGATGCCGAGCAGCCAAGTGAAGCTGCCGTTGCCCTCCGCCGAGAAGTCGCCTTCCAGGCCGTCCACCAGATCGGGGACTTGGCCAGCTTCGATGCGGTGAATGAATTGATCCCCGAGACGCGCCGCGATGCTCTGCGAACGCGCGTCCGCGGCCTTGGCGACCGACTCACGCTGTGCCTGCGTCACCAGCACGAAGACGGTGGCGATCATCACCAGAGCCACCATCACCTCGAGCAGGGTGAAGCCGGAGGTGCGCGTGCCGCGCATTAGAAATCGTTCTCCATGACGCGCGGAGGCTGCACTTCGCCCGCCATCACGCTCGCGAGTCCGGTCAGGCCCAGCACCCGCACCGTGGTCAGGTAGGCGTCCTCGTCGGCTTGATGCGTGACGTAAGCCCAGAAGTCAGTGGCATCGCCTGCGGGCTGGAACACCAGCGTCCAAGTGCCGCGCTCACGCCGCACGCCGGTGGTGTCGAGGATCGCCTTGAGCACGGTGCCGTCCGCCATGCGCGTCCAGCGCAGCAGCGTGCGTTCGGCGGGATCGGTGGTGGGAGCGCCTTCCGCGTCGAAGGGCGTGCGAATGGTGTACTGCTGCTCGTCGAGATCGAAGATCACGTCGTAGGGATAGCCGCGCGCGACCGCCTGCGTGCGCGCGAAATCCAGTTTGGCGAGCACGTCCTGCGCAGCGGATTCGGTGGCCGCCGCGGGCACCAGGCCCTTCATGTTGGTGAGCGCCGTGCCGAGCAGCATCGAGATGATCACCAGCACCACCACGATCTCGATGAGCGTGAATCCGGCGCGGCGGCATCCCGGCATCGCGGATCAAAGATCCTCGGAGGAGATGTCGGCGTCCTTGCCTTCGCCGCCCGGCTGGCCGTCGGCGCCATAGGAGATGATCACCGGCGCACCGCCGGGGGCCAACTCGTAGTGGTACTCGTTGCTCCACGGATCGAGCGGAATGATGCGCATGAACGGCTCGCCGCCCGGGGCGCCTTCGCCGCTGACCAGGTCTTCGAGCCGCTCGGGGTACTTGTAGAAGTGCAGCTTGTACTGGTCGAGCGCGTTGTTGAAGGAGCGGATCTGGTTCTTGGCAGTGCCCTCTTGACCGGCGAACATCGCCTGCCAAGCGTTCTGCCCGATGGTGCCGATGATCAGGCCGACGATCAGCAGCACGACCATGATTTCGAGAATGGTGAAGCCGGCGAGGCGGCGGTTGCGGCGGCGGAGTTGCATGACGTTCTTCTAGAAGGACTGGGTGAGCTGCAGCACGGGCAGCAGGATGGCGAGAATGATGAAGCCCACGAGCGAGGCGAGCGTGATGATCAGCACTGGCTCGATCAGCGAGGTGAAGCGCTGGATCGCGAGATCCACTTCTTCCTCGTAGGAGTCGGCGACCTGGCTCATCATGTTGTCGAGTTCGCCGGATTGTTCGCCGACGGCGATCATGTAGCCGACCAAGGGTGGGAACACGCCCGAAGCCTTGATCGGCGTCGCGATGTCCTGACCCTCGAGGATGCACTCGCGCACGTGGTCCACCGTTTTCTCCATCAGGCGGTTGCCGAGGGTGCTGCGGTTGATCTCCAGGCAACGCACCACGCTCACGCCGGAGCGCAGCAAGGTGGAGAAGGTCTGCGCGAAGCGCGAGATCGCCTGCTTGCGGAAGAGGTCCCCGAACAGCGGCATCTTGAGGACGCGGCCGTCCACCGCCAGTCGGCCCTTCTCGGTGGAGTAGTAGAGGTTGAAGGAAGCGAGCCCGACCACGAACAGCAGCACCGGGATCCACCAGAACTCGCGGAAGAAGTCCGAAGCGCCGACCAGGATGCGCGTCGGCAGCGGCAGCACCTGATTCTGGCTCTCCAGCATGGTGGTGATCTTCGGCACCACGAAGGTGATCAGGATCGAGACCACCAGCAGGCCGACCACCAGCATGATCGCCGGATAGGTCATCGCTGCCACCACTTTGTTACGCGTGCGCGTCTGACGCTGCATGTAGTTGGCGAGTCGCAACAACACGTCGTCGAGGTGGCCGGAAGCCTCGCCAGCGCGAATCATCGCCACCGCGAGGTCGTCGAAGTAGCCGGGGTGCGCAGCCAGAGCGTCCGCAGTGGGGGCGCCTTGCGCGATGCGCTCACGAATGTCGCGATAGACGATGTTGAGGCGCTTGTGCGTGGTCTGCTCGATGATCGCGCGCAGAGCCTCGGTGATCGGGATACCCGCGCGTGTGAGCGTGGCGAGCTGGCGCACGAAGGTGGAAACCTCCTCGATCCGCTTCTTGGTGCGAACTTCGCCGCGATCCCGTCCGCGCGCGGCGGAGAGTCGCTCACGCAGCTTGCTCATCGCCGCGCCGTCGGTGGAGGCTGTGGCACCCTTCTTGCGCGCAGGCTTGGCACCGCGCTTGCGATGCTCATGGATGTCGGTGACCAGGTTGCCCTGGCGTTTGCACTTCACGCGCGCGTCACGCGGCGAATCGGCATCCACCACCCCGGAGGCCTTGCGGCCTTTGGCGTCGAATCCCTTCCACTCGTAGATCGGCAAACGCCTGCTCCGCTCAGACCAGGTCGAGCTGGGTAACGCGCATCACTTCCTCGGGGCTGGTGAGGCCTTCGACGACCTTCATCGCTCCGTCCTGGCGCAGCGTGCGCATGCCGGCGCTGACCGAAGCGCGCTTGAGCTCGGTGGCGGAAGCGCTCTTCATGACCAGCTCGCGCATGGAGTCGGTCATCGGCAACATCTCGTAGATGGCGGTACGGCCTTGGTAGCCGGAATGGAAGCATTCCTCGCAACCGGGCGAGACCGCGAGCTGGCCGTTCTTGAGCATGCTCGCCTCCACGCCGACCGCCTTGAGCGCGCCGAGTTGCTCGTGATCCGGCGTGGTCCAGGTGCGGCAGGAGGAGCAGAGTGTGCGCACCAAGCGTTGCGCAATCACCAACACCAGCGAGGAGGACACCAGATAGGGCTCCAGGCCGAGGTCAATCAAACGCGTGACGGTGGAGGGCGCGTCGTTGGTGTGCACGGTGCTGAACACCAAGTGGCCGGTGATGGCGGCGCGGATCGCGATCTCGGCGGTCTCGATGTCGCGGATCTCGCCGACCATCATCACGTCCGGATCCTGACGCAGGAAAGAGCGCAGTCCGGCTGCGAAAGTCAGGCCCTTCTTGACGTTGACCTGCACCTGCGAGATGCCGTCGAGTTGGTACTCCACCGGATCCTCGATGGTGAGGATGTTCTTGTCGCCGGTCGAGACCTTGGTCAACGAGGCGTAGAGCGTGGTGGTCTTGCCCGAACCGGTCGGTCCCGTGACCAAAATGATGCCGTGCGGGAAGCTGAGGTAGTGCTCGAGGATTTCGCGGTTCTGCCCGTCGAGTCCGATCTGCTTGAGGTCGTAAACGCGCGCCGTCTTGTCGAGCAGACGCAATACGCAGCGTTCACCCTCGCTGGTCGGCACCACTGAGATGCGCACGTCCACCTCGCCGTCGCCGATGCGAATGGTGGCACGCCCGTCCTGCGGCAGCCGCCGTTCGGCGATGTCCATCTTGCCCATCACCTTGATGCGGGAGGTGATCGCGTCCTGCGCGTTCTTCGGAATCGTCTCCATGTTGTAGAGGATTCCGTCAATCCGGAAACGCACCTGCATGCGGTCCTGGTAGGGCTGGAAGTGCACGTCCGAGGCGCGCAGCTTGAGCGCCTGGAACAGCAAACTGTTCACCAGTTTGATGATCGGCGCCTTGTTGGCGACGTCGAGGAGGTCTTCGCCGTCCTCGATGATGGCCGCGAGCCCGGCGATGTCGGTGTCCTCGAGGTCGCCGAGTGCCTCGTCCACACCGTCGGCGCGGTGGCGGAAGGCGCGGTTGACCAGCTCGGTGATCTCCGGGCGCGGTGCCAGCACGAAGCGCACCTGGCAGGGGAGCATCGCGAGCAGATCGTCCTGCGGGTGGAGGTCGAGCGGGTGCGCGGTCGCCACCACCAGAGCTTCGCCTTCCTTGCCGATCGCGACCATGTCGTGGGCGCGCGCGAAGGACAATGGCACCGCGTCCACGAAGGCCTTGGGAACCTGCACGCCCTCGAACTTGGGAACGAATTCCAGGTCGAGATCTTGCGCGAAGGCGCCGAGCACGGCGTCCTCCTTGAGGCCGCGATTGATCAACACCCGGTCGAAACTCTGACCGCTGCTGGCGGCCTGATCGCGGAGCTTGCGCAGTTCGGGCGCATCCACGCCGGTGGCGGCCTGCAACAGGCCGATCAAATCGGCCGGCGCGCGGGTGTCCGACGCCATCAGTCGCGCGGCGGCGCGCGCCGCTCGGTGCCTACCGTCGCCGCCGGCTGTTCGCCGCCACCGGTTTCGTAATTCGGCGCCGCGAAGCCGGACAGGTTCAGCACCGCAGTGTCCTGCTTGGCACCGTCGCCGTCGAGGTCGCCCTCGAGAATCACGTCGGCCGGGTTCTGCAGCCGGAAGGCCGGATCCACCACGCGCACGCGTTCGAGTCCGATGGTCTCGGCTGCGCGCGCCTTGCCCTTCTCCGAGAGATCACTCAACTCGGCGAAGTCGTCAATGATGCGCGGCGTGCAGAAGAAGAACAGGGTGGTCTTGGTGTTGCGGTCCTGATTGCGGCCGAACAGGAAGCCGATCAAGGGGATGTCGGAGAGGTAGGGGATGCCGCTCTCGCTCGCGAAGTAGTCGTCCTGGATGATGCCGCCGAGCCACATGGTGGCGCCGTCCGGCAGGCTCACGCTCGTCTCAATCTTGCGGCTCGATTCCGGCGGCGGTGCGCCGTTGACGCCCTCGCCGCGGAAGGAGGAGACCTCCAAGCGCAACTGCAAGCGCAGGTACTGCTGCGCCGAGATGCTGGGCGTGATCGCGAGCGTGATGCCCGCGTCGGCGAACTCGAAGTTCGAGGACACCGAGCCCTGCACCGCGTTGCTGGTCTGGTAGGGCACGCGGTCGTTGCTCGACACCAAGGCGCCCTTGTTGTTCGAGACCAGCACGCTCGGCACTGACAGCACGTTGGCGTCGTCGCGGCTCTGCGCCGCCTGCACGATGAAAGGAATCCCGAGGTCTTCGCCGTCGAAGATGCCGAAGGTGAAACCAGCGGCGGTCGGTGAAGGCAAGCGCGCCTCGCCGAGGGTGTCACCGGTGGTGATGCCCATGCTCGTGAAGCCGAAGCCGCGTTGAGTCTCGCCCTCCGGCGTCTTGACATTCGCGTACTCGAATCCGATGTCCTTCTGGAAGTCCTCGGAGATCTCGATCAGCGCGGTCTCGATCAGCACCTGCGGCTGACGCTTGTCGAGGCGATCGAGCAGGGTCTTGAGTTCCTGCCACTTGCTGCGCGTCGCAGAAGCGATCACCGCGTTGGTTTCCTCGTGGATCTCGACCACCAACTTCTGCTGGCTGAAGAGGCCGGAGCGGCCCACACTGCCGCCTGAGGAAGCCTCGCGTTGGATGCGCTCCGCCTCGTTCTCCGCCGCCTCGAGGAAACGCCCGAGCGGCTCGTCGAGATCCTTGGCCGACAGGTACTGCAGCACGTACACGTGGTAGGAGGACTCCGGGTCCTCGAGCCGCGTGTCGAGCGTCGCGACCAGATCCAGGATCTTCTCGATGTTCTCCGGCGTGCCGGTGACGATCAGCGAGTTGTCCGGTCGGAAGGCCGTGACGAGGGTCTCCGGTTCGGTCACCACCGGCTGGTTGCCGCGGCTGCGCGCCGCGCCCTGCACTTGCTCGGCGAGGTTCTCGACCAGATCCTGCAGCACTTCGGAGAGCTCCTGCGCATCCTGCTCGCGCAGCGGAATCTTGCGGTACACGATCTCTACCGTCGGCGGCTTCTTGTCGAGCACCTTGATCATGCGCACCGAGGCGGCGACGAAGGGCCCGTAGCCCTGCACCAGCAAGGCGCGCTCCTGTTGCAAGGGCATGAAGGCCGAGTTGTCGCCCGCCTGCGAAGCCAGCGCGGTGCGCAGGTTGGTGCCGAGATCCTGCGCGTCGGCGAACTCCAGCGGCACCACTGTGAAGAGATAAGTGCCGGGCTTGTCGTTGAAGGATTCGATCTCTTGCCAGTCCACGAACTGCGCGTTCGACTTGATGAGCGTGCCGTTGGAGGCAAGCTGTTCGGTGATCACCACCACCGCCAGATCCCCGGACCCCTGCTGCACGCAGACGTAACCGTGAATCTTCATCATGATCTGAAAGAAGGAATAGAAATCCGCCTTGCGCACGCGCTTGGGACCGTAGAGCAGCAACTTCTTCTGGTCGAGTTTGCCGCGGATGCCGGGACCATTGGTCTCGTCGAGGGTGAAGTTGAGCCCGGTGTTGAGCTGGCAGACCTTGATGAACTGGCGCAAGGACAGCCCTTGGTCGTCGAGCTCTGCGAGGTCGAGGAGCAGGTATTCCCCCTCGTCCTGGAGCAGGCCGCTGGGCACCTGGACGTCGTCCAAGCCCTCGTTCTGAGCTTGCAGGGCGGCCGGGGCCAGGAGGAGCGCCAAGGAGGCGAGCAGGACGAGACGGAGTTGCGGCAGCATGCGCTCGGAGCAGAGGTTACGGCCGATCGGCGACCGCAGAACAGAGAGTCTAGTCACGGGGGAGAGTGATCGGAAGCGTCCCTCTCCCCGGCACTTGCGACGGCGCCGCTCCCGAGCTTCTTCCGTGAGCCTCCCTGCTTCCTCCGCCCAGCGCTATCCTCCGCAGAGCGAACGGATGCCTCTGGCCGACCACCTCCACCCCGCTGCGGTGCTGCTCGCACCGCCGGCGCGCGACAAGTGGCATCTCATCGAGATGCTCGCCGAAGGCATGGTGGCTGCGGGCCGGCTCCCGGCGGCTCGTTTGAAGGAGGCCGTGGAAGCGCTCTACGCGCGCGAGCGCTGCGTGAGCACGGGATTGGAGGATGGCATCGCCATCCCGCATGCTGCTCTCGACGGGCTGTCGAGCATGGTCGTCGCCCTGGGCATCCTGCCGGATGGGCTGGACTTCGACGCCCAGGACGGAAAGCCCACGCAGTTGGTGGTCGCAGTGGTCGTGCCTCGCCAGGAGAAACTCTTGCATTTGCAGACCTTGGCCGAAGTGGCACGTCGGCTCAGCGACGGAGATTTTCGTGCCGCCTTGCTGGCTTCCTCGGATGGCCGTGAGGCCGTCGCGCTCTGGTCGCGTCCTTAGCCCGATCCCCCGCTCAGCGGGTACGCAACGCAGTCTTCGAGATCGGCCTCCAGGAGGACCAAGCCTGGATGCGATCCTGCGCGGCACGTTGGAGCTGTTCGCGCACGCGGCGGTAATCGCCGAGACTGCCACCGAAGGGATCGGCCACCTCGTAACCAGCAGGATCGAAGAGTTCCGGCTGGAAGCCTGCATCTCCCAGTGCCGCAAGGTGCGAGGCACTCATGCCGAGCACGAGGTCCGGCACCGCACCCGCCACGGCCTGTTGCAAGCTGCGCGCCCGATGCGTCCTCAGATCCAGACCGACTTCGCGTGCCGCGGTCTCCGAGTGTTCGCTCGCCGGTGTCCCCGGCATCGCGAAAGTGCCCGCCGATTCCACGATCCAGCCGAGCCGCGCGAGTCCGGCCTCGTCCACGCCCCAAGCGGCTGCGAGTTCGCTCCTCAGCAAGGCCGCAGCAAGTGGCGAGCGACAGATGTTGCCGCTGCAGACCACCAGCACGCGCAAGCCAGGCTTGGTGTGAGCGGGCTCCAGGTGGCCGCGCAGAAGGCGCGGCAGTGGTTCGAAGGCGAGCACGGCTGAGGCTTCACGCGCCGCGATGCGCTCCGGCGTGAAAGCCGCCGGAACTGCGTGCTCGCGCAGCCACGCCGCGAGCGCTTCGCCGTGCAGAGGTGCCGCCCCGTGCGGATTGATGCTGCTCATGAGGAGTGGGGCGGCGACGACGTGCGCACAAGCGCGGAAGGCGGTGTGATTGGGAACGCGGACACCGACCATGGGCCACTCCCAGCCGAACTCGCGCGTGCGCAGCGCCCAGCGTTGCGGCAAGAGCAGGGTGATCGCACCGGGGAAGCGTTGCTCGATCCAACGCGGCAAGCCCGGTGGGAGGGAGGGCAGCCATTCCGCCACGGCCGCAAGGTCGGCGAGATGGAGCGCACAGGCCTTGTCATCGGGTGCCTGCTTCAAGCGCGCGATGCGCGCCGCAGCGACTGCGGCACCGCCCGCGCCGACCGAAGCGGCGAGTCCAGGAACGGTGTCCGTCGGCAGCGCCGCGACGTGGCCCGCGGCCAGCCATGCCGCGAGCTCGGCGCGCGCCTCGGCGCGTTCCGGATCGAACGACGCCGGAGCCTTCACGGCGGGCACTCTAACAGCCCGCGGAAGTGCGCCTTCCGGCTGCGGAGCCGTCCGCGGGCTGACCCTTTCCGCGCTCCGGTATCCTTCCTCCCGGAGCGTCGTGCTTGCGCGCTCCGCTCCCGATGTCCAAGGCCGAACGTCCCTCCGCGCCGACGCTCGACCCCGCGACCCTTTCTCGCGTCGCGGGCGGCCTCGTGCACGAGCTGAAGAATCCGCTCAGCACGCTCGGACTGCACCTCGCGCTGCTGGAGGAGGACTGGCGCAAGGACGAAGGAACGCGCGCGCGCCGCAGTCTGCAAGTGCTCGGTCGCCTGCGCGCGGAGGTCGGCCGTCTCAACGACATCCTCGAGGACTTCTTGCGCTATGCGCGCACCGACACCCTCGAACTCGCGCCGACCGATCTCAACGCCATGGTCGAGCAAGTCGCACGTTTCGTCGAGCCGGAACTGCGCGCGCGCAAGATCGGTCTGCAATTGCTCGCCGATCAAGGCTTGCCGCCGGCGCTCGCCGATGCCACGCGACTGCGCCAAGCGCTCCTGAACCTCGTCATCAACGCGCGCCAGGCGATCGAGGAGCGCGGGGGTCAGATCACCTTGATCACCCGCCGCGAGGGTGATGGGCTGGCGATCGAAGTGCTCGACGACGGGCCCGGCATGAGTGCCGAGGTGCTCGCACGCTGCTCGGAACCTTGGTTCTCCACCAAGTCCGGTGGCAGCGGACTCGGTCTGCCGACCGTGCGGCGCCTGATGGAAGCGCACGGAGGCGGGCTGGATCTGCAGAGTGCGCCCGGACGCGGCACGCGAGCGGTGCTGTGGTTGCGCGTTGCCGGAGAAGTCGCACGTGGCTGAGGCGCGCGTGCTGGTGGTCGAAGACGACGCTGCGCACGCCGAAGCGCTGCAGTTCGCGCTCGCCAACGAACGCTGCACGGTGGAGGTGGCGACCGGCGTCAACGCGGCGCTCGACCGCTTGCGCGCGCGCCGTTTCGACTTGGTGCTCACCGACCTGCGACTCGGCGGCGAGAGCGGGCTCGATCTGCTCCAGCAGGTGCGCGAACACTACCCCACGCTGTCGGTGATCCTGATCACCGGCCACGGCAGCGTCGAGACCGCGGTGCGCGCGATGCGCGAAGGCGCCGCCGACTACCTCGCCAAGCCGGTGAATCTGGAAGAGTTGCGCGCACGCGTGCAGCGCGAACTCGAGAACCGCCGACTCGCGGAGGACAACCGCGAGCTGCGCGCGGCGCTCGACAAGCGTTTCGGGCTGGAAGGCTTGGTGGCGGTCTCGGAGCCGATGCACCGCGTCTTCGACCTCGTGCGTCAGGTCGGACGCACCGAGGCCACGGTGCTGATCCTGGGGGAATCCGGTACCGGCAAGGAGTTGATCGCGCGCGCGCTGCATCGGCTCTCGCCGCGCGCCGCGCACCGCTTCGTGGCGATCAACTGTGCCGCGCTGACCGAATCGCTGATCGAGAGCGAATTGTTCGGACACGTCAAGGGCGCCTTCACCGGCGCGCACGAGAACAAGGAAGGAAAGTTCGAGTACGCGCACGGCGGCACGCTGTTCCTCGACGAGATCGGCGACATGCCGCTCAGCACTCAAGCCAAGCTGCTGCGCGTGCTCGAGAATCGCGAGGTGGTGCCGGTGGGTGCCAACGCGCCGCGGACGGTGGACGTGCGCATCCTCGCCGCCACCAATCGCGACCTGCGCGCGCGCGCCGCCGACGGCCGTTTCCGCGAAGATCTCTTCTGGCGACTGGCGGTGGTCACGGTGGACCTGCCGCCGCTGCGCGAACGCCTCGAAGATCTGCCGCTGCTCGTCGAGCACTTTCTGCGCCTGCTCCAAGAGAAGAGCGGGCAGGGCAAACTGATCGTGGACGATACCTTGCTCCGCCGCCTACGTTCGCACGACTGGCCCGGCAACGTGCGCGAGTTGCGCAACCTGGTCGAGACCATGAGCGTGCTGGATCGGGACGGCACCCTGGGCACGGACGATCTTCCTCCGCATCTGCGCGACTTGCGGGAGCCCTCGCCCTTGCCCGCAGCGCCGAAGTCGGGGGCGGAGACGGCGGGAAGCCCCGAGCCAGCCCCGAACGAGATCGCCGCAGTGGGGGGCTACGAACTGCTCGGCCGCAGCCTGGAGGAGGTCGAGAGGGACCTGATCGCCGTCACTCTGGCGGCCGTGGAGCAGAACCGTCAACGCGCCGCGGAGCGGCTGGGGATCGGTGAGCGCACCCTCTACCGCAAGATCAAAGCCTATGGGCTGGGTTGATCTGCCAAAAGGGCAGGCATGTAGCGGCACGGAGTTTGCCCTACGAGAAGCAGCATGAGCAAGATCGTCGGCATTGACTTGGGCACCACGAACTCGGTGGTGAGCGTTCTCGAGGGCGGGGAGGCGAAAGTCATCCCGAACAAGGAGGGTGCGCGCACTACGCCGTCGGTGGTCGCCTTCCAGGATCACGGGCAGCGCCTCGTCGGCGGACCCGCGCGCCGTCAGGCAGTCACGAATCCGACCCGTACGGTCTTCTCGATCAAGCGCTTCATGGGGCGCCGCCACGAAGAGGTCGGCGAAGAGGAACGTATGGTTCCCTACGAGGTCGTCGGGGCGAAGAACGACTTGGTGAAGGTGAAGATCGGCGACAAGGAGATCACGCCGCCGGAGATCAGCGCGCAAGTGCTGGCTTACCTCAAGGAGTGCGCGGAGGATTATCTGGGGGAGAAAGTGACGCGCGCGGTGGTGACCGTGCCGGCCTACTTCAACGACAGTCAGCGGCAGGCCACCAAGGACGCCGGGCGCATCGCCGGGCTCGAGGTGGAACGCATCATCAACGAGCCGACCGCGGCGGCGATCGCCTACGGCATGGACAAGAAGAAGGTCGGCAAGATCGCGGTCTTCGACCTCGGCGGTGGCACCTTCGACATCTCGATCCTGGACATCGGAGACGGCGTCTTCGAAGTGCTCGCCACCAGCGGCGACACCCACCTCGGCGGTGACGATTTCGACGAGGCCTTGATCGACTGGGTCGCGGGCGAGTTCCAGAAGGAGAACGGGATTGACCTGCGCAAGGACAAAATGGCCCTGCAGCGGCTCAAGGAGGCCTGCGAGAAGGCCAAGTGCGAGCTCTCGAGCGGCACCGAGACGCAGATCAACCTGCCCTTCATCACGGCGGACCAGAACGGCCCCAAGCACTTGATGACGACGCTGACGCGCGCCAAGTTCGAATCTCTGGGTTCCGAGCTCTTCGAGCGCTGCCGCCGCCCCTGCCTGCAGGCCCTCAAGGACGCCGGGCTCCAACCCGGCGAAGTCAAGGAGGTGCTGCTCGTGGGTGGTTCCACCCGCATCCCGCGCGTGCAGACTTTGGTGAAGGAAATCTTCGGCAAAGAAGGCAACAAGAGCATGAACCCCGACGAGGTGGTCGCGCAGGGCGCGGCGATCCAAGGCGGTGTGCTTTCCGGCGCAGTCGAGGACCTCGTGCTGCTTGACGTCACGCCGCTCTCGCTCGGCATCGAGACGATGGGCAACGTGATGACGGTGCTGATCGCACGCAACACCACGATCCCGACCACCAAGAAGGAAGTCTTCAGCACCGCCAGCGACAACCAGACCACGGTCGAGGTGCACGTGTTGCAGGGCGAGCGTCCGATGGCGCGCGACAACCGCACGCTGGACAAGTTTCACCTCGACGGCATCCCGCCGGCGCCGCGCGGCGTGCCGCAGGTCGAGGTCGAGTTCGACATTGATGCCAACGGCATGCTCAACGTGCACGCGCGCGACAAGGCGACCGGCAAGGAGCACAAGGTGCGCATCGAACAGTCGAGCGGCATTGACGAGAAGGACATCCAGCGCATGCAGGACGAGGCCGAACGCTTCAAGGAGCAGGACGCCGAGTTCAAGGCCAACGCCGAGAAACGCAACGGTGCCGATCAGGCGGTCTGGCAGGCGGAGAAGCTACTCCGTGATCACAAGGAGAAGATCTCCGACGAGGACCGCACGGCGGTCGAAGTCAAGGCCGAAGCGATCCGGACTGCACTCAAGGAAGACCGCGTCGCCGATCTCGAGCGCCTCGGCCAGGAACTGCAGTCCACCATGCACCCCATTGCGGAGAAGCTCTACCAGCAGTCCGCCGCGCAGGCGCCGCCGCCCGCAGGCGGGGCATCCGACGGTGCCAAGGAAGGCGAAGTGGTGGACGCCGACTTCGAAGTGAAGAAGTAGGCGCTCGCGCTCGCTACGCTGAGCAGCGGCACAGGACTTGCAGATTGCGGTCCCTGAGCCGTTGAGCCCCCATGATCCGCGCCGAGCACCTCGTGAAGCGCTTCGGCGACCTCGTGGCGCTGGACGGCGTGACGCTCGAGGTCGGGCCGGGGGAGATCCTCGGCTTCCTCGGTCCAAACGGGGCCGGCAAGAGCACGACCATCCGGATCCTGTCGGGGTGGCTCCCGCCGAGTAGCGGCCGCGCTGCGGTCGGCGGCCACGATCTCGTGAACGACTCGCTGGCGGCGCGGCGTGCGGTGGGCTACCTGCCGGAGCAATTCGCGGCGCCGCAAGAGCTGCGCGTCGGAGAGTACCTCAGCTACCGCGCGGAGCTGAAGGGTGCGCGACCGCGCATCGCGCGTGCGCGCTCGCGCTCGGTGGCCGAGGAATTCGCGCTCACCGAACGCTGGCGGCAGCCCTTCGGTACCTTGTCCAAGGGCTTCCGCCAGCGCGTCGGACTCGCGGACGCCTTGCTCTCCGATCCGCCTGCACTCTTGCTCGACGAGCCTTTCAGCGGCCTCGATCCGGTGCAACGCCAGGAGTTCCGCAGCATCCTGCGCGCTCTTGCTGCGCGCGGAAAGGCGATTCTCTTCTCTTCGCACGTGCTCCCCGAAGTGCGTGACCTCGCCACGCGCCTCCTGGTATTGCACCGTGGCCGCTGCGCCGCCGCTGGCACCCTCGATGAACTCCAGCGCCGTTTGCAGAGCGGCGCACCCTTGCGTGTGCTCGCACGTGGGGAGGGCGCCGCCGAGCGGGTCCGACAGCTCGCGGCCGCGCACGGCTACGCGCTCGAGCGCTTCGAATCCGCAACCGGCGCCGTGTTGCTCCGCGCGGAGTCCACTGCCAACCGCGTCGCGCTCTTCCGCGCGCTGGCCGCCGAAGCCTGCGAGGTGGAGGAGTTCCACACCGAGGCCCCCGATCTCGAACAGCTCTTCCTCTTGCTGGTGCGAGAACCCGCCGCATGAGAGCTTTCCTCGCCCAATTCAAGCGCGAGCTGCGCGGCTTGCTGTTCTCGCCCTACGCCTTCGTGCTGCTCGGCTTCTGGTTCCTGCTCAACGGTTTCTTCTTCGCCTATCTGCTGCGTTCGCCCGCCGTGCAGAGTGATCTCACGCTGCTGCCGCCGTACCTCTTCGGCAACGGCTTGCTGGTCTGGTTGCTGTTGCCGGCCTTTCCGCCCTTGCTCGCGCTGCGCTTGCTCGCCGAGGAGCAGCGCGTCGGCACCCTCGAACCGCTGCTCACGGCACCGGTGCGCGATGCGGCAGTGATCCTCGCGAAGTACTTCGCCGCCTGTGTCTTCTTCCTGGTGTTCTGGGCCGGAGTCGCTGCGCTCTTCGTCCTGCTGCAGGCGCACGGCGCCGAACTCGATTGGGGCCGCATCGGTGCCGGGTTCCTCGGTGCCATGCTCTGTTCGAGCCTCTTCCTCGCGAGCGGCATGTGGGCGTCTTCGTGGAGCGGCAATCTCGTGCTCGCCGCGGGAGGCGGCGCAGCGTTGAACTACATGCTTCTCTTTCTGCCTTCGCTGCTGCTGGATGCGCCTGGCATGGTCGGATCTTGGGCGCGCGCGGCCTATTTGCCCGGCTATCTCGATCAGAGCTTCGCCGCCGGCTGGCTGGATTCCTACGCGATCGCGCTGCCGCTCGTCCTCGCCGGACTCTTTCTCTTCCTCACTTGGTTGCGCCTCGCCGCGCGCCGCATGCTCGCATGAGCCGGCGCCTGCCTCTGATCGGATTGAACATAGCGGCCGCGCTCGCTGCCGTCGCTGTCGCCGTGTTGCTGCTCGCGGTGCTCGCGCGCCCGGCCCTGCGCCTGCGTCACGATCTCACGCACACCGGAAGTGCCGGCGTCGGAGAGCGCACTGCCGCGGCGCTGAACACTCTGCCGGAAGGCAGCAAATTGACCGCCTTTCTCTTTCCCGAGAATCCCGCGTGGGCGTGGAACGGTTCGGCGGTCTATCCGCGCGCCTTCGACCGACTGCGCTCGGTGCTCGAGGACGCGCGCTTGCGCGCCGACGGCAAGCTCGAACTCCAGGTCCTCGACCGCAGCTCCGCGCTGTTGGATACCGAAGAAGCACAGCGGCGCCTCGGCCGACGTCCGGGCGACGTGATTTTTCTGGAGGTCGGCGAGGCGCGCAAAGTGCTCGCCTTCGAAGAGCTGTTCCAAGTGGTGGAACCGACGCGCGACGGTCAGCCGGCGCGCATGCGTGCCGAGCGTCTGGATCACGCGCTCGGGAGTGCGGTGATCGCTCTCGCGAGCGGGGCGCTGCCCCGCGCCGCGATCTACGTCGCAGCGCGGGAGCAGGCGCTCCAGGATCCTCAGCAACTGTTGCCACTGGCACAATTGCTCTCTGATGAAGGATTCGAGGTCCTCGCTGCGCCGAGTTTGCGGGAAGCGCAGGACGCCGACCTCCTGATCCTGCCCGGCCAACACCAAGCCTTCGTCCCGGCCGAACTCCAAGCTGCCCAGGAATGGATCACCAGCGGCAAACCCTTGCTGCTGGCGCTGGGAGCCTTTGCCGACGAACGCATCGTGGAGGACTGGAATCGCTTGCTCGTCGAGCGCGGTCTGGCCTTCGGAGCGGGTCTCCTGTGCGAACCAGTACGCACCGCAGGCGGCGTGATCGAGGGGGATTCGATCTGCGGCCACCTCGAGACCTCGGGTGCCGAGTTCGACGATCAGCACGCCATCAGCAGCCGCATCTCGACCTCCGGCCGTTCACAACTCTTCACCGCCACCCGACCGGTGCTCACCGGCGCCGCCTCGAATGCCTTCACCGTCGCGCGACTCGCGCGCACCGGTGCTGAAGCATGGGTAGACCTCCCCGGTGGGAAGGATTTCCTGCTCGACGGAACGGAAACGCGCGGCATCCACGGACTCGCCGCCGCTTCCGAACCCTGGACTGCGCGCACGGACGGCAGCAACGGACGCATCGTGATCCTCGGCAGCGTCGCCAGCCTCGAGGACGGACGACTCGCCGGACTTCACGATTTCACCGCTGCGGCGGTGCGCTGGCTCGCCGGCCGCGAGATGCGCGACTTCGAACTGGTCGCCGCGCGCGAACTTCCCTTCCGGCCCGATCGCGCCACTCAAGCGCGCTTGGACAATCTCGCGGTGCTCGCGCTGCCCGGCGCCGCCTTCCTCGCCGCCTTCCTGATTTACCTGCGCCGCCGCCGATGACCGCTCCCCGCTTGCTCCTCGCCGTCCTGGTGCTCGCCGCGCTGGCGGGCGGCCTCTGGTACGCGCTCGGTGAACTCGAAACACAGCCCTCGGCCGGTCCTGGGCTCCCGCAGCTCTCCGAAGACTCGCTCATCCACCTCGAGCCTGCCAAGTTGCAACGTCTCACCCTGGATCAGCCGCGCTTCAACCACAGCGTGCGGCTCGAGCGCGACGCGAGCGGGCATTGGCTTCTCCTCGATCCCGTGCGAGATTGGGCCGAGCCGGTCGCGGTCTTCTCGGCTCTACAGACGCTCTATTCCCAGGATTGGAGCGAAGCGCCTGCCGAATGGACTGCGCAGGATCTGGCCGCGCTCGGTCTCGCACCCGCCGAACTCGCCGCGGAGGTGCGCGATGCCTCCGGCGCGACGCAACTGCTCCGGGTCGGCGCGACCGATTTCTCCGGACGTTGGCGCGCCGCCGAACTGGATGGCAAATTGATCCGCGTCGGCGAAGGCCTCATCAGTCCGCTCACGCGCGACAGCGAGTCCTGGCGCGATCATCGCCTGCAACCCTTGCCTCCGCCAACAGTCACGCAAGTGCGCTGGACATCGGAACAAGGTGAGGTGTTGAGCCTCACGCGGCGCGATCGCGGTTGGATGGTGCTCGAGCCTTTCCAAGCTCCCATGGACGAGCGTCAAGCGCCGCTCATCGAGCGCATGCTCGGTGCGCGCGCGGAGAGCCTGCACCTGGACCGAGTCGCGGATGCGAGTGAGCTGGGCGATCGTTACGGACTCCTCGAACTGAGCGGAGGAGGGGCGAGTTATCGCCTCGAACTGCGCGCAGGCGGAATCGTCGCAGCGCATCGCGACTACGCGATGAACTGGAGCGGCGAGGATTTCGCGCCGCTGTTCCGCGATCCGGAATTGCTGCGCAGCCCACGACTCCTCGCGCTGGACCGCGGCAACATCGTGACGCTGCGCGTGGAGCGCGGCAGCGACGACGGGGTGTTTCGACGCGTCGCGGGTGGCTGGAGCTTGGACGGCTTCGGCGCGCTGCCGGCGGAGGAGTCCGGTTTCCTCGAAGCACTGCTCGACTACGGCAGCGGTCTGGAGGGCACGAGCTGGCAGGCGGTGCCGCAAGCGCCGCCCGCCGGACGGGTGCGCTACTCGATCTCCCGCACGCCGCGCGCGGATTCACCCGCGTTGATCTGGTGGACCGCTGCCGATGGCAGCCATCTGGTAGCCACGGAAGGCGCCGCGCGTGCCACGCCCACCGAAATCAACTTCGACCGCGCCGTCACCGAACTCTTCACCCGGCTCGCGGCGCTGCGCTGATTTCGCTTCCGGCTTGCCAGCGCACCGTACCGGACTCAAGGTGCGCGCGTCCGGCGATCAGATGCGCAAGTGCCTCCGGATAGGCCTCGGTCTCCGCGGCGAAGACCTTGCGTGCGATGGTGTCCGCGTCGTCTCCGGGTGCCAGCGGCACGGCGGTCTGCAACAACACCGCGCCGCGGTCGTACACCGCGTCGGCGAAGTGGACCGTGCAGCCTGACAGCGTCGCGCGCGAGGCTGCAACGGCTGCGTGCACGCGCATGCCGTAGAAGCCGGCGCCTCCGAACTCAGGCAACAGTGCCGGGTGAATGTTCAGCACGCGACCTTCGAGCTGCGCCGGAATGGGGAAGAGCGAGAGCCAGCCCGCCAGCACGACCCAGTCGGGGCGCGCTTCGAGTACCGCCTGCAGCAGCAGGTGCTCGCGCCGTGCGGGATCGGGCTGATTCTGCTTGCCGATCACGAGCAGCGAGAGACCGAGCCTCCGCGCGCGATCCGCGGCACCCGCGTCCGCGCGCGCGACGATCACCAGCACGATGCGCGCATCCAAGACTCCGTTGAGGATGCGTTGCTGCAGATTCTCGAGCGTGCGACCGCCTCCGGAAGCCAGCACCACCAAGCGCGCCGGAATCACGGCTGGAACTGCCAGGAGCTGCCGCCGTCGCTGCACCAAGCTCCGAGCAGCGAGAACTCCGACGTGAAGGAACGCGCGCGTTGCCAGGCGAGGTAAGCGTCGCCACTGCCCAGCGAAGCGTGGAGCACGGAGAGTTGCTGCAGCGCTGCGAGATGCCGCGGGAGCCATTCCGGCCGGCCTTCGCGCGGCAGCGGATCGCCCCAACCGGCAATCTCGACGGCGCGCGTCGCTGCCAAAGCCGCCTCGGGCTGCACGCCGCCGCGCATCTGTCCTCCGAGGAAAGATTCACCAAAGAGCAAATGCAGCGCGATCACGGCTTCGTCCGGCACTTCGGGTGGTACCACTGCACGCAAGAAGGAATTGAAGGCGGCCGACCTGCCGAACTCGGACCAAGCATCCAGGCGCTCGACGCGTTCGCCTCGCACTTGCACCATCAGGCGCACGCCCTGCGGACTCGCGTGCACGGCGAAGGCGCGCTTGCCGTCCACAGGATCGAGGATCGGCAATTCGCCGGAACCGTCGAGCCGCAGGAAGATCGCCTCCGCGGCGGGCACCGCCGCGGCGAAGAGTGGACGCTCGAGCTGCAGAGCGTCGCGCAAGTCCGCATGAGTGCAGGCCGCGATCAGCTCGTCGAGCGCGGCGAGCGCAGCAGCCGGATCGCAGCGCTGCAAGGCCTCGCGCACGGGGCCGTGCAGGCTCTGCACCACGAGTAGCCGCGCCGCGTCGAAACTGCGCTGACGCGCGGCGCCTTCGGCGTGGTTGGCGGCCTGCTCGAGACCGTCGAAGCGTTGTGCCCAATCGAGCGCAGCTGCAGCCCCCGCGGTGCGCGGGCGGATCGCGGCGGCGAACTCCTCGCGCACACGCGCTGCCTCCGACCAATCCTCAGCGGCCAGCGCAGCGGCGTGCCGCTCGTCCCAAATCTTCGCAGCCGCACCGAAGGATTCACTCACCGCTTGATCGAGCGGCGCACGCAAGGCGGTCGGCAAGCCGCTGCCGTCCATGCGCAGCCGCGCCTCACCGAATGCGCCTTCCTTGAGCAGGGCTTGCACCTGCGTCTCCAAAGCCTCGAGCGCCGCGCGCATCTTGGCGAGCGGATCCTCACTGAGACTGGGATCCGGCGTGGCCGCGAGTGCGGCGAGGCGCTCCAGTTCGGCGCGCGCCCGATCGCTGTACTCGGTTTCGCCGTGCAACGCGAGAAAGGCTTCGAGCGCATCGCGACGCTCCGCTCCGGCAGGCAGCGCCATCGCGCGGGTGAAGGCGAGCTCGCGCGCAAGCGCCTCGCGTTCGGCGCGCTCTTCCGGAGTTTCCGTGCGATCCACGTACTCCACCACGCGCTCCGGCTCGGTCGGATCCGGTGCCGGTCGCGTGGCGAGATAGATCGCGACACCCACGGCACTCAGGGCAGCAATCCCGAGCAGTAGCATCGGCGCACGCGAGCGGCGCGGCTCGAGCAGGTCCGCGAGATCGTGTACGACGCTCTGTGCGTCGACGGGGCGCTCGTCCACCGCCTTCGCCATCAACCGTGAGACGTAAGCGTCCACTTCCGACGGAGTCGCCGGCGCGTGTTCGCGCACCGAAGGCGGCGGCTGATCGCGGTGCGCGCGCAGAATATCCTTCACCGTTTCTCCGGAGAAGGGCGTGCGTCCGGTGAGCAACCGGTAGGCAGTACAGCCGAGCGAGTAGAGGTCGGCGCGATGGTCCACCGTGCCTTCGCCGACGCATTCCGGCGCCATGAAGTGCGGCGTGCCTCCCGCCGACTCCTGCTCGAGCATCCCACGCGTGGCCGCCATGCCGAGATCGGCGAGCTTGGCGCGTCCGTCCTTGGTGAGCATCAAGTTCTCGGGCTTGACGTCGCGGTGGATGAGGTGATGCGCTTCAGCGAAGGCCAGCGCTTCCGCGCAGTCCAATACGAAGTGCAGTGCTTCCTGCCACGGCAGCGGGCCTGCGGCGGCAAGCCGCGTCTCGAGATTGCCGCCCGGCACCAACTCCATGGCGTAGAAGTGCAGTCCCTGGTCGTTGCCGATGTCGAAAACTTGCACCAGGTTCGGATGCGAGAGGCGACCGGCTGCCACCGCCTCGCGTTTGAAGGAAGCCACCGCGAGCGGCGTCGCCGCCTTCGGGTTCAGCACCTTGAGCGCCACTTCACGATCGAGTCCGGCCTGAATCGCCTTGTACACCACGCCGACGGCGCCGCTGCCAAGCCGCTCGACGATGCGGAAGGAACCGAGGGATCGTCCGACCAGCGGATCCAGCGGCGCCACGATCACCGGCTCGAGTCCGCTCACGCTGAGTTGGATTTCGGATCCGTCCTTGGTGCGCAAGCTGAGGCTCTCACCGAGCTTGAGGCCGGCACGCGTTGCCGCACCGCTGGAAGTGATCAGCGCAGCGTTGCCTTGCGCCTCGACCTCCACGGATCCGTCGGTGAGCCGGACGCTCAGGCCGGGGCGCTTGCCCGGTTCCTGCGCAATGCGATCCAAGCGGCCGTCGGAAACGACCAGATGCTGCTCACCGGCGCGCAGGGCGAAAGCACCCTTGTCGCCGCTTACGCGCGATTCCCAGAGGAGACGGACGTCCACGTCAGCGCTCGGAAGCGGGCGGGAAGATCGTGCGCCCGACCCGGATCAGGGTAGCCCCTTCCTCGATTGCGATCTCGAAATCCTCACTCATGCCCATCGAGAGCTCCGGTGCCCAGGGTAGCACTCCCGCAGCCGCCAGTTTCGTCGCGGCGTTCCGCATCTGGGCGAAGAGGCCGCGGAGGGAAGCGGGGGCGGCAGCGGCGGGGCCGATGCACATCAGGCCGCGCAACTCGAGCTCCGGCAGCAGGCGAGCGGCTCCGGCAAGCGCGTCCAGATCCCGGAGCGCACAGCCGTAGCGGTCGTCCTCCGGCTGCAGGTTGACTTGCAGCAGCACCGGGAGCGGGGCGGGGCGCGCCCGCTCGGACTCACGCAGCGCGCGGGCCAAACGTTCCGCAGTGCGCAGCTCACCTAGGGTGTGGACCCAGGAGGCGCAGGCGATGGCGTCGCGGACCTTGTTGCCTTGCAGCGGACCGATCGCGTGCCATTCGGCCTCAGGAAGGAGCGCGTGATCGCGTTGCAGCGCCTGCACGCGGTTGTGTCCGAAGGCCCGCTGTCCGGCGGCCCACGCCTCGCGCAGATCCGCAGCGGAGGCGGTCTTCGCCACGGCGATCAAACGCACCTGCTGCGGGTCACGTCCCGCGCGAAGGGCGGCGGCGGTCGCGCGCGCGCGCACCTCGGCGAGTCGGGAAGCGACCGAAGCGGGCATCACAGGGCGACCCACGGCGCGCGTAGAATTCGCGCTGCCCGGAGGGGCGCGTCCATGATCGTCGGGGTTCCCAAAGAGATCAAGAAGCTCGAAGCCCGCGTGGCGCTCACGCCTGCCGGAGCCCATGCCCTCGTCGAGACCGGACATCAGGTGCTGGTGGAGCCGAGCGCGGGAACGCTGAGCGGCTTCGCCGACGCCGAGTATCTCGACTGCGGCGCCCAGCTCGCGAAACAGGTCGAGGAGGTCTGGCAGCGCGCCGACCTCATCCTCAAGGTCAAGGAGCCACAACCGGTCGAGATCGCGCGCGCGCGGCGTGGCCAGACGCTCTTCACCTACTTCCACTTCGCCGCCGATCGCGCCCTCACCGAGGGCATGGTGAAGACTGGCGCGCACTGCTTCGCCTACGAGACGCTCGAAATCGGTCGCACGCTGCCGCTGCTCACGCCGATGTCGGAGGTGGCCGGCCGCATGTCCGTGCAGGAAGGCGCGAAGTACCTGGAAGCCCCGATGGGCGGGCGCGGCGTGCTGCTCGGCGGCGTGCCCGGCGTCGAACCGGCGCACGTGATGATCCTCGGCGGGGGCGTGGTCGGCACGCAAGCGGCCTGGGTCGCCGCTGGCATGGGTGCACGCGTCACCATCCTCGACGTGAACCTGGATCGGCTGCGCTATCTCGCCGAAGTGATGCCGGCGAACGTACGCACCATTCATTCGAGCCGCGGCGCGATTCGCGAACGGCTGCCGCGCACCGATCTCTTGATCGGAGCCGTGTTGCTGGTCGGCGCGCGCGCCCCGAAGTTGGTGACGCGCGAAGATCTCGGGCTGATGCCGGCCGGGTCGGTGATCGTGGACGTCGCGGTGGATCAAGGCGGCTGCGTCGAGACCTGCCGACCGACCACGCACGACGAACCGACCTTCGTGGTGGACGGCGTGGTGCACTATTGCGTCGCGAACATGCCGGGCGCGGTTCCGCGCACCAGCACCTTCGCGCTCACCAACGCCACCTTGCCGTGGACGCTCAAACTCGCTGATCTCGGCCCGCGACGTGCGGTGCTCGAGGAACCGGCGCTGGCTTCTGCGGCCAACACGCTCGGCGGCGCACTCACGCACAGTGCCGTCGCGAAGGCCTTCGATCTGCCCTGGAAGACCGCGCCCGAAGTCGCGCGCGCGCTCTGAGCCGGCGGCAAGCTCTTGGGTGCACTCGCGCTGTTGTTGATCCTCGCGGTCCTGCAGGGGATCACGGAGTTCCTGCCGGTCTCCTCGAGCGGACACTTGGTGCTCGCGCGCTCGCTCCTGCCGGGTGGCGAAACACTCCCGAGCGACGCGACGGTGGAAATCCTGCTCCACCTCGGCACTCTGATCGCGGTAATTCTCTTCTACCGCCGCGAAATTTTCGCGCTCGGCTGGGGCGTGCTCGGGCGTGGGCCCGCGATCGGCGAGCAGCGTCACCTCTTCGCCCTGCTCTTCCTGGCCTCCCTCCCGGCCGCAGCGCTCGGATTCGGCTTCAAGGGAATCATTGACGACGCCTTCGCGCATCCGGGCTTCGCCGCCTCGGCCTTGCTGGTCACCGGCAGCTTTCTTTATTGGAGCCGACGCTTTCCCGCCGACGGCCTCAAGCTCAACGATCTGCGCTGGCGCGCAGCGCTCTTGATCGGCTTCGCGCAGGCCTTCGCGATCCTCCCGGGCATCTCGCGCAGCGGTGCGACGATCGTGGCAGGTTTGGCGCTCGGCCTCTCGGTGCCGGCCGCCGCGGCCTTTTCCTTCCTGCTTTCGATCCCGGCGATTCTCGGCGCCAGTTTGCTGAAGGCGCCCGAAGTTTCGCTCGAGCAGGTCGGTGGCACCCAGGCAGTGCTGATCGCTGTGGGAGTCAGCGCTGTGGTCGGACTGGCCTCGCTCGGCTTGCTGGTCCGCATCGGCCGCACGCGCCGCCTGTGGTGGTTCGCTCCCTATTGCTGGATCGCGGGGCTTGCCGCGCTGACGGCACTCGCGCTCGGCGCTTGAGCGCGTCGCACGAACAGCCTCGAACTCAGTCCGCTCCGTTCGCCGCGCTGTGCGCGCCGGCCGGGGCGCTTCCGCCGGTCTTGCGCCCGGCGCGCCTTGCGTCCGCCCAGGCGCGCAACTGCGGTCCCGGACACTCGGTCTCGCGGAAATGCTCGTGCGCCCAGATCTCGCGCGTGGACATGCCGTAGCGCTTCATCAGCGCGTCGGTGAGCCGGTCGAGCGCCTGCATTTGCGCTGCGGTCGGGGTCTGCGCGCGCGCGTAATCCGGTCCGCGCGAGGGCTGCGGCACGAAGTTTCCCATCAGCGCGATGCCGATGTTGCCGCGATTGGACTCGGAGTTGCCGGCGTGCGCGCCTTGTGCCTCGAGCGTGCGACCTTCGAGAATCCGACCCGCGCGATCAATGAAGAAATGATAGCCGACATCGGCCCAGCCCTGTTGCACGTGCATGCCCTGAATGTGGCGCACCTCGGCGGCACTCGTCGCGAGCGCGTCCGAGGCGAGCGGCTCCGCCGTGTGATGCACGGTCAGACGATAGGGCTTGATCATGGGGTCGTAGTTCGCGCGCATCGGCTGCGCGTTCCATTGCGCGCGCGCGACGTCGAAGAGCGCAGCCGACGCAGCGGGCGCAGAGGCGGCCACCGCGCCCAAGCCTGCGGACTTGAGGTAGGGGCTCATGCGCGCGACCAGCGCGGCATCGGCCCCGTGAGGACGACCGCGCAGACTCGCGATCAGAAACGAGACTTCCGCGGCGGCGGCGGCCTCGAGACCGCGCAGAGAATCCTCGAGATGGGAGAGCCCGCGCTCAGGAGTGCCTTCCAGAAAGTAGCTGAGTCCGATGCCGCGCTCGGCGCGCGCGGCCTCACGCGCACTAACGCCGGTGCCGGAGACCTCGAAGAAAGCGAGCCGCGCCTCTTCCGGTCGCTTCAACTCGAGCAGCAGCTCGCCCATGCACAAACGCGCTTCGAGCCGGTCCTCGACGCCGAGCTGAGGCAGGCGCACGTCCCACCAAGCCAGCCGATCGGCGGCCGGCGCCTCGCCGGGGGGCGATTGCACGGGAGGCTCGAGGGCTACGAAACGGTCCTGCGGCGGACGGGGCGAGGCGCAGGCGGTGAGGCCGCCGCACAGCAGGAAGAGGCCGGCGAGGGAAGCCCCGCGGAGTGCCGAAACGTGCATGCGGCAAGGCTACCGGAACACGCGCTCCGATTTCCAGCACTGAGCGCTGCGGTCCTTAGGATGGGTCGGTGCGGACGCGTGGACGACTCTGGGTGCTAGAAGGCGTGGACGGCTCCGGCAAATCCACCCAAGCGGTCCGACTGGCGGCGCGTCTGCGGCGCGCCGGAGCGGATCCGCTGGCGCTGCGGGAGCCGGGTGCCACACCCCTTGGCGAGCGCGTGCGCGCGCTGCTGTTGGAACGAGATGCCGTCCGGGACGCCTGGAATCCGCGCGCGGAGGCCTTGCTCTTCTTCGCCGCGCGGGTCGAACTCCTCGCACGCGTCCTCGAGCCGGCGCTCGCCGCCGGGAGGACGGTGATCTGCGAACGATTCACTCCTTCCACGCTCGCCTACCAGGGGCAGACCGAGGACGACGCCCGCTTCGTGCTCGCCCTCGATCGGCTCTGCGTACCTGCGGAGCTGCAACCCGAGCGGATCGTGATCCTGGACCTCGATCCCACGGAGTCCTATCGGCGTGTGCTCGCGGCGGAGGCGCAGCGCGGCGGGGGACCGGATGGCATCGAAGCCCGCGGCCTGGCTTTCCAGCGCCGAGTACGCGAGGGCTATCACCGTTTCGCCGCCGCGCATGCAGACCGCTGCTTGCTGCTGGCCGTGGATGGCTGCGACGAGGAAGTAGTGGCGGAGAAAATCGCCGCCGCCTTCGGCTTGGCCGAGGCCGAGCGATGAGCGAAGCACCGCCCAGTTTTCTACGCGCGCTCGCCGCCGACGCACTCGCGGACGCGTGGCTGCTCTTGGCGCCCGGGCGCTCGCGAGCGCGGCGCGGCGCTCTCGCTTGCGCCGAAGCCATGCTCAAGACGAAGGACGCGCGGCAGCATCCCGATTGCGCGATCTTCGATCCGATCGAACTCGGCGTTCCGGGCTTGCGTGTGGAGCACGTGGCTCGGCGCAAGGAGGACACGGCGAGCGTCGAGGACGCGCTGCGCTATTTGCCACTCGCCGGCGCTCGGCGCGCCGTCCTGCTCTTCGACGCCGACCGCATGAGTGCCGACGCGCAAGCCGCGCTGCTCAAGACCGCGGAAGAGCCACCGACCGGCACGGTGCTGCTGCTCACGGCGAGCGATCTCGGCGCGCTGCTGCCAGCCCTGCGATCGCGCTGCCGCGCGCTGCGACTCCCGCCGGAATCCGAAACCCTGCTCGAGCGTCGCGCGGCCGAGGCCGCGATCAGCGATGAGCACTGGAATCTGCTCCGCAACACCATTGGCGGCGAGACGGCGCTGGAACTTGGCGCGGAGGAGCGCACCGAGCTCTGCGAACGGCTTCTGGAACTGCGCGCCTGGCTGCAAGGTCGGGACGCGCAGGCCAACTGGCTCCAGCTCGAAGAGGGTGCCTCCAACACGGCGGAAGCCCGTAGCCGGCTGAGCCTGCGCCTTCAGGCGGCGCTGAGCCTCCTCCTGCGGGAGGACGAACAGCTCGCGCGCGCGGATGGCTGGGCCAACCGGCTCCACGAAGCCTTGACCGATCTTGACGTTAACGTCAGCCCGGGATTGCTGCTCGCCGAACTTCGGGACGCCGCCATTCCCTAGGAGCGTTCTGATCCTAACCTCTTTTATCGTAAGAAGTTAAGAATGTATAATTGGGGAGGCCCTGCGGCGGTCCGAGGTTCCCTGGGATTCCGGGCAAACCGCTCTGCCAGAGGTCCGATAGGCTACGGGGCACGCCTTCCATGGACGACCGCAAGTTCCAACCCTTGATCCGCGAGATCCGCTCCCAGAACGGGAGGCGGTTCGCGGAAGCGGCTTACTTCTTCGTCCTCGAGGCCCTCGATTACACGATCTTCCTGCAGGGCAAGGGGCAGGCTCCCGCAGAGAGTCGCCACATCAATGGACGCGAACTGCTCGACGGCCTACGCCGCTACGCGCAGGAAGAGTTCGGTCCGCTGGCGCCCTTCGCCTTCCGCTCGTGGGGCGTGACCCGCACCGAGGACTTCGGCGCCTTGGTCTTCCAGATGTGCGAGGCCGGTCTCCTCAACAAGGCGGAAAACGATCATCCGCGCGACTTCGCCGACGGATTCGATTTCGAACAGGCCTTCCTGGAACCGACGCCGACGCGGGAACCCGCGCGGCGCGGATCCGTCAAGGAAGGCGCATGAGCGTCCGCACGGTGCTGCGGCTGGGGGTCGTCACCGCCGCCGCCCTGCTGATCTGGCTGCTGCGTCCGATCACAGTGCCGCTGTTCGCGGCCTATCTGATCGCGCTCGCGCTGCTGCCGCTGCATCGTCGCATGCGGCGTCGGATCGGTGCGACCGCGGCCGCGCTCGCATGCACGCTGCTCACCTTGCTGCTGCCTCTGCTGCTGCTGCTGCCGAGCGGACGCGATCTTGGCGCACTCACGACCTGGATCGCCGCTGCCGACGTGGACGCGCTGCGCACTTGGCTCGAGCAGGCGTATGTCTCACTCCAGAGTCGGCTTCCCGCCGAGTGGGCCACGCAGCTCGGCGCCTTCGGACTGAATGAGGAACGAATGCAGGAGCACGCGGGCAGCGCCGCGCAGGCCTTGGTCGGCGTCGGAAGCTGGCTGGGGGGCTTCCTCGGTGGCTTGTTCGGGATCCTGAGCTTCTGCGCACTGCTTCCGGTCTTCCTCTTCTATCTGCTGCAGGGTGCACCCTGGCCGGCACGCCTCCGCGGGGAGTTGCCGAAGGAGTGGCATCCGCGCTACGACCGACTGGTTCCACGCATCGAGGAGATCCTCTGCGCCTACACACGCTCGCGGCTGGTGGTGGCCTTGGTCAAGGCTCTGCTCGCATGGATCGTGCTCGCCGTAGCTCAGTTTCCGGGCGCCTACAGCCTGGCGCTGCTGCTCGGAGTCTTCTCGATCCTGCCGGTGGTGGGACCGCTGATCGCCTGGATCGCCGTGGCCTGCGTCGGACTGGCCGACGGCGGCGCGACCGGCGGAGGCCTTTCCGGCTTCGCGCTCGCCTGCGCGCTCTCGGCAGGGCTCGAAGCGCTCGAAGGCTACGTGTTGCTGCCGCGCTTGGTCGGTCGCGAACTCGGTCTCTCCGACTTCGCCGTGGTGCTCGCGATGCTCGGCGGTGGAATTCTCTTCGGCTTCCTCGGCGTGCTGATCGCGGTGCCGATGGTCGCGGTGGCCAAGGTGCTCTACGCGGAGTACTTGCGGCCGTGGATGCGGAGTTCCGAGACGGCTCCGCCAGCACGGTGAGCACGCTCATAGAGCTGCCTGGTGGACTCTCCGGCCTCAGCCTCACGGAGCTGCCGCCCGGAGTGCGCGCCGTCTTCGCCGGTCGCGCACCCGCCAACGCGGCCGGAAATCTTTCCCTATCCGGAGGACGCGATCGCGCCGCGGCGCTGCGCGTGCGGGCCGCCTGGTCGCACGCGCTGGGCGTTGCGCCGGCGGACTGGGTCTGCGGCGCTCTGGTGCACGGCGCGGTGGTGCGCGTGATCGGCGCAGCAGAACGCGGGCGGGGCGCACTCGATGCAGCGACCGTGCTGAGCGCCTGCGACGGCTTGATCACCGCCACCCCGGGCTTGCCGCTCTATTTGCCGGTCGCCGATTGCGCCGCAGTGCTGCTTCATCGCGGCGGCCTCCATCCGCGTCTGGGCGTCCTGCACGCCGGCTGGCGCGGCTTGGCCAGTGGCATCCTCGGCGAGGGAGTGCGACGCCTTCGCGAAAGTGGCGCGGAGGAGGATGCGCCGCTCACCGCGTGGATCTCGCCCTGCGCGCGGGCACCTGCCTACGAGGTCGGCGCCGAGGTGGCCGAACGTGCGCCGGAGGAAGCACGCCAGCAGACGCGAGGACGTTGGAGCGTGGACATCGGACGTTGGTGCGCCGTGGCTCTGCGGACGGCGGGTCTGCCTCCGGCGCACATCCACGACGAAGGCTACGACACCTTGAGCGAGGAGCGCTGGTTCAGCCACCGCCGCGAGGGTGTGGAAGGGGGACGCAACGGCCTGATCGCCGTGCTGACTCCGACGGAAGACCTCAGCGGCCGCCGTCCGTCGTCGCCCCGCTGACTGCTGCGCCTTCCGGCGCCTGGGCGAGGATGCGGTACTGCGGGAAGTCGCCGGTCCCGCGCCCACTCTTCTCGAGCAGCAGGCGGATGCCCTCCTGCAACTGCGGATCTTCCTCGAAGTCACCCAGGAAGCCGTTGCCCGGGAAGACCTTGCCGCGCGTATCGCTCACCAGCGCACGCACGGAACGACGCACCCAACGGCGAACTTCCTGCGGATCGAGCGTGGTGCCGAGACTGGCGTAGAACTCGTCCCAACCGGGGTAGAGAGCAAGATCCCGGTCGTCGAACTCGGCGAGGCGCACGGCCAATTCCGGATCCTGCTCCTGGATGCGCACGGCGTATTTGCGGAAGAGGTCCTCGCCGAGCAGTCGGTCGAGCTCGCGCAGCGTCGGGTAGTCAAGCTGCGGAATCTTCACCACGCGATCCGGCTCGATGCCACCGGCCTGCACCACGCGGCCTTCGTGGTCGCGCAAGGTGTGGATGCTGGAGCCATCCGGCAGGTAGTAGTAGGCGATCGTCAACTTGAGCAGCGGCGCGTAATCGTGTTTGCCGTTGCCGTTGACGTCGGTGTAGGTCTCCCATTCGTCGTGCATGCGGTTGCGGTTGACGTCTTCCCAGGGCTCGTCGCCGGGCTGGCCGGGGATACGCAGGAGTTGCTGCACCGAACCCTTGCCGACGGTGCGTTCGCCGACCAGCACCGCGCGTGCGTGCTGACCGAGCGCGCCGGCCACGATCTCGGAAGCCGAGGCGCTGAAATCGTTCACCAGAAGCACCAGCGGCACCGATTCGTCCACCAAGGCGGGGCGGCGCGTGAAGTGGCGCTCCTCCGGCTGGGTGCGCGACTTGGTGCTGACCACCAGCTTGTCGCGCGGCAAGAAGACGTCGGCGATCTCGACCGCCGCCTCGAGGTAGCCGCCGGGGTTGTTACGCAGATCGAGCACCACGCCCGAGAGCGGGCCCTCGGCTTGCGCGCTGCGCACCGCGTTGGCGATCTGCGGCGCCGCCTCGGCACCGAAGGAGATCAGTTCGAGATAGAGCACGCGGCCGGGCAGCATCTCCTGCTCCAGCACCGGCACTTCGATCTGCTCGCGCTCGACCGGAATGTCGCGCGGTTCGGTCCAACCCGGCCGCCAGATCTTCAGCAGCACGCTGGTGCCCGGCTTGCCTTTCAGACGACGGATCACCTCGTCCTGCGGTTGCTCGGCGGTGGACCAACCATCCACTTCGAAGACCTTGTCGTTCGAAAGCAGACCGGCGCGGTAGGCGGGGCCGCTGTACATCGGACGGATGATGGTGAACACTCCGTTGATGATGTTGACGTAGGCACCGATGCCGCCGTACTGCGGATCCATCTCGAACTTGAAGTCCGCGACGTCGGCCGAGGACATGAAGTCGGAGTAGGGATCGAGGCGGCGCAGCATGCCATCGGCGGCCGCTTCGAGTAGCTCCTCGCGATCGAAGCGCTCCGCCTCCATGTGCGCGGCTTCGGTCATCTTCATGACGTCCTCGAGCGCACCGAGCGCGCCCGGTGTCGGTTGCTCGGCCTGCTCCTGCAACTGTTGGGCGTAGCGCAGGAGGGATTCTTCCTTCTGCCGATTGCGCTCCTGGTCCGCGACGCGATCGAGCAGCGTCCGTGCGAGCACCGCATCCGGGCCGACACCGTCCGCGACCTGTTGCAGCAAATCGCGCTCCGTCGGGTCGAGCACCACGCCCGTGCGGCCGATGGCGAGTGCCGCGCGCCGCCGAAGATCGCCATCCTCCACCGCGAGTTGAGCGCGCAGACTGCGCAACGCCGCCGCGCGGTAGGCGCCGTCTCCCAGACGGAAGAGCAGCAGATAGCCCTCGAACCAGAGCTCCGGTGCCTGCTGCGGATCGAGCGCGAGCAGCCGCGGTCCGAGTTCTCGTTGCACCGCCACCGCTTCCGCGCCGGTCGCGCGTCCCAGAGTGGCGAGCGCGGCGAGGGCGAGAGCGGGTTGCGCGGGATCCACCAGAGGCAGCAAACGCGTGGCCTGCGGATCCTCGGCGCCGTAGCCGAGGAAGCGCACCAGGAACAGCAATTCGGCGCCCTGCGCGCCCTCGAGTCGAGCCTGCGCGGCCGCGAACTCGGCTTCGTCGGCCGTGGCGCCGACGGCATCGGCGGCAGCGAGAGTCTCGGACGGAGTGGCGGTCGCGGTGCGAGCGAGCGCCTGTTCCCAGGACGCAGGCTCCTGGACCGCGAAGGTGAGGATGAGAAGGGACGCGAGCAGTGCCATGAGGGTGCTGATTCTTGCCTTTAGGTTATCGGCTCGGCGGAGCAACGGCCTGCGGGGACCTTAGACTGTACGGATGAGCGCGGAAGACGTCGGCGCGGGACTTTCGCACCTCGGCGCCGACGGCAGCTCGCGCATGGTGGATGTCGGCGGCAAGGCACCTGGTCCGCGCTCCGCGACCGCCGAGGCCTGGGTGCAGGTGCCACCGGCTGCGTTCGCCGCACTTCTCGACGGCGATCGTCCCAAAGGCGGCCTCGTCGAGCCGGCGCGCATCGCGGGCATCCAAGCCGCAAAGCGCACTTCGGAGCTGATTCCGATGTGCCATCCGCTTGCGCTCGACGCCGTGCAGGTGGAGATCGAGTTGCCGGATCGCGCCCAGCCCCGGCTGCGCGTCGTCTGCCGCGCCTCGGTGCATGCGCGCACCGGCGTCGAGATGGAAGCCATGACTGGCGCGGCGGTGGCCGCCCTGACGCTCTACGACATGATCAAGGCGCTCGACAAGGGGGTGCGCATCGAGGGCCTGCGCCTGCTCGCCAAGTCCGGCGGAAAATCAGGTCCGTGGGCGGCACAATAGGGGTCCCTCAGGCGCGCGACGCCCCTGCTTCCCTCCAGTCCGGAACCCCGTGGACCTCAAACTCATCGAGCAGCTCCTGACCCTCATGAAGGAGGGCGGGCTCACCGAACTGCACTACGCGCAGGGCGACACCGAAGTGCGCCTTTCGCGCCAGCAGGCGCAGGCTCTGGCAGCGCCCGCGTATTACGCAGCACCGCCAGCATTGGCGCCGCCCGCTGCTCCCGCGGCGACCCATGCGGCACCGGCCGTCGAGGCGGTGGCGGCCGACTTCTTCCGCTCGCCGATGGTCGGCACCTTCTACCGGCGGCCGAATCCGGAGTCCGAGAACTACGCGGACGTCGGCGATCAGGTGGATGCCGAGACCGTGCTCTGCCTCATCGAAGCGATGAAGGTGTTCAACGAGATCAAGGCCGAGTTCCAAGGCAAGATCCTCGAGGTTCTCGTGCAGGACGGGGAGGCGATCGAATACGACCAGCCCCTGTTCCGCATCCAACGCGCTTGAGTCCGCGGAGTTCCCCTTTGTTCCGGCGCATTCTGGTGGCGAATCGGGGCGAGATCGCCCTGCGGGTGATCCGTGCGGCGCACGAGCTCGGCATCGAGGCGGTGGCGGTCTATTCGCAAGCCGATCGTGGCGGCGCCTGGCTCGACTGCGCCGACGAGGCGATCTGCATCGGACCGGCGGAGAGCGCGCAGTCTTATCTGGACATCGCGCGCATCATGGCCGCCGCCGAGGTCGCGGACGTGGAAGCGATCCATCCGGGCTACGGCTTTCTGGCCGAGAACGCACGCTTCGCGCAAGTTTGCGCGAAACACGACGTCGTGTTCATCGGGCCGACGGCGGAAGCGATTGATTCCTGCGGCGACAAGTCGAAGGCGAAGACGCTCGCGAAGCAAGCCGGTGTTCCGGTGGTGCCGGGCAGCGACGGACCGGTGGAGGATGCTGAGAGCGCGGCGGAGATCGCGCGCCGCATCGGCTACCCGGTGATCATCAAGGCGGCGGCAGGTGGAGGCGGACGCGGGATGAGGGTGGCCGGCAACGAACCGGCACTGCGCAACGCCTTCGTGCAGGCGCAACTCGAGGCCCAGGCCGCCTTCAAGGATTCGACCGTTTACGTCGAGAAATTCGTCGAGAATCCGCGCCACGTCGAGATCCAGATCCTGGCTGGCGCAGACGGCACCGTGCTGCACCTCGGCGAGCGCGACTGCTCGATCCAGCGCCGCCACCAGAAGCTGATCGAAGAATCACCTTCTCCGGCGCTCTCGCCCGAGCTCCGCAAGCGTATGGGCGACGCGGCCTGCGCCTTCGCGCGCGCCGCCGGCTACCGCAACGCCGGCACCGTGGAGTTCTTGCTCGACCAGAAGGGCGACTTCTACTTCATCGAAATGAACGCGCGCATTCAGGTCGAGCACTGCGTGACCGAAATGGTGAGCGGGGTGGACCTGGTGAGGTGGCAGATTCGCATCGCGGCGGGGGAGAAGCTCGACTTCTCGCAGGAGCAGGTGCGCCTGAGCGGGCATGCCATCGAGTTTCGCATCAACGCCGAGAATCCGGAACGCGGCTTCGCGCCAACGCCCGGACGCATCGAACGACTGGTGTGGCCGGGCGGCCGCGGCGTGCGCATGGATTCGCACGTGGTCGCCGGTTCAGTGATCCCGCGTCACTACGACTCGATGATCGCCAAGCTGATCGTGCACGGCGCGAACCGCGAAGAAGCGATCCGCATTGGACGTCGCGCGCTGCGCGAGATTCGCGTCGAAGGTCCCGGCATCGCCACCACCGCGCCCTTGCACCTCAAGATCCTCGATCGCGCGGAGTTCGTGAACGGCAAGGCCGATACCGGCTTCATGGAGCGCTTCCTCGCCAGCTCGTGATGATGCATCGCTGCCTCGTGACCGGCGCTGCCGGGTTCCTCGGTTCGCACCTCTGCGAGCAGTTGCTCGCGCGTGGCTGCGCGGTGGTCGGGGTGGACAACTTCGTGACTGGCGACCGCCGCAACCTCGAGGGTTTGCTGAAAAACTCTTCCTTCCGCTTCCTCGAGGCCGACGTCTCGCGCGGATTGACGTGGAAGGATCCGCTCGACCGCGTTTACAACTTCGCCTCTCCGGCTTCGCCGATGGACTATCTGTTGCTGCCGATCGAGACCTTGCTGGTCGGCAGTCAGGGCACTCTCCACGCGCTCGAACTCGCGCGCACGCACGGCGCACGAATTCTGCAAGCGAGCACCAGCGAGTGCTACGGCGATCCAGAAGTGCATCCGCAGGTGGAGAGCTATTGGGGCAACGTCAACCCAGTCGGTCCGCGCTCCTGCTACGACGAAGCCAAGCGCTACGGCGAAGCGCTGGTGATGGCATTTCACCGCAAGCACGGCATGCCGACGCGCATCATGCGCATCTTCAACACCTACGGACCGCGCATGCGGCTGGAGGACGGGCGCGTGGTGCCGGCGATCGTAAGCGCGGCGCTGCGCAATCAAGCACTGCCGATTTTCGGTGACGGCAAGCAAACGCGCTCTTTCTGTTACGTGGATGATTTGCTCGAAGGCGCGATCCGACTGATGGAGAGCGAGGAAGTGATGCCGACCAACATCGGCAATCCGGTCGAGAACACGATCCTGGAGTTCGCCGAAGCGGTGCGTCGGATCACCGGTTGCAGCGCGCCGGTGCAGTTCCATCCGCTGCCGCAGGACGACCCGCGACGGCGGCGTCCGGATATCGGCAAGGCACGTCGCCTGCTCGGCTGGGAGCCTGCGGTGAGCCTCGACGAGGGTCTGCGCCGCACCCTGCCCTTCTTCCGCGAGCGCCTGGGCTCCCAGGCCTGAGATGTGCGGCATCGTCGCCGCGGTGAGCACCGGCGCCGACGTTCGCGCGCCGGTGCTCGCTGGACTCAAGACTCTCGAGTACCGCGGTTACGACTCCGCCGGAATGGCGGCGCACTTCGCGGGCCGCATCGAGGTGCGGCGCAAGGTCGGCAAGATCGCGGCGCTGGAAGAGGTGCTCGCATCCAACGCGCTGCCGCCCTCGGCGACGGTGGTCGGCCACACGCGCTGGGCCACGCACGGCGCGCCGGCCGACCGCAACGCGCATCCACACACCGACGACCGCGGCGAGGTGGTGGTGGTGCACAACGGCATCATCGAGAACTATCTGGAACTGCGCGCGGAGCTGCAGGCGCTCGGTCATCAATTCACCACTGAGACCGACACCGAAGTGATCGCCAATCTGGTCGCGCATCATCTGCGCAAAGGCGCGGATTTGCCCATGGCGGTGCGCACAACGCTCGCCGCGATCCGCGGCTCCTACGGTCTGGTGGTCACCGCCGCCTCCGAACCGCAGCGTTTGGTGGTCGCGCGCCAGGATTCTCCGCTGGTGCTCGGCATCGGCAACGAAGGCCGCTACGCCGCGAGTGACATGCCAGCGCTGCTGCCGCTGACGCGCGACTTCGTGGTGCTCGAGAACGGCGAATACGCGGTGCTCGAACCGCGCGCACACGCGATCTTCAAGAACGACGGCACTCCGGTCTCCCGCGCGAGCGTGCGCTGCGACTGGACGCCGGAGCAGGCCGAGAAACAGGGCTTTCCGCACTTCATGCTCAAAGAAATCCACGAGCAGCCCGACGTACTCGCACGCACCGCTTTCGACCGTTTCCTCGACCTCGAGGGTGACGTCGCCTTCGAAGCCGGCTGCGGCCTCGACGACGCCGCACTGCGCGGCATCTCGCGCCTGCGCTTCATGGCGATGGGCACTTCGCTCCACGCCGCAATGATTGGCCAGCAGTTCGCGGGCAGTCTGGCGCGCCTGCCGGGCGAGACTCTCAACGCAAGCGAGTTCCTCTACAGCCCGGAGTTGGAGGAGGGCGACACCCTCACGGTGGTGGTTTCGCAGAGCGGTGAAACCGCAGATTCGCTGCGCGCACTGCGTGAAGTGAAACGCCGTGGCGGACGCGTGCTCGGCATCTGCAACGTGCGGGGCAGCACCCTCGCGCGCGAGGCCGACCACTTGATCCTGACCCACTGCGGGCCGGAGGTCGGCGTGGCGAGCACCAAGGCCTTCTTCGGGCAGGTGGTCGCGCAGTATCTGTTCGCGATCCGGCTCGGACGCGCGCGCGGCGCGCTCGACGCGCACGCCGGCCGCGAACGGCTCGGCGACCTCCGCAAATTGCGCCATCGCATGGAGGCGCTGTTCAGCGCGGCGGCGCTCGCCGAAGTGCGCAAGGCCGCCGAGTTCCTCTCCGAGATCCGTTCCTGCCTGTTCCTCGGGCGCGCCCTGCAGCACCCGGTGGCTCTGGAGGGCGCGCTCAAACTCAAGGAAATTTCCTACATCCACGCCGAGGGTTACCCCGCAGGCGAGATGAAGCACGGACCAATCGCGCTGATCGATCCGCAGTTCCCGGTGATTGCGCTCGCGCTGCCAGGACGCACCTACGACAAGATGCTCTCGAATCTGCAGGAAGTGCGTGCGCGCGGCGGTCGAGTGGTGGCGGTCGCCGCCTCAGGCGACCTCAAGGTCGCGGCCAGTGCCGACTTCGTGCTGAGCGTGCCGGAAGCTCCCGAACTGCTCGGACCCTTGGTCAGCGTCGTACCCTTGCAGCTCCTCGCCTACGAGACCGCGCTGCGTTTGGGCCGCGACATCGATCAGCCGCGCAATCTTGCGAAGTCGGTGACCGTGGAGTAGGCTGCAAGCGTGCTTTCTTTCCCTCTGCGTGGCCGCTACCTGGTGACCGGCGCGGCTGGATTCATCGGCTCGAGCCTGGTCGAAGCACTGCTCGCGGGCGGGGCGCAGGTCATCGGCCTCGACAATTTCGACCCCTATTATGCCGTGGAGCGCAAACGCGCCCAGATCCGTGCGGCCCTCGAGCAGCCGAACTTTCGGCTCATCGAGGCCGACTGCCGCGACCGCGCTGCGTTGGACCGAATACTCGCCGAACACGGTCCCTTCGACGCAGTGACCCATCTGGCTGCACGCGCCGGCGTGCGGCCCTCGCTGACGAACGCTCAGCTCTACTTCGATCTGAACGTGCGCGGCACGCAAGTTCTGCTCGACGCACTCGTGGCGCGGGCGCCCGGCACACGCTTCGTGCACGCTTCCTCTTCGAGCGTTTACGGCGATGCCAAGGGACCCTTCCACGAGGAGCAACCGATCGGCCGACCGCTGTCGCCCTACGCCGCCTCGAAGCACGCCTCCGAGTTGGTTGCGCACGTCGCGCATCACCTCCACGGCGTACCGATGACGGTGCTGCGCTTCTTCACCGCCTACGGTCCGCGCCAGCGCCCGGACATGGCGATCCCACACTTCACGCAGCAACTTTTGAGTGGAGAAGCCGTGCGCCTCTTCGGCGGCGGCGACTCGCATCGCGACTACACCTACATCGGCGACATCGTGGACGGCGTGATGCGCGCGATGCAGCGCGCGGAGGGCTACCGGATCTTCAATCTGGGTTCGGGCCGACTGACGCGACTCTCCGATTTGGTTGCCAAACTCGCCGCCGCACTCCACGTGCCGCTGCGCGCCGAGATCGCGCCCGAAATGCCCGGCGACGTCCCGCTCACTTGGGCCGACGTCAGCCGTGCGCGTGCGGAACTCGGCTACGAACCGCGCACCATGCTCGAGGAAGGGCTGGCTCGTTACGCTGCGTGGCTGCCTTCGGTGGAGCGCGCGGCCGCGCAATGAGCGCGGCGATGGATCTGGTTGCGGGCGGCGCGGGCTTCCTCGGTTCGCATCTAACCGATGCCTTGCTCGCCGCCGGTCGGCGCGTCCGCGTGCTCGACGATCTCGCCACCGGCTACCGTGCCAATCTCGCGCAGGCCGCCCAAAATCCGCGTTTCACCTGGATGGAAGGCGACGCTGCGGATCCCGCCACCGCCGCGGCGGCCTGCCAGGGCGTCGAGCGCGTCTTCCACTTCGCCGCGCGTCCGAGCGTGCCGTGGAGCGTGGAGCATCCGCGCGAAGCCTTGCGCGCGAATCACGGCACCACTCTGGCACTGCTGCAAGCAGCATCGGCGGCGGGCGTGCGCAGTTTCGTGTTCTCCTCGAGCAGCGCGATCTACGGCGAGCGACCCGAGCTTCCGAAACGGGAAGATCAGGAACCCGATCCGCGCTCGCCCTACGCCGAACACAAGTGGATGGGGGAGCAGGCACTGCGCGCCAGCGCGCGCGCGAGCCTGCCCTACGGCGCGAGTCTGCGCTACTTCAACGCCTTCGGTCCGCGCCAGGATCCCTCCTCACCCTACAGCGGGGTGATTTCGATCTTCGCGCGCGAGGCGCTCGCCGGAGGCACAGTCAGCATTCACGGCGACGGCGGTCAGACGCGCGACTTCGTGCACGTCAGCGACGTCGTGCGCGCGAATCTGCTCGCAGCCGAGCACCAGCCGACTCCCGGCGCGGATCCGGCGCCGGTCTTCAACATCGGACGCGGCGAGAGCGTGAGCATCCTCGAGTTGTGGGGCTTGGTGTGCGCAGCGGCGGGCCGCCGCGAGGCGCCGGCACCTCACTTCACCGCGTCACGCGTCGGCGACGTGCGCCATTCGCGCGCGGACTGCGCACGCGCCGCGAGCGTGCTCGGTTGGCGCGCGCAGATCCCGCTCGCCGAAGGCTTGCGCGGCACCGTGGACGCGGCGCGTTCCTAGGAAGCGCCGGTCGGAAGGTAGGGATCGTCGAAAGTCAGCCGACCCTTGAGGGAACTGCCGTCGGACTTCAACCACCAAAGATTGAGGCCTTCGAAGTCGAACTTCCCGCCGCCGACGAGATCAATCAGCTCCTGCGGCGTGCTCACCGGCACCCAGCCGTCGCCGTTGACGCCGGTGAGCACGCGCACCGCCACGATGGTGTCGCCGACCATCAGCCCCAAGGCTTCGGCGCCGCTGCCCGGGAAGACCTCCTTCACGCGCAGGATGTTGAGCCAGGTGTCGCCAGTCTCGCGCGGCACGGGCAGCTTGAGCTTCTCTGCGGCAGGCAGAAATCCGAGCAGGCCGCGCGTCCACTGCGATTCTTGATCCTCGAGCAGAAGTTGAGCGGTCGCCCGCAGTGGCGGTTGCGCAGTGCCCGTCGCGCGCTCGTAATCGAGATGGACGACTTCGCGTGCGCGGTGCAGCAACAAGCTGCGTTGCAGCGCGGCGAGCTCGGTGATCGGCGTGCCGTTGAAGCTCAGCAGGCGGTCGCCTTCGCGCAGGCCGGCCTGCGCGGCGGGTCCGCGCGGGTGCACGCGATCCACCAGCAGGCTCTCCGGCTTCATGCCCATGCCGAGCCAGACCTGCGGCTTGTAGAGCCGCGTCTCAAGAATCTGGCGAACGCGGGCGGCGGGAATTGCGTAAGAAATTCCCTCGGCACCGGTGAGCGTCGCACTGTTGATGCCGATCAGATCTCCGCGCGCATTGAGCAGTGGACCTCCCGAGTTGCCCGGGTTGATCGCTGCGTCGGTCTGCAACACCCCAGACAGGCGGTGCACACTCCGCACACCCTGCACGAGAATGTCGCGGCCGATGCCGGAGAGCACGCCGGTGGTCAGCGAGAGCGAGGAGCCGAGCGGCGCGCCGAGCGCGATCACGCGTTCTCCGATCAGGACGTCATCCAGCGCACGTAGCTCGAGTGCGGGAAAGCGCTGATCCGAGCGCACTCGCAGCAGCGCGAGATCCCATTCACGGTCCAGCGAAAGAAGCTGCGCGTCGAAACTGAGGCCGCCGAATTCAGGCGAGAAGGTCACGCGGCAGGCGAGTTGATCGTCCGGCAAGTTCTCGTCCGGCGCGATCGCGTGCGCGTTGGTGATCACGAAACCGTCCGGATCAATGATCACGCCGCTGCCTTGGCTGATCGGCCGACCGATGCGCGCTCCGGCGGCGCCGCTCATGGCGCCCAAGCGTTTCTGATAAGCCTGGACGGTCACGACCGCCGGACCCGCGACGCGGTAGGCACGCGCTTCTGGTGTCCAACGCTCGCCGTAGCGCGCGGCCAGTTCCTCAAGCTCCGATTGTGAGGGAATCGCGGGCGGTCCCGGCGTGGAGCTCGGAACAGCCTGAAGGAGCCCCGGGATCAGGGCCAACGCGAGAGCTGACACGGCAGTCATGACGCCTTGGACGACTCCAGGTTAACGCGTTCATCCGCCGATGATGGCGTGGGTTTCAGTGAAACGGAGCTTTCACCGGCACTCCATGCGGCCTGCATCGCCGAGCTGGAGAATGGCACGTCGCGTGAACTCGGCGGTCTGGAGTGTGCTAAAATAGGGATTCTCGTTCGGTTCGACACGTGGAAGCGAGCAGCATCGTCCAAGAGGGTTCCGGGGAGGTCGCCGCCGCACTGCGGGGTGGCCCCCACGTCCAATTGCTGAACCGCCGGGAGGTCAGTCCGCTCGTCAAGTCCCTGTCGGAACTCAGTGCGGCGCGCACCTGGTTCGACATCACGCTCAACTGGGGAATCATGGTCGGGGTCATGGCCCTGACGATCTGGGTGGATCATTGGGCGCTCTACTTTCCTGCGATCTTGCTGATCGGGGCACGCCAGCACGCGATGGCGATTCTGACCCACGACGCTTCGCACTACCGCCTCTTCAAGAGTCGTTGGTGGAACGACACCGTCTGCGACGTCTTCTGCTGCCTACCGGCTGGCATCTCGCTGAAAGCCTTCCGCGAATTGCATCTGCAGCACCACTGGTACCTGAACACCGACAAGGATCCGGACTTCACCGCGCACCGCGGCGATCCCGATTTCGTGTTCCCGATGCCGCGCAAGCGCTTCCTCGGCATCATTTTCTGGGATCTCACGCTGCTGCACGTCCGCCAAGCCTGGAAGGGACGCCGCGGTTACTCGCCCTTCGGTTCGGGACGCGGCTGGCGCTCCTGGATCGCGGGCAAGCCGCGCAGCGATGAACAATCGCTCACCGGTCAGGAGCGCGCGCGGGTCTTCTTCGTGATCGCGGTGGGCATCACGCTGGCGGTCCTGCTGCCTTGGTCCATCGCGTGGCGCGCTGCGATCCTCTGGTTCGTGCCGTGGTTCACGATGCTCACCCTCTGCCTGCGCATGCGTTCGGCCGGCGAGCACCTCAACGTTCCTAACCAGCACGAGCTCAACGCCGGGCGGCACATGGTGACGAGCTTCTGGGAGCGTGTCGGCTTCTGGCCGCATGGCATCGGCTACCACATGGCGCACCACATGTTCCCCTCGGTGCCCTACTTCCGACTCAAGAAGTTGCATGCCGGACTGATGGAGTTCCCGGTGTACGCGGAGAAGTTGCACCAGACGCGCGGCTTCCCAGGCTTGCTTGACGAGCTCGCGCCGCGCGACGCGAGCGCGGAGCCGAAGGCCGCCTGAACTCTCGGGAGTGGCTGCGAAACGGGCACGCGGCCCGCTAGGATGCTGCGCGCGAACTGATGAAGAACCTCGTCTCCACCGTTGCGAGTCTGATCTTCGGCCTGGGACTCGGTGCGCTGATCCAGTCCGCCCTCCTGTTCGGCTTCGAGAACTTCTCGGCGACCTGGAACGGCGCGGCGATCCTCGCCCTCGTCCACCTCACTCTGCTCCTGCCGGTGTTGCTGATCGGCGCCTTCGTGGTGACGCGTCTGCCCACCGACGCCAAGATCGGTCGCCTCCTGCAAATGAGTCCGCTGCGTTGGAGCTTGGCGCTGGCGCTCGGCCCGGCGCTGAGCATCCTGCTGCGCGACGCTGCCGGACTCGGCAAGGGCTTCAACCCGGGATGGCTGTTCCTGGTCGGCATCGCGGTGCTGGCGGTGTTGCTGCGCGTGCTGCCGCGCAGTCCGTGGCGCGCGAGCTGGCTGGCCGGCATCGGTACCGTCTTCACGCTCTACTTGGCGGCCTCCTCCTTCGGTGGACTCTCGCTCGGCCGCAGTTCGCAGACCTCCGCTGCGGCGCCGGCCACGCCGGCCGCGGGCACCGCCGACATCGTCCTGATCTCGGTGGACACCTTGCGCGCGGATGCGCTCGACGCCGCCGGCATGCAACTTCCAAACCTGCAGTCCCTAGCGCAGAGTGGCGCGCGACGCAGCCGCGCGCTCGCGCCGGCGCCTTACACCCTGCCCAGCCACGTCAGCATGCTCACCGGCAAGACGCCGATGGAGCACGGCTGCTACTCGAACTTCCACTCCGTGCCCGCCGAGGTCGAGACGATGGCGGAGATCCTGCACGCGCGCGGCTACCGCACGCACGCCGTGGTCAGCAACGCCGTGCTCAACCACGAGACCGGCGTCGCGCAAGGTTTCGAAGCCTACGACGACTCGCGCGTGGCGATGAACGCGATCCTCTTGCGCGCCCGCGACAGCCTGCGCACCGGAAGCTGGCTGCGCTGGATGCCGCAGCAGCGCACCATCATGGGCCGTTTGATCGGTGAGCGGATCCATGCCGGTGCCGAATCCACCACCCGTCTCGCCGTGAAGGAATTGCGCGCGCTGCGCGAGAAGGAGCAACCCTTCTTCTTCTTCCTTCACTACATGGATCCGCACATGCCCTACGATCCGGACCCGAGCGTGCGCGGCACGCTCTCCGGTTCGCCCAAGCCGCCGCACACCTTCATCACCGGCCGCGGCGTGCACGAGGAGATGGACGCGATCGCCGAGTTGCTGCCGCAGCGCGACGAGCGGGCGCTCGCGACTCTCGCCTATTACCACCAGACCTATCTCGAGGAGCTGCTCTTCCTCGACCGTCAGCTCGGCAGTCTGCTCGAGGAAATTCGCGTGAGTGGACGCCCGACCGTGCTGCTCTTCACCGCCGACCACGGCGAGCACTTCGGCGAGTTCGACTTGATCGCCCACGGCAACTCCCTCCACTGGCCGGTGCTGGACGTGCCGTGGATCCTGTGGCGTTCGGACGGTTTGCCGCCCGGTCTGCAAGTGCCGGAAGTGCCGCGCCTCGAGGACGCCATGCCCCTGCTCTTCGAAGGTGCCGGGCTGAGTCCGGCCGGCGCGAGCACTGCGGCACGACCGGAACACGCCGTGGCGCACTGGCAGACTCCGCCGGAGATCTCCATCGTCGGCGAGCGGAGCAAATTGGTGGCGCGTTACGTCAAGCGACCTGACGGCAGCTTCGACTTCGCCGAAGTGCGATTCTTCGATTTGTTGGAGGATCCGCAGGAGTTGCAGAACCTCGCCGAGGCGCGTCCAGAGGAAGTCATCGTGTTCCTCAAGCTCGCGCTGCGCATGCTCGAAGCGGCACCGGAAGGCGAGATGCAGGAGATCGGCGAGGTGCA
>CXWK01000468.1_pt1 | contig 79689 bp, 85 predicted proteins | sample 590851 | NCBI WGS metagenome assembly CXWK01 (sample SAMEA3498364, study PRJEB10139) | wastewater metagenome | biome: wastewater treatment plant; material: activated sludge | place: Denmark | collected 2014-08-01 | reverse complement strand
TGACTACAAGGATATCGATGATCCGGATTTTGATCCCTCAAAAGCTTTTAAGGGGTTAACCGAAACGGAGCCAGAAAAAAAGACATCTACAAAAAAAGAGATTGACCTGGATGATGACGGTGATGATGATCCTGATGATAATAAAATTGATCTGGAGAAAGATGAAGAAGAAATAGCTCTGGAGCAAGAAGAGCCAGAGAAGCCGGATGAAAAAGAGGAAGAGGTAAGTAGCTGGATGAGCATGGCTAAGGATCTTGAAATCGAGGGTGTTGACACAGACGACTTCGATCTTTTTAAATCCAAGTACCAGGAGAAGTTAAAGAATATAGAAACGGAGACAGAAAAGAAAATCCGGGAATCTATTAAGATTGACGTAGACAAGTACGGAGAAAAAGCCAAGCAATTCATAACTGCGCTGGAGGCCGGACAGGACATTGACAGTCTTGTTAATCCCGGAAAGGCCTTTGATGACCTGATCACCCTTGATGATATAGCCCTGGTAACAAAAGAGTACGAGGCCAAGAAGTGGGAGAAAGACATGATAAAGCAGCAACTTGAAGTCTTGAAGGAAGAAGGTAAGCTGGAGCTTGCTGCATATGAGGTCAGAAAACGGCTCTCTGTTGCAAAAGAGGACTATGTAAGCGACTATTACAAAAACCTGAAAGCCGAAAACGATGCAAAAAAGACATCCAAGGCAGATGAGATAAAAGCAGAAAACGATATTATTTTTGCTGCTATTGATAAAATGGATACCTTTGAGGGTCTAAAGATTACAGAAAAGACAAAGCAGACATTAAAAAGTCGGTGGGCAAAAGGCATTTATAAGGAGAAGTTTGCCAAAGAAGCCGACACCGTTGTAAAGCTGATAACTGAGATGGAGCTCAGGCCATTAGTTGATCCAACGATAAAGAAGAAAATGGTTGACCAGGGAAAGAAAGAGAAGAGCAGAGAGATCCAGGGTCGCCTACACAACCTTGAAGATTTGAAAAAGACAGGGGATAAGTCCTCTGGAAAAGGAGTAATACAGGATACAAGTGAGGAGGACGGTGATCTTGCAGGGTTCAGAGCAATCGGAAAGGTAAAACTTGACGGTCTGGATCATAGCAACGAATAATGGAGCATGGTGAGTAAAAATTAAGTCTAACTTAAAAAACTCACAAAGTCATGCAAATAAAAACAGTAACAAGGTCATGGGATGCAACGTGCACCATGTCCAATAACCTGACTCAAAATCAGGTAAAAATGCCTGAGATCCGGGAAGCGATTATGTACGCTGAACCACGGATGCTCACAACGTTATTGGTATCCGGAGCGAAAGCACCATGGCATACCGTAACAGGCACCAACGAGGTGAAAACCAAAATTGGTGAAATCCCAAAGGGACGATTGATCGGTGATGTAGCTTACCGGTATCGTATCATGGGACGTATTCAGCAAAAAACTGTTATCAATGCCCAGGTAGGAACCTCTGGTACCGATGGAACATTCAGTTTATCACTCCGTGATAACTATGTTTACCCAGGTATGAACGTTGTTTTTTACGACCAGGCTGTTCAGGCTAGGGTAATGGGAAACCCAACCGGTGGACCAAACAACTACGTCTATGCCTTCCAGACAGTAGACGGATCGGTGTTTGACTATGCAAACACAGTAACTCCTCAGAATGGAGAAAAGACACTCTTTGGAGCCTTTACAACTTATGGAGAAAGGTCACTCCGTGGATACGGAAGGACACACTATCCTGAAGAGTTTGTAAATCACCTGGGAATCCAGAGGAAATCTATTGCCATGTCCGGATCAGCTTTGACTGATGTTATCTGGACCTATTTCAATGGATCCAAAGGATGGTTCTTCCAGAAAGAGCAGCAAGCAAGGTTACAGTTCATGATGGAAGACGAACATTCTAAGATGTTCTCCCGTTCAACAATGCGCGACAGCAATGGTGACCTTCGCACTACGCCGAGTCTGTACGATGAAAAAGGTGATCCTATCTATGTAGGTGATGGTTTGCTTCCTCAGTATGAAGGAGAGAACGAAGCCTGGGGATCTGGAACAGATGGCTATGCCACCCTTGATGATTTCAGGGATATGATGCGCCGGTTAAAGCGTAAGTCAACAGCAATCAAAGGTAACCGTTGGGGTGTAATCTGTGGAGCTTCTGCCTATGGAAACGCACAAACGGTATTGGCTGACTACTGGCTGACTTCACTTGGTGGTCGCTTTATGCAGTCACAAAGTAACAAAGTCGGTGGTGCCGACATGGAGGTAGGTGCAAACTTTGACACCCTTAACTTTGAAGGTGATCAGTTGACATTTGTTCAGCATCCATTCCTTGGTGACGAGGAAAGATGGGCAGCAAGGGCTTCTGATGGTGATCTGATCCAGGATGGAATGTACATCTTCTGTGACATGGGAATGAACGAAGATGGTCGTCAGAACATTGAGATCCTTGGAAAAGGCGCATATGGTATCAACCGTACCAATGTAAGCTTCTATCTCAACGGAGCAACCGGAGCCAACTATACTCCGTACAACTCTGTTGATGCCCTGGAGTTCAACATGCTCAAAGAAGACGGTATCTTCACTTACAATACCAGCTCTTGCGGAATCCTTCGCCGGACATTAGTTTAAAATGACAGGGGACCCGTAAGTTCCCTTTTTAATTCACTTATAAGTTAATCCGAGATCGTGAAGATCTTTAAAACCAATTTAAAATGGAAAGAAATTTAGAATTTGCAACGTCAGATAAGGCCTTGACGTTAAACAGGCTTTGTGACTTCAACAAAATGGAGCGCGAGGGAATCCGGATGATCCGGCCCGTAAAAGACAACAAGCACAAACAGTTAAGTTTCAGACTACGGTTTATTGTTGACCCCGTAACAATGACTATCTATGGTATCCCTGATCGGAAAAAAGCCGATGGGACATTACATTTCCGGAAAATCGAAATCAACAAAACCAGGATGTATGATTTGAGTAAGCTCAATGATGCTATGGAGTTTCATGTTATTAAGCATGCACCTTATATAAAGGACACACCACTTCCCAATATGGGAGTAAAACAGTGGTTGATGATCTTTGATCCGGAAGCTGATGCTGAAAAGGGAATCCAGAAAACCAACATTGCATTTAAGGCATACGAATATGTGAATGCTTTGAGTGAGGAGAAGTTAAAAGACTTTGCCAGACTGTTTAAGATTGCCACAGACACCAACTCAGTCAAGGTAATAAAAAACATCTTACTGGAAAAGTGTATGAAGCAACCGACCTCTATTATGGAGAAGATCACAGGTGACACCAATGCAACAGTAGCGGAGATCATCATTCGCCGTTGTATCGACAATGGCATCATCAAGGAGAATCCGGAGCTTGGCTACATGTTAATCAATGGCACCATCCTGGGAACATCAGAAAAGGCCGTTATCCAGAGGCTGAGCAAAGAAATCAGTTTACTGCAGCAGCTGGACAAGGAAAGCATGCAGGCCGAGAAGGAGAAATTAGGAAAGCGTAAGGCAAGCCAAAAAGACAGGGAGTTTGCTAAGTTATCCTTCAACAACCCTGACTTCGATGCAGATGCAAAGGAGCCCGAGGATCCAGGCACAGCGGTTAATCCAGCGGAGTTGGTAAAAGAGGTAAAGGCAAAAGGGTCTAAGACAGCCAAGCCTGATCTGTTACCAAAGAATCCGGAAGACGAACCCTTTGAGTAATTAATTCTAAGAAAACCGAAACCCTTGTTGCTAATACGACAAGGGTTTTTTTTATCTTTGGAAAAAAAAGATGAATCTCATACAGATGTTTAGGCGCATTGACAGCCATAGCGACAAGGCTAGGGCCCCAAGGTGGAGCATAACAGACAACTATCTGTTTGCTTTAAATGTAGCCATGAGTACCTTTATCAATGACAGGGTGGATAACATCAGGGAACAGCGAAAGAAGTATGCTTTTGAAACGGCACAGAGGATAAAAGATGATCTGAGAACCATTGTCAAGAGTTCGTTGCCTATAACGCCAATAAATGGAATCCTCACAGTTCCCCTGGACTACCGATATGAGGTCGGGGTAGAGGTCTTCATAAATGGAAGAAGGACTAACAGTGTTCCGGTGACACATAATGAGTTGCCGGTATTAAAGGATAACCTACATACCAGGCCAAGCAAAGACAGACCGGTTCACTATGTGGATCTGGATGGGTTTCACCTTTTGGCCGGGGAGCCAGGACTGATAACGGTTGGGATCATAAGCTATATCATAGAGCCATCTCAGATGTATCTTGCAGAGGATCCTGCTGATCGGACAACCGGTTTATCACAGGATAGCCTTGTTCCTTTGTTAGTTGGAGCAATATATTATGTGATAACAACGGCTGAGCATAATACGATATTCTATAATCCTGGAGATACGTTTGTAGCCGTAACAACGGTATTAACATCTGGAACAGTGCATTATATAGTAAATTGTCAACTTCCTGCGCATACGCATGAGGAGATCTGTCTCATGGCTGCAGAGATATTAACAGGGCGGGCCCAGAAGTATGAAAAAAGAAATTTACTTGTCGCTGATAAACAGATCATTTAATTTATATATTTGTCCCATAGTTCTCTAATTCTAACTTATTAAAAGAAGCCTATCATGGATCTGAACAGAACAGTAAAAAACGTGTTGTACAACTCGCCGGTAGCGGCTGATGTAGATACATCCACATTTGCAGGGTTTTTAAAACTCCCTTATTTGCCAAAGATTGACCTGACCGAATATCTTGGTTATGAGGTAATCACGTATGCCGCAGAGGTACCGCAGGTTTACACCATCGGAACATCTGCCCCCACCGTTGTCGCAGAAAGACATTACCAGGTGGCCATTGGAAACACTGGTAACCACACCAACGGAAACAACTCTATGCTCCGTAAATTTGGAGCCACCGCACCTGTGACATTAGGAGCAAACGCCACAGAACTGAACAACATTTACACAAGTTTGTCGCGGCAGATAAATGCAGCCCGGAATCTGTATTGCACTGCATATCCAATTGTAACCTTGGTGCACGCTACAGATGCCGGAGACAATTTAAACGTAGGTGAAGTAGTAACCGGTGCAACCTCTGGAGCAACAGGCATCATCATAACCAGGACAGATGCGTTGAATATCAATGTAGCAATGACTTCACTGAGCACTCCGTTTGTCAATGGAGAAAACATTGATGACGAAACTGGATCAGGACCATACGCTCTTACCGCAGGCCCAACATTAGGCATTGGAATGCGTATCACTGATGATGCAGGTTACTATCCAGCAACGGGTCCACGCAAGGGCAAGAACACCGTTATGCTGACAAAAGGCTTTGTTCAGGCCACACATCTGGTACAAACAACTGCTGCTGTATATGGCTTTGGAATGGGTGCCAGGCTGCTCGATGATGTCTTTGTAAGAGAGGCATTGTCTGACAATGCAGCTAAGGGACAGATTGATTTCCCAACAAACGAAGCTCCGGTAACTGCAGTTAATTATAACTACATACTCATTAAAACCAAGAAAACATTGGATGTGAGCGCTGCTACACAGATCAATGGATCAGCATTTTTGGACTACGGTATCTGGCTTGATAAAGATTTCGCCACTTATGGCGCCTTTGTTGCTGCCTTAGCTGCACTGTAATTCATTTTGAGGAAAATGAAGAGCCTGGTAGAAATATCAGGCTTTTTTTATTATTTTTGGAAAAAAATAGCCAATGACATCCCGGGGCCTGCTATCAGATTTAGAGCTTATCCTTCAGAAGTCTGCTGTTAGCAAAGAGAGCAGGATAACAAAGTCATTTTTACAGCATCGGCTAGACTTATACCGGGCCACAGCTATCCATAATCAGTGGAAGAGAGCTAACAGCGATGACATGGATGCCTCTGTTATCCAAGACATGGGTGTGATGCCGGTGACCAAAGTAAACACCGGTGATGATCCTGCGGTACCATATACATGTGATAACCTGGGAAAACTGGTTGTGCCAGAGGTGGTGATGCTGCCATTCGACAGAGGTGTCTTTCGGGTATCTCATGCCTCAAAGGTGAAGCAGTATTATCCAATCGAGATAGACCGACTCTTTTTTCTGCATGAAGATTCAGATAGAGCAAAGTTTGAATACTTCTCCCGTGTAGGCAATACTGTATACCTGAAACCCTTTATTAAAGATGTGAGTGTCATGCTTGTTTTACAGCATCCTCTATCTGGATTTGTGATACAGACACAGGATATTCAACCTGGAGAATTGATATATGCAACTGACTATGTAGCTGCAGAGACATATGAGGTGACAAGTGGTGACATCGTACATAATGGTGTTCACTATTCAACCGGAGGAACCTTCACTGCAGTAAACGCAGATTATAGCGGAACGGGCAAGGTTAAGTTTCTTAACAGGAAAAGGAGAATGACAATAGATGATCCCTATCCACTGGGAGGAGATCTGGCAATAGAGTGTTGCATCAACATACTGACTAAGGATTTTGGCATCGAAAGGCAACAGATTGCTGATATTGTCAATGACTCAAAGGATGAGTTCCAGGTTATGAACATACAGTGATATGGCAATCAAAAGAAGAGCAAATGAAAAAATATCCGTATCGATCATTCTTAGGGATTTAAATGGACACAAAGACTTCAGTGGTGTTCGTTGTTACAACAGACATGTTGCATTAAAGGTACTTAGGTTGTATTGTGAAATAGCCTTTGATAAGGCACACAAGGGAGAGGTAGTGTATCTTCCATCTAACTTTGGAGAATTAAGAGTAGTAAAAAAACCAAATAAATACAATGAACTAAAACGGTGGGGTGCGTTAATAGACAAACCGGTAAAGCTTGCGCCACATAGAATGGGATACTCCTATCAGCATGTGATAGATTCTCCATTGATGAAGAGCCAGCATTATAACTTTACAACATCAAAAAAACAAACAAAGAAACTACATAAGATACTGCTGGAGACAACAATAGATTTCGAAACCAGGCATTATCTATATCCAAAGAAACCATGGCTATCAGAAAACTCATTTCGCTCAAAGTCGTCCTCCAAGACGTAATGGATGACATGGGTATAGAAAATACCCGTATGATTCCAGTGCTCACCCGGTGGGCGATAAAGGCAGATCAGGCTATCGGTGGATTTAACACCTACAAGCAAAAGATCTGTGTCAAAGTCTTCGATCACTGTAGGGTAGAACTTCCCTGTAACATAGTGAGCCTGCATCGTGGATTTTTATGGGGTGACCATGGATGTGAGTGTGAATTACAGGTTAATGAACTGAATGCTTTTCTTAGCCTATACCCCACTGTCGGGGGATCTATTTTCGGTGTAAGCATCTTTGAAAACATGATCCGTTGTGGAACAAGTGGATATACGCTTCAGGACAATATGATGATCTTCGATCAGGACCATGACGGAGAATCTATTACCATTCCATACCTGGCATATGAGGAAGATGAAGACGGGTTTATCAAAGTCAATGAAAATCATATAGAGGCCATTAGCTGCTACGTTCAATTAAAGATGTCAAAGCGTAGTCGGTGGAGCTCCAAAGAATACCGATTATCAGAAACGGCTATAGCGAATCTAAAAGAAGACTGGAATGATGCCTGTAAGGATGCAAGGGCCAGTGATGGAAAACCTACTGCAGAGGAAGATGCTATTATCATAAGTATGCTCAATGACCCCTATTCAGGGGCACAGAACTTGCAGTGGTTATATGGACCTCAGCGTAATTTCATTTACTAATGGAGCACAACCAGAAAGTCACCAACGGATGGCAGGTTGAAGCTGATGTAATACAACAACCAGAGGACACCGTATTTGATCTTTTAAACTGTAACATCCTTAATGAAGGAAGTAACTCCTATGCGGTAACTTCAATACGCGGTACCAAGCTTAGTTTTACTCTTACCACACAAGGGTACAAACCGATAAACCTTCATTCCTGTATTGACTTTATTGGAGTGATATCTACCAATAATGGTGGCGCTGGTGGCAATGGAGAAATTGGAATAGTGACAGTTGATACACTGACAGGAACCGGAACCTATGTTCCCCTTTATAATCATATTGATATGAAGTGTACCACTTTACATCAATATAGCGCACGATTCATAAGAGAGAACCCGGAGAGAAAGCGATTTTACTTCTGGGATAACTATACAGCATGCAAGGTACTTGACCTGGCAAACCCGGTGTTCCAGGCATATTTTGCTGTAGGTGACCTTCTCCTTGGAGATGAGTACATGGTATTAGCTGGTACTGTAACTAATCTATCAGGTGACTACGGCCCAGATGAAGCGCTTGGAACAGTCTTTACTGCCGATGGAACAGAGTTATATAGCGCACCTGGTATTCCGGTGATTGCATATGTTCCCCTTGAAACGATATACCTGCTTCCAACGATAGACCTGGCAAACCTGGACTTTTACAAATACCTTGGATCAGGATCCCTGTACAATGGTACCTGGACCTATTATTATCAGATCGGAGATGGAAATGCTTTCAGTCCATGGTCAATAGGAACAAAGCCAATACATATTACTAATACCGTTCCTTCTGATGATGTAGCATACCAGAATTACCAGGGTATGGGATTCGATGGCTTTTTCAATACCGGCAAAGGGATACAGCTCCAGGCAACAGGCATTGATACCAAGTTCACCATTATCCGCATTGCAGCGGTACATACAACCTCTGAGGATGTAACAGATCCACCGATATTAGTTGCTGAGGCAACCATAACCGGGGCAACGATGACCTTTGATCATGTTGATCCCAGCGGCCTTGCCTTCCTGACGTTGGAAGAGATCATAGGAACTCGGGTTTCTATTTACCGGAACAAGTGTGCCGCGGTGAGCCAGAACTTCTTTATAATGGCCAACGTAAGGTTGAGAGAGGAGCCTAACTGGGATGTGTCAGGCGCAACGGCAAAGCCCATAGTAAAGGAGATGCCATCAGATGCAACGGATTATGAGTTGGCCAGGCACCCAAATGAAACAGATTCAAGGTTAAACACACCTTTGAATGGACATGCAGTAATCACCGATCCCCTTGTTGGTGTTATATATCCAGAACAGGAGTATAGGGTAGATGGTCCCGGAGGAGGAAGTGTTACATATAACGCTGTAGTACGTAACGTAGGTGACTTTTTCACAGGAGTAACCAATGTAAAAGTAGTATCTGCTAACGTAGGACCCTGTACACTTATGCCGGTGATCCGGATACAGAAATATGCCAGTGTCCCGGCAACGTACCAGGTCTATGATATCGTTGATGATTATCTGGATCACAAGGGCATGCAGGCAAGTTCGATATTGAAGTCCCGGTGGAGGGGAGAAACGTACCGGATCGGAGTGATGTTACATGACCTGATAGGAAATCCAAAGTACGTAAGACACATCAAGGATCAGCCTATGCCTGAGCAGTATGATACTCTCGATGATAGCGGAAACGCCATTGATGCTACCATAATAAGGGATCATACTGTCATTCCGGGGGAGACCTGTTTTAACCTTGCCTCTATGGGTATAGAAGTTTCTGACCTGGACTTCCAGGGATTGGCAGACGAGCTAGGGGTAGCACTAGCCGACCTGCCAAAATATTTCCGGGGCTTCTCCATAGTACAGGCAAAGAGAGATGCAACGATTATGGCTCAGGGCATCTGGTTCCCGGTACATCATTTTGCCGGACAAGATTCTCAGCCAATGAATTCTATACAGGCAGAAAGAGATGGATTAGCTAGGATCAGAACAGATAACATCTATGCCTTCTATTCTCCTGATCACCTGTTTAACTACAATGGATTGCCAAACTTCGTAACAGGAGACAAGCTTAAAATCGTTGAATATCTTAACGATGATGCCATGCAGGTTGTCAATGGTGGGCAATCTATAGGATCAAGAGATACTGCTGATTTGAACAATGGTGGTGGTATAATGATGCATAACATATACACCAAGCACCTTTATAAAACGGCTCCGGATGCAGAGTTAACTCCACTGGGAACAGAAAATGAGATAGATCCACTTTATTGTAGAGAGGTGTTAACCGGCGCTGTAGATGTACAGATAACAGCAACGGTACGCTTTGATAATACTGGGGTAACATTTTATGGAGAATCCAGGGGTGGTAAGGTTAGCATAATAAAAACTAAGTCAACAGAACAGATAGTTGCTGACCCACTAGAGTTTGGATATGGTGCAGGATATAATTTCACAGCAGATCCTTCATCTGTGATAACCAAGAAGGCCCTTGTAAACTACAGGAGACCAAAGGCAGGAGTATCACTATATGGTGGATCCTCAGCTCAGGCAATAGCCAATACAGAGTATTATAGCTGTGGCCATTACCAATCCTTTGATGTCGCTTTTATGACTTACCTGGGATTAAATGCCGGGATCGCCAGTGGAATACAGGTATATGGTGGTGACTGCTTCATAGGCATCTTCGACTATAAAAGGATGATAGGGGACTATGATTCCTGGGCAGGTGGAACAGAACAAACCGGCCAGTCAATAATTTTTCCATGTGAGAGTAATACAAACTTCAATCTACGTCAGGGCAGACACGTATCCAGGGACAGATCCTATGAGGTGGTGACCAATGGAAATGGTGTAGCCTATGGTTCTGGAACTTACGATAAGCCAGAGAGCTTGGTATATAATCCATCCTATTCCACAAACCATATTCCGGTTATCTATCCTGCCCTGCCGGTAAACTTTCAGAACAATGTCGTCTATGAGCATACGGCATACTACTCAGAAAGGAAAAATGATGACCAGGTGCTGGACAACTTCCGGATATTCAAGATATCAAATTTCCAGAATGTAAATGCTATCCTGGGAGCCATAAATGCGCTGATAGTAGAAAAGGGCAAGTTATTCTATATACAGGAATTCGGGGCCGGATACTTCCCTATAAATGAAAAACAGTCATTGCCTAGCACATTAGGATCAGCTCTGGTGATAGGAACCGGTGGTGTCATGGACCGGTATGATGAAAGTCAGGATTATTATGGTACCCGGCACATGCACAGCATCTTCAAAACCGATGAAGGTTTTGGATTCTTTGACATCAATAAAAAGGAGATCTGCTGGATAACCAGTGGTAATGTCAATAAGGTATCTACGATTAAGGGATTAAGACCAATAATAGAATCTATAAACGGGCCAATAAGAGAAAGCGATGATCCCTGTTCAGGCTCCGGTGTCTTTGGAGTATATGACAACAAAAAGAAACTCGGAATAATGGTGTTCAAGGGATTGTCTGATTACGTTGGCGGCACAGTGATACCGGTTCCGGATCTGACCATCTCATTTGATGTACTCAATAAACAGTTCAACGGAAGGTATTCTTTTTCTCCCTGGACGATGCTAGAGCATCAGGGCATGCTGTTATCGGCAAGACATCACATTGACTTCCCGGCAATAGTAGATGTCACTGACTATTTACAGTATGATTTTGTCCAGGAAGGTGATGCCTTATATACGTGCCTTGGAGACTTCACTTCCGGATCCCCGGCAGTCCTTCCTTCTTTGGATGGCATTAACTGGAATAAGATAAGTGACGGAAATCGGGTTTACGTACATGACAGAGATCATATCTGTCTTATTTATGGTAAGGTGGAAGACTGTTCTGTTAGCATAGTCTTCAATCAGGAGCGCCGGCAATCAAAACAGATTGATAATTTTGAGTCTATCCATTCACGTAACTTCTGGGATCAGGTGATTCTGGAAAACTCATGGCAGTCCTGTCAGGATAGTAATATCAATGTAGTAACCAACAGACAGTATGAGTTCCGTAACCGCATCTGGTACTTTACAGCTCCACAGGCAAGTACGGGTAAGATGACCGATATTTACTGCATTGTCAAATTCTTAAAAAACAATAAGTTGAATGGTAGTAGCTATGAGAGCTCCAATGAAATGGTTAAATTACTATCTTTGACTACTCACTTTGAAATAGCTGAATAACATGAAAAAAAAGTGCGCTATAAAGAAAGTCAGGAAGTACGGTCTAGGTGGACTGGTAGCTCCTGAAGAACAGAGAAAGTGGATCCAGGAAAACCATCCTGAGAGATTAGCTGCCTGGGATGAGGCAAAGACGGGACAGGAGAAAAGTGACATATATCAGTCATTGTATGCTCCTACTCAGCTACCTACTGATCAGAGAAAAAACATCGAATCCAATATTGCCAAGCCAGCGGGAAGTGAAAAAGCCATGGCCCAGGCACAGCAGTCGGCAGAAACGTCAAAGGTGATAAACCAGGCCCTGGCAACAGGACAGGGTGTTGTAAAAGGTGCAGGATTGCTTGCACCTGCAACAACGGCAGCACCAGCAGTAGCCGGGGCAACAGGAATAGGAACGGTAGCTGGATCAGGAGCTGCATTGGCGGCACAGACAGCCGGAACAGCAGGAGCAGCAGCAGGGACGGCTACAGGGGTAGGAACAGCAACAGGTGTTGTCGGTGGATCTACATTAGGGATAACCGGTGGAGGGGCTGGATTAACAGCAGCAGGAGCAGCACCGGCAGCTACAGGAGCAGCTACTGGAGCAGGAACAGCAGGAGCAACAGCGGGAACAGCAGGAGTGATAGGAGCAGTGGCAACACCACTGGCTATTGCAGCAGCGGCTTATGCCGTGGGATCCACAGGTGGAAATATGTTAAAGAAGCAAGATGAGTATGGTGTTAATAAATCAACAGGAATGGAAGCTATTGGAAGTATGCTCCATCCACAAGATGATATTCTTAATACTGTTAGCAATATAGGAAAAGGAAAACTGGGAAAAGCTGACTATGCTCAGTTATTTGCTCCCATAGCAGGTGTATCTGGAATAGTCAGAAACGAAGAAGCCAAGAAAGAAAAAAAGAAAATCTTTGCAGAATACGAACGTAAGAAGAAGGCCGCTGTAGGATTATCCGGTTCACAGGCAGGATCAAAAGTAGCAGACTACAACGTAGGCTTTGCCGATGGTGGAATAAAAGGTGGAAAGATTAAAGGAGCCGGAACAGGGAAATCGGATTCTATAAAGACAAGTTTACCCGAGGGTAGCTTTATTGTACCTGCAGAAAACGCAAAGGCAGCAGAGCTGATTCGTGGTTTGTTTCTGAACCAGGATACATCTATGGCTAAGCTGAAACCAGCGCCAACGACAGGTGTACTGGACAAGGTAAGTAATGGTGAGCATATCTTTACACCACAAGAGGCTGCTATGCTTGCCGTAAAAGGGGTAAACTTAAGTGCGTTGGCTCCAAAGGCAAATCCAAATCTGACCAATGCTAATGTATCAGAGGTATCCTTTGCTAGCGGCGGAGACAAAAAAACAACAAATGCCAGGTCTATATATATTGAACTAATAAAAAAAGAAGCTCTAAAACAGGGGATAACGGATCCGGAGACCATAAAAGCCATTGTCTCTATAGCAGATCATGAAACAGCTGGATTTAAATATATGAAAGAAGTAAAACCCGGTTCGGCTGGAAACGATAAAGGATATGCTCAAACCGATTATACTGGTCGTGGATTTTCAATGTTGACTCACAAAGAAAACTATAAAAAAGCAACAGAGTTCCTAAAAAGCAAAAACATTAACATTGATTTAGTGGCCAATCCAGATAAGGCAGAAGATCCTGATACAGCAGCAGCAATACTTGTAGCTGGATTAAAAAATGGTTGGTTTAATGGTGACGGGGTAAAGATTGGAGATATCGAAAACAAAACACCAGAAAATTATTATAGGTTAATAAATCCAAAAGCTGAGAAAAGCAAAATAGACAAATTCGCAGAGTCATATAATCAATACGCAAAAGATGATTTTAATGTAAATCCAAAAAAGGTATACACCAAAGATGATTATAAATGGACGGATCCAAAGAATGATAAAGTTGCGGAGAATAGTCCAGAGACAGATTATACTTTAAAATATACTAAGTATGCAAATTTAATTAGTGGAAATATGCAGCCGGGTTCTTCTGTTTCAAAAGAAACTGCTAAACTAAAAAAGGATAACGAAAAGGATCTGATTAGGTATAAAAAGAAATTAGCTGAGATTGAAGCAGGAGGAGATACGTCATCGGGTGTAAAAAATCAACAATGGAACTTTTATAAACAAAAAATAAGAGATGCCGAGAACAACGAAGAGGTTTTAAATCAAATAAATAATAAGTTTGAAACCTCGCCAATAAATAAAAAAGCAGATATAAAAAAAGCCGAGCCAGATCCTGTTACAACGACACCCATTCCAGATATAACAGAAGTAACAAATCGTGGTGCCAGGTTACAGGGTACTCCTGCCAAGAAGCAAACCGAAGAAGAACGGATAGCGGCCACATTAACCGGTCCTACTATGCCAGAGGGATGGAACACAGAGACAGCATCAACAGAAAAAACAACACCGCCACCTGATCCACAGACTAAAATCTGGAATGCCCTGGGTGGCACAGCCGGATTATTGGCACTGGCACAGACAGGGTTTGGAATAGTAAACTCACTGGAAAAGCGTCCGGTAGACAAGGTATCAGAACAGCTTATCGAAGGTAAGAAGGATGCTTATAACGAAGAGATCCTACGGCAGAACGAAGCCAACTATGGTATGGATCCTGCTATGCGTTCCAAGGCCACTTCTGACCTCAACACCAACAGGGCAACAGATTATGCTGAGATAGATGCAGCCACAGGATCCAGCTCAAAGGGATATGGCATAAAACGGCTATCCTCATTAAACACAGGTAAGAACCTTGTTGACCTGGCTATCCAGGATGCAAACCTTAAGATGCAGAAGAAGGCCCTTGTTCAGGCAGCAAAGGAGAGAACGGATAAATTCAGGGGTGCCATTGCCGGAAGCGAGAGGCAGATCTTTGAAGATAAGCTAGGGGCCTTTACTCAGAACCAGGCGGCATCATCCGCGCTTATCAATGCCGGTATAAGCAACTACATAGGAAGCAGAAATACACAGAAGACAAACGACCTGCTCACTAAGTGGGCCATCGAAAACGGATATAAATTAGGTTAAAGATGCCATTTTTAGAATTTGGAGCAACCTCCGGGTTAGCATATAAGCATGACTTTGCTGCAGAGCAACAGCATAACCTTGCACTGTTTGACATGCAGCGTAAGCTACGTCTGGATGCAGAGAACAGAGCCAGGTTAGAAGCTGATGAAACTAAGCTACCAGTTATCATGAATGACTGGGATAGGGTAAAGGCACAGGCAGCAGCAGAAAACGGATTCAAAGAAGTTAAAAAGTGGGAGCTGGCAAATCCGGATTACAAGATAAATCCTGCCAAGCTACGCGAACGCCGTATGCTACTTGAAAAGGCAATCAACAACGAGCATACACTCAGAGGTATGCGTAATGACAAAGCTATTGAAGATTATACTAAGTTCATTGCAAGCACACCAGGGGCCTATGCAAGGCCAGAGTTGTTATCCCAGGCAGATGAAATATCGAATTACAAGAGAACTGGTGACATAAAAGGAGAAGCCGGGTTAAACAGAGAATTCGTTTTCCGGAATCCTATTGACCAGGATAAGATGATGAAGTCATTGCAGGAAGCGGCAGCAGCAGCCAACAAACATGGCTACCGAGCAGCAACATCTGGATATGGTGGATATGAGCAATTCGTAACTGATGCAGATAAAAACTCATCAATAGAGAACTACATGGTTACTCATAGTGATGGAGAACTATGGAAATGGAAGTACCAACAGGATAAGGAACTACAAAAACTGTATCCTGATTTTAAGGATTATCTAAAAAACATCGCTAATCCTTATTTCAAAGAAGCAGACATTGTACCTGGGAAATTCTTTGATCCAAAGAATGGAACAACACGCGATGCACAGGGTAATATTGTTGGTGGCTTGAATCCGCTGGAAGATCTTTTTTCCAAGGCCGCAAAAAGTGCCGGTAAATTTGTACAGGGAGACAGGGATGCCATTGATGCATTATATAGAAACGTTGATAACGAATATGATTTATCACGGGCCCAGCTACGTAACAACCAGGGACAGATTGTAAATATCAATCCGGGACTGGTAAGAAATGCAGCAGCCACAGGAGAAGTTATATGGGTTCCTGAGCCAAATAATGGTGGTTATATGGCAGGGGTATTCAAAGTAAAGATGACTACCGATGAATTTGAAAGTAGGATAGGAAACAAGGTAAACAATAAATTTTTTGGTACCGGGCTTGTTGATACTGGAATTGGAAAAGGTATAGTGAGAGAAGAATATGGATATCCTATAACGGTTCAGAAAGAAGTAGACAAAGAAGGTAATGACATAGAGATGGTTCACGCTGATGTTTTGGTTCCTATTGACAGAGCTAATTCAAATCACGAACTGCGTTACGCTAAGGCATTAGGAGCAAAGACTTTTGAGGCAGGAACAACACAGCAGGGCCCCAGGAAAATAGCAGAAGCTACTGGTCCAAATGGAGCAGAGATAGTGATGCTGGAAGACGGACAATGGTATAATTTAGACGGAACACCATTTAAACAATAAGATGGACATCAAACCCCCTCCTGGTTTTACATTAAAAAGTCAACCAGAGCAACCAGATATCGTTGTACCCAAAGGATTTGTATTAAAGAAGACAGCGCCTGAAGAACAACTACCAGGACAGCTTGCCTTTGGTGATGAGCAGACACCCGTTGGAGATCCCAGCACCTGGGAATCTTTTAAAACCAACTTCGGACTTGCTAAAGACAACATCGAGAAGTCTACCTGGGAAGGGTTACAGAACGCTGCCAGACATGAGCCGGGGCTGGAAAGCATCGGTGGTGTTATTCAGTCAGCGGCAGAGAAGCTGGGAGATCCGGACTTTTTCGAAAAGCGTATCCTGGACAATGAGATAGATATCCAGGCAGCATCAAAGAAGCTGGTTAACGAATCACATTCGGGGCTGATAAACTTCTCCGATGCTGTAATGAATCCTCATGACTTCTGGGGCCGACAGCTAGGAGAAACGTTAGGTGGCATGGCAGGGTTGATAGCTATGCCATTAGTTGGTGGAGTAGCAGCGACAGCGGCGGTGGCAGGGGTAACAGCTGCAGCAGGAGTAACATCCCCGGCCTGGATGACAGCACTCATAGCAGGCATAGGAGCAACGGCAGCATCAAGGCCCTTTGAATCTTCTGCAGAGGCACAGCAGACATACCTGGATATCAAGGAAAACTTAAAGAAGAACCAGGCAACCAATAAACTAACCGACCAGCAAATAGATGCAAAGGCCTACGAAGGATTCAACCAGACCTTTTCTGATAACCAACAGTTACAGATCATTGATGCAGCCCAGATAGCACTGAGCATTATACCCCTAGGAAGACTTATCAAGCCACTTGCCAAAGGACGTAGCATCGGTGCCAGGGCAGCAGAGCGAGTAGCCATCTGGTCAAAGAACAATGCTGGAAAAGAGATTGCCGTAAAGACAGGGTTGGATATGATCCAAGAAGGATGGGAAGAGGGAAGACAGGAGCAGATCCAGAGAGAGGCATTTAACGCCCAGGTAAATCCGGAAGATGCCAAGCCCTCATCCTGGATTGATCTATGGAATGATCCTACTGCTTTTTCACAGATGCAGGGTGGAGCCATAGGTGGCTTGTTCATGGGTGGAGGACTAAGCACCCTGGGACACTTTGCTGACAAGGTAGGGATAATGGGTAAGCAGGCAGAGAAGTTCACCGAGGCTGAGATCAAAGACAAGCAAAAGCATATGCGTGGCTTTCTGGTAGCCAAAGCCATTGTTATGGATACGGAGCTGGACCTAAAAGCTGCGGTAGACAAATATGCCAAAACCGGTTTGCTGGCCCCTGATCCAAAAGCATCAAAGGAGGAAAGGATAAAAGAATCTGTCAAAGAAGGAAAGAACATCATCAAGGAATTCGAGGAGCATTATGACCGGTTCTCCTTATTGCAGAAAGTAAAAAAAGGAGTTAAGGACCAGGACAATCTTATTCGTGCATACAAGAATGAAATGTATATCGAAACCCTTAATGATGAGATAACAAAACTAGGGGGTGCGATAAAAGAAAAAGAGGCTGTCCCTGGAGAAGAGAAAAAGCTTATTCCCCATGAGAAAGATATCAAGGAGAGGATGGGTATCATTGAAAAGCTTCAAGAGGAGAATGAGAGAATCTATAATGGGGAAGATGTAATAGCCAAGGATAAACAGAAACTTGCCGATGAAGTAAAGGCTGCTGCTAAAAAAGCAACAACGGCCCAGGCGCCACCGACAAAGACAGGGCCGGTTCCTGTTGCAAAGGAGCCAGAAGAAACCAAGGTATCCGGAACTGGGGCGCCAACGATAACCACAGAAAGTCCAGAGGTAAAACCTGTTGCCGGCCAAGCTGATGATGTAAAGGTGAATCCCATTGCACCATCAGGATCACCAGAGATAAAGGATCTTTCCCAGAAGGAAGGGGCGCTGGAATCCTTAAAAGGAAAAGCCGTAAAAGGCAAGGCTGATTTGGATAAACTAACGATCCAAGAAGAAGAAAACGATGCCATCTTAAAGGATCTTTCTAAGCATGTTGATCCGGACAAAGTTTTTAAAGACGATGTATATGCAGATGACAACAGCGACTTCGTTAAAAAAGTTGTTGAAAGTGGAAAAGCAAAAGGAGCCGAGGAAAACGATGCTGCCTTTGCCAGGAATTTTAAAGTCCATTCTGAAATAAAGAGTTATGGTGCCCCTATGTCAGAACATCAGGCAACAACGATAAACAATCTTAAGAAGATCCGGGCCCTAAGCGACAAGGAGATAAAAGGAAACACGACCATAGGAAAGGCGAGTAAGGTTATCCAGCTTGGCCTAAGACGTTTGTACTATGCCAGGGAAGAGGCTTTAAAAAAAGGAACACCGGAATCAATACAGCAAGCAGAGGATTACCAGGAGCTGATCAAGCATATCAATAAGGTTGATACCCTTGCTGAAAGGAAGAAGCTGGCAACCTTTAATACCACTGTTCACGACAAAGTAAAACAAGCTGAGAGCGCAGACCAGGCTACGTTACAAAATGTAATCACTGATCTGTCCGATGCTGCCGAGTCCATGGATAAACAGAGAACCGTATTAGCCAAGACTGGCAAAAAGAGAGATCTGATAAAAGCTGATTTATACAGTGAATATCTGGATACATACGACAATGCTCTTATATACTTACAGGAAGTCTATAAGGAGCGGTTTGGAGAATTCAAGGAAGCCAAGAAGGAGCCAGAGAAGGAAAAACAACAATCGGTTACGGATCCTATTTCTGACGAAGATTACAAAGATTTTAAGGATCCAGCGAAAAAAAGAGTATCCGAAGATATCTTAAAATCTATTGCTGGAAAGACAGAGCTGTCTCCAAGAGAAAAAGAGATATATGCTGAATTCAAACAGGAGATAGAAGAAATAAAAAATGAATCTGGAATAAAAGTCGGCCTTACTGCCAGTCCTCAGTTAATCAAAAAAGGAATAAGACTAGGATTTACAAAGGATCAGATCGAAGACATGACCAAGGATGAGCGGGAGCTGATTGCTACAGCAACATCTAAAGATGATGTTAAAGAACTACTCTTAAAGTATAATCCAGTAAAGGAGAAAAAAGTTAAAAAGCAAAAGAGTGAGCCAAAGAAAAAGAGACCCGCCTATAAGAGTCCAACCCAAAAAGAGATTCAGGACTCTAGCGATGAGATTCTGGAAAAGCATGCTCTTGACATACAAAAGGAGATCCAGGAAAGAACCCAAGAAGGAGTCAAAACAAAACTTCTTTCAAATGTATTAGCCCGGATCCAGGCAGAGCAGCAAAAACGGAAATCAAAAAAGGTTAAACCAGAAAAGAAAAAATATACCCGTGATGGAGAAAAGAACTTTCGGGATCTCCTAGACAAGGCAAAAGCAAAGCTAAACAAAAAAGGAGCGGAGTCTCTTTCCTTTGCTATCTTCCGGGACCTGATGCACATGGCCCTAACTACAAAGCTATCTGCACAAGATGGCATTGAGATGCTTGATGCCTGGATAGGAATAGCAGAGAAAGAGTTTCCACAGAATGCACCTACCAAGTTACAGGTAGAATCTGCTTTATACGTATTCAACTCAGAGGCTTACCCTGCATTACAGAGACTTAAAGTTCCTTTTGATGTAAGGAGTACAGAATACGACTTCTCGAAGTTTTTGATAGGTCGCAAGGGCTTACTTGGAAAGCTGGACGTAGCAATCTATGAAACCAGGTTAAAGCAAGCTGCATCTGATAAAAAAGCCAGACAAGGTAAGCTATTCATGAACGGGGTAAACTTTGCTCTTTTTGAAAAGTATGCCTGGAAACTTGCTGAGCAAATATTGGAAGGAACCATAACAGTAAAGAATGCACTGAAGCAACTGAATGACTTTCTTTTAAGTTATAAAAAACAGGATGGATCGGTACTCTCACAGATGGAGCATGCTGTTTTAAAAAGTTCACCCGAGTACAATAAAATAGTAAACCATATACAGGAAGCCGCACATACTGTTGAAGTTGACAATAGAAAGAAAGCCAGGGAAGCCAAAGAAAAAAGAAAAGAAGCTCAGGGAATAGATGAAATTGACTCAGAGAACAAAGTCGCTGACGTAACAGATCAGGACAAGGCAACCGCCGCTGAGCTTGCTCAAAAAGGAAAGAACTATGAAGACAAGGCCGAAGCTGTAAAGAGCCAGATCAAGGAGATATATACAACTGACAAAGCTGGTAAACTTGCAGAGATCCATGATGCTGACGGATATATAATACCACAAAGAGTCATCAGCAGAGTCCTGGAAAACTTTGCTCATACCATCAAGGAAGAAAAGGATCTGTTAACCCAGTACAGCAACATCCCTGGGGAGCCAGAGATAAGTAAATTCATTGAAGAGAACGCAACAGAAGCTGGACTATGGAGCCTACATAACTACCTTAAGTCAGTACAAAAAGTTGACTTTGTATACATAACAGACTTGTATAACAAAGAAGAAAGCAAGCGGTATCTGAGTATCATGTCATCCAATGAATCATTGTCATTTGATGATAGCGCCATTGGCATGACCAGAACATTTGACCGGTTCATCCAGAAACCCGATTACGAAGAAATCTTTAAAAAGAATGCTCAGCTCTTAAGAGACAAATACTATAAAGTAGTAAATGACTTAAGGAGCATAAAAAGCAACGAAGAAAAAGAGGCCCTGGTAAAAAGGTACTTTCAGACAACAGCGATTCTCTTAAACAGGATTACCGGCATTGACAAAGAGAACTTCTATTATTATATGATGGAAGATAAGAAGATGTCAAAGGAAGCTGCTCCACATGCCAATGGTGCTATAAAATTCTATAAGAACAACGGTAACTCCAACGTAGCAAAGTTCCTGTTTTCTGACTTCAATGGTTTAACAAAGTCAAAGGATTTCATTGATAGGATGGTAAAACCTGGCAAGGGTGGCTTTCCACAGATCAGTGACATAGAGAAAGCTGTAAAGAAGAATAAAAAAGTTATGGTTGACCGGTTCAAGGGGGTCACCAAAAAACAGAAGTCATCTGATATCCTTGTATCCAGGTTCAGCAATGAGCTCAAAAAACTCATTGACAAAAAAACACAGGCAGGGAAGAGGGCTGCAAAAAATCCATGGGTAAGGCTTTTCCAGCACCGGCCACCAAAGTGGGTCCTGATTGATGGATATAAGAACGACATCACCAAAGAGGCAGAAGAGGCAAAGTCTTTAAGTCCGGACACTATGTTCCTGATAAACCTTACGATGTTCATGAATAATGAAAATAAGGTTCCTGCCGGACGATACCTTCAGCGATATGAGCAACAGGCAGATGAGAGTTCAAAGATATTCCTGGAAGCACAAAAATATTCTACCCAGGAAGCTAAGGCATTATATGAGCAGTTAAAAAAGGATACTCCTAAGCACAGCATACCATCGATTGCAAAGATAGAGGCTGATGTAGAAGCATATAAAAGCCGGTACTTTGGAATTCAGCGTAAGGACAGCGCCAAGGTAAACTTCAAAGGAGCAACGGCCAACCAGGTTATAGAACAGTGGGTGTGGAACTTTGTAGTTAATAAGTTCATGCAGGATCAGTATATAAATCCTGAGTTCAACGACAACGGTAAACCAAACTGGGTAAGTTACCTGGCTGACAAGGTAAAGAGAAAAGACACCGCCAATGGAGTACAACTTAACTTTGACTACCTCAGATCGGTATATGAGGAAAGAGAAGGGGTAAAGCTATCCGAGGATGATAAGAACAAGGTATTGAACATGGCAATAATAAACGATCCTATTGTCGATGTAATGCTAAGTGAGGTTGCCCAGTTCCTGGGTATAAAGCATACAGATGGATTGGTGCTGATGAATCCAACTACGGCAAGACATATTGCAGTAGCCTCCGGATCAATATTGAACTATGACCAGCAAATAAAAAGTCATTATTCCCATTTGGATGAGCATAACAGCAAGGTTGTGATAAAGGGTAACACCGTTGTCTTAACACCGGAGTTGGTGGCCACCTTCTCAGAGATGGATGAAAAGGGTAACGATGTAAGCCCCCTTGCCAAGTTCCTTGACTGGATGGAGAAACATAACATAGATCAGATTGCCTTTCTCTCTACAGCAAAACAAAAGCAGCCGGAGCAGGTCACTAAGATACCCTGGAACATAAAAGAGGATAACACCTACAATATTTTAGAGGACCTTCCTGATCCTACGATCATACGGATGGACATAGAAAACTATGTTGTCCAACAAGATCTTCGAAACAAGGACTACCTGCATCTGAGAAAGGATGTAAGGCAACGGCATTACTTTAATATGCAGTATAAGCAGGGAGAGGCTATTCAGAAACTTTTCAACCAGGCCATAGAGCTATATGCCAAGCATGTATCTAAGTCGTTCCAAGAGGTAACCGATGAGGTAAAAAAGGGTGCAAAGACCAGCCTATACAACTTTATCAAGAAAGCAGAGGAAGATGGACGGATTAAGTTTGCTGATGAGAAGCAGAGACACTCCCTTGTTGGAAACATCATAGCCAATGAAAACCAGAAAACAGAACTTGGAAAGGAGTTAAGGTCACAGTATGATCAGGAGCTGGCCAGGACAGCGGATAGCCATTTTGAAGATAAAAAGAGAGCCTGGATACTTAAGAAGATCAAAGATACCAAGGCCAATGAAGCCATAAGGGAATACATTAAAAGCGGAAAATCACTAAAGGCACCATACATTGAAGATGCCGTTAATAACGTCTTTAAAAACGTAGTAGAAGAGGAGATCCTGGGCCTGAGAATATTTGGAGCCAGCGCAGTAACGGAACCCAACTATGGGAATAAGTTAAAGACAATCCGGCTATCAAAGGATAAAAAACAGATCCTTCCTGGTCAGGCCATTGTACCGGCAGGCTTCAAAAAAACTCATAAGGTAGGAGAATGGGTCTTTGTCACCCGGGTTCCATCTACCGGTGCACATTCAACGGCACTGGTCCAGATTAAGGATTTCATGCCAGAGAGCGCAGGGAACAGGATGGTGACTGATGCTGGAACACAGCAAATCACCGGTGAGGATTTTGACGGTGATGCACGTTACATCTGGGGTAAGTTTAAAGACAAGGAAGGCAATGAGATAAAGGATGATACCTGGAGAGGTATAATGAATAAGGCCTTTGACCTCAACGTGGAGATATACAAGGATCCAAAGAACTTCGATTCACTGATCCGGCCAATCGATACCAAGAAAAGCGCTGCACATATACAGGCTCAGAAACAAAAAGACGAAAGCCAGCTCAATCCGTACTTGCCAAGTAGTTTGGAGAAAGCTGATAATGTCAATGGAGAAGGATCTACCGTGATTAGTATTCTGGCCAGGAACCAGGCTGCCTATGCTTTTATTAAAAAGATGGGTGGACACTTAGCGGCTCCGATTTCTTATATGAGAAAAGGTAAAGACGGAGAACTCGAAGTTGTAGAGGGATCAAATAAACTAAGCCATGATGTAGATACTCAGAACATCCTTGATGCTGAGATGAGCAATAATCTTAACCATGCAACAGACAATGGAAAAGACAATAACCTGGCTTACCTGGGATTGCTTAAATCGATGGCCACGTTTAAAACCTATCTTCTTGCCATAGGGGTAGATCCTGAGACAGCTACCATGTACTGCAATCACCCTGTTATGAGAGAGTACATCAAGGTATATGCTGAGAACAGGGCCCCGTATAATATGAACAAGGGTAGTGTCTTTAACATAGTTGCCGAGACAATTTTGCCGGGATCGACAAAAAGTGGAAAGGTGTTTGACCGGGCCATGAAAAGGAGTGAAAAGAATATAATTCTCACCAACAGAAAAATATTACAAGCCAAGAATCTCTCTGACTTAACGCCTATACAGAATATAGAAATGCTTAAGTGGTTCCAGTACAACATGAAGAATGCTGGAGATTTCTATAAGATATCTGAGATGATAACGGTCAATGAGGATGGAATACGAAACTTTGCTGAACTGTACCGGGCCAGTAAGATCATAAAAGAGTTTACAAAGCCAGGAACAAACATCACCTTACCTGGAGTAGAAACATCAGAGTTCTTTAAGCCGGCACTGATAAACATAAGGATAACGGCTACGTATTTACAGCACCAGATAGCTTATTCTACTAAGGCACAGAAAATATTTGAAACTGTGCTGGATAACCTGGGATCACAGGATTACAGGGAAGAGTCGCTGGTTGCCATAACCAATGGAATAAAGAACTACATCACAACCGAGGCACTGAACATTACAGAGACAACGGATGCCTTAAAAGAAAAGGCCAAGTATTTCTATGACACCATTCCTGCCGGAAGTATCCTTACCAAGTATCTGGGCATGGATTTAAATACGGGCCAGTTATCTTTAATAACGGCACACCGGAGAACAAAGCTGGAAAAGGCAGAGTTGGATACAATTAAAACTGCACTGAAAGAACACCTGGACACCATTAAGGATGTTGTTACGCCAAGGGATCTTATGGCTTACCATTATAGGATCTTCGGATTAGGGGATGCTACGGCACTCTATGGAGGCTTCTCTCATATGTTTACCGATGAGATGGTAGATGATCTGGGAAAGAAAATAGAAAAGATGCAGACTACCTGGGTACAGCATCCATTTAAAGATGTCGTTGATAACATAGCAGGGCAGGTTTTCAGTAAGATGCCGGAGGAATGGGAAACGGTAGAGGTGATCTCCAATGGTAAATACTTTGCTATGATTGATGACTTTAGCGATGATCAAAGTGTAAAGTTGGCCGGATTGCCGATGTTTGCTTATACCTATCTGAATGACACCAAGACGGTATTAAAAAGGGTGGAAACAAAAAACGGACAATACTTTGAAATCGATGAAGATAAGACCAAGCAGGCCAACAGGTCAGGATCCAGCGTAGAGTTTAAGTTAAACTACAAACCGATTATTGATGACACGATAACCCCTAAGATAGGTGTAAGTTCAGAGAAGATTAATATTTACGCAGGAACTAATGAAAATGCTGAGTTAAGTAATTTTGCTATTAGACCATTTACTCCCAATTTTTCAGAGGAAGTTTTCAATACAGTAGAAGGAGCTTTTCAAGCTGCTAAATTACAGTACACTTATTCTTATTTAAGAAGTTCTAGGAATCTCATTGGAGAAGACTCTAAAATAATTAAAAAATTACAAACAGCTACTGGAGACGCAGCAAAAGTAATTGGAGGAAATATAAAAGAACTAAATATAGAAGAGTGGGACAAAAATTCCCTGTCTATAATGAAAGAACTCCTTATAGACTCTTTTAAGCAAAACCCAGAAGCGCTTAAGAAATTATTAGCTACAGGTAATGCAGAACTTACACATACTCAGGATAAAAGTAAATGGGGTAAGGAGTTTCCTAGGTTACTTATGGAAGTAAGAGATGAATTGAAGAATAACATCAAATCAGTGGAAGACGTCAAGGCAGAAGAAGTAACACCACAAGCTGTAAAGGAGGCACTAAAAAACGTTCCAATACCACAGAAGTATATTCATGGCGGCTTATCGGTGGATAAGAAACACAGGACTCTTTTAAGGGAAGATGTATGGTATGCTTTAAAAGCGGCAGGGTACTCTACCAAGAGCTCAGCAAATGCTATCAGGGCCGGGATAAGGACACGCACTACCAGAGCAAGAACATGGCTTAATACCTACAATGTATTCACTGTTGCACAGGCCAGGACTAAGTTTGAAGGTAAGTTATGGCCGATGGTGGATGAGAAGGGTAATAAGATGCTTACCAGGATCACTAAGGTATATGCCAATACGGAATCTACCTGGGATAAAGAAGGATGGGTGCCTTCTGAGTTTGAGTTTGTCAAAGATTTTCCGGTAGCCATCGAGTTCGAGTATCTGGGAGAGATAGACAAAGACGGTGTATTTGTACCAAAGACTACAACTGAAGATAACACAAATATAAAATACCAGGAATCATCTACTGAGAATCCAGCTACAAGTGACAGGGAACTCAATGAATTCATCCAACAGAAACTCGCCCAGCTATATCCAGATGTAAAGGTCTTTAACGACCCAAAGGCATTCCAGGAATACATAGATAAGAACTTCCCGGGACAAAAAGTAATTTCCAATGCATTAGGAGCAGCCATAGGAGATGCAGTATTCATCGATCCTGATAAAGCCGTTCAGTCTACTGCCATCCACGAACACGCTCACCTTTACTGGGATGCCCTTCCTGCTAACGACAGAACTAAGATTGCCCTTTTAAAGATGTTTGGAACTGAAGAGAAGGCTATCCAGGCAATAGGAGAAGCCGGAGTGAGCCTCTCTAAATCCGAATTGGACAGCTCCAAGTATAACCGGTTCATCAATCTATTAAAGATGTTCTGGTCCAAGGTAAAGGCCATGTTCGGTGTTGCTAACGAAAAGGATCTGGCCAAGATATTTGCAAAGAGGGTGCTCACCAACAAAGACAAGATTCAGGTTGGTGGATCAAGGGAGATAAAGCATCAACTAGACACCAATAGACTGGGCCCGGAACAGAAAAAGACAGCTAACAGTTTAAATAAGATCTACCGTAAGCTCATCAATGCAGAAGGAAAGATCCATGAATCACCACAGAATTCTGAGCTGGTAGGTGTAAAGACTGTTATCAAGAATCACAGGGGGGAGATAGACACCTCAACTCCAGAGGAGTTAAAAGCCAACGTAAACATCATTTGGGGTGAGGTCTTTGACGACATAGCTACTCAGATTACCAGCGGTGTTGCAAGAAAGGACATCACTCAGAAACCGGATAAGCCTGTTGTTCCAGACAAGATCCTGGATACCCTTTACCAGGACATCAACAAACACATTGAGAGCCTTAAAAAGTCAGATATTGACATTCCTGTTGCTCAGATACCAGTAGGATCAAATGACTTAAAAGCCATAGGATTTATCGACATCGGAATTATCCACGACAATGGTAAGATGACCATCAGGGATTTTAAGGCTTCCCAAAAAAGCAAGGTTGAAGACTCCTATAAGGGTGTAAAGAAAGAAGATGATACCATGCAGCAGATAATATATAAGATCATGCTGGAGAAGGAAGACACCTATTATGGTAACAGCCCAATAGATGTTGAGAGCATAGGCATTGTCCCTATTAACTATACACTAGACGAATCCGGGAACCTTGTATCTGCTATCCTGGAACCAGAGGTACTGTTAAAAAGCACATCCTATGAAATAAACACCGGATATGAGATATTAAGAAGTAATGCTGACAGGGTATTAACAGGTGCCTTGGAACACCTTGACACAAAGAGTATCTTAACCATAGAACAGTATGTTGCAGAAACAGAAAACATCAGCTTCCAGGGATTAAAGGATCAGCTAAAGGCGCTAACTGCCAATCTCAGAAAGGAGCCGGAGCCGGGAGAGAGTGCTGCTGCAGTGAGAAAAAAGAATGGGATGACCATTAAACAGATTGCCGGCATAAATAAGAAGATAGGTAAATTCGTAAACAAGTATAACAAATACCGGTCTGACCTTATGAAGGTCAATGATTTGATGAATAAGGACCTGGATGCCATGAGCATCGAAGAACTGGAAGAGATGCATGAGCTAATCAACTCCTACGATAACCTGGCCGCGGGTATTATCTTCTCACATGGAGAAAAGGGTATATCGGTGGCTATCATGAATGCTCTGGCAAAGAAACAGGCAGCGGAGACCGGTGTAAGCCATGACATAAAGAGAGATCTTGGGGCCATGGATGATATGTTCCTGGCTATTTCAGATATGAGGGATTATTTACCTGCACATCAGTTGATGTCACGTAGATATCTGGCAGCAACGACAGCGGCAGAGATGGAGTATCAAAGAGCCCTTGATGAGCTTACTCCACTGGCAAAGAAGGTGATCCAGGAGAACAGTAAAAACATAGATCGGTGGACCAAGATTAAGAATACAAGTTCTATCCCTTTTGTATCGAGCAAAAGCAATGAGATCTATTTCGCCAATGAATATAAGCCAGATGGCACATATAGGAACCCGGATGAAACAGTAGCGCCATATAAAAAGGGATCCAAGACTGAAAGGATGGATTCGCTTACCGATGCAGAGAAAGAGCACCTACGTGCCGTATTAAAGTGGACTAGCTCATATAGGGATCAGCAGAACCTGGCCCTGGATATGTATACACAGAGAAAGTATGCTGACTTCCAAGCTGTACACATCAGCAAATCCTTTGCTGAGAACCTGGCAAGTGGAAAAAATGGCATTTATAAAGCCTTTTCTAACTGGATGTCATCCGGTAAGGACATACATCAGATAAAGCTTTCCTACCAGGACCCACGGAACTCCTCTTCTCCCAGGGTGCTGAGATCGTATTCTGACATCATCAATGATCTGGATAAGGCATATGGAGACGGCTTCATAAGTAATGTGATGAAGTCGATAAAACTGTTTTTTTACATGAGGAAAGCTATGAAGGCTATGGATGTCGGATTCCATGAAGATATCACTGGTGGCTTTGATCGTAAAAATCCGATAACAGATAAAGAGGTTCACTTTTCATATAAAATCGTTGAAGGCAAAGTTGTTCAGAAACCCAATACAATGGGTAGCAAGAGAACGATGAATGTAAAAAAGCAGCTTATCACGACCCATAATTTTAAGGAATCGGAGAATGCTGAGTTTACCTATGATACACACCGAGCAGTGATGAAGTACATTGCTGACATGGCATATGTAAAACACGTTAATCCGCTAGTGCCAACAATAACATCGTTACAAGCCATTGAGCAGATAAGGGGCAACAGGCCAAACCTTACAAAGTGGATGGACAACTTTGTAAGTACAGATCTATTACAGGAGAATAAGATCACCTTTGGGCGGAACCCTGATGCTGTATTATCTGTTCTGCGAGCAATAACGTATTACTCAATAATGACATTCAATATTCCTTTGGGAGTATTCAATATCCTCACAGGAACAGCCGGCACAATAATTAACCGTGGACCAAAGCAATGGTATCGCGGAGCCAAGCTAATGACTAATCCAAAGGAGTGGAAAAGAGCCAATGGGATATTGAAACACTATACCGTTGTGAGTTTTAAGGATGAGCCTAATCCGGATGTTAAAGCCGGTGATGTTATTGAGTTCCTGGCCATCGGTCTTATAAAACATGGAGAGCGCTTTATCCAGGGATCGGCTTTCTTGGGAGATCTGCCAAAAGAGGTATATGACAACTTTGATAAAGACGGTAACATCATTGATCAGAGCAAAGAGCTTTCTTTTGATGAGATTGTAAGGCGCAAGATTGCTGTAAGTGATGTACAGGGTAAGTATTCAGAGTTCAATAAGCGGTTCTATCGTGCCAATGCAGGGTGGGCCTTTGTTATGCAGTTTAAAACCTGGTTCCCAGACTACCTTAATACCCTGATTAAGGGAAAACAGAAAAATATCTATGCCCAGGATGAGAAAGGGTATATCATAGGATTAAAGGATGTGATGTTACATACCTATCAGAAGCACTGGGAAAAGACAGCTACGGGTCCACTTACGGCAGAGCAAAAAGCCGACAGAGAAAAGGCTTTCAGGGCCATGGTTATACTGGCTTCTTTATTTTCACTCTGGGCCATGTCCAATGGTGATGATGACGACAAAGAACAGGCTAACTTGGTTATGAAGCTCATAGACCAGGTATTTGGCTTCTTAAATCCCATGAGCTTTGTAGATATGGCCATAGCACCAGGATTAGGAACAGCAAAGAACATATTGTCGGCAATGGGATCCATCTTCTCTGTCTATAAAAGGGACAACGCTTGGGGCAAAGAAGGCGACTGGAAATTCCTGGATCAGGCAACTAGGGTAATACCGTATAATAAGGCATTTACGGCAGAGCCAATAGGTTTGTTAAGAAATGATGATTACGGGGAATAATAATTAAAAAAAACTATATATTTGTAAACCTTAAAAACCAAAACAATGAGTTTGTTACCAAAAACAGTACAAGAAAAAATAGATGCGGATACGCCTATTACATTGATCTCTGGAAGGGTTCCAATATCTATACATAAGCTGGCTCGACTAGCTAATGCTCCATATGCAGAAGAAGATGATGAGCTGATTCCTTTAGCCCAAGTTAATGCTCTTATTGCAGCGGCAGTTGCCTTAATACCAGCGGGGGTTGGAGATATAAAGTCGGATGGTTCGGTAAACTTCACGGCAGCTGAAACATGGTTAGCTGCGCCAGATTACACCGAAGTTGCTCCAACGGGGGTTACCATTGGTGATGGTATTGATGTTACATTAATAAGCAAAACAACCATTAATGTTCAAGATGGATCGTCTACTGCTACGATAGAGAAAACTGGATTTTCGGTGAACGATGGTGTTGATGTATCTTCATTAGCTGTTGGAGGGGTATATACTTCAGATGGGCTTGTAGGAACGCCATCACATACGTTTACAAATCAGCTAGACATGGGTATGTACCTTGTATCCGCTGTTCAGTTAGGTGTAGCGGTAAGTGGAACATTAGTCGGTGGATTCGATGCCTCCGGGTTGTTTACGGGGACAATATCGGAACAGGTTGCGACAGTAGGAGTCACCATTGACGGGGTGCTGTGTAAGGATAGTAACGTAAAAACAGGTTTAGGGTTGGTTACCGAAACTGCTGTTGGGCCGGCAGGCGATCCCAATACCGGGATATATTTTGACGGGGCAGATGAAATGTCTTTAGCCGTTGGGGGGATTGATGCGTTTCATATAACTACTACCTATTGCTCGTTTAGCGGGATACTGGCTGGAAGTAAAATCAATTTAATGAGCGACCCGGGGGTGGCTGCTACTGGGGGGATATTTTATGAGGACCCAAGTAATCGTTTTGTCTTTAGCATTGGTGGACTTGATGTTTATTTCCTCACAGATGCAGGATGGACATTGCCAACAGGAACACCATTAAAGGCCGGTTTCGATGCAGATGTAAGCACTACTGCATCTGCCGGATACGTTCAGGCCGAGGTACAAGCAATAAATGATGCGCTTGTAGAAATGAGACAAAGCTATAAGGCTTTAATGGATCACTTGATGACTAACATGAAAATATTTGTGATCTAATGGAAATAGAAAAACCACATCTTCCTGAATCACCAAATCCTATTGAGGAGGCTAAAAACCTGCTCCTAAAAGAAGCACAGGATCGGGCAGCGAAATGTAGCCAAGACATTCAGGCTGTATTAAAAGCCTATAACTGCACTATTTCTACTTATCCTGATGTGAAGATAAATAATGCACCAGTAACAATAAAAATAACACCTAATCAATAACACTATGAAGTACCTAAAAAATGAAGACAGTTCCATGATCGTCAAATGGAACGAAGAAGCAGAAACGGCAATCGTGCTTAACCTTCTTATTGATGGCGAAGCATCCAACGGCATACAGGTTGAACGAGTTCTATTCACAGAAGATGACGCAAAGGATTTCACCGAAATCGAAGAATCCGAATACACCACCATCCGTAACGGCAAGATGACAGATTACTGGAACGAAACCGCAGCCTGATGTACCCACCTGAATTTACCGAATGGGTTGGCGACAAGGCTTATTACCGTGTCAAGGGTATATGGTACACATGGCTGAAGGATGAAAAAATGGATACTCCTGTTGCGGACAATACTGATAAGCTGTTTAAGATTTGGCAGGAACAAAATAAAAAAGCGGAAGAATGAATTACTTAACAGAGGCGAGAAGTTTATGTGTGAATGGAGTTAAGAAACATAACAGTTTTCCAAAGCACATGACCGACAGCGCCATTGAAATAATACAGGCACATTTTGAATCTTTAAGTAAAGCCCTTGCGGCAATTGAACTGACTTATCTGCGATCAAAACAACAATGATATGTATAGAACCCCTCAAAAAAACGACACGTCTGAAAAACGTGTGTAGAAAATTGAAATAAATGGACATGAAAAAAAAGGTATTAACGATTATGTGGTCAATCACTATTTTCCCGATGATTTTGTTTTGGATGTTTTTAAATGATTAACAATGACCTCCATCATCATCTTCCTTATTACCCTTTTCACCCCTTCCCCGGATGCCTACATGACAATCCGCTTTGGCTGGTCTTTGGGGCCAATGGACAGCATTGAAATTTATGGAGCATCCCTATTCCCTGGTGAAACAAAAAAAGGACGGGGTAACTACCGGGTATTTGTGAATTGTAACAAGGGCATTGATACAAACGTGGCCTATACGGTAAACAAGGTCAAGTATATCATTGACCGTTCTTACAATTCAACCGGTATTTACCCGACCATCATGCTTGTCTTACGGGGTTTCCCTTATAACGACATGGATGGCCGTAACCTGTCAGTCCTGACCACTAAGCAGCGTGAGGTATCAATGTATATGAACGGCTTTGTGCCTTCCAATATCGCAGCCTATGAGCGTTATCTGACAAGGCTAATGGAGGCTTTAAAGGTGGCTGGTTACTTACCTCGGATCAGCGTTGAACTTTGGGGTGAACCTAATGCTGCGGGATATTTTTGGGGTTACAATGGTGAGGCAAACACCTTCCCGGCATTTTATCAGTTTACGTCCGTAAAATATAATATTGTTAAAAATTATCCAATCAAAATTTATCATGCAGACTTTACATCAAGTTTACAGAGGGATTCAGCATACAAGGGCAATAAGAATTACTGGCTTTATGTCAAGGATGATGCGTTCTACAATAGCCCGATTACAAGGTCGCATTCATTCTACTGGAACGATAGTGGAGGAGAGTTCGACACCAATAGCAACGACTGGGTTGACCGCCCCGGAAACGTCTGTATAAGCGAATACAACCTTTACGTCAAGGTCAATAAGAACAACACAGCAATCTTCAACTCCAACGAATGGGGTTGGAAATTCTATCAATTCTTAAAGTTCGTTTATCAGAAACGACAGGAAAACAAAGGCGCTGTCACCGACATCTACTTCCATTCTCTTTGTAATTACTCAAATAAGTATGATGACAAGGGCAGTTTGGGGCTGATCGGTAAATATCAGACCCCGGAGCATAATGTTTACTTCCTGCCAAAGAAAGGATGGACTGCTGTTAGTGATATTCATGCTGTAATCAAAGATGGGTTCTATCCCATTGCAGGGGGGTTGCAGGGCCGGAAACAAAAAATATTGTTTAACGTGGATAAAACTTACAGCATACAATGAATCATCTGCTGCTGGCCCTTTCTCAATATGGTGTTACGGAAGTACACGAAGGTGATAACCCGGTTATTCTGAACTATGCCAAAGAATCAGGTATGGATCAAATGCCAAACGATGAAATGAATTGGTGTTCGATACTTATGAATTGGGTAGCTTTTAAATGTCAACTACCTATGAGTAAGTCACCTGCAGCCAGGTCCTGGTTGAATGTCGGAACAGAAGTAAAAGAGCCAATGATTGGTGATGTAGTTGTATTGTGGCGCGTATCTCCTGATTCATGGCAAGGTCATGTTGGAATATTTATCCGGTTAACAGAAGATAAAAAGTTCATTTTTATTCTTGGTGGCAACCAGGGAAACAAAGTTTGTATTCAACCATTTCCGATAACCCAGCTATTAGGCTACAGAAGACTTTAATTATGGGACCACAACAAAGAAGAATAATGATCCATGAGATACCTACCTGGGTATACAGAGTAATCATTGGTGCAATGTTAGGGATAATCTTGTCTTTTGTGATAAACATTCACGATGACTTTAAAGAAGCTATTAAAGCTGGAGATGATAAGAACAGGGATCAGGATTCAAGAATTCAAGGTTTGGAGTATCGTACCAGCACCTTAGAAACCAAAGTAGAACAAAAAACACATTAATTCTTATTCAATGAAACACAACCCCGAAGACGATGAAAAGTGGACCTATCGGGACACTATTCTTTTAGGCTTACTCATTACTGTAACGGTGATTATCATCATAGTTGTCACTGGAACAAAGGCAGATGCTCAGATAGCGCCTGCTTATTACTATGACTTTGATCAGGCCAATCCACTTGCTCCAACAATAGGTGCTGGTAATATAGCAGCTGGTGATGTTAGCTATAGCATTATATCAGGTGGGCCGGTTGGTAAATACATGAATAAGACCATATCTGCTAATACAACAGGTATGAAGGGAAGCAATGTTACTGTTACTAATCAAATCAGCGTACAGTTTCTTTTTAAGCCAGGCAGAGATTTCCAATCCAGAATATATGGAGCATCCGGTGGCATTGTTCCTGTTATACAAGCGGGTCCAATACAGATTGATTTCCAGTATCCCTATGTTGTATTATCTTCTACGCATGTATCAGGGGGCTTTGACATGGATTATATTACCCTGGAAGGGGTAAATAAAGCATCCTGGAAAAATCTTCAGGATGGAGGATGGCACATGATAACTGTCACCCTGAACGGAGCAACCGGATCATTAAACAAAAGATTGTATATTGATGGTCAGAGTCCAGGGCAATTTATTGCCAATGCTCCAGCAGGAACACTGGATAACAGTAATCCTGGTATCTGGTTAGTAAAGAACGGTAACCTTAATCGGATGTACGCGGGAGACATTGATGAAGTTGCTGTCTATAATGGAATACTGACAACAAACCAGGTCTGGAAGAACTACCAGGATTTTCAGAATGGAGTTCACTATACTACAGCGTTAGCAGCTACAGTGCCAGCTTATGATGCAACTACGGCATCCTTTGATCCTTTGGAATATCCAGTGGGTTATACTGCAGGTACAGACGCTACAGCTACTCCAATACAACAGATGATAGCTTGTCCAAAGCCAAGGGCAAAGCCAATAGAGATTGCAACTGATAGCCTTCCCAATGTTACTGATGCAGCTGACTGGTACTATGGTGGCCAAGCCCTTCAGCCAGGTATAAGTGCAAATCAAGCTGTACTTAATGGTGTAGAGATGAATTTCTACTGGGCCAAGTGGTATAATGGATCCTTGTCTTTTAATCAGATAGGGAATCAGGATCCAGCGGATACTACTACAATGGCAGGCAAAATAGTAAAAATAAGGAATGCAAATAGACAATTAAAATTATCAGGGTCAACCTATTTAGCTCAGCAAAATGATCAAAACGTACCCTTTGATGCATTTAATTACTGTACTGGTGGAGAGTTCCCGCTCCATTATTCATTACAAAATAGTGCAGGAAGGCATATTAATGAAGTAGGCACTGTATGTCCTAATTGGGCACCTCCATTTCCTTATGTAGTCAATGTAAATGAATCATGTGGTTGTGGACTAGGTAGACAAGCCCGGCCAACAAGACCTAGTAACCAGGGAGCTGGCTTTCCATGGAACAACTTAGCTGTACCTGGAGCTGCTATCAATGCCAATATCTTAAACATAGATGCAGCTTTAACAGGCACACAAAAGATTGATTACCTCTGGGAAAACAGGGAAGTGTTTAAGCTTGCTACCGATGCAGCCATAGCCATGGATCCTGTTGTAGAGGCCGACAGGATAGCATCAGGATTATCAGCCCGGGATTATCAGAGTCAATTTGTTGCCGGATGTGAAGGTGTATTCTATAATTCCTTTATGGGTACATGTGACGCAACTACAGGAACATTATTACAGGGATATCAGAATCAGGATCAGCCAGGGTACTTCTTTAACTTCCAATATACTAAACTCAATTATCCTAAATACAGAAACAAGTATCTATCTTCAACTGATGACTATCCCCGGTTGCCAAGTAGATGGTTCCAGGGAGTATCAGCAGATCATGGTTTAATCTGGCACCGTAATACTCTTAACTCTCAGTTTGCAGGAGGTGATAGTTTAAAGATTGACTTCGTATCTGCTGGATGGGATAAGGTAGAATACAATAATGTAAGTCCGGTACAGTGGCTAGGATATTTGAAGTTCCTTGGAGCTTGGGGTAACGTAAGCTTCATAACTTCTATCTTCAGCAATATTGGAGGACAACCTATTCCAGTTCCAGGTAATTATACAGGAACAGTTTACATTGTACCTTCTTATGCTTATGCTATACTTACCCGGCAAGAAAGGTTTCTACACAATGGTTTGCTTTTACCAGGCGATCTATTAAATGATCCACAGAATACTACTGATCCGGCTTATGAGTTTAATACAGGTGATTTTAGGGCCAGATGTGCAATAAGACAACAGGGTAGCATTAACCGGTATGCGATTACTACCATGCTTAGTAGAAATGCCAATATGGTAGGCAACACAGAAGACTCAGTTGTAAGGAGCGTTGTTCTCAATGGAGAAACACTAACCATGACCATCAAAGAACAAGGATCTGTTTACATCTATGACAGAACTGATATTACAAATAAGGTGTTTTACCAGTTAGATAAGTGGCATGAAGATAAGCATCCTACCAGATGGAGTACAGACTTCAACTTTGAAGCTGAGGTAAATGACAACTTTGACAGCGATCCTGTAAGCTTAAAGACATACCAACGTGCCGGTGCGCCAGCGGGTGACTATGTAAACTCAACAACAGTGGTTTCATATCCTACCAGTGGAGCACTTATTGATAGTATCTTATTCAACTTCGTTCCTTCGGTAACAGGAACCTATTATACCTGGATTAGGTTAAGATCAAAGACAGGTGCAGCTACGGATCTAAAGTTTAGGTTGAATACTGGTACTGTATATACGCTTCCTGTATCAAGTACAACATGGTATTGGTATCGGTTTGACAATGGAGTTGTCGCTGGCCCTGGAATCAATTATTCTCTTACTCTGGATCAGATGAATCACCTTGCTATTATTGCAGGAAGCAATGATTTAGAGATTGACCAGATTGTGTTCACCAAGACACCTAATGCTGGTTATCCGGAGGCCCCGGTTACTGGTTGTATTCCACCACCTACTTCTACTATTACACCAACGGGATCTTTAACCTTTTGCACTGGCGGATCTGTTCTGCTTACTGCTACACTGGCATCAAGTTATTTATGGAGCACAGGAGCAACTACCCAGGCTATAACAGCTACGTTAGCTGGAAACTATGTAGTAACCATCACTGATGGATCAGGCTGTACAGGAGTATCTGCTACATCGGTAGTTGTCGTTTCTGCTATACCAACCAAACCAACGATAGCTGTAACAGGATCATTGACTTTCTGTACCGGAGGATCTGTTCTCTTAACATCTTCTGCTATTGGATCAGGGATATATCTATGGTCCACCGGTGCAACGACACAGGCGATAACGGCTACGCTGGCAGGGGCGTACCGGGTTACTGTAACCAATGCCGCTGGATGTACCAGATCATCAAATACCAAGACTGTTGTTGTAAATGCGCTGCCGGGGGTTCCGGTTATCACTCCATCAGGGGCTACTACTTTCTGCCAGGGTGCAACGGTTGATCTTTCTGCAACGGCTTCCACAGGTTATTTATGGAGCAATGGAGTAACTACCCAGGTGGCAACGATTAACAGTGCCGGAACTTATACTGTAACTGTAACCAATGCTTCCGGATGTACAAATGCTTCTGCTGGAACGGTTGTTACGGTGGATCCAAATCCTATTATTGCATCGGTAGCACCACAGGTTAATGCATGTCCAGCCGTAACCTTTGACCTGGCAACTATTGTTCTGGTCAATACAGGAGAGCCAGGAGTTACTTCGTACCACGCTATTCAGGCTGATGCCATCGCTGGTATTAATCCAATTGCTACGGTAATAGGGGTTTCCGGAACATATTGGCTGAGAGTAACTTCTGGTGCTGGCTGCTTTGATGTGGTGAGCGTATCTGTTACCATAACTCCATGTGCTTGTGCTACACCTACAATATCCAATGCAAGCGTAGATCAAGCTATTTGTGCCGGAGCAACAGCGACACTGGCCGGCGCTATTGGTGGCTCTGCTACCGTAGGAACCTGGACTAGTTCAGGAACTGGTGCCTTTACTCCATCTGCTGTAACACTCAATGCTGTATATACTCCATCGGTGGCTGACATTGCAGCTGGATCAGTAACACTTACTCTGACTACTGACAATCCATTGGGTGCTCCTTGTGTTCCAGCGGTAGATGATATGCTCCTTACCATTAATGCTGCTCTTACGGCAACGATAACAGCGGGAGGGCCTACTTCTATCTGTGTAGGTTCTACGGTAACATTAGGCTGCAATTCAGGGGCCTCTTATCTATGGAGCAATGGAGAAACTACTCAAACGATCATTGTAAGCACAGCGGCTTCTTATAGCTGTACACTGACTGATCTCAATGGCTGCACTGACCAGTCAAATGCTATCAACGTATTTGTAAATGCCTTACCTGGAACACCAATTGTATCAGCAAGCGGGTCAACAACTATCTGTAGTGGCGGCTCAGTAACTTTAACTGCACCTTCTTTTACCTCTTATCTCTGGTCAACGGGTGCTACTACTCAAAGTATAGTAGTTTCAACGGATGGTGATTATTCTGTTACTGTAACCAATGCCGGTGGTTGCACTGGTGTTTCGGCAATAACAACGGTCTTTGTAACAACGACTATCATTGCACCGGTTATTACACCTGGCCCATTGGTATCTATCTGTCCTGGGGCAACTGTTGTTTTATCTAGCTCAACGGCATCTGCTTATTTGTGGTCCAACGGAGTAACTATTCAGACGATAACAGTAGGCACTACAGGAACCTATACAGTGACAATAACTGAAGGGGGATGTACGGCTTCTGCTTCTGTAAGTGTCAATGTAAGGATAGCTCCTGCCAAACCGGTTATTACTCCTTCTGGAACGGTAACAGCATGCTTGCCATATCAATCAGTGGATCTTGTCAGCACTCCATACGCTGGTTATTTATGGAACACAGGGGCCACTACACAGAATATAATCACAGGTGTATCTGGAACTTACAGGGTAACGATAACTGATGGCGCTGGCTGTACCAGATCTTCTGATCCTGTTACGCTGGTCGTTGGATCTTCGCTTACAGCTTCGATAACAGCTACCCCGGGAACATCAATATGTAGTGGATCTACTGCTTCTTTGATGGCTGCAGCTGCGACAAGTTATCTATGGTCCAATGGTGCTACTACCAGGACTGCTATTGTGAGTAATGCAGGAACCTATACAGTGACTATTACCGATGCTTATAGCTGTACCAAGACTGCTAGTGTAACAATCAAAGTAAAGTCTATTCCAACGGCAGCGATAACACCTAGCGGAAGCCTTACTTTCTGTGTCAATGGATCGGTGAGGTTATCTGCTCCTGACGGAACTGGTTATACCTGGCTCTGGAGCAATGGGGCTACCAATAGGGTACTTACCATTAAAAACTCAGGAACCTTTACTGTTACTGTGACCAATTCGCTTGGCTGTACTAAGTCAAGTGTAAGCGTGACTACGGTAAAGAATACTGCTTGTACGACAGCTTGTGCTGTTCCGGTAGGAATCAATGCCATTAATATCAAGAAAACAAAGAATCCTCAAACAGGAAAGTGGGTACATGAGGCTGAGATTACCTGGGCCGATGCTAACTTTAATGATAGTTACCGTGTCTTTATAAAAAAATTCCAGGTTGCCGGAAGTACGGTATATAAGGATTGTACGGTAGACAAGAGAAGCGTGGTGTTCTTTGATCTTAAACCAGGTACCAAGTATCAATACTGGATGAAGGGATGGTGCAATGGTGTTCCTACGGATACTACGGCTGTAAAAACATTCATTACCCTGTCCCAGTAATTGTTTTTTTGATTATTTTTGAATTTTAAAACTGATATCATGCCAGGAACATTAGAAATTGTTGAGGATATAGAAGTTGTATCGGGTTTGATGATCAAGGTCAGTGATTTGACTCAGCCTTATAATGCTGTTTCTAACACTGGTGGATGGTATCCTGTTTCCCTGGGACCAAACCCTTCAGTTTTTGATATCCAGACAGCTTATTACATTCATACCCTTCCCGATGGTTCATTGGTGGTCATTGATGTTCTGGCAGCGACAATACCACTGTATGATGTTACAGCTGGAACGATAAATAATCCCTTTGTAGTTACTAACCTGATGCTAGGCTATGCTGATGGGGTAAAGATCAGTGATGGTCTTCATAAAGGAAACCTGGAAGTGGCCGGTCAATTCGGACCCAACGATCCACCATATGACTTTGTAAGTTCTCCTACGGTATGGTTTTATATGACCAAAGGGGTAGAATGTTGTGTTGCTGCAATGCACCGTAGAATTAAGACAGATAACCTGTCTTGTGATGATGCTCTGTTTAAGTTGGCTCAGAAAGCCGATGGTGTTCTGGATACGCTACTATTCAATATTACCTGTGGGGACTGGACAAAGGCTGATGAGATGCTGGTCGAGTTACAGGCTATTTGTGAAGAAACCGGTTGTAACTGCTGCTAAAGATGATATTACAGTCATGTGATTACGTTGTTACCAGGAGCTACGATGCTGCTTTAAATGGCACTGCTACGTCATTGTCATTTGCAGGCATACAGATTGATGGAGTTTCCTATACTGATGTTACCAATCCAGACTTTGAGAACCAGGCTGCTATCCAGGCGTTTTTAGATAACCTCTCTCTGGGGACTTTTACATATGTCTATACTGGAGGTGTAGGCACTTTTACTTTTAATGATACTACCATTGTTCCGGAGATCGTCTTTCTTATTGAGGGGATAACGACCATGTTTGCTGGTCCTGTGGAATTGATAGTTGGAGCGGGTGCGGATTGTAAGTGGTTTTACGATACAAATATTGTCCGTGGCTGTACGGATCCATTGGCAGCAAACTACAATGCTGCTGCTCAGGAGGATGATGGTGGTTGCCGGTATACTCCCCTGGACAATGTAGGAAAGATCCGATGCTGTGTTGCTACAAGCTCTTACATCTTTGAAAAAAAGAGGCTTGCAGGTATGACGGCAGAGAAGGAGCGATGTTGTGCTGCTCAGAACTGGTACAACCGGAAAGCTGTTAAGATTCTGGAATCCTTCATTGCCATAGGAACTGCTATCAAGGATCCGGTTGAGGTGGCAGATGAGGTGATGGCATCCTGTATTATTGATTTCTATGCATTGCTTGGTGATGTATTGTACCTGGAGTTAGAGGCATCTACTGATGGAGTAGTTGTGTTTCCTGCTTTGGCTGGTTTTATTGGTGGACCATATGCAACCTGGCTAACGTTGCAGGCTTTTGTAACTGCTTTTGTGGCCTGGGTAAATGGCGATAATACTGTTCCTGAATATACGGCAACCAATGTAGGCATGGTTGTTACTTTATTACCAGCAATGGGTCTAGGCGCTTCGGTTAATGGTTTGTTGACTAATTTACTTGGGAATGCTATAAAATATAGTTACCGGAATATTTATCAAACGAATCCTTTAACAGTGATAACACCAAATTTTGGATGCTATGACTATGACAGGGACGAAATCTGGTTTGGTGGTTTGCTGACTAATTTAGCTACTGTAATGGATGGCGCTGGCAATGTTTTGCTTTCTTTATCTTTTCCGTATAATACAGGCCAGGTTATATATAATCCAAAGCTTCAGCGGAAATATGTAGCTATGATGAATGGGCCATATTTGGCAAGAATAGATAATACAAATGCTATTATTCCTGGATCGTTAACCGTTGGTGGACATGGTGGTGAAGTATACTATGGTGCATATAATCCAATCACAGAAACGTTTGCGTATACTTGTTGTTCTACGAATGTAGACAATGCCGTTGTTATTTATAATGCCAATACTGAAGGGATTGTATATGATGTTGCTTTGCTTGCAAGTGACAACGTACGAGAAATAGCATATAATCCTTCTGCGGGGGCTTACCAGGGTTATTATGCTGCTGCTTGTATCAGTCCAGATCCAACTTTAACTTTTAGTAGGGTGGCCCTGGTAAGTCCTGCAGGTGTTTTATCTTATATAACATTTACTTTGGCAGTACAGCCAATAGTGGTGTCTTTTATAGAAAACTATCTTGGTGCTGGCGCTGGAGTATATGAAATGTGGGTTGCAGGAACAGGACCTTCTATACTAAGATTTGATGCAGCAACAATGGCTTACATTGGATTAATTGCAACGCCTGTTGCTGTAACTTGTAGGTCGATTAAACAGCATCCATTAACTGGAGATATTTATGTAGCCAATGATAGTGCTAATGCACAGGTCTTTATTATTCGTGCCTCAGATGGTGTGTTTATTAATCCAGGTATGGTAATTTCCAATTTACCGCAAGGAGCTTACGATATTATTATTCATCCGGTTACAGGATTAGCTTATTTATCTATGCCTTATGGTGGAGATAATAAAATTGTTGAGTTGACTACCATTGAAGTTGATATTGATGCTGACTATCCTTTTGCTGGTGGCGCTGATGCTATTTTAGAGGCCATTCCAGGCATCTATTCTACCGAAGATGACAACTGCCTCACTGAAGAAGAAAACGTTGCCCTGGAACAGGAAATGCTTGACAGGTGTTCTAAATGTTGTGACTAAACCCAAAAATCATGATATCATACCTGGACCGGTTAATGGTGCTATTCCATAATTTCAGCTTTGAAAATATCATTATGCTGATCCTGGGAACGGCAGCATATTTTATCTTTGAATACAAAGCCGGGAAAAAAGAGAAGACGTTTAGCTGGAAGGTTTGGTGGAATGAGAATAACATCAATATAGCTGCTACAATGGTCTGTACGATGATCTTCTTTGTTTTAAAGGATAATGTGTCACAAGAGCTGGCATTGGGCATAGGGATGGCTCCAAACTGGACCGTAGACAAAATATTGGAGATCCGAAGGAAGTTTGTTTTGAAGGAACCTGAACCAAAAGAATAATTTATACCTTTGTCAATCACTCTAAAAAACAAATATCATGGGAAAATTTGGAATTGAAAATCTGAAAAAGGCTGCTAAGTTGGGCATCGAGCTTGGTGAACAGACTGCTGAAGTTCTGGAAGATGGTAAGTTAAAAGCCGTTGAAATGCTGTCGTTCATTGATGAACTGATGCAACTGCCAGGTGTCGTTAATGCTGCTGCCGACATCAAAAATGAAGTCCTTGAACTGGACGAAGTTGACAGGGCTGCTTTGAATGCGTATATCCAGGTTGAGTTTGACATCCCCAACGAAAAGCTGGAGGGCATCATTGAAGCTGGTCTGAATGTGGTTATTTCGCTGTTCATTTTGGCGGATCACTTCAAAAAGCCGGTATAATAAATGATCCGTACTGCCTTAGAGAAACAGGTTAACCGGGAGCTGAAAGCCCTGGACACAGATTCTTTTAATCCTGACAAAAAACAGATCGTTTGTGATGCCTGGCCGGTAGTTGAAGGAACATTGACTACTATGAGTCAGTTGATAAAGACAGGATGGCTGCTACGGCTTGTTTTTGCATTGGTGCTGCTCTCTGGCCGGGCTCTTGTATCCAGGTTCTGTAAAAGCGAGTAAAAAGCAAAGGGGCCATGAGCCCCTTTTTTGTTATCCCACCTGCATTGGGGGATAACCGATACAATGTTTCGGGAAGCCGATAGTTATAGGTAATTGTTTTAAAAATTCCCACCGCACAAATGAGTTAATTACCAAATTCTTTTTTTAGCTTTTCAAACTCCACAAGTCTTTTTGCTTTTTGCTCTCGTTCATATCTGGCATTGTTTTCTTTTTGCCGTTTTTCTTGCTCTTGCCTTTCAACTTCTTCTTTGGCTTCACGTATTTTAACCAACTCGTCCAAATCAGCAGTTAAGTCTTTTGCTGTAATGTGTTCACCAACCGTTTCAGTTCCTCCATAAGAAATTCCGTATGAATAGGAGCAATAAAAACTACCATCATCATACACTTCAATTGTATCTAACTTGTGGTTCGTTTTAGCAAAAAACACTTGCTCTAATCTTTTTCGGATAGTCTGTAATAATTCGTCTGTAATTTCCATTGTTTAATGATTTAATTGCCAACGCTAATTTTTAAAACAACTACCTATAACACAGTATTGGCAAAATGCCACAGATAGTTTGTGCCTAATTTGATAGTTTTGTACTGGTGGCACTTCGCCAATACTCAACCGTTATGCAAAATTCCTTGCCCCTCACTTCTTCGGCACTTGTATCTTTCCAGTTGCACAGCAGTAACTACATTGCACTTGCTGTGGGCAGGTAATCGCACACATTCCTTCTGTGCCATCACAAGCATGTTCAGCAGTATATCCATCTCCATTGCAAGCGGGGCAAGGAACTTCGCATAACACTAAATTACAAGCCATATTTTCATTGGCGGTTTCTGCTTTATCAATCTTTTTTTCTTCGTTCATAACTGTATCTGTTTATTAAAGTTTATCGTTTCAAATGCCAATGAAAAAACGGCTGTAATCCCCATCTCGTTATGCGTAATGCTATTTCAGCTTCGTAGCAAGTAACGCCATCCTCATTGCAATTTGACTATCTGTATAATGTGGTTTCCCATTTATACATTCACTCATAAATTGAATTTCTTCTTCCCTTGTTATGTGAATGTACTTCATCATAGCACTACGCATAACATCGGCTTTAACGCTATTGCCAGTTTGTGCTTCATTCAAGTTTTGTTCTTCGTTTTGCATTTTATCTGTTATTTAAAGTTTGTAGTTTCAAATGGCAACAGCGTAAAGCCGTAACCGTTAACGGAAATTTAAATTTTTTCCAGTCCGTCCAATGAGCTTATCGTAAAAATCTAAAAACACTCCCAACACTTCCTCGTAGTTTTCAATTTTATCTCTTCGCCCATAATACATTCGTAATATAAAATCAACCGTTGCAGAGCATACCATTCCTTCGCCAATGCGTTCAACGGTGGCATAAAGTATCTTGCTCCTAAAATCTCCTTCCCCCTGCTTAATATTTTTAATAACATATTCGTAGGCGGGTTTAAACTCACCGCTAACAGCACCTAAATCGCTATTGGCGAGTTCGTGGGTAATCAAAATTTCTATTTTCATATTTAACATTTTTGGTTAATCAAGCTTTTGTCTTTCAAATCGCCAACAGCATAAAGCAATCAGCGTTATAAATCCTTTTCGTTTTCAAGGCACCACTCAATATCTGCTAAGACTTCTTTTCCTTTATCTGTCAAATAGCTTCCATCAACTGATCCTCCATGCTCTGTCAAATTTAGATGATCAAACATATATAGCACGAAATAATAAGCTCCATCAGTTGGTAGATGTTTCTTTATTTCTTTATTCCATCCTTTTTCTTCTTTAATCAGCTTAAGCAGATCTCTTACAAATAACATTGCATCATCAGGGCTAGCGCAGCCACAAAAGCCAAGGACTCCGGTTTGCAAATAACCTTTTTTGCTTCTGTGGCTTACTCCGTTTTCATCCAAGTATGGATATTCGGAATCATCTACTTTTTTAAGTTTCTCTATCATGGTTCGCTTATTTAAGATGCGTAAGGTTTCGTTCTCCGGTTCCTTCCAGATTGGATGGCAATGGTGGCAGGATAGTTAATTTAGATCCTATGAGCTCCTTTACGTGATCCGTTGTCATTGCGCGCATCTTTTCAGAGAGCCTGGGAAACACGATGTGTATATCCAGATCATAGATAACAAGGAAGTCCTTGCCTTCTATGGTACATCTCCAACCGGCATTACTGGAAAAGGATACTACATCTCCAACCTGGAGCTTATTTTTGTGTCTGCTGTTTTCTGATACCTGTACTATCCTTCCCTTTGGAATAGATTGCTGGATGTTTAATCGTATGAAGATCTTTGACTCGGTTTGGAGTTCTTCAAATTCGCTGTTGGACAACACTTCGATAATACAGGTTCCGTTCAATGCCTCCATGACAGGAAGTTCATTTGTTTCTTTTTTCATGTAATTTGTTTTTTATGATTATGATTAAATAAGTAGTATCCATTAAAAAGGGAATCAACCAGAGAAGCACTTCCTTAGTAACTTCACGGGTCCAGGTGTTAATCCAGATAAGTTCATGCATTAACCGGATTAGCTGGCAGATATATATTCCCAGGAGAAAATAGAAAACGTTAATTTTTCCAAATACCCCAATTAATTCCAATGTTGCTTCCATTTTGATTTGCTGTTAGGATCTGATTTGTTTTAGAGAAGTGCCGGCATCCAAAGAATCCCTGATTTGCTGAGTATGGCGATGGATGAGCTGCTGTGAGTACATAGTGATAGACACTGATATATTCCTGGTATTTCTGTGCATTCTTTCCCCAGAGAAGGTATACCAGCTTTTCTTTTTTGTTGAGCTGTTCTATGATTTGCCTGGTAAAGTCTTCCCATCCCTTGTCTTGGTGGCTCAGGGGTTTTCCTTTCTCCACGGTTAGGATAGTGTTGAGTAGCAGCACCCCTTGGCTGGCCCATTGTCTAAGGTTGCTTCCATAGAAACAAGGATCTTTGGTTTCGCTGAAGTAATCATCCTGGATCTCCTTGTATATGTTACGTAAGGATTCAGGAAGCGTCTTACTCATGCTGCTGAAGGCAAGCCCATGTGCTGATCCGTTATGATATGGATCCTGACCCAGGATCACTACCTTAACTGAGTCAAATGGTGTAGCTATAAAAGCATTTAGAACCTGGTTAGAGTCCGGGTATATGATCTTGGATTTTCTTTCTTCATTAACAAAAGAAATAAGATCCTTTGTTTTTTGCTGGGACACAATATCTTTAATGATGGTGTCCCATTTCTTGCAAGTGGGTATGATCTGGCTCATAATGATGCTATTTTTTTGATAAAATTGATTTCTGTCACTTTTGGAAGTTTTAGCATGGGATCTATCACTAGCTGCTTTTTTGTTGTGAGCGACATTGTTCTCAGGGCCCTGTTTACCAGTAACCGGTTTGACTGTAGCTCCTGTTCTGGCAATCGTTTGCAGACGATTTCTGGACTTATCCAGCTAACTGTACTTCCTTGTTTTAACATCAAAGAAAACGTCCACTTTGCTGTCCAGATTTCCGATTCATTACTCATTATCTGTTTTCTGTTTTGGAGCAGTCGGCCATGTGGACAACAGCATAGTCAATCAATGTGGTCATGAAGGACTTCCAGGTATCTTCGACCATTGTTGTTGGTACATACATGATCCGGTTGAACTTTTCCTTCGGTGTCTTATTGATCTTGTCAATCTCTGTTCTTGGCACTGCAGCTACGTTAGCATGGCCTATCAGTACACGGCCATCTTTATTGAGTGTAATAGTATACTGAACAATCATATCAGTAATCTTAGATTTTGATAATACTGTTTCATAGACACTGATAGGTATGTCATTGGCATCGGTAGAAACTGTTTCTTTTAGTTCTATGCTGCGTACACCTATGCCCATTAATCGGATAAGGTAATCGTTTATAATGGATACTCCTTGATTTCTGTATGTCATAGCTTTACTATTTTTATGGTGTCTGTCAGTGCCCATCGTTTTGATCCATTTATCTGCCATACTGTTTCATCATTTTTTAACAGGGCATCCATAATTCCTTTGTGAAGGTTATCCAGGTCGGGTCTTTGCTGATGTGGCATCCCTATCATTGCAAACTGTTTATTTTTGGACCATGATGGAGAAACGGCGAAGCTGTATAAAATCATAAAGCTATCAGGAAGGATGTAGTTAGCTGGTAACAATGCTCTCAAATCATCTTTGTATTGGTGATACCGGACCACTACGTCACGTTTCTTCCATTTATCCTGCCTTGTCATCCTGGGCTTAGGAACAGCTCTTAAATTAAGGATAATGGTGTCTCCAACGATGGTGACTTTTTTCTGTATAATAGGATCTGCTTCAAGTAATCCTTTTTTTACCAGGTCCGATCTTTTCCAGTGCGCCATGTTATCCGAATATATGAAAGCGGTAAGGGAAGAGCTTAAAGTCGTCTACGTAGTATTTCTCAGTAAAATACTTACCCTGTATCTCTTCTATCTTCTTAAAGAATTTTTTAGCCTTTTGACGACACAGCTCTTCGTTATAGGTGTTTAACTCAGACATAACGGTGATTCTCAGACCCCATCTGATCGCCAAAAAAAGTACCGTTTGGTGGGGCAATGAGCCCTCCAGCGGTACTTTGTGAAGCAGATAACGACTTAATGAACCTTTGCTGATCTTTACACCGTATTCATCAGCATCTTTGATTATATCAGTAAGGGACATATCCAGATCATAGAAACGCTTACGTAGCATTTCCCGGATATCATTGTTAGCCTTAAGCATATCAAATTGCTTTTCTACGCGTAAGTTTAAAGGGTTTCTTTTAGTGTTATTGCTTGGCATTTTGAATGATTGTTTTGTATTTTCCTAATTTATATTCTTCGGGTTCAAGTGGATAAATTTCATGTATTGCGAGCCAGTTTAAAACGTTCTCAGTAAACTTGCCCATCCTGGTCTTTGATAAGTCACGTAGCTCATCAACATAAATTATCGGTACCTTTTCTCCGTTTCCAAGTTCTTTGTATTTTGTAAAGGTAAGGAACATGGTTCTGAATTCTCTGTCGATGTCATTGAATTCCCATCCACCAAACAGCTCAGTTTCCATACAGGTGGCACGAATAATGCCTCCAAAATAGTAACCAAGCTGATCGGTAGTTTTGGGATCATAAACTTCTTCATACATGACATAGATATCCTTACCTTCAAGTCTTTCAATGTTATTCTGATTGACTATTGGTTTAAGAAAAGAGATCTTGCCCTTCCTGACTGATGCTTTGTGCCGTACTATGACCTCCATAGCTCATGAATGTTTTATGATTTACTTCTTTGACTTTTTTGAACTTACCTTTTATCTCACCATCGTTACGCTCGGGATCATCGATATGTGCCGGTGGTGGTTTCTCTGGCAGGAACGGAGAAAACTCAGGGATAAGGATTGTCTCAATCATTTTAGTCTCCTGGTTGTCGCAGGAGTAAAACAATCCACCAATCCAGATATAGAGTTTTTTGCCGATCACCTGGTCGCTTTTAACCGACTGTGTTTTTGTGCTTATGAGCAGCGCTGTACAGAACTTGTCAAGTACCCATCGGCTATTCTCTGTAAGCCAGAACCGGGTCTTAAAGTGCCTGAACTGCACATCGCTGAATATAACATCAACAGCGGATATTTCACTATCCTGGGTATGTAGGATCTCACCCCGGAAGTCCCTGGCACAGTGCATATCATGTACTGTTACCAGGTTTATTCCTACGGGTATCGTATTAGCAACACGGGGTATGTGTGCATTAGGATCTGAGACTTTCATTTAGAACGGGCTTTCAATGTCCTGGTCCGGGATAGAATCACCTTCAATGACTTCATCATCGTCAGACCGAGGAGCGACATTTAACTTAGCAAATTCCGGTGAGAGCTCAATAGTGGCTATCTTATAAGCATACATTGGTATGGTAGCCATGATTTCCAGAGCCTCTTCTGCAGTACAAAAACCTTTGGGATCATTGGCTGCTGGTTTTTTGCCTACAAAGCATTTCTCATCAGGATCCATGGTAAAGTGACACAATGGATTAACCGGTTTGCTTACTTTGATGTTATCCATCAGAGGAAGGAAAGATCCTATGTTTGCATAGTTGATCGTTGGGATCTCCTTATCCTGGTTGTAGACTACGTTAACCATTCCATAGGCTCCAATGAGCTTAGAGAGGTCAAATTCCTTACGTTTGTTGTCGTCAAACTTCTTACCGGCCCACTCTTCCAATAACGGCAATAGGCTTCCCTGGGTGCTTAGGGTAGCCGTAAACCGTTGGTCAAGGATAAATGGTTGCGATCCCTTTTCTTCATCGAATACATGTTTCTCATCAAGGAGCTCAATGACAATGTTTAACTTCCTGGATGCTTTTTCCTGGCCCTTCCATACTGATTTTTGTGTTCCAAGGTCAAGGATGGCGATACAACAAAAAGGGTGCAATCCTCTTTTTGGCAATGGCCTCTGTGTTTTTACTTTTCCGCGTACTTTCATGTTTTTTAGTTGTTATTTGTTAGTTTAAAAATAAGTTATCAATTCTTGTTTTTCTGTTTCAGATAGGCTCCGTAGTGCAATTCGGACGGCATTTCGTTTGACACCTTTCCGGTATTTGTGTTTGCGGAACACCTGGCGGCTGAACTTTTCTCTTTTTAGCTTGCGCCAATGTAACATACCGGGCTTAAACATGCCTACACCATCAATGAATATTCTGTTGTTGTCACCCATATGGTACTGGATACCTTTTTGGGAGAATATAGAATTGAGAGTGTGAGCAACGCGCCTGGGATCCAAGTTCATCTGCCTGGCTATCTGGGCAACGATTTCTTTATACTGTTTGGATTGGCTCACCTTAATACAACAGATTCTTCTTTTTCAAAGAAACAGAGACCACCATAGACCAGCACCGGTACATCAATGCCCGGAACTTTCTTCATCTTACCAGCTTTTATCGCTGCATCCAGGGTGCCTTTGTCTTTCTGCTCTTTGATCCATTCCTTAACAGCCTTCTCATTAATCTGCAAGAAGTTCTCAGCTACCTGGGATATAGAAACACTGGGATTGATCACCACACCCCAACCACCTTTACGTGTATTGATGTTTGATGAGGTGGATTCTATGGATGCACTCTTAGCCTGTGTTTCGGCTTGCTCCATGTATATCTTTTCCTGGGTACGCGTAGCCTGTTCTTCTTTTTCCTGCTCCTGCTTGGCAATCAAAGCAGCTTTCTGTTGTTCGATCTTGGCGGCTTCTTCTTTCTCTTTTGCCAGCGCTATCTCTTTAGACTTTGAATCCTGTGCTTTTAAGAGCTCTTGAACAATGGCTACCCGTTGTCTTCCGATAACCTTTATTCGTTCAATGGATTCCTTTTTGGCAGTGGCGAACTCAGGCTCTTCGAACTCAGGTAATCCGGATAAGATATACGTTTTGTTGGCAGCGGCCAATTCTTCCATCGTTTTAGATGTAGTTATAGCAGCAATAGCGTTAAGCTCATGCTTGGTTATCTGATCCCGGATATCCTGTTTACGTTGTTCTTCTTTACGGATAGCTTCTTCTTTTGCCAGGGTCTCTTTTCTTATTGCTGCTTCCTTTTTTTCATTTTCGGCATCCTCGATCTTTTTAAATTCTGCCAGTGCCTTTTTACCTACTGCAATACATTCTGTCGCAAATGAAGTTAGTGCCTTAGCAGCATCATCAATGAATTTTCCGGCATCGATGTAAGGCTTCTTTCTTTTGACGCGGGTCTTTTCAACTTCAGTAATGATGTTGTTAAGATGTTTGATTGCGTTTAGGGCAATGTCGGCTGTCATGGAGTCTGAAATCTCCAAACCCTGGACTATCTCTACCTGGGCATCAATCATTTTCTTTACCTCGTCATAGGATAAAGATTTTTTTGCATGGTCGGCTGATACTACATTTAATACCAGCCCTGTTTCTTGTTTTGTTGTCATTTGTTTTAGAATATTAAGTCTTGTTGGTTATTATTAATTACTTCATCATTTTCAATGTTAATGAACTTGGTCTGCTCAGGGATAAAGATAAGCTTTGCTGTACCGGTTGATCCGTTTCTTTGTTTGGCGATAATGAGCTCTGTGCCTCCATCGGGTATGGATCCGTCTTTCTGGAGATTGTAATAATCGGGGCGGTAAATAAAGATCACACAGTCTGCATCCTGTTCTATTGATCCTGACTCCCGAAGATCAGATAGCTGTGGTCTTTTGACACCACTTCTCTTTTCAACGTCCCTGGAAAGCTGCGAAAGGGCAATGACTGGTATCTTAAGATCTTTGGCAAGTCGCTTAAGGGCCTTGGACATCTCAGATACATCCTGTTCCCGGTTGTTGCCCCCTGACTTTTTATACTCAGGCTCCATAAGCTGAAGGTAATCCAGTACAAGCAACTCGATGCCATATTTATCTTTTAATCCCCTTGCCTTGCTCGATAGGATAGATACGTTTAATCCGGTGCTATCATCTACAATGATGTTATCCTTTATCAGGTGCGCTGTTTTGCTTATCGTTATCTTTTCAGCGGCAGACAGGTTTCTTTTTTTGATATTGGTTGAGTTAATTCCGGACTCAGAAGATATGAGCCTGGTGACCAGTTGGGCAGAAGACATTTCAAGTGTAAATACGGCTACCGGCAACTCCTTCTTAGCAGCGTGATATGCTATTTGAAGGGCCAGCGCTGTCTTTCCCATTCCGGGTCTTGCGGCAATGATATACAGGCTAGATGGCTCCCATCCTACAATGATATCATTAAGTGAAGCAAACTCTGTTTCTATGAATGATACATCGGGAACGGCTTTGTTCAGATCGTTGGACACCTCGATAGCTATATTTTTAGCAAACTGGCTCTCCCGGAATTTGAAGATGTCATAAAGCTTCGACACTTCCTCTTTGGTGTAATCCAGGATCTTAAGTGCATTGTCAGTATATATTAACCTGGATATGTTATTGCCAATCTGATATAATGATCTGGCTGTATAGTGTTCTATCAGGATAAGGCTATGCATTACAATATTCTTAACTCCGGCTACTCTGGAGACAAGGGATTGTATGTAAACCGGTCCACCAATGTTTGCATATTCATTGATAAACTCCAGCTCCTTTTTGATAACAATGGCATCCAGGGTCTTATACTTTTTGATACACAGCAGAATTGTTTTGTAGATAACCTGATGGTTAAGTTCATAGAAGTGCTCAGGGATGAGCAGCTCCATGGCTCTGATGCATTCGCTGTCATTAAAGGATACCAATAAAGATCCAAGTATGACTTTCTCCAACTCTTTGTCATTGGGCAATATGATTATTTCTTCCATGACACGATCTGTTGTTTATTTGGTTCAATAAATACCTGTTCCCAGCGTTTGAGTTTGGGGTCTAGCCATGAGTCAAGGGATAAGATATACTTACGTTCGGAGTCTTTAACGCTTTCCATGTATTCTTTTGCTTTGGAAATAATGGTATTGATATCAGTCATGGTAAGGGCCTTTGTTAAATTGGTCCCTGCTTTGACTTTATTACCCTTGTTTTTAAATATCTCCATGAGTTCACTGATCCTTTCAACTCCCGAGAAGTAATCCAGCCACTGGGAGCAGAAGAATATTTCTTTGGAATAAACAGCAGCCTGATTCCTGCTACATAGGATATTCAATATTTGCTGGAAAGCCTGTTTGTCCATTCCGATAGAAGGATAGAAGATCATCTCTGTTACAGCTAATCCGGGTGTCTTCCGATGTCTCCAGAGGTAATCCATGACAATGTATTCGGCATAGCTCAATCCCATGGATAGCCTGATTTCATGGATAATGGTGGTTTGTCCTGTGACTTTGGTGTTATATAATTTACTCATAAATGTAATTAATTAAAAGAAATCATTCTCATACCTTGGTCAGGTTTGTTGCCGGAATAATGACATTTTTTTCAATGTCTTTCATTTCATCCTCTTTCTGTTTTTGCATGGTGAAGATGTATTCCCGTCTTACGTCTTCGAGTAAGGAGAGTACCATGCCTTCAACAACAGCGTATGCAGAAGTATAATGTTCCCTTGTTTTCCTGGGTAGCTTTTTCTTTTTATCCTTTTCCCAGGTGTCTTTGCCGATAACAGTTTTAATGATGTTGCCGGTACGTAACAGGCACACCATATCATCTACCCTGGAGTTACCCAGCTCTGCATATACGCTGTTTTTGTACTCGTCTACGCTACAAAGTTTAAAGGGCATGGCGCCCTCTAAAACTGTTAATTTTTTGTCTGCTTTTATTTCTTCCATTGTACTGTTTTTTTTAATGAGTCAAGTTGTGATTGATAGTCTGTATACATTAGATACAATGCAGTATCCTGGAGTTCCAGTTCTTCGTTGATATCTTTGATATCAGATTCTATACTTCTGATTTGATATCCTATGGTTACTACTATCAAGAACAAGCCGATCATTTCAACGATTGATCTTTTCATCTTAGTCCTATAAATGGTGAGTTATTCTTTAAATTCGAAACTTTAGCTTTTTCTTTAATTATGCTAAATACCTTACTTGCCTGGGCTATGTTGCATCCGGTGGATACATCATACCCTGCTCTTTTTATTGCCGCTATTTGTGCTGGAGAGGCTGCTGCGTTGTTGATAAACTCATGCGCCTGTCCTTGTGTGTAACTGTTCTCCTTAATGTCAAATCCAAGCCTGGATAGATAATTAAGCTGAGCATCTGTGGCCGGCCTATCCATACCCTGCCATACGATATTGTTGGTGTTAGGCAATGGTAACAGGTTGACCTTTTGATCTTTCTTTTCTCCTTTCTCAATCTTGGTGCTGCGATTGCGCTTTTCAATGAGTTCAAGTTTCTTCTCTTTGGTTAAGAAGATCTTGTCTTCAATGGTTTTTGATTCATCCAGGGTCCAGGTGTTGATCAGCGAATGTCGTTTACTCATGTCAACGATATCCAGAATAACACAGTTCTTATATGGATTCTGCTCTGTCTTTAACCTGGTTCCTCTTCCGATGGCCTGTAAATATACTACCAGTGATTTGGTTGGCCTTACCATTCCTATACAGCCGATATCGGGATAGTCAAAGCCAACGGTAAGGATATCAACATTACAGAGTCCGTCATATTTTCCAGCTTTAAAGCCATCAACGATCTCTTTTCTGTTGGGGCATATCTTTTCGTCAGAAACAACAACTTCCCATTTGTAGCCGGCAGCTCTGAATTCCCGGGTCAGGTCCACTGCATGCTGTATGGTGGTACAGTACATAATGGCTTTTCTGTCTTTGGCATACTTACCATAACTCTCAACAACCAGCTTGTTTCTCTTGGGGCTGTTAACCAGTTTGTCCAGGTCGCCCTGATTAAGCTCTCCTGCAGTTGTCCTTACTGAGTCCAGGGAAAGGTCTGTCCTGATACGGTGGGCTTCCAGCTCACATAGGTAGCCGTTGTCAATTCCGTATTTGATGTCATAGTTTACCGTTATAGTTTCAAAGGAGTCTTTAAGGCTCATTCCATCTAACCGGGTAGGCGTAGCGGTAAGTCCTATTCGCAAGCGGCAATCAAAGTGCTGTATACACTTCTGAAAGCTGTTGCTCATGGCAAGGTGAGCCTCATCAACGATAACGAAGTCGTAGTAATCCTTTGGTATCTTGTCCAGTCTGCGAACCAGCGTTTGGACCGAGGCTACGGTGATCTTACCACTTACCATAAAGACATCCTGTTTGATTACTCCGATGTGATCAGTTAGTTCATTGAATTTTTGAATAAACAGACTGTTCTTGGTAGTATACCTGGCAGCGTTTACAATGCCATCGTGGGATTCTATGAAGTCAAGGATCTCTTTGGAGCAGAACTCCTCTTCTTTGAGGATTGCTAGTGCTGACTGTTCGATAAGTTCTTCTCTGTGGGTGATCCAGAGTGTCCTGGCAGGTGTTTTTCCGATGATATTGGTTGCGGTAAGGGTATTATGAGTTACAATGAAATCATCAGTAATATACAATTTATTAGATGAGGTTAGACTTATACATTGACACTCTTTTTTTCCAACATATTCTATTTCTGTTATTTTTCTTACTGAAGAATACTTTCTTTTAGTATCAAATTTTGCAACTTTTCTGCTTAATCTAAAAGGAATTACGCCTTCAGGTAACTTAAATGTTGTGTTATAGGAAATCCGCCCTTCTTTTTTTTCACCTTTATAACGAAAAAATGTTTTTCTTGTAAAGGTTTTTGCTGTTCCACCCAATGATCTAACAAGATATGTTATATCAATAGATAGTTGCTTAGAAACAGTTGTAAAAACTACAGTTGATCCAAATTTCTTGGTTCTGTAATTTTTAACATTTGTTCCATCTGTATCCATTAATCCTTGTAATAAAGCTATTCTTTGTCCAATAGACCCTTCAAGATATAGTGTTGGAATAAATTTATTATAGGATCTTGATTCATATAAACCAAGTTCCATAATTTCATTTTTAATTGGATTTTTTGTTCCACCTCCTCCTTTGTTTCCAACAGTAATAGCGTAGTCGTATTTAGATCTATATTGAAGTTTACAAGGAAATGGAATCAGTGCAGTTATAGACTGAATTATTTCTTGATCTGCTGTGGATATTTGAATCGTTCCATGTAATGAGCCATCTCCCAAAAGCAATCCAAGTAGATAAGGATCGATCATTAGATTTTTATTTTCTGGCAATTGAATTGCTTTGGATACTGGAAAATATAATTCTTCTAGCTTTTTACTTTGCAGTTCTTTTAAAGAAAACACAAAAGGTTTTAGTTTTCTATTGTTTCTGCTTTTTGTATTACATTGCCACAGATGGTCTTCACAACATTCTGTTTGTGCCTTATCATCAAAAGTAACTTTATAAACAGGAAGATCTCCCTGTGGATAAATGTTGTCTATTAATGAATAGCCTCCCTCTGGATTAGTAACAATATCTCCTTTCTTGAGATGTTTCATTAGTTTCCATCCAAATGGAGTCATTACTTTAGCTGTTAATGGCTGGGCCTTGCCCATTCCGGTAGCAAGCACGACCAGTTGGCTCTTAATGCCTTTTTCTAAGTTAGAAAAGACCTTATCAACAGTTTCCTGCTGATAAGGCCTTAAGGATTTGCTCATGTATTTATTTTTAGCAAAATTAATTATTGTTGTATTATTCTGCAACGAATGTTGAAAACTTTAACTGTTTTTAAATAAGGAAAGTTGTTTTTTGGATTCCTTGATGGCCATGGATAAAATCATGCTCCTTAGTTTGTCAACAACGGTTGCAAGGACAGATCCAAAAGGTTTGTCGTGCTGATATTCGTAGTTTACAACAATCATTGTATGTGGATCTATACTGGCAAAGTAAATAGTACCCCTTATCAGGTGACGGGCATTATTATTCTGTTGTATTTCTACCTGAAGTTTGAGTTTCTGTGCTTTCAGCTCTTTTTCAAAGACAGCAAGAATAGCATGCTGTTTAATGTTGATCGGGTTCCACATCAGATTCGGGTTTTAGTAAGTTAAATACTTTGTTGTCTTCTTCCAGCTTCCCGGATTTTTCCTGTTCCCAGATTTCAGCCATCTCCTCTTCCAGGGGCTCTCCATCAATATCCTCCATCTTATTGAAGTATTTGACATGGCTATCATTTTCCCAGTCTAGTCGGACACAGATAGAGTGATAGGTGCCAAAATCATGAGGATACCCTTTCCACTCAATACGTAGTCCATCAGGTGGTGGTCCCAGTAAGAAGACTATCCGCTTTTTGAGAAAGTCACCTTCGAACTTCTGCTTCTCCCAATAATCGGCAGATCCTACCTGAGCAAAACCGGTCATGTCAAGCTGGAAGCTGTCCCAGTCTGATTCTGTTTCTCTTTCAAGCATAGGATATACCATCTCTTCCATTTCTAATTCTATGGCATCTTCATCGTCACCCAGGAGATCCTGGAGTGCTGATCTGGCTTCTTCGGCAGTGTCATTGAAGTTTGTTGTTTGTTTCTTTTTCATTCTGTTGCTTTTTTGATTACGGTAAGTGCTTTTGCTACTCTTTCTTTTCCTGATTCTGTTAGATATTCAGATATGAGATTTAAAATTCCGATTAAATCTTCAATGGATTCCAATAACTCCGGAGCTGCTGCAATTAGTTTTGCGTTGGCTTCAACCTCTTCCTGGCTCATCCCAATACAGGAAATAATACTTGCAATGTTTTTTGAATTGGTTGTTTTGTCCTGAAGGATAAGTCTTCCTGTTTTTGGATTATCCTGTTCTTTATTACGAACATAAATCCATTTGCCCGGAGTAAATTTGTTTTCGCTCATGGTATTAGTTTTTTGAGTTCTGATAATCTTGTTAAGATGTCCGTTGATACATGTGCATAGTCATTGGTGATCCCATGGAACTTAGGTGACATATAGTATGTTTCCAGTTCAATGATTGCCTGATTCAGTTCCAGGAATTTATTTCGGAGTTCCTTGTTCTCCTGTTCCAGCTGTTTGATGTAGTTCATCTTCTTTTGGGTTTAAAGTATCCTTCACTGAATGATGGAAACTCTTCAAATAGTTTCCTTTGGCAGTATGCAGCTTCGACTTTACATTTGTTCTGTTTAAGATCCTCATAGATTGAGACAAGTAGGGTGGCACACTGGGTATCGGTGAGGAAATAGCGCTTATATGTCAGGATAGCGTCTATCGCATGATACATGGACTTGGTTTTGTTGTAGCTCATAGCTTTATGGTTTTGAGAAGTGTTCGTTGAAGAATTTGACACTAAAGTACCGGTATCCTAAATCAGTGAATTTATCATTATACACCCGATAAGTCCTTGCGATTGGGCCAGAGCGATAATAGTCATAGTCATACCATTGACCGACCTCATATAAGCTATGAGGTCGGTAACAGAGTGCCTTAGGTTTGGTGTTTGGTATGGGTCGTGCCATAGTAGTAGTTGTTATAACAATCCGTCATCGGCAAAGGAGAACCAGCCTTTGTCAGAGACAATCACGCTGTCAAGCAACTGGATCTCCAGAAGTGCTCCACCTTCTTTTAAGTTCCTGGTCAGCTTTCTATCTGCATCCGATGGCTGTAAATTACCGCTGGGATGATTATGAGCTACGATAAACTGAGTTGACTTTAGTATCACGGCCCTTTTAAATAGAATCTTTGGATCCATAACAGTTCCAGCTACTCCACCTTTGGAATGCAGCTCGTAAGATATTACGAAATTTGCTTTGTTCAAATATACAACCCAGAACTGTTCGTGATCCTCGTGTTGTAGAAATGAAAGTAACTGTGCAATGTCCTGTGATGATCCTATCTTGACCCTGCTTGGCAGCTCGTGTCTTCTTTGCAACTCCCGCATAATGTGATACTCTTTACTTTCATAAAAAGTCTTGGTGTCTCCTTTGTATTTGACAAGCTTAAGGAGTTCGTTGTCTGTGAGCACCGGCATACCATAGGTAAGCATTTTTTCTCTGATCATATTGAGTTCTGTCTTCATTGTCTTGTGATTTTAATGGATACTACATCTCTATTTCTTCGTAAGAAGGCCTTAGCTTCGTTGATATCTTCCTGAGTGTGTTTTGCAGTGGGCTTGAGTTCAAAGTGAGCTCCATCGGGACCAGTCAGCCACCAATCGTATTCCATTGGATTTGTTGTTTCGGTGAATTCTTTCATTTGATTAAGTTTAAAGGGTAAGCATCATCAATCATTGAATTACCTGTTTGCTCAAATTTGAAATCATCAGTTAGGTATACGTCAAATATTATTAGTGTCTGTTCAAGTTCTTTTCTAATAGCCTCTCTCTGTGCTTCTACATGAAGTTTAGCAAATTCAATCATTGTATTTTGAATGTCTTTTTCAGATTGAACATGACAGTCTCTAGAGAGATTTAATCTCCACCTTTCTCCTAAAGGGGTAGCTACTCCTTTTTGTATTAAAAACTCTTCTGCTGTTGGTATTTGTTCCATTATTATTGGTTTTAGAATAGTGATAGTTGTTGATTATTCAGGTGATCCAAAGGTTTCTTTCCATTCTTGTGGGGTGATACCGGAAATAAGGAATTCTCTTTCTTCTTTTGGAAGGTCAGGAAAGATATCCTGAGCAAGTTCTCTTCTGGCATATAGCCGGTTCATTTGTTCAATGGTGACGTTCAGGTCCATTGTGTGAGTTTTGCCAGTAATCTGGCTTGTACGGGTTACTTTCATTGTAGTGAGTTTTAGTTAAAAAAAAGAACCCAGAGCTTTGGGCCCTGGGTTTACTTTCCATGTCATTAATGCACTCAATTTACCATAGAGTAGGCAAATAGGTACCGCGTAATTCGTGGTTCAAAATAGTTATAGCTGTTACCGGTTTCCGTTGGTGGCCATTCGCTCATACTGATATCTGTTGAACAGATACTTGGTAAAAGAGCTGGCATCCACTGTAGTTGATAATCTGCCTGGACACTTAGTTCCACGGCATAATTGTCAGTTGCTACCAGGGTAACAGTTTCTTTGTTTTTAGGGCCTGCGTGTGCTGGGTTGGTATACGTTACCAGCAGGGCAAAGCTCATGATCAATGCAACAATTGTTCTTTTCATAGCTTTTTAGTTTAGGTTAGAGTGAGACAAATATACAAATAGTTCAATAAAAGCAATCATTCTAAGGAAATAATTACCGGCTGAGTTATACCGGTTCCCAGGTTGATAAAGTAACCCTGAGTGTCAATATAAGGCTGTTTAAAGAGACTCCATAGCAAATGAACAGCATACCCGGCAATGATGTTGTTAATCATCAGATCCTGCCTGGAAAGAGATTCCATGACAGAGCAGGATGGCTGGTTAGCAGGCTCCTTGATTTTGGAGTAGCCCTGTATGTACTCAGTCACATTTTTGAGCTTACCCTTGGCTATTCCTATCTGAGTCTTTGGCTGTTCTATCGTACCAAAGGTTCCCAGGATCACCTGTCCACTGCTTTGGTTGTTGCCAGCATCAATCCAGTAAAGGTTTACTTCTGAATCATGTCTAAAACCACTCTTTCTATTAGGTAAGATCTTACTCATAATAACCCTGGAGCTAATAGTATCAGTGGCTGAGATAACGATATTACAGCTTAGCGTATGTTCTTTTGTCAGGACCTGAGTTGAGTATTTCCACACAAACCCATATATCCGGTTTATCCTTTCAATAAGAACCTTAGCCTTTGGCTGACCAATATCCTGGGGTGCAAACACCTGCCTTACTATGTTACTTTGACTGATAACATCCGGGTCATTTACATATACCGTTATCCCCGGATGCTCCATAGCTATCAGTGCCAGGTTTACCTTGACAAGCAGCTGAAGGATGTTGGATCCTGTACCTCCGCATCCTATGAGTCCAACGGTAACAGCTTGTGATGGTGCTACAATGAGAGGTGAGGGGAAATGGATAGCCTTTAACTCTTCATTATCAGCTTCTGTATTGTGTTTACTGGCAGAAGGTGTTCCTTTGGAAAGCGTTCTCCTTTTAGTTTTTTCCATAGTTGATAGATGTCTTTGATTTTGTTATATGTTGCTGCTTCATCTGTAAAGTAAGAGTCCCACACAGCCATCTGGCTCTTTTTCATAAGCTGCTCATAGCTGTTGAAGTTTTTAATCTCTGCCGATCCCAGACAGAAAGCTGCGCTGTTGTTAGCCACCGGATAACGGTATAGCATTGTCTTAGGCTCCATACGTGCAAAGGGAAACAGCGTGTAAAGAAACAGCGTACCATCATAGTAGTGGTATATGATCATTGGAGCATGGATGCTGATCTCCTTTTTCTTGGAGTGCTTGTATATCCGTTTTTGTGCTATCTCATACCAGGCTAGGTTGATTTTGCTTTTCTCAGAACTAAAGAACAACACGTTTTTAGGCATCAGTCCATCCCATTTGACCAGGGAAGGGTCAACACCTGATCGTTCTGTTCTTTTTGCCATGTCTATGATTCCATTTACCAGGTCATCGGTAACCGGTCCATATGTGCCAACGACAAGGCTCTCATCCCCATCTCTGGATGAGTTCTGTATCATGTCTATGTGGGCCATCTCCATGTACACCCTTTTTTCGTTACTTTCGTAGATAACGAGGCTTATCTTGGGATAGAATTGTTCTATTACATCTCCGTTTTCGTAAATTCCATAATCGTTGTCATCCATGATTCAATGTTGTTAGCGATGTTGTTTTCTTTTGGCAGCACAAACTTCTCTTTGCGCGTGTAGCTTGATGTTGTAATGGGTTGCTCGGTGGCCCCTTCCTCTATAGTCATCTGATACATATTTTCCAATACGTTGTCAAAAAGAGTATCATGTTGCCATATGATAGAGGTGGCATGCTCCAGGGTTAGGGAATACTCATCCCTATGCTGATCCATATTACGATCATAATAATCCCTTATGGTCTGTTTGCTTTTTATGATGGCAACGGACTGATCATAGATCTCCGTAAGCAGGTGATGGTTCTGCACAGGCTTTGGAATTTTATTATCAGGATATGACAATGATTGCATATAATACACTATGTCCTTAAATGCCTTGGATTTATAAAATGACATAGAAAGGAGTATATTTTCCCTATCCTCCTGATCATATTCATCTGCTTGAAAATCTCCATAATGATAGGATATGTTATCCTGCCAGAAACCATTATAAAAGGATTCTAGCGTACTGATCTTCGTGGCCCTGGAAACGGTAGCGATAACTCTTAGCAACCACAGATTAGTCGGATTCTGTTTATTCTCATAGATGTGTCTAATGGGCAGGAAGAGAAAATCATGGCAGGCTAGGTTTAGTCGTTCAATAACTATCCTGGCATCATCGTCTTTGACCTTGAAGTAGAAGGAATGATTCTCAGGTAGGACAAATCCTTTGATGGTCAACATAGCTGCTTCATTGACAGATTCAGCATTATGCGTACCATGATCCACAAAGGCAGGGTTCTTTCTCATAGCCAGGCACAAAGAAGCAAGGGCCTGTTGTGATATGATGGATATGTATAGCGAATCATTGGTTAACTTCAGATCATCTAAATTAAGTCTATAAAGCATGGCGGTACGGGTATTTTGGGTCTGTCCTTGTTGTGATAATGAGTTAGAATCAAAACAGCCAGGTGAAGTGCCCGGCTGTTTTTTTTAAAATCATTGTGGTTGAGATTTTTTCTGTTCTTATCCATTTGTTCCGGTGACATTATGAAATTCATAGATTTGCTTATCATTCTTGATAAAGGGGCCAACGACTTTGGCATTTACCAGCTCAGCATAGGTGCCGGCATAAATTTTCAGCGCCTGAGATGGTGTGGTCCCTGGTATGTCGGATAGGTGAATATTCTTATCCTTGTAAAAATACTCACGTTGCAGGTTTTTGACTTCCATGTTATTCAAAGGGATTAGATTCTGTTTCCTCATTTTCTTCTTCTACTGTATCAGAGAATACTTCCTCTCCTTCTGGCTCAATTTCTTCTGTTTCCACCACTTCTTCAGGATCAATAGGCTCATCCCGATCATCAATAATGTTTTGAGCAACAGGTGGACTGGTAATGAGCACGCTCTCCTTAACTGGCTCTGGCTCCTCCATAGCTGCTTTCTGAATGGCCAGCTGAGTGTCATACCGGTACTTGGCAAAGGCTGTCTTGTACTTTTTAGCCTTTTCAAAGTTCTTGGCCTCGGAGTTGATGTATGTCAGGGCATCACGTAAGAGTCCCTGTTCGGTGAGTTCTTTGACCTTATCTTCAAAGATATCCCAAGGATTGATGCTCTTCTTAACCGGTTTCTCAGTTTCCTTAACCTGAGCATCGGCAATATCCTGTTTGATCTGCTCTACGTTGGATTGTGCCTTTAATGAATCAGGCAGAGGTACGCTTTCGATCATGTCTATTAGCTGCTCAGACACCTCTACGATGCCTCCTGTGATAAGCAGTGGTCGTTGTGTTGACAGGTATTCGTTTCTCTCTTTATCCACAGAAGAGGTGCTTACGATAACCGTTACTATTTCTTCTATTCCAGGTGGCTTGTGAATAGTCATGGTCATTGTGTCTCCTGAGAAGAAGAAGCTTCTTTCCCATAGACGGTGTAAAAATGTTTTGTGTGACTCCATTGTTTTGGTTTTTATTTGTTTATGTTAGTTAAAAGTAATCATTCTTTGTTGTTATAGAAGTAGGTTTTTAGTTGCGGGGGCAGGATTCGAACCTGCATTGATCTATGTCATCGCGTTTCACAGATCCCGGAGTTCGGTGCGTCTACCAATTCCGCCACCCCGCAATTTTTAATCAAGGATTGACCAGTCTTCTGAAAGAATATCGGTTTGAGATGCCAGCCAGCCGGTTAAGATCTTCTTGTCAGCTGTAAACATTCTGATGCTTCCCAGGGCCTCAAATGTTTCTCCACCAATCTCTTTTTCGATTACGGCCCTTAATGCAGGGTCGTAGATCGCTTTTGTTGGTACTGTTCTGGCGGGTAAGAAAAATAAAAACATTCCTTTTCCGTTCCATCCTTGTCTTGCAACTCTTTTGCCTTGTTTTAAGGCTTCAATTGCTTGTCCAAAATTTTGGTTCTCTGTCATTTTATTAAATGAGTTTTACAAAGCCACTCAAGGCATTTTATTTATTAATAGTAACACTATGCTATATAATGGGCATAAAGAACATCTAGCACCTTTTGCATTGCTTTGTCATAGCCCTCATCTCTCAATATCGCTGATTTTTCACCGTCTCTTACACCTAACCTGTCTTTATTCCACATATCTTTTAAAATCCTATGTGCCTCTTTACCACCACGCTTATGATGGTACCTTGCAAAATCATCTAACTGCTTATGCAGTTCAACTAAGTTTTCTGCGTTTAATAACTCATTCATGTTTTCTGGTTTTTAGTGTTTGTTAGTGAGATTGATTTTCAAATTCGAATTCATAATTATTAAGTGCATCAGTAGTCTTTTCAGCCAGCTTTTTACAGTTGAGTGTAGAGTCGGAGATAACCTGTATGAACTCTACCAGGTTTCCGTTATCTCTAACTATTGTTATGCAGTACATGTCATGATCCAGCATCTCAATAGTTTCATTGCATTTCCATTTAACCGGTTTCATGATTTGTGGATATTTAAGAGTTAGTTACTGTGTCATCTATATTGAACCAGTGTTCCCTGGTCTTGTTGTTAAGCGTATACCGGATCAGCACTTTGTTCTGGTACGTATTGATGTCAACGATGGTACCTACTCGGATGCCACCGCTCTTGGGTGCGATATGTAGTTTGTCTCCTATCTTCATAGTGTTTACAAAAGTATAGTTAAATCGTTGCAGAATTTAAATTGTTGATAAAAAACCCCGGGAGGGTATTATCCACTTCCCGGGGAAACCACTACAACAAAAAAGTCTGGTTCTGTTGTTTCCAGGGTCTGACGCTGATCACATATTTGCTTGCATCAACAAAGTACCCTGACCGGATCACCGGTGTCTCATTGTCATCATAGACGCTCCAGATGCATTCTACTGATGAGGCTTTTTTATTGGAGAGCACCGCGAAGTCCGGGGTGTTCTTGTCGATCACATAGCGCCGGTAATCCTTTGGACCACCATTGCCCTTCCTGGGTACATAGGCCCCATAGATTTTGATAAAGAGGCTGAAGCTGTTCATAACTCATCATAGGCCTCCTTCACCTTTATCTTAATCATTTTGAGCATTTCAAACTGGCTCCTTAGTATCGATACCCTATAGGCATTGATGGTTGCAATGTCATGGTCATCCAGGATCTTATAGCTTAACAGGACTTTGATCTTATCCGGAGCCAAGCAACGGTCGAGATTAGTACACAATTTTGCAGGGGATGAGTCATTGTCGTCTACTTTTTTATGTATATCAAAGTCTATGGAGAATTCTTTAACCTGGTCTGCATCTGTCTCTAACACAGATAGCATGCTGTGTACTATTGCTGTTTGGTCAGTGAGTCTTTCAAGGTGCTCATGTAATACCTGTGCTTTTTTTAATTTGTTGTCGGTCATGGTTGTTGTTGGTTTTAGTGATTAGTTATTCTTTTTCAAATTTCTTTTTCAGTCGCTCATACGTTGCTCTTTCAGTCTGCAGAGATTGAGCAGCTCTTAGGTCTGCTGCTTGTTGTTCTGCTGCTTTCCTTAGCATATAGTCTTCATCAGATTCTTCGTAAAAGAAATATGCCCTTGCATTAATCTCATCACAGGTTGTTGAATCATCATCATCGACTTCTGCCCACCAGTTAATGTGTGTTGCTCCCTGATCCTTCATCTGGTTCAACCACTGCAATACTTCATTTATTGTAGTTGGGTTATTATTCCATCTTTCGGTGTCAAAACTCATCAGATCGCCAATTTCTACTCTTTTAGTTATCTTATCCATAGCTAGTTGTTTTAAGTTTTAGTTTGTTAGTTGTCGTTTGTTCTGTTTACCCTGGTCACCAGCCAGGTGGTGGGTGAATCTTCAAAGGCGATAAGATACACCATGGTGCCATCTCTGTAATATAGCTTACGGGCCAATATAGAGACCCCGGTGACTAGATGCCCCTCGGTCTCAAGTAAGCTTATATCGTTTACGTATTGCTGTCCTATTTGATCTGTGGTGATAATATCACCTACCTTGATCCTGTTTGGCTCTATAAACATAATCCTTATAATATTTCCCGTTGGAACTCATTGGTATTCAATAGCCTTTCTTTGTCGCAATCCCACATAGGAGTAAGGGGATTACTGAGCATCTGTCTCTCCCACAGGACATGTATTGCATCTAGGGCAGCGGTCCACTCACTATAATGGCTATGTATAACCGCCGGGCCAGTAGGCGCATTCTTTACAATGTCATAGTCTATGAGCTCATACATGGGCCTGATACCCATGGTACACTGTACCTTAGTATGAAAACGTTTGACAAGCATCATGTAATGCATCATTAAGGGTAACCCCTGACTTAAATAATGCTGACTTAAATAGTAAATGTGCTGGTTAAACCGATCCGGATCTTCCAGGAACTGTTGTTTTGTTTTCATCGTGTTATTGTTTAGTAGTTAAAAAAAAGAGGGCACCTTCCGGTAACCCTCCCAAAGGAATGCTCTGCAGCCTGTCAACCTCACTGTGGGTCCTTCTCCTCACCTTCAGCTCCTGCATCGCCTTCTTCCCTCATTGGATCAAATAATGTCTGATGTGGATATTGGTCTAAACTCGGTGGCCATGGTATATCCCTATCCTCTGGACCCGGATCCTGCTGATCTGGTAATACCGGCTCTACAGGATCCGTCCCTCCCAGATACTCTGAGGGTACCATCTTCTCATACCGCGGCAATGCATAGTTATCATATACATAGTCACAAAAAGCCCTGACCTTATGTAAGGCTTTACTCATATCCCCACAGTCCTCCGGTCTGCTTACATCAGTACCCCAGTTAATAACCTCCCAACAACTATACTGATCCTTCCTCTCTGCCCTGAGATAGTTACGTATCATCTCACTCACCTGTGTTATACCCATACTCACACTGGCCTGTGATACACTACCCACCGCCATCACATGTAGATTACCGAAGATTTCCATAATCACCCCCGCCGGTAATACCACACTCTCCAACACATACTTGTACCGCATCTCCCTCTCTATCTTCTCTTCCATAGTAGCTCCCCAATGCTTCACCATCTCCATCATCTGTCCATATGGCATCTTACTGTCCCCATATGTGCTCACCAGGTTATCCCCAAAGATACTCTGATTGTTACAAGCCCATACCTTACCCCCATACGCTATACTTATACCCTTCTCATTGTACGATACAGCTACACACATACCATAGTCCTCATCATCCCCTACCTTGAAGTCTAACATAGCCACTAACCTTGTAAACATATAGTGGTCCAAGGGACACTCTCCCCGCTCCTTTGGCCACATCACCCTGATAGCACCACCCTCATCCGCTATGATCTTCCATGGAGAAAAAGATAGCTTCCCCTTGTTAAAGAAGGTCTTCATCCTCTCATATACACCCAACAATAACTCATGATGCTCCACCGGCCTGCTATCCGGTAACTTACCCTTTGCATCACTCCATTCCACCGACTCCAATAATTGCTCATATCCCAATGAACATACACCGCCCTTAAAGACTACCGCAAATGGTGCCTCACCACCACCCACAGCTCCCTGGTCACCCTTAATCTCTTCCATAGTAATTAGTTTTTTTAGTTGTTAGTATTAACTTAAAGAAATCATTCCCAGCAACCAACCCATACCCACACCCATCCCATACCCCCTGATATCACCATAACATAACTATCCTCAATAAAGAGAAAAGAGACGGGATTCTGAGAGCACCTACTCTGGCACACAGGGAGTTATGCTCTTACCCTGATAGTCCTGATACGGTGTTATACGGTGTAGGTGATACCTATATATAAGGTATGGTGTCCTGATACCTATATATAAGGTATGGGTAAACTGATCAGAGAATGGGTATTGGTAGAGCAAATTGCGGAGCGCTGCTAGTATTTTGTTATTTGTTATTTGTTATGTAGCTTTGCGGCTCACTGTACTCCATTAACGAGGTCCCTACTGCTTGCGGTGGGGATTTCGTGCGTTAGCGGAACAATGTTCTGTGTGCTTGGTGTTTCTCCGGGAGTGATTTACGGGTGTTGTTTGTTTACTATCACTTTCTCCAAATTATATTCTGAAAAAAACACCCCCGATGATCAGGGGGTGTTGGATATTAGCCTTGGATCAGCTCCATAGCCTCATCCACGGTGTGTGTGGATTGCAGACGTATGTTACCGCGCTTGTTGGCGGCAAGGGTGAAGCCAAGCTTTTGACCAATCAGCTCAGGCAGCTGCTCAGGGCTGAAGTCGTCACCTTCCTGAATAGTTTCTGAGTTAATCAGAAGGTTCTGGAAGATGGCCTCAGCGGAAGCGGTACGATCCGGGTCTGCAACGCGGTTCTCGGTGATCCTGTTAACTGCGTAGGTGGTACCGTCCACGTCTACGGAGTCGAAGACCATTTCGATCTTCTGTTCCAGGGTAGCTGCTTTGTAGGCAGCCTCTTTAACACCGATTGCTGCGAGTTGCTTGGCGGTGATGCCTTTGAGATCCTCGCTGGTGATCTCTGACAGGCGCTTGTAGCCGCCATCGTTGAGCCAGGCTTTGAACTTGCGCTTGGATTCAGCATCTTCAATGGTCAGCTCGATCTGCTCAGAGGTGAGCAGTTTACCGTTCCACTCAATCCCGTTGGATTGAGTCATGCTGGCACCTATGATAGTCCCGACATAGGTTCCGGGTTGCATGAAACCGGATATTTCCGATTTCTGTGCATTCTTAATTGTAAATCCCATTTGATTGTTGATTTTAAGGGATTAACGGGTAGCTATAATTCTGAGGCGCATAGCTGGGATCGCATACTATAAAAAAGAAATCATAACAGGACTGGTGATTTTCGGAACATTGTTCGGTGTAGGTGCGTTAGGTGGTGGGGTGGCAGAATTATTCTTTTATTTTCCCGGTGGTGCACAGAATAAAAAAGGGGATTGCTCCCCTTATTCTGGTTTTAGTAGCTGGACACTAAGATATATCAGTATGAGGTTTATCTCTCTGATAGCCTTATTGCCTGCCAGTTGATCCAGATGGTTTCTGAATGCTTTGATCTCATCTTTGGTCTTACCCTCTGACCAGGTGCTGACCAGATCAGCTATTTCCTGTACGCTCAGCTGCTGGCTCATAGATACGATACCCTTTGGCTTGTAATCTCTCAATCCTGACCTTATCATTATAGTCAATCTTAGAGTTTGGATCAGCCTCTCTTTGCATTACCGGCTGTTGTATATCCATATCCTCTTCCATATACCAGAACAAGAGGTATAGGAAGCAGAAAGCGATAGAGACCACTATAGCCATTGATACAACAAAGCTGATGGTCTGATCAGCTGTTGCTGTTTGGAGTGACTGTAACCAGCTATAGCCATGCATGATGGCAAAGCAAGCTGTGATGAAGGCTACTACCTTCAGGAATATCCCGAAGGCTTTGAATAAATTAAATGTTTTCATTGTTTATGACGATTTAGAGTCAAAAAAAAGGGATCACTCCCTTTTGCTGTTTAGTTCACAGAACTCATTATACTCTCTTTCTGTACAAACATGGATACTTTCTATCATCATATTGATCGGAGAAAAAGTGTTTTGATTTACTTTAGCTCTCATTGCGTGAACTACATCTCTATAGTTATGTGGCTTTTTAAGGCGAATAACTGTACTGTGATAAAAATAATACCCGTATTCTTCCATCTTATCTGCTACCCATATGAGGTAATAGCATCAAATAAAAGGGATCATACTCATCCCTTGTTGACTTTCTGCCAGTATCTCACCTGGTATAGCTGGTGCCTAACCTATCGGCTATGGATATACTCCATCACCTCATCCCATGAGGCAAACGTGCATACAACACCAGCAATGATAATGACTATCATAGCTAAAATAAAGGGGTCATTTGACCCCTTGTGATTACCTGTATGGTCTCATCCTGTCATTGTATTGACTAGGATAAGCATTGCAAGTAACCTTGCTGCAGCTACTGAATGCCATCATGGCAACAATAGCTAATAAGATTAGCTTTTTCATCAAAGAAAAGAGGGCATCTCTGCCCTTATCTCACACCTCTCGATGTGTGCCCCTTCAATGATCCCATGGCTAAGCGTACAGGTCCTGTCAATCATCCTGTATTGCTACTATCGCTCCATAGGTGGAACAAACACGCTATGTCTGCTTATCGCTCCGACCATAGCTAGAGCATATAGCTCTAAAATAAAGAATTCATAGCACACCATCAGTAGCCGGAGCAGAGCCACACCATCCGTGCGTTAGCCTGCAGGGGAGGAGAAAGTTATCTGAAATTTATTTTATTCCCCTACGAAATAGGGGACCCTATCAGCCTATTAGGAACATACCCCCCCACGGCAGGTTGTTTGCTGATTTCCTTTTCACTACCAATGACTCTCCCCCTTTAACTGTCTACCATAAAATTTAGGTGTTACAGGATATTGCAACGGCAAGGATAATGGGATGGGAATAAAGAAACCCCTAGTGGGTACATCTACACCAGGGGTTTAGTCGTGAGATCAGTGCTGCAAGTCACTGGTAGTTTCACTAGAAGCGAGCAGTGCCAGTTGGGATGTTACTGCTAACGGGTGTAAAGGTAGGAATAGTTTGGTAATAGATACGGTTGTTGAAAACTTTTTTTTGGTAGGGTATAGGATATGAGGTTGGGGGTAGTTATGTTTGCGGTATGATTATGTTAAAGGACATAGCAGGTGGTTTTCCCAAGGTTCTGACCATGCCGGGTGTATTGGCAAAAGGACGTTATACTTTAGATGGAGTTCATAGGAGTGGGACTAGGACCGCTGGCCTATGGATGATAGAAGCAAGTCAAAAACCGGGCTCTGAATCAAAGAAGCGTCAACCCGGTCCAATGCAGGTACTTCCGATTGGCAAACTTGTTATCTCACATGAATCAAACAACATGAATAAACACACTAACGCCAGTTGGAAGAGTGTATGTTGCCAAGGGTGTGGAACATCTGGTAAGTATGAGTTTGGCAGTGGTCAGCTAGTGTTCTCTTTTTAGAGAAGAGCTGTTAGGGCCAAGGGGCCACACACCCGCCGAAAGAACCTGCTGCAAGGTAAAGGCTTCTTATTGTCAAAAGCGAAGGTTTAGCGTATATGTTAACTGTTACACTGTTTTAGGTGGAAACGGGGTATGGTATTTCTGTGAGTGATTGCTTTTAGTTGTTGATAAAAAGGGATTATTTGAGGGATAGGGGGGAATGCACCATGTTTGTAACTTTTGTTGATTTTCGGTTACGGGAAGGTGCATCTCCCTTATTTTTGTGTCGTACAATTTAAACAGAGAAAAAGAATATGATAAAGGATGCAAGCGAGTTATACGTAGGTTTTTACAAAAGGTGGGGTGATGACTTACAGGTTTTGGAATTTGAGGCAGAGTGTGATGCTGAGTCATTGTGTTTGGACAAGCATTTCAACAGCCGGCCATATATTATTGAGACTACCTTTTCACCTGGCAAGGTAAATGTTTACATGGATGAGGTGGAGATACAGTGGGTCTGGGAGATAAAGAAGATCAGTGTCTTTCAGGTAAACATCATTATCTTTGCAGATGAGGCTTCCAAGTGGGAGTATGAGAAGAGCACCAAACAGTTACAATATAAACACAGAGAGCAATGGAAATTAGAAAACAGAAAGTAAGGCGCAGGATTCAGCAGCAGGTAGTAGTTCCACAAAAGGAAGAAACGGCAAAGGAGGTGTCGCAGGAGCCATCTGGTTCTGATGGGAGTGGTGATAAAGATCCGCAGTTACCTATCTCGGATGGCCAGCACTCTGATCCTTTTGATCCACAGAGCAAAGACGATAATTTACCAATGTTTTAAAACCAAAAAGCGATGAAGATACATAAAGTTAAATTGATTGACGGGGGTGTCAAGGGCATGGAAGTTTCTTATCTGGCACCTATGAAGGGCAAGAGTGGTATCACCTATGAGCATGAGTACAGCACCAGGTTTGCGCATCCTGTCCCTCATGAACTCAGGGACAACATAAAGCGGTTAAAGAAGCACTTCATTAAGATCATGGATCTTAAGGATAAGGCTGATATCCGTATAACGGGTGTTGTTACCAAGAGTGATGGGATACAGATCACTGTCAAGCAGGTTATCTTCAACCAGTATCAGACCGGCTGGACCTCACCATTTATCACCGCTGAGAGTGAGTATGTAGAGTACAACCAGCTATCTACCGATGTGGAGTTGATTTATCAGCAGACAGTGGAGTACGTAACATTGGCACAGGACATCAAGCCAAGCCAATACGTGCTGGATCTCTTTGATGAAAAGGATAAAGTATTACCCAAGGCTATCAAGGCGATGGATTACACCCGGGAAGACATTATGAGCATGAGTGAGAATGACCAGTTACTGCTTATGAAGGAAATCCTGGAAGAGAGGGGTGCCATTGTAATGATCGACCAGGAGATTCTGGAGTCGGCACCTTTTGAGGCTTAACTAAAACGGTTAATTTTATGTTAGACAATTATAGGGGCGTAAAGCTCTTTGAAGAGACACACCAATATTTTAACAAGGACGGTGTTGAGTTAATGTCAGCGGGTCGCTTTCTGGATCTCTTTAAAAAGAAGTTTGACACTAAGGGTACATCTATCGGTTCCGCTAACAAGGCATTGAAGTTATCGGGGATAAAGAATCCTACACAAGCGCAGGTAGAGCAGAAGGCCCAGGAGTTGCAATCTTCCTGGAAGGCAGATGCTGATACAAGCAACAGCATAGGTAATAGGATACACAATGCGCTGGAGTTGTTTGCCAAGACTACTAAGATCCTTCCACAGAACAAGGAGTTAGAGGGTATGATCCGATCGGTACATAGCATCTTTAGGAACTACAAAGAGAGCTGGAACGAGAAGGTGCTGTATTATGATCAGGTGGACATTGCCGGCACAGCGGATAAGCCATTATATCGTGGCAACAACACCATTGACATTTGTGATTATAAGACCAATGCAAAGAAGGGTATTCAGTATGATAGTCCATACGGCAACTTCTTCACCGGTCCCATGTCACACTTAGAAGACTGCAACTATAACCGGTATGCGCTGCAGCTGAGCTTATATGCTCATATGATAGAGACCACCTGGAAGATGAAGATCGGACGGCTGTTTATTCTGTTTATCCCACCGAGCAATCCGATGGCTCATTTCCAGATACCAATTCCATATATGAAGCATGAGATTGAGATGATGCTCAAATATTACCTGGAAGAGATTGATGTAAATCAGCCTGTGGAAGAAGTTACTGTCATTGCCGATGATCTAGAAACCCGTATCAACAATCCTTTTGAATGAGTCTGATAAAGACGTATATTGTTGAGCCAGGAAAGAGTGAATGTAAGGAGGAAGCCGGGGATCCTGTCTGGCATGATGAACATGATGCCTGGAAGATCAGGGTAACTTTTGACTATCCCAAGACATTTGTAGATTACAAGGAGACGCTACGGGGCATTATCTTTGGTAAAACCTTTGGGTATGACATTGAACATTCTTCGATACGCTTTAGCTGGAAGATGCATGCATATCCCAATATTGGCATTTATATAATGGTCAGGAGCGGGCTCCCAGGAAATAAGTGGAACAAGGAAATCTTTCTGGCAACGGTAAAAAACAAGGAGGCTTTTACCGTTGAGGTCAGGGCAAAGAGAGAGGAGAACTACATCTTTGTAAGCGGATCACATTTTGAGCCAAGGACATTTTCCTTTATCTTTGTCAATGGTCGGATAAAAACACAAAAGAGAGGGTTTTATCTATACTATAAGATCTCAGGTAACATACCTAATCCTTTATCTGATCCACTTAAATGTATCGTAGAATATGAGCCAGACACTATTCACAGTTAACAAGGCCGGCACCGCTGTTATTGAAAAGGAGGCGCTGAAGCTCTGTCCGGCTTTACGTAAGCTATCAGTTAAAGAGATACAGGTATTTATTCTGTGGCTGGACCACCAGAGCAAGTTTAAACAGTTTCCAAAGGATGAGCGTAAGAGAAAGGCGCTGAGCCTGGTTTTCAATGACAGCAACTATCCTCTGGAAGAAAACAACAAAGATATTGCCCCGGCTATTGAGGAGTACACCTCACTTATCTACGATGAGAATCTGGAATCCCTTGATGTATACCGACAGAAGTTATCTTTACTCAGGAGGAAGATGCTTACTGAGGAATCGCATAACTCGCTACTTAAACTCGATGAGGTCATTCAGAAACTAGAAAGACGGTGCAAGGAGATCCAGATGGAGATCAGCAAAGGAGAGAGGGAAGCAGAGATCAAAGGTGGGGCAACAAAGAGTGTTATTGAGATATGGCAGTTAAACCGGATCCAGTATCTCAGGGACCAGGCCAACAAAGAAAGCTTCAAGGGGGTTGAAATAATATCATAATGCACATTCAACATTATGAGCCAATAATAAAGGGAAAGGGCTTTTGTCCTAATCCCGTAGTCAGGTATGGTGTTCCTGATCATGCCGATGGAAGTATACATCCGGAAGTTATCGGCACTGCCGGACATAGCGAGTGGTGGATGCAGGAGATAGATAGGTGCCTCAGTGGTTATGTAACCGGAGGCATTTTTATTCCAGGGCGGTACTACTATTATCTTAACCACTGTTACATCACCTCTATCGGCAGGGGTAACCATAAACCGGAGTTTGTGGATCTTGACCTGGAATTCTTTAACCTGGTAGAAGAGGCCAAGCGTACCTTTAAGGGGTTGATCATTATCAAAGCCAGGAGAAGGGGATTATCTGAGAAGTGGGCCAAGGCCATCGGTGGTTATGGGTTACGCTTTTTTCCTGAAAAGTATAAGTGTGGTATTGTCGCAGCTTCCTCGAATTATTCAGAGGAACTTTTTTATAAGTTCAAAGAATCCAATACCATGTGCTCTCCTGAGTTCAGGTTACAGCATCTGGTGGATAACATCGAAGAGTTTAAGCTTGGATGGGAAGAAAAGACCGATTCTGGTTGGACAGAGAGGGGATCCTTCAACACCTGTATATGCAGGACCATGAAGACCAATATGAATATTCTTAAGGGTCATATGTTCAACGATGTGGCTTATGAGGAATCCGGAGAGAATGACAACCTTATTCCTGGCTTTAATGCCGGCAAAAAATGTTTCGCTGTAGGAACGGAGATGCGGGGAACGCCTTTTGTTTATGGTACCGGTGGTAACATAAAATCCTCATCCAAGGGTTTTTCGGAGATGTGGAACGAGGCAGAGAACTATCATCTGTTAAAGATGGCTATTTACAGGGACCGGCTATCTGTCGGTTTTTTTATAGGAAGCAAGAATGCCGATGGTGAGATATCAGAGGATTGTCCTAATCTGCTGGAGTCATTCAAAGGAAAAGAGTATACCCGTGACCAGGTGCTGGGCTGTGAGGATACCAGAAGAGCATCTGAGGTAGATGACATTGAAAGGGTCCGGTTAAAGAAGGGTAAGAATAAAGAACCATACTGGGCGCACCTACAAGATAATCCGGCAAATGAGAGAGAGGCCTTTCTGAAGTTTTCCGGTAATCACTTTGACCCCGAGGTGTTACGCAACCAGGAGTTGTCTATCCAGGAGCTGGTTTCATACAAGTACAACAAATACTATCTGGAGTATGTAAAAGATGAATCGGGGGTTCCTGTTACACCGTTAAGGGTAGAGGCTATCCTGGCACCAGAGGATGCATCTGAAGACGACTGTGTATTGATTCTGGAGCATCCGGTGTTACATTACAAAGATATCGACTGTGCCGGTGTTGACAGTTATGACATGGATAAATCCATGACATCAAAGTCACTTGGCGCCATGGTGGTGTTAAGGCGATTCCACAATCTTCCTAACTATAGAAAGATGGCACCTGTGTGTCTGATAAGACAGAGACCGGTTCGAAAGGAGATCTTTTATGACAACTGCTTAAAGGTGGCCATCTATTATAACCTAGTAGGAAATGTACTTATCGATGTTGCCAAGCCGATGATTATAGACTACTGGAAACGTCATGGAGGCAAGCGGTTCCTTTCTGGAAGGCCAAAGTCCTTTGAATCTATAGACAGCGAGCAGGTACATGAGTATGGGGTAGCACTAACGGTCCGATCCAAGCCTCAGATGTTATCCCTGATACAGTCAACGATAATAGATTATGGAGACGAGATCTGGTTTCCACAGATTATCATGGAGGCCCAGGATTACGATGTAAACGAGAAAGACAGTGACTGGGATGCTGTTGATGCTTATGGCATAGCGCTTATGAAGAATGCCGATATGAAAAGGGCCCCTATCCAGGTAGGGATATCCTCTGACAAAAAAGATCCATATGATGTAGGTGTCTGGGTCACCGGATCAAGCGGGCCGGTTCTGGTATCATGGACAGACTTCGAAAGGATGAATAAGAAAGTTGATCCTAACGATAAGAGCCAGGGTGATCTGTTTATGCAGATGCTCAACTCAGGTAGGCTACCGTAAATATAAAATATGTTATATTTGTAAAAAAAATCAGCGATGCACCAATCAAGTGGATTTCCGTCTCCCTTTACACCGGAGAACGAAAAGTTTGATTTTAAAGAAGGGGGATCTGTTCCAAAGAAAGATTTCTTTAAAAGAGCGGTGGACTATGCTGAAGAGGTTCATATTAATACCAGGTCCAACGAAAACAAAAAAATAACTAAGTTAAAAGAAAGTTATGTTGGACATGATGAGTTTAACTTGCCTCAGCTTAATACAACTGATGGTGTTCCAAACACTGTCACGGTAAGGGACTACGGATTATCCAAGAACAAGATAGATCAGCTTTTAGGGGAATGGCTCACACAGAGCATATCCGGATCCGTAGAATCTATAAATACAAATGCCAAGGCTGCTAAGCTTGAACAGGTGATAACCCTGCTGACGATAAAAGACTACAAGCCATATATCGACAAGCTAAGAAAAGAGGCCGGGGTACCGGTCTTTGAAAATATTGAGGTCCCTGAAGATGAGAAAGAGTTCAATGAACTCCTAAATGCCAAGAGCCGCAATGAAATGATCATGCAGTATTTTCTTAATGACATGATACAAAGGGGAAATATAAAGTTAGATTTTTTTGAAAACCTGAAAGACGTATTACTTGGATCGAAATGCTTTGGAAAGGCATATATAGCGGAGAATGGTAAAGTCTTATACCGGCCAATAGATAGCAGGTTTGCCTTATATGAAGAGTCTTACGGGGATCCTTTTTTAAAGCGATCACCGTATCTTGGTGAACGTAGACCTATGTATATCCATGAATTACTTATGGAGTATCCGGAGATAGAAGATGACAAAGAGATCCGGGACCGGATCAAATCATGGTCAGAAAACGGGACAGAGACAAGCAGCTTACTTGAAACGGGTTACTTTTCAATGGATCAGAACAGGTTACTGGCAGACACCTCAACGATAGAATTTTACGGCTTTGAGCCATTCCGGAGAAAGATAACAATAGATCCCATATCAAAGAATCCCTTACAGGAGGCTGATTTATCAGAACGGTATTACCAGGACAACATGGGAAAATTAAAAAAAGGTGTTGACCGTGGGAAGTGGCAGATTGAAACCAGGTATAAAAAGGTAGTCTATGAATCGACAAAAATAGGCACTGACATTTATATCCGATATGGAAAAAAGAAAAATGTGATAGCCAGCATAAACGATCCTTTTATGGCAAGGCTAAGCTACCAGGGTCTGCTTTTTAACACAACCAATGGAAAGAGGGTATCGGTGATGAAGATGCTGGAGCTTTTAAAAGAACAGTATAACATTGTCAGGTTCCAGATAAACAGGGAGCTGGCAAAGTCAAAGGGACTGATCATAACTTATGACAGGGCATTTCTTCCAAAGGTAGAGGACACCGGTAAAGCCATATCCATGACTCAGGTGATACACAAAATGGTTAACCATGGCTACTATGACTATAACTCAGCGGCTGATGGTAACGCATCAGGAGAAAAGATAGATGCAGAAAAAGCTATACGCGTACATGACCTTGGACTAAGTAGTGCTATGCCGGTATTGATTCAGCTGGGACAGGACATTGAAAGGGTTGCTGATATGATCAGTGGTATCAATGACGACAGACAGGGATTGACCCCGGCCAGCTCAACGGCTACCAATGCAGTAAACAACATCCAGAATAGCCGGTTTAAAACAGCTCCTATAAACTATTTTTTCAACCGGTTCTGTGAGGAGACCTTGCTTTTGATGCTGGAATACAAAAAGGTGTCAGCGGCTTTTCTTACACCAGAGGAAGACAGCATGCTCATAGGAGATGAGAACATTGGCTTTTTACAGATAACGCCTGATATTGCAAATGACGACTACAGGGTAAAGCTTACCGATGGAAGCAAAGAAGCCAAGATAAGGGAGTACCTACGTAACTATCTGATGCCACAAGCTGTAAATGCCGGAGAACAGACACTGGAAGATGCTGCAGAGTCAGAGATGGCAGAAACACTGGTGGAAGCCAAAAAGGTGCTTGCTGATGGCTGGAAAAAGATCAAGCAGGTACAGGCTATGCAACAACAGGCCCAGGAGCAATCAAAGCAAGTTATGGCACAACAGAGCATAGCAGCTATGAAGGAGGACCGGGAAGATAAGCAGTCCCATGAAGTTGGCCGCGAGATAGTAAAAGGAATAGTTAAGACAGCGGTGAATACACAGGAGGCGCTTAACAGTTATGATCTGGCACAACGACAAGCCATAGCAGATCAGAACCAGACCTTATTGGAGAATTCAAGTCAAACAGAAATATAGGATTCACTTTAAAATAAAACAAAATGTACAAAGTTTATTATTTAACTCCTGATCCGGTTGATGCCGCAGGAGAGGCGGGTAAAGAAAAGGATACAGATGAGATACCAGTGTTAGAGGATCTGGATGAATTTAATGAAGATGACTACAAGGATATCGATGATCCGGATTTTGATCCCTCAAAAGCTTTTAAGGGGTTAACCGAAACGGAGCCAGAAAAAAAGACATCTACAAAAAAAGAGATTGACCTGGATGATGACGGTGATGATGATCCTGATGATAATAAAATTGATCTGGAGAAAGATGAAGAAGAAATAGCTCTGGAGCAAGAAGAGCCAGAGAAGCCGGATGAAAAAGAGGAAGAGGTAAGTAGCTGGATGAGCATGGCTAAGGATCTTGAAATCGAGGGTGTTGACACAGACGACTTCGATCTTT
>CXWK01000637.1_pt7 | contig 79830 bp, 75 predicted proteins | sample 590851 | NCBI WGS metagenome assembly CXWK01 (sample SAMEA3498364, study PRJEB10139) | wastewater metagenome | biome: wastewater treatment plant; material: activated sludge | place: Denmark | collected 2014-08-01 | reverse complement strand
TCGTCGATGATTGCGCTCGGGTCCTCAGAGCGAGGGTTGTCCGACGTCACGATCACCACGTCGGCATGGGTGGCGACCGCGGTCCCCATGAGCGGTCGCTTGAGCTTGTCGCGATCGCCGCCGCAACCGAAGACGCAGATGACCTGACCAACGGGGGTCAGTTCTTGAGCGGAGCTGAGGACGTGGGTAAGGCCGTCGGGCGTGTGGGCGAAGTCGACGACCACCGTGTATGGGCGGTCGAGCTCGACGGGCTCCATACGGCCGGGCACCCGCGCAGCCCCAGAGATGCCCGAGAAGATGTCGGACCACTCGATACCGACCGCACGGGCAAGCCCGATCGCCATCGCAGCGTTGGCCACGTTGAAACTGCCTAACAACGACGTGCTCACGTATCGGGGTTCAGAATCCTCGACCGCGGTGAACTCTGTTGCTTCTCGAAGCGTAAAGGTCGTTCCAGTCTGGGCGAGTAGGACGTCTTCGATCTTGAGAGTGGCGTCTGGGAGCGTCCCGACCTTGGTCACAGCCATCGTGTTATCCGCCTGTGCGGCGACTTGCTCCGCCAGCTTCTTACCCCACGGCGAGTCGACGAAGACGACGCCACGACGCGAGTAGCCGTCGGTAAAGAGCATCGCCTTCGCGGCGAAATAGCTGTCGAGATCACCGTGATAGTCAAGGTGGTCGTGACTTAGGTTGGTAAAGCCGACCGCGGCGAAAGTCGTCCCTGCGACACGTCCTTGCGCGAGGGCGTGTGAGGACACCTCCATAGCGACGTCGGTGACCCCGTCTTCGGACATGGTCGCCAGCCATGACTGGAGTTCAGGCGCTTCTGGGGTCGTGAAATCGGCCTTGGACGACACACCGTTGATCGTGATGCCGATGGTCCCGATGGTGCCGCGGCTCCTGCGCCCCGCTTGGTAGATCGCATCCAACAAATGCACGACGGTGGACTTACCGTTGGTCCCTGTCACGCCGACGACACGCATCGACTGCGAAGGATTGCCGGCAACGGTGGCCGCAACTGGACCCAGGGCGCGTCGCACGTCGTTGACGATGATCTGAGCAACATCCAGATCGAGTTCCGCATTGGTGAGCACCGCCGTTGCGCCGCGTTGAACCGCATCGGCAGCGAACTGAGATCCATCAAAGTTGTCGCCACTGACACAGGCAAAGAGGTCGTCAGCGTGTACTCGACGAGAGTCCATATTCACGCCACGGACTCGCGCCGAGGTATCGCCGATGATGCGGACGACGCCCAGCGCGGGCCACCCGCAGCGTTCGACCAGTTCAGCGACGGTGATCGCGTGGGGCGTCATCATTCGTCGCCCTCAACCAGGATCACCGACGAGTTTTTGCCCGCTTTGGACGCTTTCGTCGGGACGGCAGTCGTAGGGGTGCTCGCCGACTCTCTGCTCTGAGAGATCGCCGTCTCGCTCGCGACTTGTTCGTCGTCGGGTGCGATGCCGTGCTGAGCCATCAGCTGGCTCACCACATCCGAGAACACCGGGGCGGCTAGGACACCGCCGTAGTACTCACCGTTTTCTGGATTCTCGATCCGGACGAGAACGACAAACTCCGGGTCCCGGCCTGGAGCAAAGCCGACAAAGCTCCCGTGGTAGGACGATGACACGTTCGACGGCATATAGAGGCCGTCGAGGCCCACGATCCGCGGCGTTCCGGTCTTGCCGCCGACCTCGTAACCCGGCACATCTGCGCTCCCGCCTGTTCCGGCCTCTTCCGAAACGACCTCCCGCAGCAGCACACGCATGACGCGCGCGGTCTCTTGGGAGATCACTCGATGCCCCGACTTGGGCTCGATGTCGACTTCGGATCCGTCCGCGGCGATGAGCGACGCCCCAAGGTGGGGCGGCATGCGCACACCGTCGTTGGCGATGACGCCATACGCCAGCGCCATCTGAAGCGCCGAGGCGGTGATGCCCTGCCCGATCGCATAGGTCGGCAGGGTGGAGTCCCGCCAGTCGTCGGTGAGCAAGCCGTCAGCTTCGACAGGCAGATCAATTCCGGTCGCGTTTCCAAAACCAAAGGCTGCGAGGTAGTGGCGAAAGCGCTCTTCGCCGAGTTTGCGGGCGATCTGGACCGTTCCGGTGTTGGACGAAGTCACCAGAATGTTCGCCACGGTCTGCTGCGGGGCTCCGTCGTGGACGTTCGTGATGCTCCGGCCCTCAGCAAGCGGAATGCGCGTCGGAACGTCGATCAGCGTGTCGGGCGTGACGACGCCATCTTCAAGAGCCCCCGCGACTGCAACGATCTTCATGATCGACCCCGGGTCGTACGCCAAAGCGACCGACCGGTTCTCACCGACCATCAGTCCATCGCCTTTCGTTCCCGGTCCGGTCCGGTTCACCATCGCCATGACGGCGCCAGTGCTTGGATGCAACACGATGCCGACGCCACTCGCCGCTCGGAACTCTTCGAGCGCCTGGTCGACCCGGTGCTCAAAGAACGCCTGAAGGTCGGCGTCGATGGTGGTCCGGAGATGCTTACCTGGCGTTGACGCCTTGATCGGAGTGGCCTGTGCAGGGGTCGGCCGACCGTTGGCGTCCGACAAGAAGCAGTGCTCGCCGAGTTCACCCGTCAGCTCAGCTGTGTAGGTCAATTCGAGGCCCGCGGCGCCCGCCAAGCCGCCGGTCTCTTCGTCCTCGTTAGTAATACCGAGGACGGGTCGGAGGAACTCGTCACCGTTTGGAAACACGCGGGCGTAACGCCGGATCACATGCAGCGCCCGAATCGAACGTTCCTCGACAGCGTGGGCCTGGGTAGCGGTGAGATCGCCCACCACCTTTGACCAGGTGCTGTTGGCGCGTAGCGCTTCGAGCAAGTCAGCAGGATCAAGCTCGGCGGCTTCGGCAATGAGGCGCGCTGTTCCCTTCGGATTGGTTACGTCCTTTGGGTTTACAAAGATGTCAGCGCGTTCGACAGTTCGGACGAGGGTGCGCCCGTGCCGGTCAACAATGTCGCCCCGCCGCCCGTAAAGAGGGACACAGCGGGATCCCTGGCGGAGCGCGTTGATGGCGACGCCGCCAGCCTCGCTTTCGCCAGCCAACGCCAAGTGCGTGGATCGGTACCCCAAAGCGACGAGCATCGTGCCCGACAGGCCACCGGCGAGGAACAGACGTCGTGTGATTCGCGGAGCGGGTTCGGTCATCGTGTCGCCTTTGTTCCGTTCGGGATCTCGATGATCTCTACCTCGTCGGCCGAAGTGCTTGCGGCGGAATCTTTGGCGCTGACCTTTTGGTCCGGCCGGGACTGCTCGTCGGACCCGTCTTCGACGGTGTCGCCTGCGACTGCAGTCGAGGTTGCCTGTGCCTTGTCGTCCGCAGCAGAGCTTCGAGCATCGACGGCGTCTGCCTCTGCGGCGCCAGGGCCGATCTCGATGACTTGGGTTTGATTGTCTGCCGCGGCAGTGCTGGTGCCTTCGCCCGGCACGACGACAAAGCCGTTGTGTCCTTGGGTTTCTTCTAGGCCAGCGTCGAGAACGCGGGTTGACGCTTCCACTCCATCGACCTGTTCGCGCAGGCTGTCGATCTCGCCGCGGAGCCGCTCGTTGCCGGTTTCGATGCCGTCTAGTTGGCGCTGGGATGCGACCAAATGCGCTTCCAGCGCCATCGCGCCGAACAGCAAGCCGACGACAACCACGGCTCCGACGATCAGGAGTCTGCGCGCCGCCGGCGTGACGTTTCGCCGCGGTTCGGCGGCCTTTGACCGTTGAGACGGATCAACAGCATCGGCGTTGCGGGCCGTTGCACGCGTGTTGCCGAACGTCTGGCGACCTGGATTCGGTGCCCCACCTCGTTTGCCTTGGGGCGCAGGGGTCGAACGTCGCGGGCCGGGTTTCGGCGCCTGAACGTCAGAGCGCGTTCGCAAGCTATTCATCATGTGACTCCTTGCTCATCCCCTGAGCTGGGCTTTCGGCCGCGACGCGAGTGATCGCGCGCAACCGGGCGCTCCGGGCACGAGGGTTGGCAGCGATTTCAGATGGCCGCGGTGTCCACTTGCCGAGCGATCGGGCAGGCGGTGCGGATTCGGTGTTGGGCATGAGGCGCTCCGGTCCCCGCGATGTCTGGCCAGGGTGGGTCAGGGCTCGAAACTTCGCCTTGACCATCCGGTCCTCAAGGGAGTGGTAGGAGATCACTGCGAGGCGGCCGCCAACGGCCAGCCGCCGCCAAGCTGCATCCAATAGACGATCTAGTTGGCCGAGTTCATCGTTGACGGCGATGCGCAGTGCTTGAAAGGTGCGCGCAGCGGGGTGGCCACGGCGTTTGCGAGCGACCCCGGGCACCGCGCCCTCGACGATGTCGGCGAGCTGGCCGGTCGTTTCGATATCGCCAGCGGACTTCACGGCCGTCGCAATGCGCCGCGAGAACTTCTCATCGCCGAGCCTCCAGAGCAGGTCAGCGAGATCGCCGGTGTCCAAGCTGTCGATCAACTCCCTGGCCGTCTGGCCGTCCCCACCCATACGCATGTCGAGCGGACCGGACCGTTGATACGAGAAGCCCCGTTCGGCGCGGTCGACCTGTGGACTGGACACGCCGAGATCGGCGAGCACACCAACGAGCGGCGCGTCAGGGTGGAACCCGCTCGCCTGGGCCGCATCGACGGCTGCGTCGAAGTCCCCAAACGCTCCCAACACGAAGAAGATCCGGTCAACGGGGTCAGAGTTTGTGTCGGTGGATGTTTCTGTAGCTGTCGTGGTCGACTTCAACGCCATGGCCATGGTCATCGCGATGTCGTCCCGGTCGATCCCGATGACGGCGGCATTTGGGTTCGCTTCGAGGATGGCCGTCGTGTGGCCTCCCCCGCCGAAGGTTGCGTCGACGACAATCCCGTCGACTTCGGAGAACAGCGACTGGACCTCGTCCATGAGAACAGGTTGGTGGTGGAACCCGTCTGGGGTTCCGGAGCTGTCACGGCACATATTCAGTTCCTCGACCAGCCGAGTGCGGCCGTCGGGGCGAACCGAGCGGCTGATGGCGGGCGAAGTAGGGACGCACCCATGCCGGCCGAGGAACTGAAAATATGTCGTGACCTTGCTCCGTCCTTTCGAGCAACCCTTTAGGCGGTCGAGCTCGCCGCCGTGCCGAGCACACGTTGATAGGCCTCGGGATCCCAAAGTTCGACGTGGGTAATTCCACCGAGGATCTGCACTTGATCGGTGATCCCCGCCAGGTTCTGCAACTCGCTTGGAAGGGCGATGCGCCCCGCTTTGTCCAAACGGACATCCTCGAGGTGCATCAGCACCCTGCGAACCTCGTCGCGTTCGGCCATATCGCCTGTCCGCAACCTGGTCAGCAGCTCTTCCCGGCGATATGCCCATTCCTCGGCCGAGTAGAGCATCAGCGCTCCGTGATCGCCGAGTGAGAGCACCGCTTCGCTCATGAACGGCTCCCGAAACTTGCGCGGCAGCACCACTCGACCTTTGTCGTCGACTGAGTGGCTGTAGGTGCCAAGCAGGTTGCAGGTGGTTTCGCTCATATCTCGCCGGGTGTCCAGTCATCGCCTGGCCGTCGCCTCGTTCGCCTCCGTCCCATCGGTGCTCAAGATAACCCACCGCGCCCCACTTAGGTGCACATTTGCCACATTTTTTCCCACTTTGCCCCACAACGCGCCCATTTGGGCAGAAAGCGACCCCTTTCTGAGTGTTAACTGTCGACGAACCCGTAACGCGCCCCTGCGGCGAAAGCCCAAGCCCGAGGTACCAGCGGTCGAAGCCGCAGCGGCGGCTTTCGGGCGGAGCGGCAGACAACGGACTGCTTCTGACCTGGGTACCGCCGAGACAGCGCCCAGGAATCCGAGCGCGACACGACGTCACGAGCATCCACACGGCCGGGAAAGCCGACGCGACCCAGATCGCCCTATTAAGACGTGACCCAGATCGCCCTATTAAGAGGTGGCCGACGATGCGTCAGCGGCCGCTAACTCCCGGCGTCAACGGTTACGAGATCCTGCACCGGTCGCTGCCGGCGACCCGACGGGGCACAAGGTCTAGGCGGACCGGCGCCAACTTCTGTCCGGCCCGGGCGAGGATCGTTCAACAACGACGCCGACCGGGCGTTGGGGTAGCACCCCGACGGATCGGACGGCCCTAGAGACGCCGCATCTGTTTGACCCACTCCAGATAGCGAATGAAGTCAGAGCTACCGATCGGAGCGTCGGCGTTGCCGTAGGCCGTGAGTTCGCGAAATCTCAAATACTCGGTATCAGGACGCGGAAGTCCCTTCCGCCACCAGCGCCTGGGTAGAGTCCGGACTGCCAGGAACAGCGCTGTCGTCCAGAGCCATGGGCGGATCAAAACCGCCACAAACTTTTGGCGATCAATACCCATACCGGGTGAATGCCTTTCAAACCCGAGCCAAATACAAATAGCGCACGCAAACTAGACGACAACGCCTCCTAGACTGGTACCCCCATCTCCTTGGCCGCCCTTGTCGGGCCGTCAGACGCCCACCCGCAAAAACGAGAGACCGGTATGTCCGCATCGTGGTTTTCCGAACGCTTTTCCGATCTTGCAGGCAACATCGCCACCGTCATTCGCGGTAAAGACGACGTCATCCGTCAAGCGTTGATCTGCTTGTTCGCGGAGGGACACATCCTGATCGAGGACGTCCCCGGCACCGGTAAAACGTCGCTGGCCCGAGCCCTGGCACAGTCGATCGAGGGTTCGTGGCGACGCATTCAGTTCACCCCCGACCTGCTCCCATCCGACATCACCGGTACGACCGTGTGGCGTCGCTCGAGCGACGACTTTGAGTTCCGGCCGGGCCCGGTCTTTGCAAACATCGTCCTCGCTGACGAGATCAACCGTGCATCGCCAAAGACCCAGGCAGCACTCCTCGAGGTCATGGAAGAGCACCAAGTCACGGTGGACAAGCGCTCTTACAAGGTCAGGCCGCCTTTTGTGGTGGTCGCCACGCAGAACCCGATCGAACATGACGGCACCTATCCCCTGCCTGAGGCGCAGCTCGACCGTTTCATGATGCGGATCCACATGGGCTATCCGGATCGGGTCGCCGAGTTGGCCGTTCTCGAATCCCACGGTGGCGATGTAGAGCCACCCGTTATCACGCCGGTGGTTTCCCTGGAAGAGGTTCGCAAGCTCGCAGCGACCTCACATCAGACCTACGTGGCCCCGCCCGTCCGCAACTACCTCCTCGATGTGGTCCTTGCGACACGAAACAACGAGTCCCTTCGCCTCGGGGCCAGTCCTCGTGGCGCCGTCGCACTGCAACGGGCAGCGATCGTTGCTGCCGCCGCTGCAGGTCGCGACTACGTCGTTCCCGATGACGTAAAGATGCTCGCAACTCCCGTGTTGGCACACCGCCTCGTGCTGTCGGGTGAAGCAACCTTCCGGGGACTGAAAACCAACACCATCGTCGACGAGATCCTGAGCGCAGTGCCGGTTCCGAAAGGTCGATGATGCGCGTAACGGCGCGTGGACTCGCGCTCGCCTTCGTGGCGGCTGGCTGTTATGCCCTGGGGCGTGCGATCGGTGTTACCGAATTGCTGATGATGGCCAGCGCCTGCCTCGTCGTGTTCGTCATCGCTGCTGCTGCCATGGTGATTCAACGAGGCAACGTGCGCGTTGTGCGCAGCCTGGACCCCACCTACGTCTCTGTGGGTGACGAAGCCATCGTCACCCTGTCGGCGGTCAATCTGAGCAACCGCAGCTCGGGAGATCTCGTCCTCGTTGAACAGGCCGGCGACGTTTCACGCTCGCTCCCCCTCGAATCGATCCCTGGCGGCGTCGCAGCCGAGACCCGCTACCGCTGTCACCCGCAGCGCCGCGGTCGCATGAGGATTGGGCCCGCGCTGATCCGGCGCAGCGACATCTTTGGTTTGATGCGACGCGACCGCCAAGACCCTCGCGTCGACGAGTTGCTCGTTCTTCCCCGGGTGCACCGCATCGCTCCCCCGTACCGTGTCGCTTCGAGAGCTAATTCGCAGGATCGCTCGGCGCGCGTCTCAAGCAGCGGCGACGCCGAGTTCCACGCGCTGCGCGACTACGTCGAGGGGGACGATCTGCGCCATGTCCACTGGGCGTCGTCTGCTCGGTTTGGCACCCTCGTCGTCCGGCAACACGAGTATTTCGAGCCGACGGCCGTCACTCTCCTGCTAGATCAGCGGCCGGGAAGCAGCGAGGACGAAGCCGAGTTCGGCGTCGAAGTCTGCGCCTCGGTGGCGAGCGCGGCGCTCGATGACCGACAGCGTCTGATCATTATCGGTAGTTCCACTCCCTCCCGGCGTTTCACGGCCGATGAGCGTTTGCCGATGCTCTCCCACCTCGCCGATGTACCAGTCCAGGTTCAAGGTTCTCTTAGGAGAGCGTTACGTGAATGCCGCGCGTCGGCCGGCGGCGGCATCCTTGTCGTCGTGACACCCAATGTGAGCGAAGAAACATTGGTGGACATCGCTGAGCTGAGCACGGGATTTCCACGGGTACATGTCGTGGCAATCGGCGGATCGTCTGCCCTCAGCGTGGTTCGCAACACCCTGAGCCGCCGAGGCGGCGAATCTCCCATGTCAGTGGTGGTGGCAGGTGACGCCGACTCCTTAGCTATCAACTGGAACGCTCTGGCGACCCTCGGTTCGCTCTCCGCTGACGCAATGGCAAAGGCTTCTCTATGAATCCCAGGCGGTTAGGCGCGCAACTCGCCTTGGCTCTGGCCTGCGTCTTCGCAGCGTTGAGCTGGGGACGAGTCTTCGCCGACTGGACCTTTGCCGGCCCCGCGGTCGCGGGTCTCGCCGGCCCTGTATTGATCGGCACCCTCTGCACTGCTGCTGGCTGGCGTTGGTGGGTGCGGCTGCCCCTCCAGTTCGGATTGTTCTTTGTGTTGATGGCTGCCGCTGCGGGCGCTGGCAACAGCATCGGCGGAGTACTTCCAAACGGTGCGACGTTCGACATGATCCGCCAGGCGCTGCAGGACACCGGGACGATTGTCCGGGAGTCCGTTCCTCCGGTAGAGGTCACGCCGACCATTTCGATCCTCGTCACCCTGTTCATGTGGCTCGGGGGTATGGCCACTGACGCCATCTCGACGCGACCCCATCAGCTACTGGCTGCGCTCATCCCTGATGCAGCGATTGTCTGTATCGCAACGCTGTTCGCTCCGGAGAACCACGAGTTCCGTACGGTGATCGCTTCGGGGTTTTTGTTCTTCGCGATTTTGCATTCTCTGTTGTTGCTGCTCGATATGCGGTCCCGCCAGCGTTCTCGGAACGGTGATGGCATCAAATGGCGCCGAGCGAGCGAAGTCGCCCAGACCAACAAGGTGGCCGCGAGTCCACCGCCGTCGAGGGACTCACTCCAGCGGACCCTCATTCGCGGGCTTCCTATCGTTGCGTTGGCCGCAATCCTCGCTCCGATCGTCGGCGCTCACCTTCCCGGGGCCGAGGCACCTGCGCTGTTACCGGTTGTTGGTTCGACCGAGCAACAAGAGCCGCGTACCGTCCCATCACCTCTGATCGACATGCAGCCGCAGCTCCAGATCGATCCGCCAGTCGAGGTGTTCACCGTCAAATCTTCGCAGCCGGGCGGCGCGTACTGGCGTCTGACCAGCCTTGAGAGCTTCGATGGCCGTCAGTGGTCACATAACGCGAGTTATGAGTCGGTCGACGGCGAGTTGAACTTCGGGGTCGGGGCGGACGTGCCGACCGAAGGTATCGACCAGACCTTTAACATCACCAACCTCGATCGGTTCTGGGCCGACAGCGACACTCAGCGTTTCTGGTTACCCGCCGCCTATGCGCCCACCAAGTTCGATGTGGGCGACATCCGCGCCGACTCCGCATCGGGCAGCGTCATCACCAAAGAGGCGACCGCAACGGGACTGAGCTACTCGGTGCACAGCGAGGAGCCCGTGCCGACCGAAGCTCAGCTCAAAGCCGCAACGGGAGCTCCGCCCAAATCGGTAGCCCCCTATCTGGAGCTCCCCGAGCTCCCCGAACGGATCGGCGCCTTGGCGACTCAGATCACCGCGGGCGCCGTCACGCCCTATGACAAGGCAAAGGCGATCGAGACCTATCTGCTCGGCTTCACCTACAACGAAGCCGTCACAATGAACCACTCCACGTCGTACCTCGAGCAGTTCTTGTTCGAGATCCAAGAGGGCTACTGCGAGCAGTTCGCCGCCTCGTATGCCGTGCTCGGGCGTTCGTTGGGGCTCCCCACGCGAGTGGCCGTCGGTTTCACACCGGGCACCTACGATGCCGCAACCCAAACTTTTAGGGTGACCACGGACAACGCGCATGCTTGGCCCGAGGTCTATTTCGAAGGAATTGGCTGGATCAAGTTTGAGCCGACGCCGCGGACCGATGAAGGCGGTCCGAACGGTAACGCTGACCCACCGCCTCCCGAAGACGAACAAACAGCTCCGTCGACGACGACGACCGTTCCGCCTCAAGAGGCAGAGACACCACCGCCCCCACCGCCGCCCCCGGACAACGTGCCTAGCACAACCACTACGACCAGCGCGGAGAACGAGGTCACTCCACCGCCTCCCGATGAGCCTGAGTCGCCGCCGCCTTCCAGTCGTAACTGGACCCCATTCCTGGTGGTCCTCGCGACGGCCGGCCTGGTTGCCGCCTATGTCTTTGGCATCCCGGCGTTGAAGAAGCGCCGCCGCGATCAACGCCTCAACGCGCCAGATATGCGGGATCGTGTTTCTGGAGCTTGGGACGAGGTGAGCGATCGACTGCTCGAGCGCAGCATCACCCGGCCAAAGACGTTGACGAACACCGAGTTCGCTGGTGCGCTCGAAGGTCAATATGGTCCGGCCTTCGCCGATGATTTGACTGCTTTGGGCGCCCAACAGTCCGCCGCATCTTTTGCGCCAAGCGACCCGTCGTCGGACCAGGCGAGTATGGCCTGGGGCGCTGCTGATCGCATCGCGAACGAACTCGAAAGCGGCCTGTCCGCGCCTAAGCGCTGGCTCTACCGCCTGGACCCACGGCCGCTGCTGGCCCGTGGAGGCCACTAGTCACACGCCCAAGATGATCATTTCGTTTGGCATCCGCCGATTCTGGACCGCGGATGCCATACGGAAGATGGACCCCGATCCATGAGCGTGGGCCCGCCGTCGTCTATCGCTGGTTGTCGGCAAACGTGTTGGTCGACTGTTCGCTGCAAGACGGGCGTCCGCCGGTTGCCTTCGACAGCAGGCCACCGAGACAGTACGCGTGTGCCCCCGCTCGAGGGGGTTCTGATCGCGACCCTCTCAGGCTCGGGCCCTGCTTCGGCAAAAGAACTTCAAATGCCTCGGCGACCGTCCAAGGCCACGCTGGGAGCAAACGACATTTCGCCGGAGCCTTGCCGTGCGCCTGCGTTCGCAGAGAACATCCGTGGCCGCGCACAGGCCGCGACATGACACGTGACATTGCAATCCGTCGGTTCCAGGCTCGATCGAGCTGTCAGAAACGACCCAGGCGACGGAAGGACCCGGAACCCCACCTTTTCGGACAAAGGGTTTGGGGGGAAGCGATTAGGAGTCTTGGGGACCCCCGGGGCGACGGCGGGGACCCTGCCCACTGCCCCCGTTGCCTGGGAACTGGCGTGGGTCGTGCGTCCGCTGGCGCCAATAGTCGCGCATGTTCTGAAGCGGAACGACTTCGCTGATCGAGTTAAGTCCCGCCTTTGACAGGCTGCGCGCGTAGAACTCGATGCGAAATGCGGCGCCGAGCATCACCAGGAAGCCCAAAAAGCCCAGCCAAATGCTGGTCGTGAAGGTGAAGAGGAGGAACAGAAAGCCGAGAACGAACACCATGGCAGAGCGACGAATGTTGCGTGCGGCGTCGCGGTAGATCGACTCTTCGGCCTTCTCCGCAAGCGACGGGTCGCTCGTCGTCAGCTGCTCTTCTATTGCAGCAAGGATGCGTTGTTCGTCTTCGGAGAGTGGCATTGGTGTCCCTGCGGGCAAGTGAAATTTCCACACAAACGACTGCGAAAGGCCAGCGCCCGGACGGTTCGACGACCGGCGGACTCAGTTGCGTCTTGGCATTCTCTCACTGTGGTGCGGCCACGAACAACGCAACTAAGAACAAAATCGCTTCAGGGGTGCACTTGGCGGATGCTGTGCGGGCCGGGGCGACGCCCGGTCAGGTGAAACCCGTGATGCTGTTGGCCGGCTTCTCTGGTCTCTGTCCAGTTGGTGAGCGGGCCCCGCACCCAAGGGGGCGCGGTGCGCACATAGTCCGGTATCTCGGCGAGAGGCACCCAACGCGCTTCGACCACGATCCCGTCTGGGTCCTCGATGTTGATATCGCCTCGTACTGCGTCAGCGACGTAGACCTGGCAATGCATCTCCCAGCCCATATCCAGTGCGGCGACCTCGACGGTGTACGCCGGCCCCGTCCAGGCCGAAACCTCTAACCCGGTCTCTTCAAAGACTTCGCGGGTCAGGCCGGTTTCTGTTGACGGGTCATCGTCATCGATGACGCCGCCCGGTGGCGTCCAATCGACTCGCCCATCTTTGCGAACGTTCTTGACCAGCAGAAGCTTGCCGTTCTGTTCGATCAGGCCGCCAGCGACCAACCATCGGCGCAGCTCCTTAGTCATCTCGTAGCCTCCTGCGCGTGAACCTCCGCTTGACGCCCCACCATGTCACGAGTCCGAGCGCTTCTACAACGATTCTTGATGACATCTTCGACTTGCCGCGGGTTCGGTCGACGAACGCAATGGGCACTTCGCGGATTCGCGCGCCGCGATCTGTCGCCCGCATGGCCATCTCGATCTGAAATCCGTACCCGTCGGCGCGCACCGCGTCGCGATCCATCCTGGCGATCAAAGGTGCCGCGTATGCACGGAAACCTGCCGTCGCGTCTTTGATGTTGAGGCCCAACATCGCAGCGGAGTAGCGATTACCAAAACGTGACAGCGCGAGTCTGTGCCACGACCATGTCGGGATTGTCCCGCCCGGAACGTACCGCGAGCCGATTACCAGATCCGCGCCGGCTTCGATCTGTTCGATAAACCGAGGAATCACCGCAGGGTCGTGAGAGCCATCGGCATCCATCTGGATCAGGACATCGAACCCGTGGTCCAGTCCCCACTGATAGCCAGCCAAGTAGGCCGGGCCGAGACCTTCTTTAACCGAGCGATGCAGCACCGAAACGTCGAGGCGCTCGCGGTTGGCGTCAGCCCAGGTTTCGGCAAGCATCGCCGTGCCGTCAGGACTGTTGTCATCAAGCACCAAAACAGAGACGCCGGGGGCCTCTTGCGCGACGCGCTCCAAGAGCACCTCGATGTTGGCAGCTTCGTTGTATGTCGGAACCATTACTAGGGTCTTACGCACGCCGAAGATGCTAGGCGGCCGCCGGGCATGCATTCGGGTCGGATCTCCACGCCGACAACGTTTCGTCACCAGGTAGCTCGCTACGCTTGCACCCATGGAGACCCAAGCAGAGTTGCTGATCCCGCAGGGCCCCGAGCACCCTCGCTGGGCGTTTGTGACGGCCTTTAACGGCATCGTCGCCGGCGGGCTGCTGGGCGGGGTCATCGGCTACGGGCTAGTCAACGTCCAATGTGACGGCGATTGCGGCGCCGCGCTGGCCATAGCCGTCGTGGTTGGGTCGGTGTTGGGAGCGGCAGGTTTGTCGGTCGTTGCAGCAATCGGGCTGCGAGCTATGGCCGAATGGTCAACCGTCCAAGACCGGGCGCTGCCCCAGCAACAGCCTCTACCCGCGGTCACGTCCTCGCCCGCCAGTCCCAAGACGGCCTCCGAACCGTCCCAAGCCGAGATTTCACCATCGACCGAAGCTGACTGACAACGCCACTTCTCGGCGGACCCCTCACGTCCTCAATCGGCGACAAGCAACGACGCTGCCGAGCAACAGCGAACTTGTCGGCCCACTGCAGGTGCCGCACCCTGGCTACTTCCGGAGCGGCCGTATGAGTCCCTCCTGGGTGACCGTTGTCACGAGCCGACCGTCGGCTGAATAGATGTAGCCCTGCGACAGGCCACGCGCTCCCCCCGCAAAAGGGCTGTACTGGTCGTACAGCATCCATTGCGAAGCGTCGATGTCGTTGTGGAACCACATCGCGTGGTCGAGACTTGCAACTTGGAATCGCGGTTCAAACCACGAGTGTGCGTGAGGGCCCATCGAAATATCAAGCAGGGTCATATCCGAGACGTAGGTCACCAAGCAGCGCTGCAACATCTGGTCAGAAGGCGGCGTTCCATTCGTCCGGAACCAGACTTGCTGGGACGGAGGACCGATCTCGCCGGTCATGCCGCTTGGCATCGTGACGTAACGGAGTTCGATGGGGCGCTCGGTCCGGATCCACGATTTGAGCAGCTGAGCCTTGTCACCCAGACGCTCTTCCGTCGTAGGGAGGTCTTCGGGACGTGGCACCTCGGGCATCGGCCGGAAATGCTCGACCCCCTCTTCGACAACCTGAAACGACGCCTGCATGTGGAAGATGGGCCGTCCATGCTGGATCGCGTCGACACGGCGAGTCGTAAATGACTGACCGTCCCGGAGCCGATGAACTTCGTAGATGATCGGAACCGACGTATCACCTGGCCGAAGGAAATATGCGTGAAGGCTGTGCGCAGGCCGGGCCACGCTGTCGAGGGTCCGGCCCGCTGCGACAAGCGCCTGGCCTGCGACCTGTCCCCCAAACACCCGCTGTTGAGTGACATCGGGACTCCGGCCCCGGAACAGGTTTTCCTCAAGGGTTTCCAGATCGAGAATCGCAATAAGACCGTCTAAGGCGCCTGACATGCCATCAACCCTTCCCAGAAGACGAACAGCATGAGTTTCTAGAACATTCTCAGCGGGGAGTGCAGTTTTGAAAGTTGGCGTTGAACAACAATCATGTGTTGGTGACCTTCTACGTACCGAGGCGCCAAACTTACGACCTGGGAACCCTAGATGAGTCGGCTGCGCCCCGAGACCCGATGGAGCTCTTTGACGCCTGGTTTGCTGATGCCCTCGAAACCGAGGCGGGCGAGGCCGCGGCAATGGTGTTGTCGACGGTCGATGCGACCGGACGGCCCGATGGTCGGGTGGTGCTGATCAGGGCAACCGACCAAGCGCGCTTGGGGTTTTTTACCAACTACCGAAGCGCTAAAGCGTCTCAACTGCTGGACAGCCCCTGGGGGGCCGGGACGTTTTATTGGCCGGCGAGACAGCGCCAGGTACGGGTGCGCGGCAGCGTCGAGCCGATGAGCGCCGAGCGGTCTGATGAGTACTTTGCGAGCCGCCCGAGAGGCAGCCAACTGTCGGCATGGGCATCAGAGCAATCGACCATCATCAAAGACCGAACACAGCTGAGTAGTCGCATGGCCGCCGCCGAAGATGACTTTCGCGGCCGAGACGTACAGCGCCCGCCCCACTGGGGCGGCTACTGGCTGGCGTGTGATCAGATCGAGTTCTGGCAAGGCCGAACGGACCGTCTTCACGACCGACTACGGTTCAACCGCCAACAAAACGGGTGGTCTATGGACCGCCTGTCGCCGTGAGTAGCGAACTGACCGAGCATCAGGCGCCTACCAGCCACGGACGTCGCCAACGTCCACGCCCTGTACTTCAACCAAGATGAGGAGCAGCCGCAGCATGAGCCCCGAAACGACAACGTCAGCGCCGATTTCGGCCGACCCTGCGACTCCGGAAGATTTGCCGATCGTCCTCTCGATCGACGCGGGAACAACCGGCGTCCGGACACTGGCGATCGACGCGAATGGAACCAAACAGGGATGGTCGTACCGGGAGTTCCCCCAGTATTTCCCCGAGCCGGGCTGGGTTGAACACGACGCCCTGGAAATCTGGGATGCCGTCGCAGCGACCCTCGCCGACGTCGTCGAACAGATCGGTGATGCACACCGAATTGCGGCAATCGGTATTACCAACCAGAGAGAGACCACCATCGTGTGGGACGCCCACACCGGTCAACCACTCCACCGGGCCCTCGTCTGGCAGGACCGACGAACCGCCGCTCGCTGCGACGAACTGAAGGCCGGGGGTGTCGAACCGTTGGTCCGGGCGAAAACCGGCCTGGTCCTAGACCCCTACTTTTCTGCCACAAAACTCGAATGGCTGTTCACCAAGGGCGGTGTCGCCGCCGATCAGAACACGCTTTTTGGCACGGTCGATTCGTGGATTCTGTGGAAGCTCACCGGCGGCATCGACGGCGGAGTTCATGGGACGGATCCGTCCAACGCAAGCCGGACGCTGCTGTACAACATCGGCGAACGACGCTGGGACGATGAGCTGTGCGAACTCTTTTCGGTGCCTCCCACCTGCCTCCCACAGGTGATGGCCTCCTCTGGTCGATTCGGCATCACGAACCCCAACTCAGCAGCCGGACTGGCGGTTCCGGTCTCGGGTATTGCAGGCGACCAGCAGGCGTCGCTCTTCGGACAGGCGTGCTTCGCTCCGGGCGCGACAAAGAACACTTACGGAACTGGGTCGTTTGTGTTGATGAACGTTGGAACGTCGGTCCCTCGCATCGTGGACGGCATTCTGACGACAGTCGCCTGGCAGATTGGCGACGAAGTGACCTACGCAGCGGAAGGCGCGATTTTCGTGACCGGCGCGGCGATCAAATGGCTTCGTGACGGCCTCGGACTGATCGAGGCTGCCGCAGACACCGGTCCCCTTGCGGCATCCGTTCCCGACACTGGCGGCGTGTATCTGGTCCCGGCGTTTGCCGGGCTCGGTTCCCCTTACTGGGACCCGTACGCGCGAGGCACGATCGTCGGGCTGACCCTCGGGACCACGGCGGCCCACATGGCCCGAGCGGTCGTCGAGGCGATGGCGTACCAAACCAAAGACGTCATCGACGCCATGACCTCGGCTGCGGGCACGTCGGTCGAGTTGTTGCATGTCGACGGTGGCGCAAGCGTCATGGACCTGCTGTGCCAATTCCAGGCGGACCTACTGGGAGTCGAGGTGAGACGGCCGGTCGTCCAGGAGACCACCGCCATGGGCGCCGCCTACCTTGCTGGATTGGCCGAGGGCGTGTGGGCATCGCTCGATGACATCACCGACGCGTGGCAACTCGACCGTTCGTTCGAGCCGGAAGCGTCGAGGGACGCGTCGTCGAGCGGGTACGAGGGATGGCTGCGAGCGGTCGAACGGTCTCGGGGCTGGAGCACCACCTAGCGCTGACTCTCCTTCAGGAGCGCAGCGGCCTATTCGGCTTTGGCGTGTTCAGCACGCTAAAGCCTTAGGCGGAGTGGAGGACCTTTTTGATGCCGCGGATCGCTTGATTGATGCGCTGTTCGTTCTCGACGAGCGCAAAGCGAACGAACCCTTCGCCACCGGGACCAAAACCGACCCCTGGCGACACTGCGACGTTTGCTTCTTCGACGAGGCGCACGGCGAATTCGAGGCTTCCAAGCGACCGGAACTCTTCAGGAATCTGAGCCCAGACAAACATCGTCGCTTCAGGCGGTTTGACATCCCACCCAATGCGCTGCAGGCCTTGTATGAGGGTGTTGCGGCGCCCCAGGTAGATGTCGTTGACCGTTGCGGGGAACTCGTCCGCTTCGTTCAACGTGACGGTCGCTGCTATCTGGATCGGCTGGAAGGTCCCGTAATCGAGGTAGGACTTGAGCTTGGCGAGCGCCGCGACGACTTCGGCGTTGCCCAGCAAGAACCCAAGCCGCCAACCGGCCATCGAATAACTCTTGGTCATGGTGTAGAGCTCGACAGCGACATCCTTGGCCCCAGGAACCTGGAGAATCGACGGCGGCACATACCCGTCGAACGCCGTATCGGAATACGCGAAGTCGTGAACGATTAAGACATCCCGTTCCCGAGCAAAGTCCACGACCTTGGACATGAAGTCGAGGTCTACAACCGTGGTCGTCGGATTGTGCGGAAACGACATGATGATCACGCGCGGTCGAGGCCAAGCGCGGTCCCAGGCATTGCGCAGATTCTCGAAAAAATCCTCTTCGGGACCCAGCAGAACCTGACGAATGTCGGCACCGGCCAACACCGGGGCGTAGATGTGGATCGGATACGACGGGCTGGGGACCAACGCGATGTCGCCGGGCTGCACCAAGGTCCACATCAGGTGGCTGAGACCCTCTTTGGCGCCGATCGTCGAAATCGCTTCGGTCTCTGGGTCGAGCGACACCTGGTAGCGCCGCTCGTACAGACCGCAAATAGCACGGCGAAGGCCGGGGATGCCGCGGGACGCCGAATAGCGGTGGTTACGTGAGTTCTGCGCTGCTTCACACAGCTTCGCGACAGCCAGATCGGGTGATGCGATATCCGGGTTACCAAAGCCCAGGTCGATGACATCTTCGCCACGGCGACGCGCTGCCAACTTGAGAGCGTCGATCTGTGCGAAAACGTACGGTGGCAACACGTTGATGCGGCGAAAATCCATCGGCAGAAATTACCAGGGCGCGACCGCGCAACTACGGCTCTGGCACTGTCAGGTCCCTACCCTGTGCCCTAGCTCCGTGGACAGGCCGATAGCGCCCCGGCGACGCGCCGAGCAGGCATCGATCCTTCACGCTTGATCTGGTGACCTCTCGGTCGAAGCCCGTCGGAGGAGTCCCCGAACCTCAGCGACGAGCTCTACGGTCGCGGCAGTCGTCTCGAGGGGCGAGAGAATTACCCAATCCGCGCCCGCTCGCGCAAAAGGACCCAGGTCGGCAGCAAGTTTGACCGGATCCCCCCAGAGAAGCGACGTTCGGTCGGCTCGACCCGCCCACAGCTCCTCGGCCTCGTCCCGACTCCTTTTCAGGATCACCGATCCCGACCAGGACGCTTCGACTGCTAAACCCGCCGCTTTGAAGTTCTCGACGGTCGAGCGAACGACGTCCGCTGTTGCCTCCCAGCAGTTCCACCCGCCCACAGCTGCTGCAAGATCGATACCGTCTGGATGGGTTGAACCAATCCACACCGGTATTCCCCTCTCGAGGAGGAGCTCGCTGGTACGTGCCATCCAGCCCATTCGGTCCGCGATCGAGCCGGTGGAAAAGCCAAAGGTGGCGTACTCGGTCTGACTTTGTGAGTCCCCGGCTCCGAGTCCCGCGATAAGGCGTCCGGGGGCTATCCGTTCGATCGTCGCGAGGAGATGGGCAGTCATTTGGGGGGTTCGGAGTCCGGCGCGCGCTACCAAGGGACCGACGGCGATCCCTTCGGTCACTGCGGCGACCTGGGCGAGGGCAACGCTGAGCTCCATCGCAGGTCGGTCTGGGGCACGGCCTCCCCCGCCGAGGAGGTGATCGAAAACGAACAGGCCATCGAGGCCTGCACGTTCGGCGGTCGTGGCAACCGTTGCGACCAGGCCTGGGTCGCCGCTGAACGTTGGCAGGCACATGCCCACCTTCACCGCCTCTGTGAGTCCCGACAAGTTTCGGTCGGCGTGGTTCGGTCTCATCTTTCTACGAACCTTCCTCGCCGGTCGCTACGTCGTCGCATAACAACGCTGCACCGACGGCTGCTGCGTCCGAGCCGATCTTGGCCAAGCGAAGCTCCGGGAGGACGCGCATCGGCCCACCTTCGACTCTCTGCTCCAGACTCTGCTGTACTGCGTCTAGGAGCATCTGTCCGAGGTCCATCACTCCGCCCCCAAGGACGATCACCGCAGGATCGAGGATGGCGATGAGGCCTTCCAGGCCCCTTGCTACTGCCGATCCGAAGTCCTCGACAATGGGCTGCACTTCATCCCGATGCTGGCGGGCGAGGTCTGCCAAGTCAGAGGGCCGAGGTGGTCGCGCCAGCGTCGCTGCTGACCGGTCGAGCTGACCGAGCTCAAAGGCTCGATCGACCAGGGCACCAAGCGCTGGGCCTGACGCTATCGCCTCCCAGTGACCAGCTCCGCCGCAGATACAAACCGGCCCATCTGCGGTGACCGGCATGTGCCCAATCTCGCCCGCAAAACCCGTCGCTCCCGTCAGCAGATGTCCGTCAGCGATGATTCCGCCACCGATGCCGGTGCCGATGCTGACCATCGTCAGATTCTGCACGCCAACGCCTGCGCCGATTCGCCACTCTGCGAACACCGCTGCGTTGGCATCATTTTCTACGTTGACGTCGAAACCGGTCGCGGCCTTCAACTCTGCCGCGACGTCAACTCCGTCCATCCACACCAGATTGGGTGAGTGAATGATTCGGCCCTGACGGTCGACCATCCCTGCGATCCCCACGCCGACCGGCACACCGTGGGCGACAGTCGCATCGGCGTGTGCCCTGTTCGACACCGTTGCTGGGACAGGGACATCGAGCCGCAACGTGCGGGCCACCTCACTCACCGACTGGATCAGCTCGTGTGAAGTTCGCGGCGTCGGAACCCGCAATCGGGCCACGATCTCACGGCCGGCCAAGGTCACCGCGTTGATCTTCGTGCCGCCGACGTCGATCCCGATCCGGACGGTGTTGGGATTCGATGAGGTGTTCAGCATCGGCGGCCCACTTCGGTCGGGCCGGTCAAGCCTTCGGGATGGCGGCGACCGGGCGCGGCGTCAAAGGTTGCTGGCGCCGCTGTGGCCGGCGGGGTGGCGGTACTCGGAGTCCGGCTCGGCGGCATGCACCGTGCGCATGGCGTCCAGGGCCGGTTTGAGCGGCTCGACGACATCTCTGAGTACGCTGCTCAACCCGTCGATCAGATCGGCGGTCAGTTCTTCGAACGCAACGCTACCGTCGTAGGCGCGGTCGCCGTGTGCTTGGTCCTGAGCTTCATAGGTCTCGAAGTACGGGCTGTGCGCCCGGTGAGGTTGCGGACCCGGCGATTGCGGCCCCGCTCGTTCCTGGTGTGGCCGCTCGCGACCATCAGCAACCTTCAGGTGTGCTGTCTTGTCCGTTCCCGGGTCCATTGGGTCGTCGGCATCAGCGCGAGCGGCAACCGTTTGTTCATGGGGACGGTCACCATCGCTACCGTTGGAGGCACCTGTGCGGGCAGCTACTCGACGGTCGCGTTCTGCCGCGACTCTTGCCCGTTCAGCTGTCAGGGCGCCATCGGCAGCGTCGAGCAGGCAGCGCGCAGCTGCGACCATTTCTTGTACGGCGGCGAGCGCGTGGTCGTAGGCCTCTGTTTGTTGTTGGCGCCACGAAGCGGAAAAGGAACAGGCGAGACACCCGCGAACGGCTCGTTCGTCGTCGGCGGTATCTGCGTTTGGTCCGTCATGAGAGTGCCCGGTGCGGCCACTGTTCGACGTTGCCTTCGGAGCGGTGCCGGACCCGGCGGCGCGCGGCCGGGCGCGGTCCGAGGAGTGGCTGTCCGAATCGGCCCACCAGGGGGCTTTGCGCCCAGAGGACATGACAGCTAACCGCCCGCCCCGGTTGTCGACTCGGCGACCTGGCGCACGCTTTGCAACGCTCGGCGGACCATCATCGACTCGGCACGTCGCTGAACGATCTGGGGCAGAGGAACTTTGAAATCGACCAAAAGCTCGTAGGTGATCTCCGTCCCTGAAATGCCGTCCCTGCTTGTCGATTCGAAGCGATAGCTACCTTCGTAACGACGGATACGGCCCGTAGGGATGCCACGCCACGAAAACATGTCTGGCGCGTCAGCCATGTCGTAATGCAGTTCAAGCGTCACCGAAAAGCCCATAGCGCCTGCAACGAAACGGGCGACCCGAACAAGCCCTGTGGGGTCTTGTTCGACCAAGTCCACCCTGCGAACCTCGCGAGCCCAGGACGGGTAGTCACGAACATCGGCGGCGATGGCGAAGCAACGCTCAAGGGGAGCGGCGACGAATGCCTTATCAAAAACGCGTTCTGGCATGGTGCTAACCCCTTTCTTCTTGGACAACTCCTGTGTCCGCCGCTACCGAATTCCACAAGGCAGCCAAACCAACACCTGGCATGACGGCCAATACTGCAAACGCTTCCCAGAGCGACGCCACCAAACCGACAACGTACAAAGCGGTCAGCGAGAGCACCATCGCCCGTCGGCGAGGGTCCCCGTCGTGCCTTGGCCAAAACATGTCGGGGACCTCAACGGTGCTTCCCCGTGATTGCGCACGTACCAACATCAAAAAGCCGACGATCCATAGGACGCTCCCCAACAAGAAGAGGCCCAAGATGATCACCAGACCAGTTCGCTCGAAGAGGGACGTTTCAAAAAGTCCTAAAACGGCGCTCAAAACAATGAGGCCCGAACACAGCAACGGTAGGCGAAGTAATTGCGAACGGTCCATCATACCGTCAACGTTTCCAAAACTGTCAGGTCACCGCGGGCAAGGGGTGCCAGACGGGCAGCGAGAGCATCGTAGGAGAACTCTTCGACCGCTCTCAGGCGTGCCTGCACCCGCATCTCGCCCAGGTTCGCCGGGGACAACACTTCGCGGATGGCTTGCTGCACGCTTCTTTGATTCTTTGGCGGTACCACCCTGCCCGAAACGCCGTCTGCAACCGCTTCGTGCGCCCCACCTGACCGGCCTGCGACGGCGGGCACGCCGCACGCGGCCGCTTCGAGGAACACGATGCCGAAGCCCTCGCGTTCGAGACCGAACCACCGGTCGCGGCAGAGCATGGAGAACACGTCGGCGCTTGCGTACAAGGGCGCCAGCTGTTCCTCGGGAACTCTGCCGAGCAGATGGATGTGTGGCGCTCGTGCCGCAAGCTTCTTGAGACGGTCAAAATCCCGCCCGCTGCCCCCGATCGCAAGCTGAACCTCTCCTTCGAGCGGCTTGACCGCTTCGATCAGGGTGTCAAAACCCTTGCGGGGTACGAGCCGAGAGAGGCCAAGGACGAGGGGAACCTCCGGGTCGAGGCCAAACAGATCTCGCGTGGCGGCACGTTCGTCCTCGGTGGCGGGTTGAAAGCGTTCGACGTCAACACCTGGCGGAATGATGAGTCCTTTGAGCGGCACCTCAGCAGCACGAATTCCTTCAGCCGCCGGGTATCCGCCCGCGCAGAGAACGCCTTCAGAACGTTGCAGCACGCTGCGTAGCAGCCGACGAGACACGGGAAGACGACCTGGGATCGTCACTTCCGCACCATGGAGGACCGCGACGTAAGGCCGCTTCAGGTAGCGACCGATCGCTCCGAGCGGTAATGCAGGATCGAGGAAAACAAGGTCGATCTTCAACTCGTCGATCAGCTCGTTGACTTCACGAATCAAAATCGGGTTGGGAAGCAACACCTTCTGGGATGAACGAATGATCCGCAACGGTTCGGCCACCCGGTCAAACTCGTCATCGCCGGTATAGGGCGTTGTGTAGACGGCAACCGTTTCGGCCGGAAGTCGGCGCCAAAGCTCCCACAGGTAGGACTGGATACCACCTACCTTGGGGGGAAAGTCGTTGGTCACAAGCAGGGAACGCACGGCAAGAATGCTAGGAGCACCGGTTTAAGGCATTTGTACCGGTCAGAAAAACATTTCTGTTCGCTAAGCACCGTTGCAACGGGCCGTCGCATCCTTATCAAACATTCGCGACCAGCCGGAGCCGTGGAACAAGACCTGCCTTGGTCAGGCTCGTCAGCGCTGACATTTCATCGGCCGAAAACTCACCGAGCCGCGGACCGTCGATGATATGGCTCACAATGCAGTCGTCGCAGGCGGATGTGTGCGCCATGACGCAGTCGCCGCAGTCGATGACACGGCTTGAGGCGGAGGACATTTCCATAGCGATCTCGTTTCTGCACGGCCGATGTGGACCGGTACCTTTGTGACCCTCCAAGCATGGCAATAGGGTGTGACACTCAACATGTGCGGAGACACCGTGGCTGATGCACAGGTGAGGGCAAGGGTCGACTCAACGGCCCCGAACCACGCCACGCAGGGACCGGGCAACTTGCCAAGGATTGATATGGCCGACACGACTGCGCTCGCTCTCACCACTTCCGACGATGAAGAAGCGGTTGCGTTCGGGAACCAGGTTCGCGGCCTGTTCGACCTGGTGAATGAAGACGAAGCGGATGTGATCGTCGCCGTGGGCGGAGACGGGTTCATGTTGGAAACGCTCCACCGAACCCTCGGAACCGAGACACCGATCTACGGGGTCAACACCGGAACGGTGGGTTTCCTCATGAACCGCTGTGAGCCCTGGCAGGTACCCGACCGAATCGCATCTGCGGAAGCTGTCTCGTTAGCGCCCCTGCTCATGGTCGCCCAGACCGAAGACGGCGCAGAGCATACCGCCGTTGCTCTCAATGAAGTATCGCTGCTCCGACAAACTCGCCAAGCCGCCCACATCCGGGTCAAAGTCGACGGCGTCACCCGCATCGATCGACTGATCTGCGACGGTGTTCTGGTTTCTACCCCCGCCGGGTCGACCGCATACAACCTCTCCGCTCACGGCCCGATCGTCCCCTTGGGCGCCGAACTGCTGGCATTGACCCCCATCTCGGCGTTCCGTCCGCGGCGATGGCGCGGCGCGCTTTTGAGGGATTCGGCCACCGTCCGCTTTGAGGTCCGCGAATTCTTCAAACGCCCCGTAAGCGCCACCGCGGACCACACAGAGATTCGGCACGTCATCTCGGTCTCGGTCACCTGTGACCGGAGTCAACATGCCGTCTTGCTGTTCGACCCCGAACACAACTATGAGGAGAGAATCCTTACCGAACAGTTCACGACCTAAGGGACGAGCAGCGCTAGAACCGGTTCGAGGCGCCTCCCGAACTGGGATGACGCCTCAAACGGCAGTTCTGAGGATGGCTGAGACCGCCAGGGCCGGCTGTTCGCCGAGCCCTACGCGCCCATCGCTGCAATCAAGGCACTAGATGAGATCACCAGCGCTCCTTCAGACTCGGCCTGCTCGCGAACCCAACCGTCGCTTGAGACGACAATCGCTGGGATCCCCATCGGGAGTTTGGTGAGTTCCCGCACTACGACGAGGTCGGCCTCTTCACCTTCGCGGCTAAAGAGAACTCGGACTCCCCTGCGACGGGTCGCTCCGCCGATGTCGACGGCCGCGCCGTCAAAGACAATCGTCACGGGGCAGCGAGTTCGAGCATGCAGATCGGTCATGGCGTCAACCAGGCGGTCGCGCTGTTCGCTGATCGAAAGGTCGCCCCATTTGTTCATCGACACGTTGTACCCGTCGACGATCATCACGACGCCCCGAGCGCTCATCATTTCGAGCACCGTTGACTTCTCTTCGATGAACATCCCGGGTGGCACAGGAACCTGAGCCCGTCCGGTTGAGCGTTGTACGAGCGCCGACTGCGCAGGCAGGCCGGTTGAATCAAATAGATCTTCGTCTTCGGCCGCGGCGCGCTCGGCATCTGCCATCGCCTGTTCCAGCATGGCTGTGCTCATCGTCAACTCGTCGCTGTGCACGATCGAATCGTCGTCCAAATCTGCTGCCTCTTTAAACACCGCCGAAGCCGCCGGACTCGGGGCCTCAGAAGCCGCTGATTGGGTGTGGTCTCCGGCCTCCGCAGACGAGTCGTCGGCACTCGCCCGGGAAGAATCTTGACCGTTGGAGGCGCCGTCATCGGTGTCGTGGCCGACTGCTTCTGAGGAATCGTCGCCGCTTGAGTCATCACCGTCTGACTCGTCACCGTCGTCGTCGAGGTCCGAAGCGTAGGTGTCGTCGTCGATCACCCAACTGTCATCGAGGTGGGCGGCCACCGTCGACGGCGGCATCTCTTGGCCGTGCTCGGGGATGAGTTTGCGCCCATTGTCCGAGAGCGCCCCGAGCTCCCGACTGAGCGCTACAGCGACGTCGGCGGAACGCTCAAGCATGTGAACGTGCCGGCGAACTCGCTCGATCTCGGCCGCACGAGCATCCGCCGTAGCCTCTTCAGTCCGAAGCATCTGAGCCCGAAGTTCTTCAAACTCGCGACGCAGTTCGCGCAGTTGATCTTCGCTGTCGCGTGCGCGTGCCGCTTCCCTGGAGGAACGCTCCTGAGCGATCTCAATCGTCCGATTGGCCCGGTCTCGTTCAACTTCGAGACGTTCAATCTTTTCGGTTGCCTCGGCGGTCAGGCGCTCGGCGTCTTCCTCGCGCTGGCGGCGTGAACGGCGTTCGTCTTTGAGCGTGGAGTCGAGTTCGTTGAACTGAACCTCGAGCTCGTCGCGGTGGGCTTCTGCACGTCGTGCCGACTCTTCGACCGTTTCGAGTCGGTTGCGGAGCGCAACGACCTCTTCTTCGACTTCTTGCCGCCGGCGTTCGCCTTCAAAAACTCCGAGTGCCGCGCCAATTCCGATCGTCCAACCTTTCGGACGAGCCGCATAAAGAGCAGACGCCAGCACGGGAAGGTCGTCTTGTTCGGCCGCCACAGCGGCGAGTTTTGCTGCGTCGTTGCGGGACCACCCGTCGAGGACCGACGACACCTCTGTCCGGTCCAAAAAGCGCTCAAAGACCGCTGTCCGGAAAGTCTCGTCACCTTCGACGGCCCTCAGCAGCTGTGCACGCGCAGCTGCCCGAGCGAGCCCCCGTCGGTCAAAGCCCAAAAGTGGGCGAAGCTGAGCTGGAACGTCGGCATCGGGGGTGTCCCGCATGACGTCGCCGGCCTGTTCCAACAAGGGGGCCAGGAGCACATCAGGGATGCCCAGTTCGTTACCGTTCGCCATTGCGTCTCCGTTTCACAAGCGGGGTGTACTGGTTGTCAGGCGCCACACCCATTGGTTCTTCGGCACCGGAACCCCAAAGGTTGACAATTTTTGCAGAATCATTCGGGTCGAGACCGCGGGAACGACCCGGGTCTTGTGGCCCCACCTGCCACGGTCAGCGGCGACGACGAGACTTGGCCGCTCAGGCCAGTTAGACGCGGGGCATCCGCGGAAGCCAGCTTCAAAACCGTTGCAAAACCAACGATTTTTCAACCTTCGGCCCGTCATCGGGGCGCCGAGTGTACTTCAACAGTCACCGGGGTGGGCGTTAACATTTTCGCCTCAACCTCGCCGCGCACGCGACAACAACACGTGCGCGATAGAGCCAGCGACCACGGCCCAGAGGACAGCAAACAACAGCGGGCTGACGAACCGGTCTCGATCGGTCCCCAGGATGATCTCTCGCACCGACGACTCTTTGAACACAGAGGCACCCGCAAGGCCGAGCACCGAACCAAGAATCCAGGTCGCAAATACGATGATCAGCAGAGCCCCAATCACGGACGCCGACCACACCACTGCGGTCACAACCCTTGGTGAGGCCTGACGCGGGATGCGGACCGGTCTGCGATGCCGCTGAGCGTCCGCCAACATCTGCGTCACCCGCTGGTCGTTATCCGCCCCGATGGGACGGGTGTAGCCATGTCGAGTCTGCGTCGCAGACAGCCCGGCGGGTCCCCCTGGACGTCCAGGTACAGGGCGGGTGCCTCGCTCGGGGCCAAGACTGCGAGCACCAGGAACATCAGCCCGGGTGGAGTCGGCGGGTGGTCGGTAGAGCTCGCCTGACGCTGCAACCTCACGCGTGCGGTCGCTGGCCGGTCGGTACAGGCCTCCGGACGCGTCGTCAGGCGCGTTCTCAGCGCGCTCAAAGGCACTACGCGGCATCCTCGGGGCGCGCTGGGGATCACGACTGGCCCCACCGCGATTGTCGATATCACGACGTCCAGGATCCCGACGCCGAGGCTCTGCACGCCCCGAGCTCGAAGTTGAGCTCCTCTCGCGGGGACGTCGACGCCCGTCGTCAAAGGATCCGGTCGACTCTTCGGCATCTGAGCGGGACCGACTGGTCGGACGCCGATCGGGCCGCTCGGCTGCCGAAGAGGACCTGCGATCGTCCCCGCTGCGGTCAAGGTCGCCCCGTCGGTTTGGTCGATCGGGTCCGTCGACTGGACGGCGGCCGCTGTCATCTCGATCTGGATCCGATCGACGGCGTCGACGATCGGGTAGCGGAGCTGCTACCGGCTCGAAGGGGACGAGCCCGCCGGAGCGATCCTTGACGAGCGGGATGGATGCGTCGGGCACGACCTGGCGCGTTCCGGGCTTCCGCTTGCGAGCTGGCTGCGGACGGGTCGTCGCATCAAAGACGACAGTCGGATCGATGTTTGTCGTCGCGGCCGAAGCGGCCTCTTCGTCAAGCACGCGAACGGCACGAATCCCTGTCAGGAGATCGATCTCGGAAATGGAGGAATCCGTGCTGGTGGGAAGGTCACCAGCATCGCCCAGGTCTTCTTCTTCGTCGATACTCGCATCGTCGTCGATGCCGCCGCCGAAGTCGCCAATGTTCTCGGTATCCGCACTGCCGACATCGTCGAGACCCATGAGAGCGTCGATGTGTGCCGACCGCTCCTCACCAGACGTAAACGAATCATCGTCCCAGCTGTCCTCGTCATCAGGAGAGCCGGCCGACGAATCGCCCTCCTCTTCACCGGATTCAAGTGAATCGTCGGCGGACCGAGAACGACGGCCGAGTCGACCAAAACGGGAACGGCCTTTCTTGCGGTCCCCAAAGAACCCGTCCAGCCGGTCGCTTCGGGACTCCTCTTCCTCTTCGTCGTCCTCAAAAAACTCACTGCCGAACGCGTCGCTAGGCAGCTCATAGAGAGATTCCAGGCTGCGCGTTGGCTCACCGTCGGCATCGGCTAAAGCACCGGCAGTGTCGGCGCTGGCTTCGGAATGGCTGGCCGGCCCATCATCCTCGGAATGCGGCCACTGAGGGTCGTCCTCGCCCTCATCCCCAACCTCGAGCTGGTCGTGCTGACCACCTACAAGGTTGTCGAGCTCCTCCTCGATGTCGTCCAGACCAAAATCGGCGAAATCGAAGCCGGACTCGTCCAGATCGCCTGAGTCGTCAGCTCCGTCGGCGTCATCGGTGTCGTCGTTAGCATCCTCGACAGGGTCTGCCGGAGCGGGGCCGCTATCGAACAGACCGCCGAACTCGCCGCTTGTGACCTCAGCTTCAGCAGGGGTTTCCTCCGAATCCGGCCAAGCAGAAGACCGGGACCCCTGACGGCGAGGAGCATCGGCGATATTTGAGTAACGACCGGGCCGGGCCGCGTCTTCGTCAAACTCTGGTTCTACCTCTGGTGGGCCCGAACGCGCCGGACGCGGCCAACCTCCGGTCGGACCAATCGCGTCCGCACCGATCCGCAGGGAGCCAGAAAGGTCTGCGCCCCCAAGGTCGAGCAATGCGTCGAGGGGATTAAACGTCCCGGGCGAAGCGGCAGCCCCAGGCTGGTGTGCATCCGGTGTGGACCGAGTTGCCGAGCCTGCCGGGCCCCTGCGGCCAGACCCCGCACTGGTGGGTGCCGACGTCGATGCTGGCGTGCCTCCGTCGGTCTTGACTCCTCCGTCGGGTGTGTCGACAGGAACTGAATCATCAGGTGAGGTCACATCATCAGGCGACGAATCCGCCGCTGGCTGAGCCTCTGCATCAGCGCCTTCCTCAAAGAGGTCTTCTAAATCCGAACTCCACGCATTGAGCGTGTCGTCATCCCACTGCTCGAGGGTTCGCGTCAGATCGTCTTCGAGGGCGGAATCGGCCGAGTCCGACACCTGGCCCGAACGGCGCCCCTGCCGAGGGCCGCGTGAGGCAGCGTCCGGTCGCTGCTGATTGGAGGACTCGCCTCCGGCTGCCTGGTCGGCTCCGTCTCCGCCGCGGCGCCCGCGACGAAAACGCCTCGCACGCTGTTTTGGTTCGGGACCAGACGCTGCCTGAGCAGCGGTCTCCTCGGGGTCGCGCCAAGCAACAGGCACCTTGAGGCGCGCACCGCACCGCAAACAGGCGAACGTGTCGCCCCCCGGCACCTCGGCCTGGCGGTGGCGTCGACCGCATTTCGGACATTCGAGAAGCGATGCCATTGCTACGAGGCTTCCTGCTGGCTGATTGTCACCAATGCGTGCAGAACCTCAATGGGGCGTTGGTCGCTCATTGCCTTGCGCGCTATGTCGACACCGTCAGCGATGGTCGACACCGCCCCAGAGACACACAAAATTGCTCCGGCGTTCAAGGCAACGATGTCTGATGCGGGTCCGCCGTCTCCGGTCAAGATCTCTGGAACAGCCGCGACTCGTTGGCCGAGTTCGCCGCCCTGAATTGCTTCCAGCGGCGCTTCAGAGATTCCGAAATCCCCGGGCCTGATCACGATTTCAGACACCAAACCGCCGGAGTAGCGCAAAACGGTTGAAGGCCCTGACAGGGTGATCTCGTCGAGGCCGTCCGAGCCCCACACCACCATCGCTTCGGTCACACCTCGCCGTGTGAGGACGGCGAGCATGCGCTCGGCCATCGTCGCGTCGCTCACGCCCACGAACTGGCGCCCGACCCTTGCGGGATTCGCAAGGGGCCCGAGGAAGTTAAAGAGCGTTGGGACGGCCAACTGTTGGCGTACCGGGCCGACAAAGCGCATCGACGGGTGATACGACCGAGCGAAATAGAAGCCCATTCCCGAGCCTTTGATGCACGCGGCGACACCCTCGCCTGGAAGGTCGATCGCAACCCCCAGCGCCTCCAACAAGTCAGCCGAGCCGCAATCTGACGACGCCGAACGATTTCCGTGCTTTGCGACGCGCGCACCCGCACTGGCAGCGACGAGCGATGCCAAAGTCGAGACGTTGATTGAATGCGACCGATCCCCGCCCGTGCCGCAAGTATCGACCAAATCGGAGAGGTCTCCCAGATCGTCCAGCGGAGCCGGCTGCGCGTTCTCGTACATCACATCGAGGATCGCCGCGAGTTCCGAGGCGTCCTCGCCACGAACCCGCATCCCAAAGATCAACGCGGCCGTCTGAGCGTCGGATGCTTGGCCGGACAGGATCTGGCGAAAGGCCCAACGGATGGAAGTTTCGTCGAGTGCCCCAGCGCGCAACTGCGTGAGTACCTCAGCCCACGACGTTTCAGCCATCGATTCCGATCCTCCGTCTCATAGAACTCGTCCAAGGCTAGGTGTCGCGACCCCCTAGTGGGAGGATGCTCACCGTCACATCACCCTCTCAAGGGCCGCAGCGCGCGAGCCTTACTGGGTCACCTAAAAGTCCAAGGGCCCAAATCCACGAGGAGCGCCTGTTGAACAGTCTTGCCGACATCCGTTGGAAATCGGTCGCGGCCGGGGCTGCGAACGGTCTGCTGTTCTTGGTGATCGCCGGTGTTGGCGAGTTGATCCACCAGGCCGTCGTTGACGATCCGTGCGACTCATCCTGGAGTTACCTGCTCTTTGCCGTGCAGATGTTCGGCTACCTCTTCGCCGGTTACGTCGGTGCCCGGTACCAACCCGAACGCCCGCTAACCCACGGAGCGTTGGCAGCGCTCGGCGCGGTCATCGCAGGGCTCGTCTTGGGTGCCGCACTGAGCAGCTTTGTCGACACCGCAGACTGCGGGAACGAGTTCGTCATCGTGGTGTTTTCCCGGTCCTTGTTTGCCGTGGGCCTTGGCCTGGTCGGAGCGACCTTCGGCCAGCGCGCCCTGCGGATCTACGGGCTTCCCGGCGACGAGACGCCACGATCCGACACCGACGCCTGAGCGGTGGGGTTCGGGGCGGCAGTCCCGAATCGCGAGCCGCGACTTAGCCTGCCTCGGGGCGTTGGTTTCCCGATCGGACGACCGGATCAGAGCGGCGTGGGCCGCCACGACGCGACCCGGCCGGCGCCCGGTCCTCTCGAGCCTCAGCAACCGTGCAATGCTGTCGAAGGTGGTGAGCTGGCCAGGCGACCGCGAGTCGGGTGACCGATTCGAGGAACGTCCGGACTCCACAGGGCAGGGTGCTGGGTAACGCCCAGTCGAGGTGACTCGCAGGAAAGTGCCACAGAAAACAAACCGCCCGCGTCAGCGGGTAAGGGTGAAACGGTGCGGTAAGAGCGCACCAGCACCCCGGGTGACCGGGGTGGCTTGGTAAACCCCACCTGGAGCAAGGCAACGTAGGAGAGGGGCTGCCCGCCCTAACTTTCCGGGTATGCCGCTAGAGCTCGTCGGTAACGGCGAGCCGAGATGGATGGTCGCCACCGGATCGTGGAAACGGTCCGGGACAGAATCCGGCGTATCGGCCAGCTCACCGCCCCACCATCTCGACGCCAGGTGCCGCCCAGAATGTCTGCTCCGTGAGTGCTGCCCTGGGGTGCGCCTGGCCAGTGGCCCGCGAGGCGGCGACACATCGGTCGGGCGCCGACGTTGTGTTGTCGCTACCGAGCGTCTGAGTTGAGCATCATCTCGGAGACCCGCACGATGTCGCGCATGTCGATCATGCCGACATATCGCTCGCCGTCGACCACCGGAATCCGGTCAAGACCCGACCGTTCCATCGCCTGGACGGTCTTTCGCAGATTCCAGGTGAGCGCAGCGGGTGTCACATCAACGCGCAGTGTGTCGTTGACCGTGGTCACCGCGCGCATCCCCTTATCGACGTTCTCAAGAGACTGCGGTGTCATGACACCCAGGTACACCCCATCATCGACGACCGGCACCACATCAGAGCCAGCGGACGGAAGGAAGTCCCGCAGATAATCGTCGATCGACGTGGCCGACGGCACCGTTAACGCGTCACGGCTAATCGCGGCGGTGACCGGCAAACGCAAGCGCCGCTCCACCGCTCCGGCGCGCCGCGAACGCTGGTCAGGGGCAATAGAAGCTGGCCCCATAACCAGCTGAGCCAGAGCGGTCGCGATGATGCCCGGCACAACAAAGTCGGCTCGCGTGGTCGTCTCAGCAACGAACATCACAGCAGCGATTGGAGTCCGGTAGCCAGCGCCCAGAAAAGCGGCCATGCCGACCAGGGGGAGAAGCGTCGAGGTTGAGGACTCATTGAGCATTCCCGACACCGAACGGCCGAGGAGGGCCCCCAACGCTGCGAGCGACACGAACACCCCTCCGACGCCCCCGCCGCTCAATGCCAGCAGCGTAGCGCTCCACCTAAAGGCAAAGATCGCCACGACGAGCCCAACGCCGACGTCGGTATTGGTGGCCCAACGGATCGTGTTGTACCCCGCCCCGAGGGTGAGAAACTCGTCGGTCAACGAGAGCGAAATCGCAGCGATCGCGGCGATTCCAACCGACGCAATGACCACGCGGTACCGCCACCGAATGTGCAGCGCCGTGTGCTTGGCCGCAAGCGCAGTCATGGCAAACAGGCGGGCGCCGAGCCCGGACAGCAAGCCGACAAGCGCCGCAGCACCGAGGTCGGGGGTGGTCACACTCGACGCGGTGAACAGCGGTAACAGGGCCTGACTTCCGTTGAGGGCGATAAAGGTGAGGTAGGACGCCGCTGCCGCGATCAAAGCTGGCAGCACCGATCGGCCAGAGGAATCGTCTCGATATGGCACTTCGATCGCGAACAACGCACCGGTCGCCGGCGCTTTGAAGATGGCAGCGACGGCAGCGGCCGTCCCGGCGGTCATCAACAGCTTCGAATCTCGGGTCGAAAACATTCGGTGAAAACGGTCTTGAACCTTTGCCCCAATCGCCGCCCCGAGATAGACGCTCGGGCCCTCGTAACCCAGGGGAACGCCCGAACCGAGCGTCAGGGCGGCCGCAAGCATGCGCGCCGGCACCGGTTTGTACGGGAAAGGCGCGCGGCTGTGATAGTTCTGCACGTAGACGTCGGAATTCGACGGCGAGGCACGATTTCCCAGGTAACGCAGGGCAAGCATCGCACCCAGAAGCCCGAAACCCGGAGCGATCATCCGGGCGGCGTTGGGCAGATGATCCACCCATTCAGCGACCACCTCGGCGGTCACATAGTCAAAGACTGCGACCGCCAGACCGACGATGATCCCGACAAACATGGCGAGCAGCAGCGTGCGTTGCCACTGGCGCTGCCAGCGTTGAACGGTCAGCCGTCGAGCATCCGCTTCACGTGCAAACCGCTGAACGACACGCTTTCGCCAAAGGGCCACACGGGTGGACGCCTTACCCATCGAGTGAGGCCTGGGGAAGTGGCACGACGTTAAAACCGCTGACAACGGGCCAGGCGGCGGTTCCTTCGATCACCGACATCGCAGCGTTGTCAAGGCGAAACCGCCACGAGGAAACTGGGGACATGCCGAGGGCGTTGGTGAGTAGCGCTTTGATGGGTGACACGTGGCTGACCGCGACCACTGGCGTACCGCCCAACCATTCGCTGAGGAGCGGCGCCACGCGTTGGCTCACTTGTTCCAGCGACTCGCCGTCACGCGGGGAAAAGGTGGCATCCGTGCGCCATGCATTGGCGGCTGAGCCAGGGACGTCCTTGAAGGGAACGCCTTCCCATTGGCCGTAGGACACCTCGATGAGTCGTTCGTCAACGACCGGCTCACAGCCGATCGAGCGAGCGATGATCTCGGCGGTCTCCACGGCGCGACGGAGCGGGCTGCAGTACAGGCGCCCGATCGACGAACCGTAACGTGCTCGGAGAAACTCGCCGAGAGCTTGTGCCTGTTCCATCCCGACCTTGTTCAGCGCCAGGTCGGAACGTCCCTGCAGAAGCCCATGAGCGTTTGCGTCGGTCTGGCCGTGTCGGGCAAGGATCAACAACGCGCCAGCCGCCTCCGTTCTTGGGTAGTCGTGGTGGGTGTCGGTTCGGCGTTACCGGGAGCCGATAGGCGGGCTCACCGTACCGGTGGCGAGGAAGGTTTGCCGTCGGCGCGGTTCACTGAGCCCGAAATGTTTATAGAACGCTACACAGGCAACCACGCCGAGCAGCTCGCGAGCGACCAACCAACCGGCCGCCGGCAACAATGCGTGACTCCCCCAGTCGGCTCCTAGGGCAGGCCACCAGAAAACTGCCTGGTCCGCCCAGACCCCGTCTAGAACGAGGTGTGCCAACATGCCGATCGGAACGCCTAACCAACGTCGCTGTCCCAGACGAGAGCGCTGAGCAAGCATCACTACAGCCATCACCAGGCCGGCAGCGACAAGGGTGTGACCAAACGCCCAGTGACCGACGGCCACATCTACCGCCAACGGAACGAGCGCCCCCAGGGCGAGGAAACGGTAATCGACGCCGCGGGACTGGAAAACCGCCCAGACTCCCCACCACGTGAGCCCGATGAAATAGAGAATCACGCTCTCAGGTGCGCACCAGAATGCACGAGCAATTGTCGCAGCGAGGCACCGCGTCGGGCGACATTCCTCTGATCCGGTCGACTTCGACTGCGGGAAGCGTGAGGTGACAGCCCTGGCAGGTATTGCCGACAAGCTTGGCGACCCCTACACCTCGGTTGTGGGTACGAATGCGCTCGTAGGTGGCGAGAAGCGCCGCATCGATGACGTTCGCCGCTTCGACTCGCCGCGCTTGTAACGCTTCGACTTCGGCTTCGAGGTCGACTTCCCGCTCGGCAAGCGCCGTGGTCGCTGCCGCCACTTTGGCCCCGGCAGTTTCCAGGCCCGCGGTCTGGTCCGCAATCGTCGTTTCGATGGTTTCTCGCGCCTCCATCTGGACCAGGTTGAGATCGTCGAGGTGATCGCGCTGGCGGCGGAGCTGATCGAGATCGGCCTGCCACATCAGAAGTTCGCGGTGGTTGCCCGATCCCGTTTCGAGCTGGTGCTCGACGTGGGTCATCTTGTCGGCCAGTTGGGCCGCCTCGTCGGAGAGCTTGGCCTCGGCTTTGAGACGCTCGTCCCGGGCCGACTGGGCCTTTTCGAGTTCGCCACGCCGGACTAACTCATCCTGTTCGGCTTCGTTCAGCGCCGCTCGCTCGGGGAGCTCGCGGAGCTGGCGTTGAAGCCGCACCAAATCGATATCGATTTCTTGGAGTGCGAGAAGTTCCTCGAGTGCGCCCATCGGGCGGCATCGTAGCGCGCCGCCCAGGACAGGTCGGCCCGAGCGACGCTACGAACTCTGGTCAGCAGGAGATGGCGCCGAATCTGCCGCTACCCCGCTAGCTAGACCCCGATCAGCGCGGCCGACAGCACTGCTGCCATCGCCTGATATCCCTTGGCATTTGGATGGAACGACGAACCCGGGTCGGGCAGCAGCGTGTACCCATTGTGATAGGGGTCCTCGGTACACAGCTCGTGGCCCTGATCAGCGCTTCCAACCTCGACATAGCGCACACCAGCAGCAGCAGCCGCGCGCTTGACCACCGAGTTGATCTCGGCCATCTCGCGGGCAACCCAATCCATCTCTTTACGTGTCCAACCAGCAGCGGCGGGACATTCGGTTGCAGCGTCTTCGGTGAGCGGCGCGAACTCGGCGTATCCAAAGACGACGATGGTCGCGTTCGGGGCGGCCGCCTTCACCGCGTTGTACGCGTCGGTCAATGCTGGTTCGATCGATTTGATCCGGTCGCTCATGATGTCGGTTCCGTCTTGGTTGGCGAACTCTTCACAATCTTCGAGGATCGAACACCCGATGACCGCTTCGGTCCATCCGACATCGTTTCCGCCGATCGAAAGGGTCACAAGGTCGACAGAGCCATCGAGGGCGGCAATTTGGGCTGGCCCTTTGTCGCCGTAAGGTTCGGTGATGTGGCGGATTTTGGCGCCAGCGCAAGCGACCGATTCGACCTCGGTAGGTGCAATGGCTTCGATCGACTTGGCGAACAGGAAGGGGTAGGCGTTCGACGAACGAGCGCAGCCTCCGAGTAGGTCATAGGGCGGCGCGCCGGTACCGGAACTGTACGAATCGCCAAGCGCCACATACTTGATGACACCATCGCCATTACGGTCCGCCACAGCACCCCCCGTTCCGCCCCCTGCAGGCGGCTTACTCGTCGGCGGAGTGGTCGTTTGAACCGTTGTTTGGGGCGAATCTGTGGTCGAGGTTCCCTTTGAACCCACCGTTGTCGTAGTCGTCGTGCTGTGTGGCACCGTGGGCAGCACGACGGTGGGCTGACTCGTCGGGGTTACCACCTGATCGCTGTCCTTGGAAGCCCGGCTCGCCATCCAACCGATGACACCACCGATCAGCAGAGCCGCCACGACGGCGGCCACGATCACCGTGGTCTTCTGGTTTGAATCAGACATTCAGGCCTCTCACATTTTCATTGTTCGGACGGGTCTGGACTCGGGCGGTCTGGCCGGGTCGGGGTCACACCGAAACCAAAGTGAGCAACCGAGAAGGCCACACCAACTCACATCAAGACGCAGCAGGGGACCCAAACGGTGTTCTCTTGATTCATCACGGCAAACGGCTCAACCCACCGTCGCGCATACCCGAGGCAAAAGATTTTCGCTTCGAGAAAGCAACCTCCGGGGCGACGGCCAACCGGCAACGGTCTGTGTGTCACAGGCCAAACGCAGTGAAACCGACGCCGAGATAGTGTGCCCGGCATGGATACACCTTGGTTGGGGGACGCCTGCTCGTTGGTCGACGCGTTTCGCGCTGGCACCAGACATCCTGTCGAAGAACTGACCGCTTGTCTGGACGCGATCGATCGCTCCGAATGTAATGCCTTTGACTTCATCGATCGCGAACCCGCCTTGACCGCGGCACGCAACGCCAACGTCGATCTGCCCTTTGGCGGGGTGCCGATCGGGATCAAAGACCTCTTCCCCGTGGCGGGGTGGCCCTATACCGAAGCATCGTTGGTCTTTGCAGACAGGATTTCGGACCATACGGGGACCGTCACCGAACGCGTTATCGCAAGCGGCGCGGTCCCGATCGGATCGACAACCTCGAGCGAGTTCGGCGGCATCAACTGCACCAGCACGAAGCTCAATGGCGACACACACAACCCATGGCAATTCGGGAAAACGCCAGGCGGTTCTTCGGGCGGTTCGGCCGCGGCTGTCGCTGCGGGCCTGGTACCCATCGCATCGGGTGGTGACGGCGGCGGGTCGATCCGCATACCAGCTGGATTCACCGGTCTGGTGGGACTCAAAGCCACCTTTGGCCGCATCCCCAGGGGCCCTCACACCGAGGTCAACCCTCTCACCGTCTGTTTCGGAGCGCTGACCCGCAGCGTGCGCGACACTGCCCGATTCTTTGACAACACCAACGGTCACGACCCAACCGACCCCAACAGCCTTCCCAAAGTCGGCGGCTGGGAGTCGCGCCTCGGCACGCTGGACCTGGCCGGCGCAACGGTTGCCGTCGTCCCCGATCTTGGTGCGGCACGTGTCAGCGCCGAGGTGGCTGGCCGAATCGAGACCGCCGCAGACGTCTTAATTCGCGCAGTCGGACTCAAGCGCGTCGATCTGCCCATCGAGTTCCCAGCGGTGAGCATGGAATGGACGCTGGCAAACCTTGTGATTCTGCGCGGCGTGCTCGGAGACCTCTATCCAGCGTGCGAATCAGAACTGACCGACGAGATTGCCTTCGCGCTGCGCCTCGGAGAGATAGCGTTCGACCTCAACGTTGCCGCCAGAGTGGAAGTCCAGCGCGCGGCCTTGAACGACCGGATGGCGCAGTTGCTCTCCGAGGTCGACTTCATCATCGGAGCGACCAACCCCGACGTTGCGTTCAGCGCGAGTGGACCGCTGCCAACCACAGTGGACGGGTTAAGCGTCGGGCTCGGCAACAACGGGGCGTTGACGATCCCCTCAAACATTCACGGTAACCCGGCGATCTCGGTCCCCGCGGGTACCGTGAACGGGTTGCCCGTTGGGATGCAGATCATCTCCCAGCATTTCGCCGAGGAACGGTTGCTGTCGCTGGCACGATCGCTGGAGCTTGAGATGCCCTGGCCGCTCGTGGCAGCCAACGCGCCCTGCTGAGTGACCGGCGCCCGCGTCCAGCGCAACTGGCCATCAAAATCCGATGACGTCAGAACTCCGGTGTCATGCGGCTCAGATGCCGTCCTCAGCGACCTCGATATCCCAGCGTTCCAAACAGCTCCGGCATCGGTAGGCGACGATCGAACCGACCGGTGCCATGGCGCGGGGTTCGGTGAATGTGATCAGCCCGGCTTCATCCCCACAGTCGACGCAGATGATCCGTTCCGCAATTCGCACGAGCTCTGCGTCGAAAGGACGGTTGTCGGCGTCCGATCCGGAAAAGGTCATGGGAGCCGGCCGATCAACCCTCGTCGTCGCTGGCGGTGACACCCGCCGGCGCGGTCAGGGGCGCGCCAGGCGAACCTGCAGAGAGGGTCAAGATCCCGCCGCGCAGAGTGCCGGCAAGCTGGATCTCTTCGGGAACCCAAAAGTCGGTGTCTTGGTTCTTGAAATCCGGGAAGTCTTTGATCTGAACGATGTCGATGTTGATCTCGGCGCCATCGCATTGCGGCGGGTCGTCGTCGGTGAAGCCCTCGCACAACGATGCGGAGCGTCCGGCTTCGCTCTTGAGAAAGCCTCGAACCGCTACCACCCCATTTGAGTTCTTCAGTCGCAGGGCATCGTCGACGCCGATCGACTGGTCCGAGATCTGCACCTTGAAACTTGGGAGCGTCTCGTCGTCCTTGCCGCCATTGGCTGACCCGCAGGCCGTAGCGAGAGACGCGACGACGAGCGCTAGTCCCAGCGGGCGGACTGACCGGCTCAGCAGGCAGCGAAACGTGGACGAACTCGGGAAGGTTGACACGCCGCGAAAACTAGCACCCGACCCTCAAAAGCGAAGGCGATCCGGCCCCAGAATGTGCGTTGTTGGAGCACTGGCACATGCCAAGGGCCGTACGCCGGACCAGCGCGAACCCGCTCCAAATACCCGAGGCTTGGGACGTCAATCTGTAAAGGCAGCAACCTCGTCGAGCAGCCGTCCCAGGCGGGCAACGAGCAGCGACCCAGGCGCAGCCGCATCGAGCGTCGCTAGCACCGAACGGTGAAACCACAACTGGCTCTCCCGCCCCATGGTGAACTGCGACCAGGCGCCCGAACCGAACGCGTGTAGATCGGAAAGGGTCGCCGAGAGATTCCAAATTTTGTCCGCTGCGGTAACCCGGACGATGCCAATGTGAGGCATCGACGCTGCCAGTCGATCCAAATAGGCGGTCTTTCGCTCGCGCCACGGCGGCTTCGGGTCCGTTTTGGTGTCGCTGCACACATCGACGATATAGGCAACCTCTGAACCATAACGGTGCTCAATGTCAGCCAGACGGAAGGCGCCGCCAGCATCTTCGACCGCATCGTGAAGCAAAGCCGCTATCACCTCGGCCTCGGATCCACCGTCGTCCACCACCAGTGCCGCGACCCCCAAGAGGTGGCCGATGTAGGCCGGCGCCCCCGACTTTCTCCCCTGCGCTCCATGCACGGCATGCGCATAGGAAAAGGCATCATCCAATTGTCCAGAGAACCATTGCATGGGTGGACGCTCTGTCACGTCGCTCCTCGGGTCCTTCGACCGCTGCTCTCGGTCACGTCAAAAAACTTTGCACCGGGAAGTTGGCGTACCACGGCTTGGTGCCCTGCCGCCCACACAACGCTCATTTAGCCCGACGCAGAGCCCGGTCGAAAGGTCTGTTGACCGAGCGATAGTCTGCCCGCCATGACTCGACTCATCTCCCTCTTGGCCGCGCTCTTGCTCGTTACCGCAGCGTGCGGGTCCGACGACGCAAAGTCGGGCGAAACGACCACATCCCAGTCGGGGACCGCAACGACCGTCGAAGGCCAGACCACGACCAGCGCCACGCAGGATGACACCGGGTCGACAGCAGCCGAGTCAGACGAAACCACGACAACCGATGCCGGCGGGCCGACCACCACCGCGGCGGTCAACGCCGAAATCGACATGAATGTCACCGACACCGGGGCCGAACCGCGCCAAGTTCTGAGGTACGACTTCAAGGCCGGCGTGCGCAACGTCACCACCGTGATGGACGCGTCCGCCTCACAGACGGTCGATGGCACACCAGTCCGCGAGCAGGCCAGCCCGACCCAGACGGTGAACGCAGTTCAAGAGATCACCGAAGTCAACGATGGGACGGCAACGGCGACTCAGACGATCAACGAGATCCTCTTCGATGGCAAAGCGCCAACCGGGGAACTCAAAACCAAAGCCGACCAGGCAATGGCGCGTCCCGTTGAAGTGAAGTTCGCCTCCGATGGCACACCCGAGATCATCTCGCCTAAGAGTCAGCAGGAACAGGCTGCTGCGGCCACCTCGGTCAACATTCAAGGCGACACCGTGACGAAGTTCCCCGAAGAGGCCGTAGGCGTTGGCGCTACTTGGGAGGTCAACACCAAGATCACTTCGCAGGGTCTCGTGTTGGACAACAAGGTGACCTACACGCTTACAAAGATCGACGGGAACCTGGTCACCATCGAATCGGTCGGCGAAGCGACGGTTCCCAAGGGGACCGAACTGCCACCGCAAGAAGGCTCCGCGGCCACGGGCACTATCGAAGAATTTGGCCAGCGCGTTGAGGCCACCGAGATCTACGACTTGTCCTGGCCTTGGCCGATCGAAAAGACGACGTCGTCAACCGCCCGCCAATTCATTCGAGTCACCCAGAACGGCACCACTGCGGTGGCCGGCGTCGAGCAGAAGCAGACTGCAGAACTCACCAGCGACGCAGGGTAGCGAGCGTTCAGTGCGCTCGCACTGGACGACAAACGAGCGGCATCTCGAGCGAGCGTGTCAGCCCCGGAACTTGAACCCCCGGGGAGAGCAATGGCTGACGCGCCCGACTCGGCGGAAGCCCTAGGCTGTCCGCACCCGAAACCGACGGCCGGTCGCTGCCTTGCCCGAAGGCAGTCGCACGCATGCTTTGATCTGCCCGGTTTCGCCCATTTCAGCGAAGCCCGACCGATCAGGAGCCAACAACCGTGACCGTGGCCGATCTAACCGCCGAAGATGTCAGAGCCGAAGTAAAGGCCTGGATCGACCAGAATTGGGATCCAGATCTGACCGTTGGACAATGGTGGGAGTTGCTTGCGGGCGGAGGCTGGTGCGCCCCAACGTGGCCGGAAGAATGGTACGGCCGGGGCTATACCCGGGACCTGGGCAACGTGGTCTTCGATGAACTGCGCGCGGCCAACGTCATCGGCCCGCCGCTCGGCCTTGGTCTGGTGCTCGCAGGGCCGACCATCCTCACCCACGGAACCGACGAACAGAAACGACGGTACCTATGGCCGATCGTGACCGGCCAAGAGGCCTGGTGTCAGCTCTTTAGCGAGCCCGGTGCGGGAAGCGACCTGGCGAGCGTCGCATGCCGGGCGGACGCTGACGAAGAGGGATGGACCGTCAACGGTCAGAAGGTGTGGACCTCGGGTGGGCAGTTCGCCGAACTCGGCATGCTGATGGCACGCACCGACGCCAACCTTCCCAAGCACCAGGGCATCTCCTACTTTGCCTTCGAGATGCAACAGCCCGGCGTCGAGGTGCGCCCTCTGAAAGAAATGACTGGCCGAGCGCTGTTTAACGAAGTGTTCATGACCGATTGTCGGGTCAGCACCGACCAGCTCATCGGCGGACTGGGTAACGGGTGGAAGGTCGCTAACACCACCCTGATGTTCGAGCGCACCGGTCTCGGGGCTGGCGGCCAGGGTGGAATGGGCCAGGTCGCACCCGGATCAATTGCGGGAATGCTCGACAAACGCGTCGGCGACCAGGTCGGACGCTCCTCTGGACCCGTCATGGGCGTCGGCCGGGACCCCGCCAAAGCCTTTGCAGCGTTGGCGCAAAGCCGCGGGGTCAACGACACCATCACCCGACAGATGTTGGCGCAGCTCCACACGCTGACCGAGATCGGCCGTTACACCCAGCTCCGGGCGAAAGCCGCTCAGCTCGCAGGAAAGAAGCCGGGACCCGAATCGAGTACCGGCAAGTTGCTGATGTCCAACATCGTCCGGTTATCCCGCGAAACGGGGCTCCGGATCCTGGGCGCCGACGCCATGCTGAACGGACCCGACGCCCCCTTCGGTGGGCGGATCCAAGAGATGGCGCTATTCAGCCCCGCCCCATCGATCTACGGGGGCTCGGACCAGATCCAGCGCAACATCATCGGTGAGCGAGTGCTGGGACTCCCCCGCGAGCCAAGCACCGACCGTGACGTGCCGTTCAAGGAACTTCGCCTGTCTCGCTAGAAGCGTTTGGCCGGACGGTCGCCTGCGCTGGCCGTCCGGGTTTGCCGAGGACCGACGATCCGCGGTGCTGTCGTCGGCCGAACCGGCGGTCAGAGCGCGTTTTACTTCTGGCCGCCGATACAGGCGTCTACGCAGCGATTTCGTACGCCCGCCCGGGCGGTTTCACGCCACCCCGCAGAACGCGGCCATGAAGGCTGCGTACGTCGAAACGTCGACAGTCGCCATGAGCTCGCGCGCTGAATGCATGGACAGTTGCGGGGCGCCAATGTCGAATGCAGGAACGCCGAGACGCGCTGCGACAGCCGGTCCGACGGTGGAGCCGCAAGCCATGTCGTTTCGCATGACGAAACGCTGAAGTGGCAGGCCTGCGCTCGCAGCGAGGTCGGAAGCGAAAGCGCTTGACGCTCCGTCTGTCGTGTACCGCTGCGAGGCATTGAACTTCAGCACGGGTCCCCCGCCTGGGATGATCTGATGATGCGGGTCGTGTAGGTCGGGCCGCGCTGGATGCGTGGCATGCGCCATATCGGCAGAACACAACCATGAATTGGCGACCGCTATTTCGAAGTCCTCCGAGGACACGCCGATGCTCCTCAGCGCCCGGCGCACTACCAGGTTGAGGAATTCGCTGTCGGCGCCGACATCTGACACCGAGCCAACCTCCTCGTGATCAAAAAGCGCGACGATCACGCCCACCCCGCCTGCACCGCCTTTCGCCGCGTGACTGACGATGGCTTCGAGCGCGCTCCAGCTGGAACAGAGATTGTCGAGCCTGGGCGCCGACAAGAGGTCCCGGTCTGCGCCGATCAGTTCCGAGATCGCAGCGTCGACCAGCATGACGTCAAAGCCAGTGACGGCATCCGGCTGCACGCCCGCATCCTCGGCGAGGAGGCCGACGACGTCGACCGGCGGGATCAACCCGGTCACTCCAACGGTGTCGACTTGTGCGTTCGTGCGCATTTCGACGTTGACTTGCCGATCGAGGTGCACAGCGACCGAGGGGATCTGCACCAGTGCCGTCGAGGAGTCGACCAGCGACGACTGCGCCTCGCCCGACGCGAAGATCCGCCCAGCGACCCGAAGCGGACGGTTCATCCACGTATGCAGAATGGGGCTGCCATAGACCTCGACATGCAGGGTGGACCAACCGCAGCTCATGGCTGCTGAACGCGGTTTGAGTCGCAGGCCGGGGCTGTCGGTATGTGCGGCGATGATGCGCAGGCCCGACGTTGGTTCCCAGTCATCCGGTAGCGACCAGGCAACCAACGTCCCTCCGCGCGGCACGTACCCACGCCGGACTGGCGACCGCCACGGCTCGGTGAGGTCGCATTCAGAAAACCCGCCCCCAGCGAGTCGCCGACTCGCGTTATACACAGCGTGGTAAGGCGTCGGGCAAGCGTCGATCCACTCCCCTAGCTCTGCGGCTCTAGCGACCTGCCACGGGCCGGGAACCTCGCCCTCTTCGGTCGACACGTTCGGCTGAGCTACGCCGATGTCGGTCAAATCGTTGCCAGCTGGCTTCGGGCTCATCGCGGCCTCCTCACTCACCGTTTCAGACACGACCTTAGGCGCCCACCTCGGAGCTGGCCGGTGTACCCACGCGACCGGCTCAGCTCCCTGGGCCCGCAGTGTTGAGAACGGACCGGTCTGGGCGACCGTCCCTCGGTCAAGCCGGGTACGGTTGGCCGATCATGGCGCACGATCGCACGCAGCTACCGGGCCGAGCACGGCGTCGAGACATCCCGTCGCCGACGACGGACACGGAAACGCTCGGCCGTTTGAGTCGAATCGTTGGCGACGCAAATGTGCTGATCGATCCGGCCGTTACAACCGCGTACGCCACCGATTGGACTCAACGCTGGCGGAGTCGTGACATCGTCGTGGTACGGCCCGGGAGTGCCAGAGAAGCCGTCGAATGCCTACGGGTCGCGGGGGCGACGGATTGGCCGGTCCAGTTGCAGGGCGGCAACACCGGCCTTGTCGGCGGATCCCATCCGTTGGACCGGACCCTACTCATCAGCACGTCGCGTTTGCGTCGACTCGACCTTGACAACGCGTCGGATGGATTCGTCGTCGCCGACGCGGGCGTCACCCTGGCCGAGATGCAACAGGCGGTACGGCCGCTTGGCTGGGATCCGGGTATCGACATGGCCTCACGCGACTTGGCGACCGTTGGGGGGATGGTGGCAACCAATGCCGGAGGCGTGAGCGTTCTTGCACACGGGATGACGGCCGCCCGCGCGGTGTCCGCGGAGGTTTTCTCCGTGATCGGCGACCCGATCTCGACCCTCCATCCCTTGATCAAAGACAACGCTGGACCACGCTTGGATCGGCTGCTGATCGGGTCCGAAGGAACGCTTGGGATGATCACGAAGGTGGCGTGGCGTCTGGTCCCCTGGCTGCCGTCGAGGTTGACCGTGGCCGTGCCCTTCGCTGACCTTGCGGACGCGGTGGCCTTCGTGCGCGACGCGCGACGCCTCCCCGGTCTGATCGCTGCTGAGGCGTGGGACCAGACAACGTCTCAACTCGCCGGTCGAGCCGTGGGCAATCGTGCCGCCGCCGCTTCGTCGCCAGGGTGGACGGTCCTTGCGGAGTACGCATCAGGCCAGGTCGACGAGCAGATGTTGGCGCCGATCGCTCACTGGTTAGACGATGCCGTCGTTGCGACGGATGGCCCCGGCCGGCGGCGGCTGTGGGCAGTCCGAGAAGACGCTCCCCTAGCGCTCACCCGACTGGGCGTTCCAGTGAAGGCCGATATCANNGAGCCCGACTGGCTGCTCGCGATGTTCGGGCATTTGGGCGACGGCAATCTTCACCTGAACGCGGTCGGCGATGGTTCAGACAACGCGGAGCGCGCCGAACGGTTCCTGAACACTGCGTTGGAAGCCGTGTTGGAACTGGGCGGTGCGGTGAGCGCCGAACACGGGCTCGGACGAGCAAAGGCCCAGTACCTCGCGGCCGCCCGGCCCGCTGAGGAACCCTGGCTTCGCCGCCTCAAGGACACCTTTGACCCGGACGGTCGACTCAACCAGGGTGTCTTAGGCCTGGGCTGATCAGCGCTTCTTCTTTTTGCCCTTACCGTCGGGGCGCGCCTGACCCTTCTTGCGGCGCCCAAAAAAGCTCCGGCCAGGCTTCTTTTGCAGCTCTTGAGCGAGCGCCTGCACTTCTGAGTTGACGATGTCTTCGGCCGAGTCCAGCAGCGCCGCAATGTCGTCGTCGGACACTTCGAGCGATTGCGGTTCGCTCGGGCTGGGCGTCGGAGCAAGGCTCCCGTAGTTCCAACCAGCGTCGTATGTGCGCCGAACGAAACTCGGGCAGTCATCCGGGCATCGCCAAGGCGCTTCCGGTGCAAGGTCTAAACGGCATTTACGAACAACGTCGCCCGTCGCATAGGTTCGGCTCTCGTAGTATCGGCAGTCTTCACGCATTCCCACGGGTCACATTCTCGCGCTACGTACAGGGCGATGGAAGGAACGTTTTGGCTATGGACAAGATCACCACCGCAGTTGAGGACGGACTTTTAGTGGTTCGGATCGATGACGGAAAGGCCAATGTCATCGGCTCCCCCGAACTGGCGGTGTTGAATTCGGCGCTGGACCAGGCCGAAACCGATCGGCTGCCCATCCTGTTGGTTGGCCGACCGGGCAAGTTTTCGGCCGGTTTTGATCTGGCCGAAATGGCCGCGTCGACCGAAGAGATGCGAGCGCTCGTCAAGGGCGGCGCGCAGTTCCTCATGCGTCTGTTTACCTCGCCGCGGCCTGTCGTGTGCGCCGCGACGGGTCATTCGTTGGCTCTCGGCGCGCTGATGCTGCTTGCCAGCGACTACCGAGTTGGCGCGTCCGGGCCGTACAAAGTTGGCTTGAACGAAGTTGCGATCGGCATGCAACTTCCGATCTTTGGTGTCGAACTAGCGAAGGCACGGATGACGCCTGGCGATGTGGAACGTTCGGCGCTTCACAGCACCGTGTATTCGCCAGAACAGGCTCAGACCATTGGATTTCTCGACGAGGTAGTCGCCGAAGACCAGGTCGAGTCGACCGCCCGAGCCCACGCCCAGCGACTGGGGGCACTGCGCATCGGGGCGTACTCCATCACCAAGAACACGATCCGCGGGGCACGTGCTGCATATGTTGCCGAAACTTTGGACGAAGACATCGCCAGCCTTCAAGGACCAAAGCTCTGACCGGCCCCGACGTCGAATGCCGCCGACGTTGTGCCGGCGGCGCATCGTTGAGGCGCCAGGATTTCATAGGTTGACCACTACAAAGGACCAGCGGCAGTGCGAGCACTAGTAACAGGTGGGGCAGGTTTCATTGGATCTTCGATCGCGCGGGCCCTGCTTGCCGAAGACGTCGAGGTTGTCGTTCTCGACAACCTTTCGACCGGGCAACCGCAACGAATCCCCGAAGGAGCCGAGCTGATCGTCGGCGACCTCACCCGGCCAGACGCCGTCCGCGGGGCATGTAAGGGGGTCGACGTCATCTTCCATCAGGCGGCCATCAGGTCGGTACCGAAGTCGGTCGACAATCCACTACCCGTCGAAGAAACAAACATTCGCGGGACTCTTAACCTGCTCGAAGCGGCCACCAATGCCTCGGTGGAACGACTGGTGTACGCGTCGAGTTCCAGTGTGTATGGCGGGGGGCGTTCCGGCGAGCCGCAACACGAATCCGATCCGGTCGATCCCCGCTCGCCGTATGCCGTCTCGAAGCTGTCCGCAGAACAGTTCTGTCGAGTGTGGACCTTGCTCGAGCGAATCGAAACGGTTTCGCTGCGCTATTTCAACGTCTACGGACCTGGGCAACGGCCAGATTCCACCTACTCGGCCGTCTTTCCGGGCTTTATCGCTGCGCTCAAACGAGGCGAGCAGCCGGTGATTCATTCCGACGGCGAACAGACCCGTGATTTTTGTTACATCGATGATGTCATCGCCGCCAACTTCGCGGCCGCTGACGCCCCGAGCTCAGCAACCGGGCGCTGCTACAACATTGGCGCGGATGACCCTCGATCGGTCAACGACGTCTATCGCTCGGTCGCGGCGGCGATGGGGACGGACATCAAACCTGTATATGGCCCGGTCCGAGCCGGCGATGTGCGAAGCACGTGGGCCGACATCTCTGACGCCAAGGAACAACTCGGGTGGCAGCCCAAGGCCCGATGGGACGACGCCGTCAAGGCCACCGTCGAGTGGTTTGAGAGCGACGGCGCCATGGACCCGACCTAACGGGTCGAAACGCCGCAGCCCCGCTCGGGTCGGCGGCTCCGATGTCCTGAGCTACCCCGCCGCTGGTCGCGCTCGGCGAAACCTGCGTCGGAAGAACGCAAAGATCGCCCGCGCTTCTTCGGGGTGGAGATGGCCCATGTAGCAAATCGCCATCAGCCACGAGAAGAACCCGACCATCAAAAAGAGGCTGAAGAACAGGTGCATGCTGATGCCTAGCACCATCAGCGGCCGCCGCCAGCGGGGGAACCAGATGAGGATGGGGATCAACACCTCAAGGGTCAAGGTTGCGAACGTGGCGAAGTTGCCAAAGAGCAGCGAATCGCCGAGCACACCCGGCATCACAAATCGTTGGAGAGGCTCGTTGCGAACCGCCCAAAGTGCGGCAGTGCCGTCAAGCCAGGTGTCGCCAGCGAACTTTGCGACGACGCCGGACAGGTATATGACGCTGAGCTGAATACCGAACAGCCGCCTTAACCATGGCGTGGCCTTCCAGGCGCTGCGTGGGGTGTCCGAGGCGGTAGCGGTCTGCTGCGCTCCCAACGGCGAGGTGCTCCTACCGCGCCGAGTGTCCTCCATGGGCGCACCTCGGTCATCGGTTTGTTGTCCACCCCCCTTTCGCGCCCGGGTTCCCGGCGCGTTACCGCCGATCACCGCTTCGGGAGTCAGGACGGCGTACAGCGCAAACAGGAACGTCAACACGCGCATGAGCGTGTCGCCCGAATTGAGTAACGCGACGTTGTCGAGTTCGAAGCCGAGCACCAGGAACCACATGACCGGTGCCGTCACCCGAACCCACCACCCGGCCAACACCAGAACGGCCGCTCCGAGCATCATGGCGAACATGACGTACATCGCTGCATCGCTTGGGAACCAGCGCATGGGCGACAGCCGGTACGGCGCAAAACCTGGATCGGGCGCAAGGCCGGTACGGGAAAAGAATGCGTTCAAATCGGGAGCAAGGCTCAACGCCCAGCACAGCACGGTGAAGCCGAGGCAAATGCGTATCAATCGAACTGTTTCGGAGCCTTCGGGGGTGAACCACCAGCGGTCCCAGCGCCCAAATGCCCCGCTCCAGGGTCGGGAGACGCGTAGCGACTCAGAGGGGCGTTGACCGGCGCCAGAGACGGCACGCTCGGTCGTGGGCCCATCTGTCCCTTCGCCGGGACCAGGGTCCTCGGTGCCTGCGGCGGGCGCCGGTTGAACGTCACGACCGGCGTTCATGCTGGGCATCAGCCTTGCTCCGGTCGCCACGAATAGAAGTCATAGCTCTGCCAGTCGGGCGCCGCGTGATCCCCAATCGGCGGCATCTCGTACCAGCGCCGACGCAGGATGACCTGTTCCACCGTTCCTTGGTCCTCCATCGTCGATGCGATGTACCGAGCGGTTGCCGGCCACGCATCCGCGTTTTCATCCAGGCGGATCCGCTCCTCCCATTTCTGCCAGTGGTACCCGTTGAAATGACCGATGAACGGGTCCACTCGCGGGGGTGTCCACGTGCGAGATGTGCCGTCGGCAAAAAGTACGTCGGCCTCGACCATGACGACTTCACGAGGCGGATTGGGCGAGAACACGACCCAACTTTGGTCTAAACCAAAGGCGTGGACACCGGGTTCGACCGTATCGACGGCGAGACGCCTCGCCTCTGAGCCGGCCGGCATGGACCAGGACACGGTCGATATCGCCCACCATGCAAAGAAGACCGTAAGTAACGCCCGAACGGCCGGGCGGCTCACCAGACCGAGGTGACCCCGGGGCACGGTCACACCGTCGTCGCCAGTTGGTGGCAGCACGATGCGGCCCGTTACGTCATCGACGCTGCTAGACCCATGCGGCGATCCGACGTGCTCGGAGCTAGGCGTCTGGGGCGCTCCTCGCTCGATATCGCCCGTACCGACCGGGCTCGTGTCTCCAGCGGTCCACGAGCCATCGACGCCAACTGATCGATCAGCCTGGGCAACGCCCTCGGAAGCAGCACTTTGTTCTGACATGCGGGGATGCGGTCCGCGGTCAGCGGCTTCGCGCTCCGTTGAACCTGCGTTGTCGCTCACGCATGTCATCGTAGAGTGCGGAGCGACTTGCACCCAATGACTCGACGAAACCGATTAACCCTACGAACTTACGTTCGGGCGGTCCACCACCGCAGGCCGCTCGTTAGCAACAATGCAGGGTATGTCTGGTTCACATCTTGATTTCGCTCGCGAAGTTCTCGACACGCCGGTGTCCGACGAAATGCGAGACAGCTTCCTCGCCTATTCGTTGTCGGTCATCACTTCGCGGGCGCTCCCCGACGTCCGAGACGGCTTAAAGCCCGTCCAGCGGCGAATCTTGTACGGGCTCGCCGAGAACGGGATGCGGCCAAGTTCGCCGCATAAGAAGTCTGCCCGTGTCGTCGGGGACGTGATGGGCAAGTACCACCCGCACGGCGACTCCGCGATCTACGACGCGCTCGTCCGAATGGCGCAAGACTTTTCCATGCGGATTCCGCTGGTCGACGGCCACGGAAACTTTGGGTCGCACGAAGATCCTCCCGCCGCCATGCGCTACACCGAGTGCCGGATGGCCCCGGCCGCTCTAGACATGGTCGGTGAGCTCGACGAAGACACCGTCGAGTGGCGCGACAACTTTGATGGTGAAGAACAAGAGCCTGCGTATCTCCCCGCGCGCTTGCCCAACCTGATCGTCAATGGATCCTCCGGGATCGCGGTGGGCATGGCAACCAACATGGCACCCCACAACCTGCGCGAGACCGTGTCTGCGCTCAAACTCATCCTCGACAACCCCGAGACCTCCGTACACGCGATCATGCGCAGGCTCAAGGGTCCGGACTTTCCGACTGGCGGGGCGTTCATCAAAACCCCCGACCTCATCGAGATTTACACGACCGGACGAGGAAGCATCCGCGTCCGCGCCAAAGCCACCACCGGGCAGGTCAGCGGTCGACGCCAAGGAATCACCGTTACCGAACTTCCCTACGGAGTCGGCCCCGAACGTGTCATCACAAGAATCAACGCGCTCGTCGAAAGCGGCAAGTTGCCGGGAATCGCAGCGGTTACCGATCTGAGCGACCGCAAACACGGCCTGCAGATCGTGATCGAATGCAAAACCGGGGTAAATGCCAACGCGCTCCTCGGTGAGCTCTACCGACAGACGCCGCTTGAAGACAGCTTTGCGGTGAACAACGTTGTCCTCGTCGACGGGCGCCCCACCACCATCGGTATTCGCGACTTGATGCGCCATTACATCGATCACCGTCTCGATGTGGTGACCAGGCGGACCGAGTTTCGCCTGCGCCGCGCGCGTGAGCGCGAGCACATTGTCGAAGGCCTCGTCATTGCAGTCGACAACATCGACGAGGTCGTCAGAATCATCCGGGGATCGAAAGACACCCCACAAGCGCGTGAACGACTGATCGAACGCTTCTCGTTTTCTGAGATTCAGGCCAATCACGTGCTCGAAATGCCGCTTCGCCGCCTGACCGCGCTCGAGGTCGACAAACTGCGCGACGAACTCGCCGAACTGCGCCGACTGATTGCGGACCTGCTCGATATTCTCGAACGACCCGAACGACGCCGCGAGATCGTAGGAGACGAGCTCGACGAAGTCGCTCGCTTGCACGGCGACGCTCGGCGCACGGCCATCCTTGAGGGTGACGACGCGGTGATCGAGGCGACCAGTCTGGAGATTGCCGACGAGGCCTGCGTCGTCGAACTCTCTTCGACCAACTACCTTGGCCGCCGGACCGACGAGGCATGGACCAAGAGCCCAAGCCGGAACGACCTGGTCACCGCGAAAGCGGGTACGACTACCAGAGGGCCCGTCTGGGCGTTGTCGTCGTCCGGCGTGGTCTATCCGATCGAAGCGGTCGAGATCCCCGAGATTCAAGGGCGTTCTCGAGGAGGAAAGGTCACAGAGATCTTCGATCTTGCCCGCGGCGAACGCATCGTAGGGGTGGTCGGCATTTTCGATCTGGGGTTACGCATCGACGAGAACAGCGAGCTCACCGATACCGGGGAACGGTTACTGACCGTTGTGACGCGGTCGGGCGTCATCAAGCGACTCACCGCCGGTGAGCTGGCCGATTCCAAAGTTGGGGCAGACTTCATCGCCCTGAAAGACGGGGACCGAGTGGTGGCAGCGTTCGCCGCGCCGGCCGATGCAGAGGTCGCGATCGTGTCCTCTGACGCCCAATTACTCCGAACAGCGACCGATCAAGTCCGGCCGCAAGGTCGCAGTGCGGGCGGTATGGCCGGCATGAAGTTGAAGGACAAAGCGACCGTTATTGCCGCCGGGCGCATCGATCCGACCGACGTGGTGGTCACGGTTACCGACCGGGGCGGCATCAAGCTGACCGAAGCCGGCGAGTTTCCGGCTAAAGGGCGAGCAACCGGTGGGGTCCGGATCACGCGCTTCAAGAAGGATGAACAACAGCTGACCCATGCCAAGATCGGACCACGGGTCGGCCTCGCAGCTGCCACGGTTGGTTCTGACCTGCTTGATTCTGGTTCCGACGTCAGCGCTGTCAACGAGGGAGCGTCTAAACGCGACGCTCCGAGCACACGTACGGATCGGGCATTTGAGGCCCTGGGATGGCTCAGACAGTGACTGCGGACCCTTCGACAATCGAGTCACACAAACCCGAAGAGCTAGGCGGGGCCATGGAGTTTGTACAAGGCGAGGAACGGGTGGAAGACCAAGCAATAACAACCCCAGCGACACCAGAAACAACGACGCCAGAAAAGTCGACACCGGAAGCGGTAGCGCCAGAGACACCGGCGCCGGCCAGATCGGCTCAGCAGTACGACGCATCCAGCCTCACGGTTCTCGAAGGGCTGGACGCGGTTCGGAAGCGACCTGGGATGTACATCGGTTCTACCGATAGCCGTGGCCTCGTGCATTTGGTGTGGGAGATTCTGGACAACGCGATCGACGAGGCCACGGCCGGGTTCTGCGACAAGATCGATGTCGAGGTCTTTGCCGACGGGTCGGTCGAGGTGCGCGACAACGGCCGCGGAATTCCCGTTGACATCCAATCAGAAACGGGCCTGTCCGGGCTCGAGTTGGTGCTTACCAAACTGCATGCCGGAGGAAAGTTTGGCGGTGGTGCCTATGGCGCTTCGGGCGGGCTGCACGGCGTTGGAGCATCGGTCGTGAACGCTCTGTCATCCAAACTCGTCGCCGAGGTCGATCGTGAAGGGGCCACGCACCGTTTGGCGTTTCAGCGTGGAGTTCCCGGTCGGTTCGCCAAGAACGGCCGGTTCCGCAAAACCAACGAACTTGAACGGCAAGGTCGGCTCGCCAAAACGGTGACCGGCACACGGATCCGCTTCTGGCCGGACGAAGAGATCTTTCCCGCGGGTACAGCGATCGATGTCAGTCAGGTGCGGGAACGGATCCGCCAGCGCTGCTTTTTGGTCCCCGGCTTGAGCGTGACCCTCACCCATGGAACCGGTGAGGATCGCTCGACTGAGACCTTTCATTCCAAAAAGGGCCTCATCGACTTTGTCGACTACCTCACCACGGGCGAAGGCATCACCGACGTGCTGTCAATCGACGGCGAGGACACCTTCACCGAGACGGTACCGGTCGTTCGCGACGGGACGCTTCATTCAGAGGAAGTCCAACGAACCTGCCGCGTCCGCGTCGCACTGCGGTGGACCGCCGACTGGGACAGCAGGGTGGTGTCGTTCGTCAACACCGTTCCAACGCCGAAGGGTGGGTCCCATGTCGCCGGCTTTGATCGGGCGCTCACACGGGTCTTGAACGAGGCGCTGCGCGAATCGCGCACCCTCAAAGACAAAGACGAGAACGTCGTTCGCGACGACGTGCAGGAAGGGCTCGTTGCGGTCGTCCTGGTGAACCTGGAAGAACCGCAGTTTGAGGGCCAAACCAAGGAGATCCTCGGTACCGCAGCAGCGCAGTCGATCACCTATTCCGTTGTGGCCGACGGTTTGCGCTCTTGGTTTGGCGGGGCCGGAAAGAAGGTCCACATCAAACGAGCCCTGGACAAGGTCGCCGCGTCCGCGAAAGCCCGTCAGGCCGCTCGACTTCGGCGCGACACCATGCGCAAGAAGAATGCGTTGGCTAGCGGTTCGTTACCGGCCAAACTCGCCGATTGTCGCCGCCACGGTGAGGGGGCTGAGCTGCTGATCGTCGAAGGCGACTCGGCGGCAGGTCCGGCAAAGAAAGGCCGCGACTCTGAGTTTCAAGCGATCCTTCCAATCCGCGGCAAGATCGTCAATGCGGCCAAGGCGACCACTAAACAAGTGTTGGAGAACGCCGAATGCACGTCGATCTTCAGCGCGGTCGGTGCTGGTTCTGGCCGAGAGTTTGACCTCGACTCAATCCGTTACGGCCGCCTCATCATCCTGGTGGACGCGGATGTCGATGGAAGCCACATCCGCTGTCTGCTGCTGACTCTGCTGTATCGGTATATGCGCCCCCTGTTGGAAGACGGCAGGGTCTTTGCTGCGATGCCTCCCCTCCACGCGATCAAGGTTCGCGGCGGCACGGAGTACTACACCTACACCGAAGAAGAGCGACGCGAAAAAGAAGCCGAACTCGTCAAAGCCGGCAAGAAGATCACAGGAATCAGCCGTTTCAAAGGTCTTGGTGAGATGAACGTCGACGAGCTTGCCAACACAACGCTCGACCCGAAGTCGCGGACTCTGCGCCGGATCACGATCGACGACGCGGCAGATGCAGCCCACATGATCGACATCTTGATGGGCAACGACGTCGCCCCTCGCAAGGCTTTTATCGTCGAGAATTCGCAACTTCTTGCCGCGGACGCGTTGGACATCTAGATGCCGGACAAGATCACCGTCGAGGTCGACGGGCACCAGGTCACGATTAGCAACCTAGACAAGGTGCTGTATCCACTGAGTGGAACGACCAAGGCGCAGGTCATCGAGTACTACTCTCGGATCGCCCCGACGATGCTGCCCTACTTGGCTGACCGACCGGTCACGATGCGCCGGTTTCCGAACGGGGTTGACGAAGACGGCTTCTTTCAAAAGCGATGCCCATCGCATCGGCCCGACTTTGTTCCGACCCTGGCGGTGCCAGGACACCGCCGAGAACCCGGCGGGATCCTTGAGTACTGCGGCATATCTCGGCCGGCCGGTTTGGTGTGGGCCGCCAACCTTGCGGCATTAGAACTGCACGTGAATCTGGCCCGGATGCCGAGCATTAGCAATCCGGATTGGCTGGTTTTTGACCTTGACCCCGGGCCGCCAGCGGGCATTTTGGAATGCGCCGGGGTGGCGTTGACGCTCAAGGGAATGCTCGACAACCTCGGTCTGCAGAGCTGGGTGAAGACTTCGGGGAAGGCTGGCATCCACGTGCTCGTCCCGGTGGTCACTTCGTCCACTTACGACCAGACCAAGACCTTTGCCGAGGCCGTGGCCAACACGCTCGAAACGGGCCTGCCCGACAAGGTGACCGCCACGATGACCAAGACCCTACGACGTGGCCGAGTGTTTATCGACTGGTCCCAGAACACGACTCGCAAGACCACCGTGTGCGCGTACTCGTTGCGAGCGACTCCAAGCCCGCTGGTCTCAACACCGGTCAGTTGGGATGAAGTCGCCCGGGCCCACGCGGACCTCAACCCAGGTCTGCTCCGGTTTGACGCCAACGCGGTCCTCGAACGAGTTGAGTCGCACGGGGACCTGTTGGCGACAGCCTTGGAGTCGCCCCAGGCCGTCCCCCAGATCGGTTGACCGACCCGGGGTCACGCCGAGAGGAGCGCCTGGTACGGAATCGCGCTGTGACCCGGCGGCGGCTCGGGTGAACCGTCGAGCTCGTGATCTTCGTCTAGCCAGCCACACGCTGCACAAAAGCCTGGTGCTGTCATATCGTCGATGAAGTTGAGACATGCCTGGTAGGAGGCAATGTAAACAACGTTGTCGGTGAGGGTTGCTGCGAGGTTGCTCATCTGGCTGCTCCAAGGTTCTCGCCAAGCCACTCGGCTGTAGCGAACGTTTGTTGGCCAAACCCTACGAAGAGGGTGTGACAACGAACCCCGGTTGCGGCACACCGTGACGAAAAAAGCACCGCCCTCCACCCGGAACCGCAGAGTTTTGCTACTGCGCGGCCGCAGCGTCCGAGTTCATCGACTCGGCATCACCGGTGGCGGCAGCATTTGATGCGGCGATTGACGCTTCGAGCGCAGCCATCAGGTCGATGACCTTCCCCTTCTCCTCATCGGGCGCTGAGGCCGCAACAATCGTCTCACCAGCTCGTTTGCGTTCGATCAGCGCCAAGACCTGGTCCCGATACTCATCGCCGTACGCGTCAGGCGCCCACGGAACGGTCATCGTGTCAAGCAGCTGGACGGCCATTGCCTGTTCAGCGGCCGACGGTTCAGCCGACCCTTCGAGCTGCCAATCAGGAATGGCGAGCACCTCGTCAGAAAAACGCAGGGTCTCCAGGCACAGCACCCCATCCTTCGGGCGAATCGCAGCGAGGTACTCCTTGGTCCGCATGATGATTCGTCCAATGGCAACCTTTTGTTGCGTTTCCATCGTCGTCAGCAACAGCCGGTAGGCCTTGTCGCTCGGCCCCGTTGGCGTCAGGTAGTAGGGCTGTTCGAAGTAGATCGGATCGATTTCAGACAGGTCGACAAACGCTTCGATCTCTACGGTGTGCGATGCCGTGGGGGCCAGAGCAGCGATTTCACCCGGCTCGATCAAGACGTACTCGCCGGGGAGGACCTCGTAGCCCTTCTTGATGTCCTTGTGGGCAATCTCTTCGCCGGTCGCCTCGACGACGCGCTTCATCCGGATGCGCGATCCGCTCTGAGCGTCGAGCTGGGTGAAATGCACGTCGTGGCTGCGGACGGCGCTCGACAGCCGGATAGGAATGTTGACCAGGCCAAAGCTGATCGACCCTGACCAAATCGCTCGAGGTGCTGCGGGCACTGTCGTCTCCTCCGTCGACTGGCGCACCGCTCACAACCTCTAGAGCAGCGGCCCAAGGGCCCCGATGCTACCCAGCTGTTGTTTTCAACACGACTGTGGCGGCGAATGACAATGATGTAAGTTACGGGCATGCAACTTGACTCATCCCGAGCCAACACAGCCGCCGACACAGGGTTTGTCCCAACCGCGTTCATCGGCGAGGGTGACGAAGCAAACAAGTGCGACAACTTTGCCGCCAACGCCGAGTTTCCAGAATTCTGTGAACGATGCGGCTGGTACGAACACGAACATTCGCACCGCGCCCGCCAGTACTCCCACATCCCGGCGCTTCTTCCTCTGCGCAAGGCTTCGTGAACCACGCTTTTGCCTCCCCGATCGCAACGATGGAGGCAAAGGTCGCGGCTGCGCCGCCAACTTCGGGCAGTTGGGCGTACGAGCCCAAGTGGGATGGGTTCCGAGCGGTCATGTGGAGCGCACCCGACCCCCACATCGACAGCCGCTCTCAAAAACCGTTGCTGCGGTACTTCCCCGAACTTGCGTCTGCGCTTACCCAGCTCCCCGCTGGGACGGTCCTCGACGGCGAGATCTTTATCCGGTCCAATGACCGGCTCGACTTTGACCGCTTATCGGAACGGCTTCACCCCGCCGCGAGCCGCGTCGAACGACTCTCACAAGAAAACCCCGCCGAGATCGCGGCATTCGACTGCTTAGCGTTGCGAGGCACCGACCTTCGGGAAGCTCCGTTCGATCAACGCCGACAGGCGCTGTTGGAAGTGATAGCCGGCCTGACCCCACCGTGGCACCTGACACCATCGACCAACGACCGGGAAACCGGCCTCGAGTGGTTCGAACGGTTCGAAGCAGCGGGCTGTGACGGCATCGTCTGCAAAGACCGGACGGGCCCCTACGTCTCAGGTAAACGGGCCATGATCAAGGTCAAGCATCGACGGCAGGCCACCGTGGTCGTCGGCGGATACCGCCTTCACAAAGACGGGCAGGGCATCGGATCGCTGCTGTTCGGCGCTTACGACGCCGATGGTCAGCTGCATTTTCTGGGGCACTGCGCGAACTTCTCCGAAGAAGAACGGGCGGCCATGCTCCCCCGCTTTGAACAACTTCTCGCCGATGCAAGCTTTTCAGGCGCTCGCATTCCTGGCGGCCCCAACAGGTGGAACCAGAACAGCGGCGACTTCTTTGCGGTCAAACCGGTCTTCGTGATCGAGGTCAGCTACGACCAGATGACCAACGGACGATTCCGTCACGCTGCCCGTTTCGAACGGCCCATGCCGCAGACGTCGCCGCAGGACTGCACCCTTTCGCAGCTGGTTCGCCCCGAGGGACCCGGCGTCACCGAAATGCTCGCAACCCGCGGCTAGAACCCGCCGGGCCACCACGCAGAAGGCCGGTCAGTCATGTTGAGCCCGCCGAGAGGGTTGTACTCGTAGCGGCTCGCCTGGCTGCTTTGGATAATGCGGCGGCCAAGGCGCGTCTCCACGGCCGCTGGCCTCATGTTCGGCAGCCAGCGCCAGCGCACGGTCTAGGCGTGCAGGTTCGGCGAACCAATCGGCGGTCAAATCCCCAACCGCTTCCAGACGGCTCGCAAAGTTCTGCAGCGTCCACCGGTCTGGTGCCGCGGCGGGCACCTCGTCCCAATGCAGCGGCGTCGAAACCCAACCGGTCGGTCTAATTGAGTAGGCACATGCAACGGTGCGGTCCCGAGCGTTCTGGTTGTAATCCAGGAACACCCCACGGCGGTTCTCTTTCCACCACTCCACCGTTGCACGCTCGTCGACATCTGCCACGGCTCGGCCGATCGCCAAACAGGCCCGCCTGACCTGCCCAAAGGTCCACTCGGGTTGAAGCGGCACGATGATGTGAATGCCGCGGCTTCCCGAGGTCTTCGGAAAGCCGGTCAGTCCCAGTTCGGCGAGGACCGAGCGGACGGTGAGGGCAACCTCGATGACGTCACCGAATGCAACACCGTCGGTCGGATCAAGATCGATGCGCATCTCGTTTGGGTGATCGCCATCGGCAACAGTGACCGCCCAGGGGTGTAGGTCGATGCAGCCCATCTGCGCCATCCACACGACATCGCCCAGGTCTCTCGGAACAAACATCGCAGCCACCCGACCGGTTGGGAACGTCATGACCGCCTGGCGGGACGGGTCCGTCGAGGCAGCGACCTTCTTTTGATAGAAGGGTTCTTCGCTCACCCCATTTGGGTACCGCTTCAAAGTGCACGGTCGATCTTTGACCTGGGCGACAACACCGTCACCGCAGGCAAGCATGTGGTTGACAACGTCCAGCTTGGTAGCGCAGGTTTCGGGAAACATCACCTTGTCGGGGCTCGAGACGCGAATGCTACGACCCGCCGCATCTACCTGGATCGCCGTGGAGCGGGCCACTACATCACCACGTCGAGGGCGTCGATAATGGCTCTCGCCACTTGTTCGTCGCCTTGAACGGTAAAGGCACTCGTGGCCGGCTCGCTGTCCTTTGCCCAGCGGCCGCCCGTTAAACGCCCGAACGCGTAGGCGTCGCAGCTCAGCACCACCGTCGGCGCTGGCGGTGCGACCTCGGTCAGCACTGCTTTGTCGTCGACTTGGACATACACGTCGCGTTCCCAATCGCCGGAGAGGGTGAGTGCCACCGTGGTGCCTTTGGGGACACCCGCACGCTTACCGACCACATAGGGAAAGCTCGCCACCGTTCGTTGGTACGCAAAGTCGGCGGCCACTCCCTGACGATGCCCCTCGATGCCGAGAGCCTCACGAATGTCCTGTTCGTGGAACCAGCAGTCAAAGACCCGTACCTCCATGAACATGCGGTAGGGGCCAGGGCCGATCGGGGTCCAGCCCTCGATGTTCATCTCGTCGTCAGACATGGCTCGCAGTGCCGCCAAGCGCACCTGCGCGATCTCGGCAAACTCTTGAATCACCTCGGCCCCCGGCGTCGAGCGTCTGAGGGCAACAGATGCTTCGTTGAACTCGCCGATGCCGTTCTTGACGTAGTCGGGGTGCGGTTGGTCAACCTCTTCGGGCGGAAAGCCAGCCAGCGTCCGTTCAGTCCCGATCAGATGGCTGATGTTGTCTTTGACCGACCACCCCGGCAGGCAAGTCTGCGTATTCCACTGGTCTTCGGTCAGACCCGATCCGAGCTCGATGATCGAGTCCCACACGGCTTCGAGAGCCTCGACAACAGGTTCGTTCGGCACGGTTGGCGCTCCTTGTTGTCCGGTCCGCCGTGGTCGACCGGACGATCAGATGTCACAGACAATTGCCAGGCGTAGGCTCGGTCCCGTGACCTGGGATCGACTCTGCCTGTGGTGCAACAAAACAAACTGGTCGGTCGCCGCGGTCGACCGGTGAAGACCAAAGCGTACCGGCTCCTAGGATGGCCTCATGGCGAAGTTGGTCCTATTTGCTCAGGCCCGCGAAATGGCTGGCACATCCCAGATCGATGCGGACATCTCGACCGTCTCCGAGCTCGAGGCTTGGTGCGCACAACGGTTTGGACCGTCGTTCCTCGACGTCTGGGCGATCAGTTCTGTGTGGGTGAATGGTGAACCCGTCTCTGCGGGTCAAGCGCTACATGCCGACGACGAAGTGGCAATCCTTCCGCCAGTGTCGGGAGGCTGACCATGCACCAGAACGACCCACTGCCCATCACTCCGTTGTCCGATGTGATCGCGATCGTCATGTCCAAGGTTCCGGCGGTGCGCCCCGAGGCCGTCGCGGTGGCCGACTCCTGGGGACGAATACTGACCGAAGATGTAGTCGCTCGGCGGACGATTCCGCCATTTGACTCCTCAGCGATGGACGGATTCGCCCTTTGCTTCGAGGGGCCTGCTGCGTCAGCGGGTGCAGATTTTGATGTCGTTGCGACAATCGCCGCGGGCAGTCGGTGGGATGGCCGCCTCCAGCCGGGCCAGGCCGCCCGCATCATGACCGGCGCCCCTGTGCCCGCGGGAACCTCGACCGTAGTGATGGTTGAGCGGACCGCCGTGACGACCCTCTCAGGGGGCGGCGAAACGGTCGCTATCACCGAGGACGTGAAACCCGGCGCGCATATCCGCGGCGCAGGGGAAGACGTCCGCCCGGGAGACATCGTCTTGTCGGCAGGCCGGCACCTCGACCCACCGGGCGTCGCTGCAGCCGTAAACGCAGGCGTGCCCTCCCTGCTCGTCGGCGCCCGCCCCCGCGTCGCAGTGTGCACGTCGGGCGACGAACTCGCTGCCGATGGTGCCGATCTTTCCGGCGCCCAGATTCCCGACTCGAACCGGCCGATGTTGCTCGCTGCGGTCAAAGCAGCAGGAGCGATCCCCGTCGACGCAGGGCGGCTACCAGATACCCGCGAGCAAACGCTCGAGGGCATCAAGAACGCTGTCTCACGCTCCGACATCGTCATCACCACCGGCGGGGTCAGCGCAGGGGACTTCGACCATGTCCAGTACGTCCTCGGCGATCTCGGCTGGTCGCAGCGCTTCCGGATCGCGATGAAACCGGGGAAACCGTTCTCCTTTGCGGTAATCGACGACACGTTGGTGTTCGGCCTTCCCGGCAACCCAGTGTCGGCCTACGTAACCTTTGAACTGCTGGTTCGCCCGGCCATCCGCGCCGCAATGGGATCTGGCACCCCGTCACGTCCGTGGATCCCTGCCAGGCTTGCGGCCGACCGCCCTGCCCATCACGACGGTAAGACGCACTTTCTGCGGATCACCGCTTCGTGGGACGAATCGGGCCTAACGGTCGCGCCGGTCCAGGGGCAGGGCTCGCACCAAATGTCGGCTCTGGCGGCGAGCCACGGCATCGCTTCTCTGACCTCTGGACGGAGCGTGGCCCGTGGCGACCTGGTCCCCGTCATGTTGTGGAACTAGTCCGGATCCGCCGAACCACCCGTTTCCACCCCGGCCCGGCGAGCTTGCCCGGGAGTATCGATATCGGTAAAAGCGTCGACACGTGCAGGGTCGGTGACGTCGAGCCATTCGACGACCAGTTCGGCCAGCAGCTGACGCATCGACCGGTGTCCCCGATTGACGGCGTCGGCGGCGATGGTCATTGCCCGGCGCGAGTACCGTCCGATCAGCGGCTGCGCTCGCCCGTCAATCCGAGGAAGGCAGGCATCCGCGCCACCCAGTTCGGTCGTGAACAGGTCGGCAAGGTCGTCGGTGGTCAGTCGAGGAAGGTCCACGCTGCAGACCAACACTTCGTCGATCTCAAGCCCCTTCGCTGCCTCTCGGTCGCCGAGCTCACTCCAGGCTTCGACCAATGCGACCAGTGGGCCACCACGCGAGTCTGCAATTGACTCTCCGTGTCCGAAGCCTGGGCCGACTTCGATCACTAAATCGCACCACGGCGACATGGCCACCCGGACCCGGTCGACCAGGGGCTCTCCCTCGACCCGGAGCTCGGCCTTTGGAGTTCCCATGCGCGAACTCAGCCCTCCAGTGAGCATCAGCCCGACTCGCACCGTTGACCCCTTCACGTCCGCTCAGTATCGAAGCAACCGGGACGAACCGAAAGCACCGCATCGCCACGTCTGACAGAGCCCGGCCCGTCCACCGCAGTGGTCGGTCGGTACGATGCCAGCATGGCACAGGTCGGTCCGACCCAAACTTGGGATGACGTCGCGTTCTTGGGCACCCCACCTGCCAAACCTCGACCTGCAACCTCTCGAGCGACCTGTGACGGCACGACCCCAGCGTCCTTGTTGGTCGACCGGTTTGGCAGGGTGCATTCTGATCTGCGGATCTCGGTCACGGATCGATGTGACCTCAGATGCCGATACTGCATGCCTGCGGAGGGCCTCACTTGGGCGCCACGCTCGACGGTCCTCACCTTTGAAGAGATCGTGCGCTTCGTCAGTGTTCTGCGCCCGCTCGGAGTGGAAACGATCCGCATCACGGGAGGCGAACCTCTGGTTCGTCACGATCTGCCAAGGCTGATCGCGCTCCTCGCAGAGACCGGTATTTCGGAGATCGCCATGACCACCAACGGTGTCTCGCTAGCGAAACACGCCGTAGCGCTCCGGAACGCTGGCCTCGCTCGGCTAAACGTCAGCTGCGACTCCCTGCGCCCCGACCGCTTCATCCAGATGACCAGGCGCGACCGCTTGGAAGACGTGTTAGCGGGGATGGATGCCGCCGAACGCGCGGGCTTTCCTCCTGTGAAGGTCAATACCGTGCTGGTCAAGGGCTGGAACGACGACGAAATCATCGACTTCGCAGACTTTGCGTTCCGCACCGGGCGAACCGTTCGCTTCATCGAGTTCATGCCGCTCGATGCCGACGAACTTTGGCGAGAAGGTTCGGTCGTACCCGGTCATGAGGTCGTCGACGTGATTGCTCAGCGCTACGACCTGGTGCGGTTGGCACGCTCGAACGAACCCGCCCAAACCTTCGGGCTGGTTGGGTCCAACGGGCGTATCGGCGTCATCAGTTCGATGACCGACCAGTTCTGTGCGAGTTGCAACAGGATCCGGCTGACAGCCGACGGGCAGCTCCGGAACTGTCTGTTTGGAAACGAAGAGGTTTCGATCAGAGACGCGATCCGAAGCGGTGCCAGCGATGCCGACATCGCGGCCCTTGCTGCTGGATGCGTGAGCGTCAAGAAGGCGCACCACGGTACCGACGAGTTGGCCGTAGCTCGGCCAACTCGTTCGATGTCGCAACAAGGCGGGTAGCACTTAGCGGACGGTCACCGTCAGCTCCCCGTCAATCTCGACGGCTTCTTCTACCCAGAGCTCTTCCTGGTCGCAATCAAGGGCACGCATGTCGTATTCGCCGCCTTCCAGACGGAACGACCGGGACTCCCCGTCTGGCAGTACCTCTTCGGAATCGAGCCAGTCACTCCCCCACGTCTCATCGCTCGTCGGAGAGATTTGGACGTGGCAGACGACCTCGCCGCTCGAATTCTCGACCGTCACTTCGGCAAGGTCTCCTGACCGGTCAAACTCGCCGATCTCGTCTGCTCCGATCGTTACCTCTGTGTCACCGTCTACCTTGACGGCGGTCTTCTCGAACAGATCGTTGAGTTCGCAGTCTTTTGCTTTGACGTCGTACTCGCCTGCGGCGAGCTCGACTCGGTACTGGCCACCCTCGTCGATCACTTCGTCCGAACCGAGGTCATCGGTGCCCCAGTTGTTCGCCGTCGACGGCGAGACATAGATGTAACACCAGACGCTGGAGGAATCGTTGGTCAACGTGAGGGTCGACTCGCTGCCTTTAGGGCCGACCACGATGGCGTCGCCGTACATCGGGGTCCCCGCGACTGACACCACCAATTCGTACGAGCCTCCAGACAGCCCGTCGGGTGCCTGGCCGCACACGTAGTACTGACCGCTCGTCCCACCGGTCCAGGTGTCGTCAAGGGTGGACCACTCAGGCAGCGTTTCACCGTCGAGGAACCACACCGCATCCCACGACACGCCATCGATCATGCCGTCGTAGGTCCAGAACGCGCACAGCGTGTCGGTCTCGCCTTCGGCAAGAAAGGTGACGTCTTTGACTGGCTCGTCATCGTCGGTGATCCCGGGCGAGAAGACCAAATCGCTAAACACCGCGTCCTCTGTGGTGAAGTCTTCAAAGTCCTCTGAGTAGTAGTCCCCGCTTGTGACGGAGCTTTGGTAGTCCCCGGGGTCGGTATCTTCGGCTTCTTTCAGCAGGTCGGCAGCCAGAGCCACGGGCCGAAGTCCATTGATGAAACCGCCGACGGGGATGCATGAGTCGAGGCCGTTGATGACGCCGTCGCTGTTGGTATCGGTAATGAAGCGGCAGTCAACCGTTTGGGCGTCCGGGTCATCGGTGGACCCTGCCAGTGTCGGGATCGCCACCAGTTCGCCCGAGTTGTTCACCGCGGTTCCACCGCTGTTTCCGCCAGCGATCGTCGCGTCGGTCTTGATCCACGCGCGGCCGTCGATGTTGGGCTGCCGAGTGAAGCCGCTGACCGTGCCGTTGGTGAAGGTGATCGTCGAACCGCCGATCCCCGGAAATCCCATGATGTGCAGGTCGTCACCGAGTTCCAGGGCGTCAGAATCGCCCACCGCAATGGCGGGCAGGTCGAGCTCTTCGATGTCGATCTCGTCACCTTCTTTGTCGGCGACGATCTGAAGCACCGCCAAATCCAGGTCGGCCGACGCCGCGGCAACATCGGCGATGTAGGACGGTGTTGGCTCGTCGTCGGTTCGGTCGATCGTGTAGATCCCGATCCGGTCGTACTCACATTCCCCAATCGAATCGACCACATGGAAGTTGGTCAGGATCCGGCCGGTCTTGTCGATCACGGTGCCAGAACCTACGCAGCCGACCGGTGTGTATCCGTCTGAATCCTCAGCGAGGGGGGCGATCAGCACAACNNGCAGACGTCGTCGTCGCATCGGCTGAACCGCCGAGCTTTTCGAGCGCTCCACCCGAATCGTCGTCGCTCTCACTACCGCAGGCCGCCAAGGTGAGACCCGCAGCCAGAACAATGAACAGGAACGCAAAGCGCTTTCGAGCGTTTGACAAGGCGACGGTCCCTTCAAAACGGAGCGTGGGGCTGGCTACCTGGACGGCGATTTCTTTTCGGTAAATGCGCCGCATTTCTACCGCGGATTTGTTGCCGCGCGCGGCAATTACCCTGACCTCGGACGTGCGGAGCCGCCTCGCGTTCCGGCGGCCAAGACTTCGCGAACCCAGTTCATCTCAACGCGACCCGCCGTTAGGATCCCGTTCTAAGGGACCGTTGCAGTATTGCGGGGCCCGATCTGCTGCGGGCGGTACCAGCCAGGAGGTTGTCGAGCCATGCCGAAGAATCGTCGAATCCCACCGCCCGATCAGCTGATCAACCGGGAGCTGTCGTGGCTGGCGTTCAATGAGCGCGTGCTCGCACTTGCCGAGGATGACTCCCGTCCGCTTCTAGAACGGGTTCGCTTCGCTGGGATCTTCGCCAACAATTTGGACGAGTTTTACCAGGTCAGAGTGGGCGGACTCGTCGCTGCGGACGACTCCAACCCCACGGCCACGTCCCCGGATGGCAAAACGCCCAGGGAGCAACTCGCCGCAATCTATGAGCGTGTTTTGGCCTTGCACACCCGGTTAGAAGACCTGTATCTCCGACGCCTCGAACCCGAGCTCGAGAAAGCAGACGTCGCTATCTGCGCCTGGGCGGACCTGGACCAGGAGGACCGAAAGGTCCTGGACGCCGTCTTCGAAGAGCGGCTGTTTCCACTCCTCACTCCAACGGCGGTCGACCCCAGCCACCCGTTCCCCTACCTGTCGAGCCTGTCACTCAACCTCGGGGTCTACATCACCTATCCCGATACGGGTGCGGCGATGTTTGCCCGCGTGAAGGTACCCGGATCGCTTCCCCGCTTCATTCAGATACCTGATACGACCCGTTTCGTACTTGTCGAGGACCTGATCTCCGCCCATTTGGGACGCCTTTTTCCGGGTGCACTCATCAGCGACACCCATATCTTCCGGGTGACCCGCAACACCGATATCCCCTTTGCCGAAGAACGCGCCCGCGACCTCATGCAGGCGATTAGGGACGGTTTGGTGCAGCGTCGCCGGGACGCGGATGTCGTCCGCCTCCAGGCCTCCGACTCAGCAACACCCGAGCTGCTCGAAATGCTGTTAGCCCAGACCGACGCATCGTCAGCCCAGGTGTTTTTGAGTCACGGGCCGGTTGGGATGGCCGGTTTGATGGACCTGGCAAACATCAACCGCCCGGACTTAAAGCTTGCGCCATTCCACCCGACGATCCCACCCGACCTCGTCGCCCCCGGCCGGACCATCGAAGTGATGGACGTCATTGCCGACCACGACCTGCTCGTCCACCATCCCTATGAGAGCTTTGGGCGCTCCGTCGAAGCATTCATCGAAGAGGCAGCCGTCGATCCGCGAGTTAAGGCGATCAAACAGACCTTGTATCGCAGTTCCGAAGACGACCGCGGCATCGTTCGAGCTCTTATTCGGGCGGCAGAATCTGGCAAACAGGTGGTCGCACTCGTCGAACTCAAGGCCCGTTTCGACGAGGCAGCCAACATCGAACGCGCTCGCCGACTGGAACGGGCAGGCGTCCACGTCGTCTACGGCGTCGCTGGCCTGAAAACTCACGCCAAGCTGTGCCTCGTCATCCGCGAAGAAAACGGCGTGCTGAAGAGATATGCCCACCTTGGAACCGGCAACTACAACTCCAGTACCGCCCGGATCTATGAAGACCTTGGATTGTTTACCGCAGACGAGGACATCACCGCAGACGTCGCGGAACTGTTCAACTATCTGACCGGTTACGGGCGCCCAAAGCAGTACCGCCGGTTGTTGGTCGCGCCACACGCGCTCCGTTCGTCGTTGCTCTCCTTGATCCGACGCGAACAAGAGATGCCCGACGGGCGCATCATCATCAAAACCAACTCGCTGGTCGATCCGGAAATCATTCAGGCTTTGTACGACGCCTCGCGTGCGGGCACTCAGATCGACTGCATCGTCCGAGGCGCGTGCGCCCTCCGCCCTGGCGTACGCAAATACTCAGAGAACATTCGGGTTCGGTCGATCGTGGGACGGTTCCTGGAACACTCCCGAGTGTTCCGGTTCGGTCAGCCAGAACGTGACTGCGACTACTACATCGGCTCTGCCGACTTGATGAGCCGCAACCTGGACGGGCGGGTCGAAACGCTCGTCCCGATCCTCGATCCCAACCTTCGCCGGCGCATCGACCTCGTCCTTGAGGGCTACTTGCTCGATGACACGCTCTCTTGGCAGTTGGACGGGCGATCAAAGACCTGGTCACGTCTCGAGTCGGTCAAGGGTTACGACGTTCATCAGCAGTTGGCCTACGACGCCCAGACGCGCACACAAGATGTGACCTACGCCCATGTTCCCGCCCTCGCACAGGGCGACGTCGAAACCGATGCTGAGGTTCGAGCGGCTGGCGGGATCGTTTCGGCCTGCGACCAATCTGGTGTGCCCCACGTGCTGGTGATCTACCGCGAACGCTACGACGACTGGACCCTTCCCAAGGGCCGACTCGATCCGGGTGAGACCGCGGTGCAGGCGGCCCAACGCGAAGTCACCGAAGAAACAGGCCTCGACGTGCGCGTTGGTGAGCGCGCCGGATCGGTTCGCTACCGCGACCGCAAGGGTCGCCGCAAGATCGTCGAGTATTGGATGATGACGGCCGCTCCTGACCTGGTCGATCTGTCCGCCGTTGGGGATTCCTTCATGCCCAACGAAGAGGTTGACGCTGTTAGGTTCGTCCCTGTGCCAGAAGTCACCTCAACCCTCTCCTACGAATTCGATCGACGCCTAGTGGGGCGAATCGATTGGTCTCGCACATGTTGAACACCGCGGCGCAGGCGCCGAAGGGAACGACCGTCGCGATCATTGACCTCGGCTCGACAAGCTTCCACGCGCTTGTCTGCGAAGTCGACGAGGACGGCTTCGTCGTCCCGCTCGCGCGCGACCGTGACACCCTTCACCTCGGTGGTGTTGTTGGGCGGACGGGCTCGATCGACCCGGATCATCTTGCCCAGGCGGTCCAGAGCATCGGGCGCCTTCACCACCTCTGCCAGCAGCTCCCCACCGACCACCTGCGGGTGGTGGCGACCAGTGCCATCAGGGATGCTGCAAACTCCGCCGAGGTCTTGACCGCTCTCGAACAGCGGATCTCACATCCGGTCGAGGTGCTGTCGGGCGCGGATGAGGCGCGCTACGCATTCATCGGTCAGCTTGGAGCCGTCACCGGTAGCGCCGGGCCCCGCCTGGCAATGGATATCGGCGGTGGAAGTCTGGAACTGGCCGTCGGTACACCGCAGCACGGCCCTGAACAGGTGATCAGCCTTCCTCTGGGTGCATCACGGATGGCATCCCGATTCGTCTCCGGCGATCCGGGGACACCCGAAGAGTTCGAAGCGCTGCGCGCAGAGGTAGCTCGGATCTGCGACGAGATCCCCGACGCTTTTCGCGCCTCTGACCACGTCGTCTGCTCGGGGGGAACGACAAAGGCCATCGCCCGCTACTACGCGGCCGACCGATGGGGTGACGTCCCTCTCTCGGTAAATCAGACCGTCATCTCCCGCAAAGAACTCGCCGAGCTCGACGCTCAGTGGCAGAACACCACCCGCAAACAGCGTCTGAGGTTGCCAGGTGTCGAAGAACGCCGAGTCGACGTTCTCGCCGTGGGCGTCGCGGTCGTACATCAGCTCTGTCGCTCGCTCGGCATAAAGACCTTGATCGTGAGCGACGCGGGGATGCGCGAAGGGTTAGCCCTCGAAGCGGCCGGCCTGATCGACCGCTCAGGTTCGCCTTCGGCACTCCTGGCCGACCCACGTGCCACGGGCGTGGAACACCTCCACCGGCAGTTTCCGAGCGACCGAGGGCACGCTGATCATGTGTGTGACCTCTCCCTCAAGATCTTTGAGGCGATCGCCAAGCCTTTGGAGATCAGAAAATCGTGGCGTGCGGTCCTGTGGGCAGGATCGCAGCTTCACGACGTCGGTACCGCACTCCATCTGAGTGGGCACCATCGCCACGGCGCGTATCTGGTGGAAAATGCGCTGCTCCCGGGTTTTTCTCCCACAGAGATCGCAGCGATTGCAAGCATTGTCCGCTTCCACAAAGGCTCGGGCCCAAAGTCATCGTTTCCTGCGTGGGCACGGGTATCTGATCAGGCGACGGTTGAAATCCTGATCGGCGTGGTTCGCCTCGCCGACGCCCTCGACCGCGCCAGGACTCAGGACGTTGAGATCTCCGCCGTCGATGTCACCAGGTCAACAATCGTGATCGACGTCCACCCGGGTCGGGTCGACCCAGCGTCGCTTGAGTCACTCGATCTCAAAAGCGAGGTCCTCACGAGCGCCACAGGCCGCGAGATCATTCTGCGGATCGACCAGCGGGCTGGCCGCTAGAGCATGCGAGAGCGCAGCGCCATCCAGTCCTGATCGCTCAGCTCCCACCGCTGCACATAACGCTCGATAGAACCGTCGGTACGTTCTACGGCTTGGAGAGCCGAGTTGAGGTACTCCGGCCGCACCTCGAGTGCTGGAGTGATCCAGTCGGGATCGTCCAACATCGCTGCGATCGCCCCGATCCGCACTGAGTTGGTATCGGCAAGGTAGGTCCCCGACGCCAAATAGTGATCCATCACGGGTTCGTAGGGAATGCCGAGCGCGAGCTGCAACAACGCGACTGCCAGCCCTGTTCGATCTTTACCGGCCGTGCAGTGGACAAGGACCGCGCCGTCGCCGGCCGCCAAAGCCCGCGCCGGGGCGCTTAACGACTCGGTATGGGTGTACGGAAAACGACGGTAGGCGTCAAGGATCTGACCGGTCAGATCGATGCTGGCAGTGTTCCGGTTCATGACGTGCTCGGTGAGCCGGTCGATGTTGAACTCGGGATCGCGGATGGGATGGTTTCTGGTGACCACCCCCGCCCAACGGGGAGACGGTGCGCGCTGTTGTTCGATGTCGTCGCGGAAATCGACAACCGTTCGCACCCCGGCGGCGAAGAGCGCGTCCAAATCGCTGTCAGCCGCCTGGTGGAGGTGCCCTGAACGCAACAGTTGCCCCGGGCGAAGGAGCGAGCCAGCGCCTGGGAACTCGGCTGCGTCGCGCAAATTGGCGATGCGGTCTGGATCGACTTGATCAAGCATTAGCGGGACAGGTGGCGATGCAGGAAGTCGACGACTTCGTAATACGCCGCCATCGTGGGATGCATTGGATCATCCACCTTCAGCTCCTCGGTCAGAACTGAATGGGCGAACAGGCCAATCCCATCGGGATTGCCGGGTGAGGAGTCGATTTCAATCCCAATGAAGCGGTCCCCAAGCAGTCGTTCAAGCTCGTTAAATTTCGGCCGTCGGCAGAGCGGGTCTCCGGTAAATCGCAGCGCCAACACTTCAAGGTCTTCGTCGTGGGCCCGCGCCGCGACCGTCTCCGCGTCCTTCCTGGAGAGCGGAAAGCCCCGCTGCTGTTGTGGCAGTAAACCGGTCGGCAACGATGGCTGGGAGAGCACGGGAGCAACGATCTGGGGTTCGGTCATCATGGCCAGCCCGTACCCTCCCGAAAAGCACATCCCGACCACTCCAAGCGGTTCGGCGCGCTCTTCGTACAGGCTGGCCGAGAGGGCCTTAAGCCACTCGACGGCAGGAGTAGAACGGCCCCAAGCAAACGCCGAGAACTCACGCGAAATGCAGAGATTGGCCAGCGAACCCAGCGCGTAGCCCGGGTCGACTTCTTTGCCTGGCTCCCCCATCAGAGACGGCAAGACAACTTCGAAGCCCTCTTCGACCAGCATGTTCGCGAACCGGGCAACGCTCGGCGTAATGCCGGGGACTTCGTGGATCACGATGACGCGCGGTCCCTGCCCCTGCCGATACACGTCGTGGGTACGGCCCCCGCTCGTGAAGCTGCCGACTTCAAACGCGTCCATCACCGATTGCATGACCAACCTCCCTGTGGCGCCTGACGCTAGCGCGCGCACAGGCGCTTCCGACCCAAAGCTTGACAAGACCCGTCGACATCTGTCTATGCTCTTCATGTCATTTCATTACTTTCCAATAAGGAGAACGACATGCCCAGAGTCCTCGGTAGTGACACCGCACGGCAGTACATCGGCGCAGCGCAAACCAAGGCAACCTCAATCCGAGAAACGCTGGCCGGGCTGAACCAAGACGGTCAGGCTCTTGCCGAGCCCGACAACTGGGATGGCGCCTTGGCAGCCCAGTTCCGTTCGGAGTGGCCGACTCATTCCGCCAACTTTGAGCGCGCATTGAGCAGCATCGACGCTGTCGCGGCCTTTGCACAGAAGGTCAACCAAAGCATTCTGAGCGCAGGCGGAAACGCATAACACTGCCGGTTCACATCCGCCAACGTGGCAGGCGCCGAGAACAACCCCGAGGTTCTCGGCGCCTGGCCGTCTCTCTCGTTTGTTAGGAGGCCACGAAGTGCCCGCTGCTCTCGATCTTCTCAGCCAGATGCAGGCCGCCCAGCTCGCAGATGGAGCTCTCTCTTCCTGTTCCAATGCATTGACGACGCACTTGGCAGCGATCAACGATGCCGTTGAGGTGGCCCTCGCCGAGCTGGCGGGCCAAGTCGTCGAACGCGTTGATCGCCTGATCGACGACAGTCGGTCCATGGCTACCCGCGCCCGCTTCACTTGCGAGACCGAGCGAGCAATGATTCAAGCCCGCCTGGTAGCGGCTCAAGCGGCCGCTGTCTCCTCGGGAGTCGTCATCGGATTTGGTTGATCTGGTCGCGTCGGCACCACAACCCGCAAGCACACCCGAGCGGGCACCGATCGCCGTTGACACCCTTCGCTGGGCCGGCGACCATCTACTGAGTTCCGTTCACGGCTGCGCCGTTCGACGCTGAGCCGTTTGACGCTGAGCCGTTTTGGAGCACGCCGTTGCCCGNNGTTGGCTGCACAAACCCTGCCGCGATCAGATCGCTGACCGGAATCCGCCACGGACCAACGGCCTCAGGATCTGCCGTTGCAGTCCGGAACGCGTTAGGGAACCGGCCCTGGTGCAGTGCCCTTCGCAGAGCGCTCGGCGCAATCCCACATCGATCGACCGCCTCTGCGACGCTCATCGTGTCTGCGGACCACTTTGCAGGCACCTTGCTCGTCAAGTCGACCACGTTTCCCGACTGGTGATGGTCGAGAGCATCGAGTGACTCTCGCAACGCCTCAATCTGGGCTTCGTTCATCTCGCGAGTCAGTTCGGAATCTTCGTGAGAACCTTCAGCCACTTCCCCGAAGTCGCCCGCGCTCACCGAATCACGCGTCCGACTTCTCAGCCCCATCTCGTGACGTTGGCTCGTGCTGATCGAACGGGGCGGCAACGCGGCCGCACGATAGGGCGCTGCCACGGGACGTCGAACCGTTTCCTCTTCCGCGAGGACACCGGCTGCCCGACCTCCACCAAAGTGGGCGGCCGGTTCAGGTCCGCCCGCCGGCGGTGGTGGAGCAAAGCCCTTCGGCCACCGAGTTCGGGTGTCGTAATAGATCCCTTCGACCTTGGAGTCGCTCAGATCAACACGGTTCAAATCGGCCCCTGCGAGGTTTGCTCCCGACAAGTCGGCCGAAACAAGAATCGCCCGATTCAGATCCGCCCGGGAGAGGTCTGCGCCCCGGAGGTCAGCCGACGTCAGGTTGGCCCCCGACAGGTCGGCGCGACGGAGGTTGGCATTCCGAAAGTCGGTTCCCTGCAGATCCGCTTTCACCAAGTTTGCGCCTGCAAGCTGCACCCCGGTGAAGTCGGCACGAAACGCATCGACTCCCGTCAGTTCACTGCCCGTCATGTCTGCGCCAGCGAGGTTTGCCCGTCGAAGAGATGCGCGCGTGAGGTCGATCGGATTCATTTCAGCGCCGATCAGGTCCGCACCGGTGAAGTCGGCGCGAGGAGCGACCGCCCGGACGAGGAGCGCCCCTGAGAGGTTGGCTCGCCGGAGGTCAGCTCGCGTGAGGTCGGCGTTCGCCAGATCTGCCGCGACCAACTCCGCTCCTGCCAAGTTGGCACGACGGAGGTTGCCGCCGCCCAAGTTCTTTCCCGATATGAGCCGTTCCCAATTGTTCATGGGCCAGTACCTCAGTCGCGCCCCGTACCCACGAGACAGCGACGCGCAATATTGTTTGGTGTAACCCCGCTACGTCCGGCCCGAACAATTCACAGAGCACCTGTCCCCCACACGCCCCAAAAAGGCCAACCCTGCAAGGGCGGGCATCCTGCAACCGATGCCGACCGTCGAAAGCGACAATATTGCATTTGTGATTGCCCGTGCGAGATGCCCGTCAAAATAACCTGCCAGCCGAGCTTGACCTTGTCGCCACTTTAAGTGTTCCTCCGCGGCAAAACGGGTCACGGAGAGCGGTCTCCGACGGTCCTTTTTCCGAATCGCTACACCGCTTCGGGTACTAGCAACACCGGGCGATCGGCATCCCGAGTGCTCCGGAGTCGTGCGGCCGGGCCCCTTACGGGATATCTGCCAAGAAATCAGACGCAAAGGCTTGACCGTCGGCACTCTTTAGCCACTCCACCATGGCATCTGAGCGGTCCCGGACATCCTCGGGCAACGCTGCGAGCAGCTCGCTCGCAACCGCTACAGGGACTTCCAGATCAGACAGCCACTGCCTGAGCGCTTCGTTGCTGGATGCAAACACGGGGTTGACGACGACGTGCACAGGCGTCAGTTTCGGAAGTGGCAATGCGTCGGTCAGGACTTCGACCCCTTGTGCGCCAACGACCCGAGAGGGGAGCCAGACAATTTCGACGTCCACACCTGGCTTCACCTCGGTTGGGACTGGTGATGCGAGGTCGTCATAGACGAACTCGGCGCTCGGCCATTCCTTGAGTGCCACTCCTTTGAGCATCTCTGCTGACGGCGAGTCAACCGGGAGACCAACACGCTCCGGTCCACGAGCAATCGCTTGGCTATCGCCCACCACTCCCCAGCCGGCCTCGGTCCAAGGTCCCAGGTCGAGCACCGAATTCTTGACTGTCTCATAGACAGCGAGATCGAGATCTTCGACGTAACCGCCGAAGAAGATATCGGCCTCTCCCCGGGCTAAACGGGCATATGCAGCCGACGGTCCTCCGCCAACAATCTCGACCTCTAAACCGGTCTCTTCGAGTTCCGCGGCAAATGCAAAGGCCATTGCCTGAGTCTCGTCGCGACCGTCAACAACCGCCACGCGAATGTCAGGCACCGTGTCGACAGAGTCGCTGCAGCCCGAGACGGAACCGGCCAGGACGAGCATCGCCGCAGCCCAACGTTTCAGCCCTCTCACGGAAGCCCTTTCGTTCCTTCTCGCCTGACACACACCGCAAATCAAGTTCAGATTCTCGACGTAGCGAGCCCCAGGGTGCCAAACCGAGTCGGGAACGGCGGAAACATCTGACGAAGTCGGTCGACGCAAACGACGACGAAATCCACCGTGCTCCATTATCCAGTCTCGTCGAACAACAAAGAAGTCCCCGCCGAAGCAATCTCCGACGAGGACTCTTCAAGAAAGCCGGACCTAGGCGACGGTTCGGTTACAGGTCTACAAGACGCTTGTCTTGACCGAACTGCTCAACGAAAGCTCGCGCCGAAACGCCTGCCGCCTTTTCGAGGACCGGCGCCAGCCCAGGCGCAACGCCGCGGGCCAGATCGGCGAGCTCTGCCAGCTCGCTGGGGCTCGCTAGGTAGGTCAGGCTGCGGTAGACGTACTTGGCAATGGTTGTTGAATCAACGGCGTCCGCCGCGCCGTTCACGCCATACTGCTTGGACTCGAGGCGGCTGCGCCGTGGGCGTGTCCCGCCACGAGAGAATGCGGATGCCTCGCTGCTGAGCTGGTTGAGGGCCTCACCGACCTCGCGATCGGACTCAGGAGTATCGGTCGCTGCCGCAGCAAGTTCGTCGAGACGCTTGATCGCTCGCACTGCGTGCGGATTGCTCGGCACACCCCGACGACCGCGCGAGAGCTGTGAAATCGTCGGCTGCGACAAACCGATCAGCTGGCTCATATCCGACTGCGTCAAACGAAGCTTGTTCTGGATACGGGCGATGACCTTGCCAAGAACTTCGCCGAACTCGGCTTGTTGGGCATCCAGGTTGCGCTCTTCCTGGGGATCTGCTGCCCGTTCTTGGATCAGATCGGTCTCTATTGCAACCACGTTGTCATCGACGGTTGTCATTTGGTTTGGCTCTCCTCCGCTTTTTCCGGGCCGTACGCCCGGTTAGATGACCCGGCCCCGGTCATATTCGAGTCGGCAAGGCCGACACCGGTTCGCCGTGGTTCATCCGCCGCGAGCCGCCCGTCGACACACCCTGAAAAGCTGCGGACACACCCGACGTCGCACCCAACTCTTGTTGGATACCCGCCGACACCGGGTTTACGGAGCGCATCCGACGAGGCGTGGATTCTTTGATCGCATCACGAATCAAAATCGCCCCTCCAGTCACCCTCAAACGCAACTTGACGAATAGTACAATAGACGCTCTCGTGCCCCATACAAATGATTTTCCAACATCCGCGGCATCACTTGTGGTGAGATTTGCAACATGTGGCCCGATACTAGTCATGCGCCAGATATTTGCAAATGTCGCGCTGAAGAATAATTGCACCCTTTGAGGCGCCGATAGTGCACTCAGCTGTGTTCCAACGCTCGCCGGGAATCCCACGTGGGGTGGTCAAAACGGGCGCGGCCACGCACCGCATGCCGCGTCCAGTTTCACACTGAGACAGGGGCAAGATTGCGCTCCGCACAACAGGATTCCAACAAGAAACCCGGCACCACCGGGGCGCTCTGAGGTGTTCGGCCGCCGCGTCAGGACAACGAATAGTTGACCGCCACCGAAGTGGCGGGCGGCTTGCTCAGCCCCACCGAGCCTGGGACACAACGACGCCCAGGCCGAACAAGACGACGGCCGCCAGGAATAAGGCAATCGTCTGGGTTCGAGAATCCGAACGGTTGGCCATCAAGAGGCCTCCGGCCGCGAGACCTCCGAGGAAACCGCCGAGGTGCCCGCCAACAGAAATGTTTGACGCCGTCAAGGTAAAGACCAGGTTCAACACCAGAACACCGCCGAGACCAGACCGCCAAATATCGATGTTGTGAGCCCGTTGGACCGCAATCAGCGCACCCATCAGACCGAAAATGGCGCCGGAGGCGCCGACGGTCGGGGTTCCAATGCCCGTAATAGCAACGACCCCCAGAGAGCCGCTTGCGAGCGACACCGCATACAGACCAAGAAATCTGGGGGTGCCAAGCCGACTCTCTAGGGCTTGTCCCCACAGGTAGAGGGCCCACATGTTGAATACCAGGTGCAAGAGGTCAACGTGGAGAAAGGCGCTGGTGATCAGCCTCCACCACTCCCCGTCGGCAACGCCAATAACGGTGAGCGAACCCTCGCGCCCAAAATCAAAAAACTGCGATGCGATGAACACGACGACGTTGACGGCCATCAGAACCTGAGTGGCTATCGGGCGCGCGTACAGGTTCCTGACGGTTCGGATCTTTTGCCCGCCACGCCCATGACACTTTTGGCAGTGGTAGCCCACGGGCGCCGAGACCATGCACTCAGCGCAGACCGGGTCACCACATCGTTGGCAGCTAACCCCGGTCGGACGATCTGGATGTCGAGCACAATTCACGGCCACATCCTGCCCGAAACTGACACCCTTCGGGCGGACTGCCAACCGACGGTGAGCTGACGTCGAGATTCCCCATGGCCGGTTCGGCTGCGCCACGGCCAGGTTGGGGTGCAGCCGAACACGACTAGAGCCGGATGGATCCGTCGAGAACCTTCTGGTACGTCTCGGGGTCGAGAGCTACATAGGCGTCTGACGAAGGGTCGTAGACAAACATCGGATCCTCGACCAGTCCTGGATTAAAACCCTCAACAACCAGGTCGACCTTGCGATGCTTGAAGGTGCCGGTCACTTCGACCTCGGTGGCGTGCCGCAGGAACTTGGGACGAGCGTAGGTGGGCAGTTGTTCTGCCATGGCCTGGGCGAAAGTAACCAAATCGAAATCCCCGTCGATCACGATCAGCGCCATACCGGCCCTACCGTCGCCCCCTGGAACTTCGACTCCGTAGACGGTGCTTTCGAGAACTCCGTCCTGGATGCCGATGACCTCAGCAACCTCTGCGGTGGAAACGTTCTCACCCTTCCACCTGAAGGTATCGCCCGCACGGTCGACAAAGTAGTAGTACCCGTCGTCGTCGATTTTGGCGAGATCGCCGGAACGGAACCACGAGTCCCCTTCGCCGAATGCGTCTCTCAGAATCTTCTTCTCGGTCGCGTCCGCGTCCGAGTAGCGCTGGATCGCCATCGGGTGGTTCTTCGACGATGGGATCTTGCCGATCAGCTCACCCGCTTCACCCGGGGCACATTCGATACAACGCCCATCGTCTCCCCTGACGACATCTTCAGTTTCAAGGTCGTACTTGACGACCTTGATCGGGAACAGCGGCCGGGTCGCAGTCGGGATCCAGCCCATCGCGCCGATGCGGCCATCGAGATTCCAAAGGCCGATGTTTCCTTCAGTTGCGCCGTAAAACTCATAGATCTGAGTAATCCCGAACCGTTCGACAAACTTCGGCCAAACGTCGGGACGCAAGCCATTCCCGATGATGTAACGAATGTTGTGCGCGCGGTCATTCTCCTGGGGCTCTGAAGTCACCAGGTAGCGGCAGAGTTCCCCGATGTACTGGAACACGGTGATGCCGTACTCACGGCAGTCGTCCCAAAACTCACTTCGCGAGAACTTGGGACGCAAGATCACCGCCGCACCGCTGTACCAACTAGCGCCCACACCGCAAAGCAATCCAGCGGTGTGATACAGCGGCAGCACCACGTACATACGGTCGTCTTCTTGCAGCGGTGCCATCGCGGCGAAAACACCTGCAAGTCGAGTCATTCGGGTGTGGGTGATCTCGACCGCCTTCGGATTCCCCGTCGTGCCCGAGGTGTAGATGTAGACGGCGACGTCGTGTTCTGTAATCCCCGCGCGTCCCTCTTTGGACGGTCGGCTTGTCGGCGCCTCGGCGAGCGACGGACGGACATCGAGGACGACATCCAGTCCTGGGGCAGCACCGTCAACCGACCAGACCGGCGTTTGGAGATCGGACAGCACGGTCTCGAGGTTGGGCAAGGTGTCATCGCCGATGAGTACAAACGAGGCGTCGGCGAGAGCCAGCGAGTGCTTAAGGGGGTTACCGGTCAAGTTGTAGTTGATCAGTGCAGAAACAACCCCGACCTTGGCGAAGCCAAACACTGCAAACAGGAACTCCGGTCGGTTCGTCAGCATGACTGCGACGCGGTCCCCTGGCTGAAGCCCTTGAGCAAGCGCCCAGTTGGCGTAGCGGTTGGCCTCGTCATCCCACTCGCGGAAGGTCCAGGACGCATGCTTGTCGGTCGTCGTCAAGATGGCCAGGCGCTCGGGAGTGCTATTCACTCGATCCTCGAAAGCGTCGGCAAGGTTCTTGTGCAGCGGTTTGCCCGGCCGGGGCAAGGTTGCTTTTGCTATCCGGGCATACGCCTTGGAGTAACGCATTTCACGTTGGAGGCGCGCATTGACATCGCTGCGGCGTTTCGAGTCCAGCATGTTGAACTTGCCGAGCTGTGGGATCTTCATCGGTCGCACGTCTCCCCTGAGGTCTTCTTGATCTCTTGACGCCAAAAGCGGCGCAACCACACCAGGTGCGGTACATAACGGCCTCATCGTATCGGCAGGAGCCTGTGCAGCACCGCAGGCCACCTGGGGCTACCCCACGCAGGCGACGCGCGTTGACCCGCCGGAGTGACCGTTCCTAATTAGTAGCAGATAACAACTTTCACCTCGTGGTAGGGCCGAGTTGAGTTCTATCCTTCCGATGGCTCACGTCGGGCGACACGATTCCCGCCCGCACACACATTCGGATCGATCAGCATGAGCAGACTCACCCCCGACTCCGGCAACCGGCACAGCACCCCGGATGGCGCGCGCTCAGCGGCACTAAGTGAGCTCTCTGGTGACGCCGACCGGATTGGTACCGATGTAGCGGTCGCCCACTCGGAGTCACCTGCAGCGGTCGCAGCCTCATTGGACATCGTGGGTGAACGCTGGTCGCTTCTGATCGTTCGCGAGGCGTTCTTGGGCGCGCGACGCTTCGAAGAGTTTCAGCAACGACTCGGTATCGCGCGCAACATGTTGGCAACGCGTCTGCGGACCCTCGTTGCTGCGAAGGTGCTCAACAAGCGCAAGTACCAAGACAAACCGGAGCGGTTCGAATACCGGCTCACCCAACGGGGCGCCGAACTGCTCCCCGTGCTGTTGGCTCTCGACACCTGGGGAACGAAGTACCTCAAGGCCGCTCGGACCGAGTTTCGCCACATTCCCTGCGGTTCGGTCACCGCTTCAGAAACGGTCTGCGCCGACTGCCGTCAGGTCATCACGCCGTTTGACATGGCACTCGTCGAACCGCCCGCCGCTGTCTCAGAGTGACGCCACCTGCGAGCGGATCCAGTCCACCATCTCGGCGACGATCTCAGGGCCTTCGGGTTCGTTGAACATCTCGTGCCGCAAGCCTGGTTTGGTTCGCCGTTCCACCGCGG
>CXWK01000277.1_pt3 | contig 80190 bp, 77 predicted proteins | sample 590851 | NCBI WGS metagenome assembly CXWK01 (sample SAMEA3498364, study PRJEB10139) | wastewater metagenome | biome: wastewater treatment plant; material: activated sludge | place: Denmark | collected 2014-08-01 | reverse complement strand
CGCTGTTGCAACTTGCGGCGCAGGTTGCTGAGGTGCACGTCGACGACATGTGTGTCGCCCACCCAGTTCGGACCCCAGACCTCTTCCAACAGTTCGGTGCGCGAACACACCTCTGCCGGACGGCGACACAGTTGTTCGAAGAGCGCGAACTCGATGCGGGTGACAGCGACATCGCTGTTGTGGATCCGGATCTCCTTACGACCTACATCGACCGTAAGAGCACCGAGCGTGATCAACGAAGCCTGCATCGGATCCCAGCGCGAGTGCAGTTGGCGCGGCCGACGCAGCAGCGCCTGGCACCGAGCAGCTAATTCGTCGGGGTTCAACATCGTCGATACCACGTCGTCGGCGCCGGCACGGAGGGCACGGATGCGGGCATGGTCGGCATCAGGGGGAGCAATGCCGACGATGTACGCATCCGTGAGAGCTCGCATGGTGTCGAAGAGGTTGCCACCTTCCGGGCTTGGCAGGTCGAGGTCGACCAACACGACGTCGGGTGAGAACGAGCGGGCCAAGGTGAGCGCCGCTCCTTCCTCGGTTGTCGCACTCACGGAGTAGCCGCGCGATCGCAGAGCCGCCGAAGCCACCCGTCGCAAGACCGGGTCGCCAACGGCAAGGAGCACTCGTGGTGCTAACTGTGCGTCGGGTTCCATAGTGTGAGTTCTTCCGCCTAGTCGTGCCCGGCCAACGGCACATTGCCCCTGGCTCAAACACCGTTCGGATTGACTATCGGCGCGCTGGCGGGCTTCCTAAAGCGGGACTTTGCTGTGGTCCTCGACGCGGAAATTGGGCGCCGAACGCATACGGTGGTCGGGTGTCCATCCCAGTGACCAACGCGGCCGCCGCCATCAGAACTGCCGTCCTTGGGCGACGGCCCGTCGATGCCCGTGAGCGCAGCTCGATTTCGAGATTTGTCGAGCTCTTCGACGGGCTCGAGCGGCCATTCGACGAACATGCCTCCAAGGTGCACGTCACCGCTTCGGCAATCGTGGTCAGCGACGATCGGCGGCGAGTGGTGTTGCATCGCCACAAGCGCTTGCAGCTGTGGTTGCAACCCGGCGGCCACATCGACGCGGATGAACTGCCGTGGAATGGGGCTCTCCGTGAGGCGGTGGAGGAGACCGGTTTGCCTGCGGGACTTGTCGACGCCGACCGGCCAGAAGGCCCGACGCTGTTACACGTGGACGTTCACGCAGGCGGTCGGGGCCACACTCACCTCGACCTGCGCTACCTCGTCGAAGCACCGCACGTGAAGCCGACGCCACCGACCGGCGAGAGCCAGGAGGTTCAGTGGTTCGCGTGGCATCAGGCGATCGACCTCGCCGAGGCCGGGTTAGAAGGCGCACTGCGTGCGTTGCAGCCAGGTGACGCGAAAGTGCGTGCCGTGCGCAACACCGATGCGGGTGGCTGCGCCGATGTCTACATGCGCTCGCGTGAGTTCGCGTTGCCGACCGTGCCGTCGGTGCACCCGCCGCGCGAGATCCGCCGCTGGATGGCCGACGAGGTCATCGGCCGCACCGACATGTGGGTCGCCGAAGTCGACGGCACGATCGTCGGCCTGATGGTGTTGGCGTCTGATGTGAAGGACGCGGGCTGGGTCGAGCAGCTGTACCTCGATCCGGCGTGGATGGGTCGCGGGCTTGGCGACCGGTTCGTGCAACTCGCCAAAGAACGGCTGTCCGGCGGCCTGCAGTTGTGGACGTTCCAGGTCAACGAGCCCGCTCGCCGTTTCTACGAGCGACACGGTTTCGTGGCGGCCGAACTGACTGATGGTGCGGGCAACGAGGAACGTGCCCCCGACGTGCGCTATCACTGGTCGCCTTGAACGCCCACGTCGACCCCGCGTACGGCCAGTTCCCCAAGTTCATCCAGCCGCGTCCGGCGCTGCGAGTGAGGGGTGCGCAGCTGAAGTGGTACGACGTCGCTCCGGCCGATCAGCCTGTGCCAGCCGAGATCGGGGGGCTGGCGCGGACCTATCTGACGACTGAGGGCGATGCGGATCGTCTGACCATGGACGGCGACATCGGCTTCGTGGTGCTGCACCGCTGCGGCGAGTCGTTCTACTTCCTGCTGGTCTCGACGTGGCGTGGCTCGAACGAGCTGTGGGAATCGGTGTACGCCAAGCCCAGCGAGTCGGCCAACGACTTCAGCGTGTGGCCACGCGAAGGTCGCCACGTGCCGACGTTCTGCGTCTGGGAACTCGGTGCGGTGTGGCACGAACAACAGGCATGGTTGCGCTTCCTGCAGTCGAGCCGCGATGAGGCCGCAGTTGCGGAGTACATGAAGGATCAGTTTTCTGGCCCTGTCGGTTGATGATGGGCCGTTTCGGTCCACTCTTGCGGATACGAACACCTGTTCGATATGGTCGCGATCCCTATGGGCTTCAACAACCCGAACATGCCGTGGAGCGAACTCGAGCGACTGCTCTCGGATCAGCGCGGCAAGGACGGGCGAGCACCGGGTAGCCCATCGTGGAACTCGGGTGGCGATGGGCCGGCGTGGGGTCGCAAGCGCCAGCCGTACCAGCCGCCGGAGGGCACGCGGTCTACCGGCAGTCGGGTTCCGTATGCAGAGCTGCATTGCCACAGCAACTTCTCGTTCCTCGACGGTGCGTCGCATCCCGAGCAGTTGGCCGAAGAGGCGGCGCGCCTTGGTCTAGAAGCGCTGGCGCTCACTGATCACGATGGCTTCTATGGCGTTGTGCGCTTCGCCGAAGCGGCACGCACAGTTGGTCTCCCCACCGTGTTCGGCGCCGAGATCTCGCTGACCGCGCACGGTCGAGTCGCGCGCGCCGAAACCGACACGCAGCACCAAATCGACACCGGCATGGTGGTCGACAGCCACGCGCCCGATCCGTATGGGCAACACCTGCTGGTGTTGGCTGATGGCCCTGCTGGTTATGCGCGCCTTGCGCGTGCACTCAGCCTTGGCCATCTCGCTGGTGAGAAGGGTGCGCCGCAGTTTGCGTTCGACGATGTCGCCGACGTTGTTGCCGGCCACGCGTGGGTGCTGACTGGTTGCCGCAAGGGTGCGGTACCCGCGGCGTTGGTCAACGACGGGCCGCGCGCCGCGGCTCGCGAGTTGCAACGCATGGTCGCCGCGTTCGGTCGCGATCGTGTGCTGGTGGAGTTGTGGGATCACGGCAACCCGCTCGATTCGGTACGCAACGATGCGCTCGCCGAGTTGGCCGCGCGTAACGACATCGGCTGCGTCGCGACCAACAACGTGCACTACGCCACGCCAGCACAACGCCGGTTGGCCACCGCGGTCGCGGCGGTGCGAGCGCGCAGCAGCCTCGACGATCTCGACCCATGGCTGCCCGCGTCGGCGAGCGCACATCTGCGCAGTGGTGCCGAACAAGCGCGCCGCTTTCTGCGCTACCCAGGCGTGGTCGAACTCGCAGCCGAAATCGGGCGGGCTGCCGCCTTCGACCTGTCGCTGGTCGCGCCCAAGCTGCCGCCTTTCCCGTGCCCGCGCGATGCGAACGGCGTACAACTCACCGAGATGGCGTACTTGCGTCAGTTGGCGCACGAGGGCGGGCGTCGGCGCTACGGCGAACGCCCGGCGCAACACGAAGACCTTTCGCTGCGCGCACGCGCATGGCGCACCATCGACCACGAACTCGATGTCATCGAAGGCCTCGGCTTCGCCGGCTACTTCCTGGTCGTATGGGATCTCGTCGAGTTCTGCAGTCGCGCCGACATCTACTGCCAGGGGCGGGGGAGTGCCGCCAACAGCGCAGTCTGTTACGCGCTGGGCATCACCAAGGCTGATGCCGTCAGCCTTGGGTTGTTGTTCGAGCGCTTCTTGTCGCCCGAGCGTGATGGCCCGCCCGACATCGATATCGACATCGAATCCGATCGTCGCGAAGAGGTCATCCAGTACGTGTACCAGCGCTACGGACGGCACCACACGGCGCAGGTCGCCAACGTCATCACCTATCGCGCGCGCTCGTCGGTGCGCGACATGGCCAAGGCCTTGGGTTACGCACCGGGCCAGCAGGATGCGTGGAGCAAGCAGATGGATGCGTGGGGCACGGTCAGCACCACCGCTGGGCAACGCGATCATGAGATTCCGCCGGTGGTGTTGGAACTGGCGGCAGAGATTGAAGACTCACCGCGCCACCTCGGCATTCACTCCGGCGGCATGGTGATCTGCGATCGACCAGTCATCGAGGTGTGCCCGGTCGAATGGGGGCGCATGCAGGATCGCAGCGTGTTGCAGTGGGACAAAGACGACTGCGCCGCGGCCGGTTTGGTGAAGTTCGATCTGCTCGGCCTCGGCATGCTGAGCGCGTTGCACTACGCGGTCGATCTCATCCGCGAGCACCGCGGCTACGACGTCGACCTAGCAACCATCCCGCAAGAAGACGACGTCTACGCGATGCTCTGCCGCGCCGACACGGTCGGCGTGTTCCAGATCGAATCGCGCGCACAGATGGCGACATTGCCGCGGTTGAAGCCGCGTCGTTTCTACGACCTAGTGGTGGAGGTCGCGCTCATCCGCCCCGGCCCGATCCAAGGCGGTTCGGTGCACCCCTATATCCGTCGCCGCAATGGCCTCGAACCGATCACGTATCTACATCCGCTGTTAGAGAACTCGTTGGGCAAGACGCTGGGCGTGCCGCTGTTCCAAGAACAGCTCATGCAGATGGCGATCGACGTTGCCGGCTTCTCGCCCAGCGAAGCCGATCAGTTGCGCCAGGCGATGGGTTCCAAGCGCAGCCGCGCACGGATGGAGAAGTTGAAGGCGCGCCTGTTCGAAGGGATGGCCGAACGCGGCATCGCCGGCGAGGTCGCGGAAGAGATCTTCATGAAGATGGCCGCGTTCGCGAACTATGGCTTCCCGGAATCACACAGCGTCAGCTTCTCGTATCTCGTCTACGCGTCGTCGTGGATCAAGTTTCACGAACCGGCCGCGTTCTGCGCGGCATTACTCAACGCGCAGCCGATGGGTTTCTGGAGTCCGCACTCGCTGTGCCAAGACGCGCGTCGGCACGGCGTCGTTGTGCACTCGCCCGACATCAACGCGTCGAAGGCGCTCGCCACACTCGAACCCTGCGCCGACAGCGTCGGCGGTGTCGCCGTCCGACTCGGCATCGGTTCCGTCCGCGGCATAGGCGCCGACCTCGCCCAACACATCGAATCCGGTCGCCCGTATACGTCGCTGGAGGATCTGGTGCGGCGGGTGCCGGAACTGAATCTGGCGCAGTTGGAGGCAATGGCCACCGCTGGCTTGTTCGAGCAGAGCCTTGGGCTCGAGCGACGCCAGGCATTGTGGGGCGTCGGGGCGGCGGTGCAGTCGCGGCCAGGTCGACTGGAGGGGATAGTGGTCGGCGAGCGGGCACCGAACCTGCCCGGCATGGAGCCGATGGAAGTTGCGGTTGCCGACCTATGGGCGACCGGTATCGCGCCGAACGGCCACCCGACTCAGTTCCTGCGCGATGCACTCGCGCAGCAGGGCGTCGTCACTGCCGCTGGTTTGTGGGAGTGCGAACCGCGCAGCAAGGTGCTGGTGGCCGGCATCGTCACCCATCGGCAACGACCGATGACCGCGCAAGGGGTGACGTTCATGAACCTGGAGGATGAAACCGGGCTGATCAACATCGTCGTGTCGAAGGGTTGCTGGGCGCGCCATCGCAAGGTGGCCCGGGGTGCCCCGGCGCTGTTGATCCGAGGTCGTCTGGAACGCAGCGAAGGTGTCATCAACATCAGCGCCGAACAACTCACTCCATTACCTGTCGTCGCCCATCACCCCAGCCGCGACTTCCGCTGAGCGCGCGCCCTTTACGGTGGCCCACTTCAGGATAATATGGGTACCCATATGAAGACCACCGTCGAGATCGCGGACCCGTTGTTCGCAGAAGCCAAGGCCGAGGCACAGCGTCGCGGAGTCACGGTACGCGCCCTGATTGAAGATGGACTGCGGCGAGTGATCGCCGAGCCGACAACGACCAGATACACGCTTCCCGATTTGAGCTACGGCACCGGCGGGCCGACCGAGGCGTGGCTTGGAGCCACCTGGGAAGAGAAACTCGAAGTCATCTACGAAGGCCGCACGTGATCGCGGTCGATACAAACATTCTCGTCTACGCCCATCGACCAGATACCACCTTCCATGATGCGGCCGCTGATTCGATGCGCGGATTGGCGGAGGGGAAGGCGAATTGGTCGATCCCATGGCCGTGCATTCACGAGTTCCTCGCAACAGTTACGCGACAGAGCATCTGGACGGACCCGACGCCCGTGGGACGTGCGGTTGATCAAGTGCGTGCTTGGCTGGTCGCACCTACGGCAAGTGTTATCGCTGAAACGGATCGCCACCTCGACCTGCTCGCCGACTTGATGATGCGTGGGCGGATCGTTGGGGCGAAGGTTCACGACGCGCGGGTGGCTGCCTTGTGCATAGAGCATGGTGTGCGCGAGCTGTGGACTGCTGATCGCGACTTCAGTCGGTTCCCGCAACTGAACACCCGAAACCCGCTCATCGGCGAGATCGATCCGCTACGTCCAAAGTAAGGTCAGCGCATGACTGTTGTGCTGCCTGTCGCGCAGCGTTGGTTCGAGCGTACGCGAATCGACGACACCGTCACATTGCTGTGGGAACCACACGTCGTCGAGTCGGTGCGTTGCAACATCTGGCATGTTCGTGGTCGCGACCGCGACTTGGTGATCGATACCGGAATGGGTGTCGGCAGCTTGGTGAGCGAGTTGGGTGAACTACTCGACAAGCCGGTGTCGGCTGTTGCCACCCACGGGCACGACGATCACATCGGCGGTCACTATGAGTTCAACGACTTGGAATTTGCTGAGGTACTTGCGCACTCACTCGAAGCGCCGCTGCTGCAGGCTCCCGTGCTGGACACGCTCGACATAGTTGCGGGCTGGGGTGCTGACACGTTGGCGCTGTTCGCCGAATGCGACTATCTGCTCGACGACCCCTACTTCGTTGATGCACTGCCAGCTGGCTACGTGTTCGAGCACTACCGCCTACAACCGGCGCAGGTCACACGCCTGATCGATGATGGCGAGATTGTCGACACCGGCGATCGTGCCTTCGAGGTGTTGCACTTACCCGGCCACTCGCCAGGGTCGATCGGATTGTGGGATCAAGCCACAGGAACGCTGTTCTCCGGCGATGCGTTGTACGACGGCCCACTGCTCGACAACCTGCCCGAATCGCATATCACCGACTACTGCGCAACGATGCGACGGCTGCTGACGCTGCCCGTCAACACGGTGCATGCCGGCCACAACACCAGCTTCGGTCGCGAACGTCTACGAGAGCTGTGTCACGCGTATCTCTACCGACGTGCGTAGCTAGCGGCGCGCTCGGTTGGTGAGATACGCGCCAAGCACGGCGATACCACAACCAACGATCGCCAGCACGGCCACTGTCTCGTGGCGCACGAGCGAGCCGAGCAATAGCGACACAACGGGCACCAGGTACACGCTCACTGAGGCGCGGGTGCTGCCCAGGCGTCCGGCATTGTTGGCCATCACAACGAACGCCAGCGCAGTGCCAAGAGTGCCCAGCCCGACCATCGCTAGGAACGGTCCCCATGCAAACTCGATGTCGTCGAGCGACGGGATGGCGAATGGTGTCACCAGTGCGAACGCAATGCCCTGCGCACGCCACAGCACTGGGAGGCTGCCGTACTTCTGCTGCAGCGGCACTGCCAGGTTGAGTGAGAACCCGTACAGCACTAGGGCGATGAAGATCATCCCGATGCCCGACCAGGAGTCGTTACCGCCGCCACCTGAGGCAAGTGCGATCACCAACACGCCAGCGAAGCCGACGATGACGCCGATGATCTGCTGTCGAGGTGGCAATTGTTTGGCGAGAAAGGCTGCCACCACTGCGATGAACAACGGCGTCGCACCGTTCAACATGCCGGTCACCGACGACGACACGCGCTCTTCTGCGAACGGAAAGATCGAGAGCGGTAGCGCCATCCAGATCAAGCCGAGCATCCACACGCGCCGCATATCGGCGCGTTCGATCTTCATGCGTCGTGCGGACGGAAACAGGCTCAGCGTGGCGAACCCGAAACCGAGGCGCATCGGTGTGATCGTTGCGGCAGGGAACGCTTCGAGCCCCTCGGCGATGAAGTAGAACGACGTGCCCCACACCAACCCAGGCGTCGCCAACCGGAACCAGTCGAGCGGCGACATGTGCGTCGGCGCAAGTGCAGCGGGCGCGGGAATCGGGGCGGCAATAGCGGTCACGACGTTGAGGCTATGGCCGGGGCGTTGCAACCGCGAGCGGGTTTCGGACGTGACGCCTAACGCGAGCGACGAAGCGCGGCGCGCAGCTTGGCGTCGGGCTCCGGGCGCGCGCCAAGGTGTTCGATCACCCACGCCGAGATCGTTGTTGCGAACCGAGCGGCGGCAACGGCGTCGCCGTGCTCCAGATAGTGCGCAAGAAAGCCGCCCGCGAATGAATCGCCGGCACCCGTCGCATCGACGAGGTTGTTGGTTCCCGCCGGGATGTGCGTGCCCTGGCCCTTCTCCCAGACGAGAGCACCATCGGCGTCGAGCTTCAGCATGATCAGCGCGTTCGGAAACAACTCGGCAAGGCCGGCCGCGATCTCGTCGGGCTCAGTGAGTCCGCCGGTCAACATCGTTCCTTCCTCCTTGTTTGGCAGGAAGACGTCGATTCCGAGGTCTTGCGTCACGGCGAGGAACTGCGTGACCCCCATTTCGCCGATCATCTGAAACGAGCCGGGGTCAAACGACAGCGTTGCCCCAGACGACTGCGCGAGCAGCGCCGCTGCGCGGGCTGCAGCCCGCGGTGGATCAACGAAGAACGACCACGCAGTGAGGTGCAGGTGACGCGCGCGACGGATGACCTCGCGCGGAAGATCTTGCGGCAGCAAGTAGAAGTCGGCACCGTGACCAGAGACCATCGAACGTTCGCCGGTGTGATCGACAAAGACGGCCACCGACCCGGTGAGGTGGGCTTCGGTTTCCACGAAGTGCGCGATGACGTGTTCGCGATCTAGGTCTTCTTGTGCGAGCTGTCCGAATCGGTCGCGCCCGATCTTGCCGATGAACTCTGTGCTCAGGCCGGCGCGGCTTGCCCACACGGCGACGTTGGCGGCACTACCGCCAGGGGTGAGCATCACCTCGCCGAATGTGTCGCCGCCGCGCAGGAGCTCGCGGTTGGTTCGGATGAGTACATCCCAGGCGAAGTCGCCGATGACGCACATGGGTGCCGACACGCCGGGCACGGTAACAGCTAGCGCGCCGTGTTCAGTCGTTGCTCGCGTGCGAAGCCGAGGCGGTCGCGGCGACGAGCCCCAGCCCGATGAACACTGTCCCTGCCACCCACCGCTGCACGAATGGAAGGGTGCGACCACCAACGAGCACTGAGCGCAGGCTGCTCGCCAGCAATGAGTAAGTGCCGTCGGTGAAGAACCCGATTCCGACGAACACCAAGCCGAGCACCAGTGCTTGCAGCGCCGGTCGCCCATTCTCGGGGCGAATGAATTGCGGAAGAAACGACAAGAAGAACAGGGCAACCTTCGGGTTCAACACGTTGACAACAACGCCCTGTGTGAACGCGCGTCGCGCGCTGACGCCGGGTTGGTCGGGATCGATGACAGCCGGGGGGCGCAGCAACGTGCGCACGCCGATGTACACGAGGTAGCTGGCGCCCAACCACTTGACCGCGCTGAACGCGGCCGCCGAAGTGGCGAGCACTGCCGACAGCCCGAGCGCCGCTGCAAGAGCGTGTGCCAGGTTGCCCAGCGACAGCCCGGCGACAGCCGCCAAACCGGCCTCGCGTCCGTCGCTGACGCTGCGGTTGACGATGTACAGCACCGCCGGCCCCGGAATCAGCAACAGCACGACGGAGGCGCTGGCGAAGGCAAGGATGGTGGCAGTGGTTGGCATTTCGAATCCCGGCGCTGAGCGCTACTCGTTCGGCTGGTCGCCGAGGCCCTCGTTGAAAGCCTTGTACATCTCGTAGATCGATTTGCATGCCTCGCAGAGCGGCAGTTGCTTGGGGTCGCGCGACGGCACCCACACATGTCCGCAAAGTGCCTCGACAGGCGTGCCATAGATACGCGCCTCGAGCACTTTCGCTGCTGCGTTCTCGCCCGGGTCGGTCTTCACGATGTGGGCATTGGCAGGCTTGCCCGTTTCGAGGATGTGCTCGGTGTCGACAATGGTGCCGACGGTGGTCTCGGTGATCGTTGCCGGGGTGCTCACAGTGACAGGTTAGTTACCGCCGCCGCCGTTGCGAGTGTGATCGTATGTCGCAGTGGCCCTCTTGATCGACGAACCCCGATGGTGGTTCCGGGAGCGACTGTGGTCGCATCTCGTGAGCGACATCTCGCTGGATGAGCTACACGCCTTTGCCGAGCAGGCCGGAATTCCGCGCCGAGGCTTTCACGGCGACCACTACGACGTGCCCGAGGAGTTCTACGACGAGGTGGTGGCGCGCGGGGCGGTGCCGACACCTACCCGCGAGTTGTTGCGGCGACTGCGGGCCGCGGGTTTACGGCTGAGCGCTTCCCAGCGTCGTTCCAGCAACTGACGGGCGACCACGCACCTGCTGCCAGCGATCGGGTTCGCCGAGAAGATCGCGCGGGCATTGCGCACCAGCCTCGGTGATGATGTACCACTCGATCAGCGTCACGCCGTAAGCGGCGGCGATCGTGCTCGCTTCCATCCAACGGTCGAGATCGCCGGGAAGCACGCAACCCCCCGGCCGTACCGATGCGACGACCAACGAGGTCGCACGGTCGACCCGCTCGGCTGCACGCGCCATGCACTCGGTGACCGGAAGCACCGAATCTGCATCGACCGTGCCCGACACGATCGTGATGACACCGCCTTGGCCGTGATCGTCGAGCACGAACGCAAGCGTTTCCGGCTGGAGCGGGTTGGTAGTGGCGAGGAACAGCACGCGCAGCGCATCGGCGGCGCAACGAACGGGTGCTGGGATCTTGCTGGTGGACATGGCAGGGCCTCCGCAGAACAGGGTTTTGAACCGGGGGAAGCCGTGTGGTGGCACCGTATGCCGGGGGTCTGACACAGTTCGCCGCGATCGCTACGCTCTGGTCATGGCGCAGGTCACGATCTACCACAACCCGCATTGAAACTCGTCGAGCAATGCCGTGCGCATTGCAGAGGAACTCGGTGTCGACGCCGAGATCGTGTTGTACATCAAGACACCGCCCAACGAAGCGACGCTGCGCAGCATCATTGCGAAGCTGGAAGATCCGGTCACCGATCTCGTGCGTCGCGACAGTATGTGGAAGAAGCTCGGTCTCACTGAGAACGACGCGAAGACCGACGATCAGGTGGTTGCGTTACTGCTGAAGCACAAGCAGTTGTTGCAGCGCCCGGTAGTGGTGACGAAGAAGAAAGCGATCATCGGTCGCCCGAAGGATCGCGTCGTTGCGCTGTTGAGCTAGCGACGTTTGCGACCGGCGCCGAGCGCCTGCAGTACGAGCAGCAGCAACACTGCGCCGAGTGCAGCGACGAGGATGGTGCGTACGTCGAGATCGTCGTTGAACCCGCGCTTGCCGGCAGCCTGCATCAGTGCGCCGCCGATCAGGGCACCGAGGACACCAACTGCAATCGTGTACAGGCAACCGGCCTTGTCGTCGCGCACGATCCAACGGGCGAGTAGGCCAGCCAGAAAGCCGACGATGATCCAAGCAATAAGTATCATGCCCGCACGCTAGGCGCGATCGAAGATGAGCACGAACTCGAGCAAGCCGTTGTCTTCAGTGGTGATAGATGCGTTCGAAGGGTTAGGGATGTCGTAGTCGGCGAACACGATCGGAATCTGGCCGAGAACGCCAACTCGTCCCGATTGAAATGTCGCCTCCACATCGAACGTCACCGAAAGGGTGGTGCCGCGAAGGGTGAGGTCGCCGGTGGCGCTAGCGGTGATTGTTGCGCCGTCGGCAGGCACCTCGCCGAAGTCGATCGGCTGCGTCAGTACGAACGATGCGGTCGGAAAGGTGGCGACGTCCATGATGCGCCCGTTGAATGCGCTGTCGCGTCGACTGCTGTCGCTCGCGAAGGTGGTCATGTCGACGGTGAACTCGCCCGTCGCAACCTGCGTGCCGGCGATCGTGAAGACGCCGTTGATCGCCTGCGTGCGACCGTTGGCCGTCGTGTCGAATCCGTTGATCGACTCATTGATGCGGTAGCCCACCTCCGACTCCTGGGCAGTTACCCACGTCCCATCGACACCATCGGCCGCGGCCGCGGCGTCGGAGTCGGGGGTCGTGCCGGTCGTGTCGCCTGAACTCTCAGCGATCGTTGTTGTCAACCGGTCCTTGACATCACTGGTGTCGAACTCGTCGTCGGCCTTGTTGATGAACTTGGCGTAGATGAACGATGCCGCCAGGACCACGAAGACAACGGCAGCGATGACAACGACGAACTTCTTCCAGTGCTTGGTCATTGGTGGATACTGACAGACGTTTCGAACATTTTGGGGTCATGGATGCGAGACTTGCACCCATGACCGTCACCGTTCAGCTGTCCCGTTCCCTTCCGAGCAAAGTCGACGCCGTCGGCGTTCCAGTCGCCACCACCGGTCTCGTCCCACGCTCGCTCGGACTCAGCCGCGCCGCCCTCGAGAAGGCTGGTTTTGAAGGCAAGCCCGGGCAGACGCTCGTGCTGCCATCGGCAACCGGCGCTACGCAGATCGCGGTCGGCATCGGTGAGCCGAACTCGCTTTCTACAACGGTGCTGCGCAACGCGGCGGCCGCAGTCGTTCGTGCCGCCGGCAAGCGAGCGACTATCGCTACGACGTTGGCGGATCTTGCTGGCGTCGATGCGACCAAAGCCGCACAAGCAGTTGTGGAGGGGGCGCTGCTTGCGGCCTATCGCTTTGCGGGCATCAAGAAGGAACTCAACAAGAACACGCTGGCGCAGCTCACGTTGGTCGTTGGCGAGAAGCGCAGCAACGGCGCGCGCATCGGCAGCGATCGCGGACAGGCGACGGCCGCAGCCGCGTACCTGGCGCGCGATTTGGCCAACACGCCGCCTGGGTACATGGCGGCGCGCCACATTGCCGAGAAGGCAGTCGAGGTCGGCAGCGCGAGTGGATTGACGGTGGAAGTGTTCGATCGCGATCAGCTTGAGAAGATGGGTTGCGGCGGCATGTTGGGCGTCAACGCCGGTAGCACTGAACCACCGCGCATGGTTCGGCTCACCTACACCCCGCGCAACCCTGTCGGGCACCTGGCGATGGTCGGTAAGGGTGTCATGTTCGATTCGGGCGGGCTCAGCCTGAAGCCCAGCGACGGCATGCTCACGATGAAGATGGACATGAGCGGTGCGGCTGCTGTGCTCTCAGCGATGAGCGTGTTGAAGACGTTGCATTGCAAGGCCAAAGTGACCGGCTACCTGATGTGCACCGACAACATGACCGGCGGTGGGGCGACCAAGCTCGGCGACGTGCTGACGTTCCGTAATGGCAAGACCTCCGAGATCCACAACACCGACGCCGAGGGTCGGTTGGTGCTCGCCGACGGTCTTTCGTTGGCGGTCGAAGACAAGCCCGATGCGATCGTCGACATCGCAACCCTGACGGGTGCGTGCGTGGTTGCGCTTGGCAACAAGCTCGCAGGTGTCGTCGGCAACAACCAGGGCTTCATCGACAAAGTGCAGGCCGCAGGCGCGGCGACCGACGAGCGGGTGTGGCAACTTCCGCTCGAGCAGTCGTACCGCAAGTTGCTCGACAGCAATGTCGCCGACATGCGCAACATCGGCGGCCCTTGGGGTGGAGCGATCACGGCGTCGCTGTTCCTCGCCGAGTTCGTTGGCGATGTGCCGTGGGCGCATCTCGACATCGCCGGCCCGATGTCGGTCGATGCCGACGATGGCTGGTTGTCGAAGGGCGCCACCGGTTTCGGCGCCCGACTTCTCATCGACCTCGCCCTCTCGTTCAAGGGCTGAGCACACTTCGTCATACTGCAAGTGCCAGCGCGATCGCTTCGGCGGCGGCTGCCGGCGAAACGCCGACGGCGAGCAAGTGCCGTTCGACTACTTCCGGGTCGTCACCCGCGCTCATCATCACCTCGGCAAGCGTTCGCCCGCGCTGCAGGTCTGTCAGCGAGAACTCGCGTGTCTGCCAGCGATAGTGCATCGCGCGCAGCGCATCGGGCATACGTGCCAGGTGGCGACCTGCGACCGGAGGAACTTTGCGTCGAACGGCCAACCCGCCTGGCACCTGCTGCGAGACGCCGAACAACACGCAGCGTTGCAGTGCTTTGGAGAACGAGTTCGAGGTTCCGCTTCCGTAGGCCAGGCCGAGCATGCTGGCCGTCTCGCCGAGGTCCATCTCGTAGCCAAGCGGGTAGCGGTCGAGGCCGGTAACGAGTCGACGTAATGCCCACGTCGCAGTGGGGCCTAACACGTTCAGCCAGAACAGTTCGACGTACTGGCTGCGCACCTCGAAGCCAACGGCTTCGACGATCGGGTCGTGCCAGGGCACGACCATCACCGTGGGAGAATCGGCAGCGAAGCCGAGTGGAGCAAGTGGCATGGTTTCCCCTGAAGCCGAGTTGGTGAACGAGGGGAAGCCGTTCGGTTCTACTGGGTGCACGTTTCGTCGCCGGTCGGCAACGGGTCGTGATCGTGAGTCTCAGTTGCGTGGTCTGATGTTCGGTTGGCAGCCGGCGCAGTCGCGAGGTGGAGCGCTGGGGCCGTAACCCGACGTCAGCCCTCGCGCGCCGGCGACCGTGAACGAGAGATGGACATGGTCGTAGTGCCCGACATCGCACTCGCGCAGGTCGGCGTAGGTGGTTTTGTCGGTGTCGCCGGGTGTGGCGGTGTCCCAGCACCTGTCGAAGAAGATGATCTCCTGCACGCCGAGTCGGCGCGCTCGCGCCTGCTTGTTCCCGAAGCGATCAGGGGCAAGCAGCCACTCGATCAACAGCGTGCCGCGTGCAATGCGCGTACGACCCGGTATGCCCTCGCCGACTCTGAAGTCGGAGGCGCGGCCCTGCGCGTGATTGCTCCAACAGTCGCTGTAGAAGTGCAGCGGCAGATCCGCAACGCCGGGTCGCGGGTCGGGGTAGATCTGGCCGTCGCAGTTTCGGTTAGTGGTCGAACGCAGTATCTCGCGGCACTGACCAAGGGTTCCCCTTCCAGCCCACAGAAAGACCGTTCGCATGAATGCGGAGGCTGCTTGCGTTCCTGGAAGCAGTCGGGCCTGCTTGACATCATCCTCGGTGCGGCCGTATGCCAGGCACACTTCGGTGATCGTGCCCTTGTCGTCGCGCGGGTCGAACACGTCGATCGGTTCAATCGGCGTCGTGAAGTCAATGGGGTCACCAGACAACGTCAGCGCTGTCGGCGCTTGGGCGGTGGCATTGCTGGGAAGTGGCGGGGCAGGCAGCAGCACCAGCGTCGCCACGACCAAGGTCGTCATGCCAGTGCGTGCGAGCGGGAATCGACCGATAGGCGAGAATACCCGGCATGGCGTCTGAGGCTGAAGCGCGCGAGTGGGTGCTTGCTGCGCGCCACATCGTTGTGCTGACGGGAGCCGGTGTTTCGACCGACTCTGGCATTCCGGATTTCCGCGGCCCGAACGGGGTGTGGACGCGCAACCCTGCGGCCGAGAAGGCCTCGACCCTTCAGCACTATCTCGCCGACCCAGAAGTGCGTCGCGCCGCTTGGCGGCGCCGGTTGAACGCGCCCGTGTTTGCTGCCGAGCCCAACGCTTGCCACCGTGCTCTGTTTCAGCTCGATCAACGAGAACAGCTGCTCGCAGTGGTGACGCAGAACATCGATGGTCTGCACCAGAAAGCCGGGCATGATCCGCGCGATGTCGTCGAGGTGCACGGCACGGCGTTGTGGGCGCGGTGCTGGAACTGCAACGATCGCCGACCAATCGCCGAACTGCTCGACCGAGTGCGCGCCGGCGAAGACGACCCGCCGTGCAGCATTTGTGGAGGGATCGTGAAGACCGACACGATTCTCTTCGGCCAGGATCTGATGCCTGCGGTCATCCAAGCAGCGATGTTTGCCGCTGAGCAGTGCGACCTGCTGATCGCTGCTGGCTCGACCTTGTCGGTCTTCCCGGCGGCCAACCTGGTGCCGCGCGCGAAAGCGGCTGGCGCCCAGGTCATCATCGCCAATGGTGAACCCACCAAGATGGACCATCTGGCCGATGCCGTGCTGCGTGGGTTGCTTTCCGACCTGCTGCCGGCCCTGTGTGAATCCCGACCTAGCTGGTAGTGTTTCGGGTCATGGCGACCTATCGCGACCTACTCTCCGCCGCCAAGGCGAACATCACAGAAGTTGATACTGCCATCGCCGAAGCCCGAATCGGTGCTGGGGCACTCGCACTCGATGTACGCGAACCGGAGGAGTTCGATCAGGGGGCGCTGCCCGACGCACTTCACATTTCGCGTAGCCATCTTGAGTCGACCATCGAGAGTCGCGTGCTCGACAAGAGCGCGGAGATCGTCGTGTACTGCGCCGGGGGAGCGCGCAGCGCCTTTGCCGCTCAGACCTTGCAGGAGCTTGGGTACACCGATGTGGTGTCAATGGCCGGTGGCTTCAACAAATGGAAGGACGAAGGCCGAGCATGGAAGACGCCGGTCACGCTGTCCGCCGAGCAGCGCAATCGATACAAGCGTCACCTGCTGCTACCCGAGGTCGGCGTTGTTGGGCAAACGAAGCTGTTGAACAGCAAGGTGCTGATGCTGGGCGCGGGCGGGCTCGGTTCGCCGGCTGCCATGTACCTCGCGGCTGCGGGCGTCGGCACGATCGGAATCGTTGACATGGACGAGGTCGATGCCAGCAACTTGCAACGCCAGATTCTGCACAACATGGATCGCATCGGTGACCGCAAGGTCGACAGTGCCAAGAAGACGCTGACGCTACTGAATCCCGATGTCAACGTCGTCACCTACGACACGCGACTCGATGCCAGCAACATCGTCGACATCATCAGCGGGTACGACGTCATCGTCGACGGCGCCGACAACTTTCCGAGCCGCTATCTGCTCAACGACGCGAGCGTGAAGCTCGGCATCCCTGTCGTGCACGGCAGCATCTTTCGCTTCGAAGGAATGGTCAGCGTCTTTCATCCGCTGCAAGGTCCGACCTATCGCGACATGGTGCCCGAGCCGCCGCCTTCGGAACTCGCACCCAGCTGTGCAGAGGCGGGTGTCCTCGGTGTCCTGCCTGGCATCGTCGGCAGTATCCAAGCGTTGGAAGTGATCAAGTTGCTGCTCGGGATCGGCGAGGGCCTCGTCGGTCGCATTCTCACAATCGATACCACCGATATGAGCTTCCGCACGTTCAATCTGCGCCCCGATCCCGCCAACGTCGTCACCTACTCAAACCGCGATCGCATCATTGTGCAGGAGCTCGATGGTTTGTGTGCGCCCGGACTCGCGCACTAGCGCAAGCTAGGCGGGTACTTCTTCGAGCGGTTGCGCGATCTCGTCGCGTTCTTGAATGACGACGCCAGCGATGACAAGCCCGGCCCCGATGAGATCGATCGGCGTCGGGCGCTGATCAAGCGCGATGTACCCGACAATCATTGCCGTCACCGGTAGTAGCGCAAGCAGCAGCGCGAACCGCCGGATCGGTATGCGGCGGATGACGAACTGATCAATCGTGTAGCCAACTGCACTCGACAGCAGGCCGACCAGCACGCACTGCATGAGTAGACGACTACTGCCGACTACTTCGCCGATGCCGCTGAGACCGAACGGAAGAATCACCAGCGAGCCGATCACGAGGCCGACAGCGAGCCCGCTCAGACCGCGGTCGAGTGAGGCGACCTTGCGGCCGAGCACGATGTACGCGGCCCACATCGCTGACGCGCCGAGGATGAATGCGATGCCGAGTGGCTCGCCCCCGATCTCGACGCCGGACAACACGGCGACACCTCCGGCAGCGAGCAGCAGTGCAATCGTGTTTCGGCGCGTGCGCGTGAGGACGGCGGCGACGGCGATTGGCCCGATGAACTCGAGCACCACGCTCTTGCCGAGCGGCAGCCGGTCGATGGCGAGGTAGAAGAACAGATTCATCAACGCTGTCGCCACTCCGAAGATCGCGGCAGCGCGTAGATCGGCCTTGGTCCAGCCGCGAAGTCGGTGGGCTGACAGTGCCAGCACGAAGGCGGCACCGGCCGCAACGCGGAAGAACGCAACTGTCGCTGGAGGCAACTCCTGGAAGAGTGTGACGGCAATCGCGGCGCCCGTGTATTGCGAGATACCGGAGATGGCGAACAGCGCCTCGGGTGAGGCGGTACGAACAAACGCAGACGGCGAACGCAAGGGCGAGCGGCGAGTCAGTCGAAGAGTTCGGGATCCGTGCGGCAGATCTCCTGCCACAACGGCTGGAAGCTGAACCAGCCGGCAAGCGCAAAGCCGGTCTGCTGCTGCGTGTAGGTGGCCGAGTCGTGTGGGATCAGCAGCGGGGTGCCAGCGGCCATCGCCAAGAGTTGCGCTTGGCAGCTGCGGTCCATGCTCAAGAACCAGAACGCGGCTTCGTCGACCGTCTGGCCGACCGTGAAGAGACCGTGATTCTGATGGATGGCGGCCTTGCCCTGCGTGAAGTGAGTCGCTAACTCCTTGCCGGCGGCGACATCGAAGACCACCTTGCCACCCTGCGCGCTGATCACTGTGTGGTCGTTGTAGAAGATGCACGCGTCCTGTGTGATCGGGTCCAGTGGGATGCCGAGCGCGCTGAACGCCTTGCCGTGCACACTGTGGCTGTGCGCGGCGGCGACAACATCGGGTCGCGCCTCGTGGATTGCTGAGTGGATCACGAACGCAGCGCGATTCACCGGGTGCTGACCGAAGATGACGTTGCCATCGTGGTCGACCAGGATCAGGTCGCTGACTTTGGCATGTCGGAAGCTGATCGCGAATGGATTCACCCAGAAGTACTCGGGGAACTCGGGGTCGCGCACAGTGATGTGCCCGGCCACGCCTTCGCCGAAGCCGACTCTGCCGAAGATTCGCAACGCGCCGGCGAGCTTCTGCTTGCGATGCAAGCGCTCTTCCTCGACGGTGGCAAATGTTGGCGGACCTTGCAGAGCGACTGGCTTGGGCGTGAGTGGTACCCCGTCGATCATGCGGGAAGTACCGGTCGCTTCTGTCCCAGCCGTTTCGGTCACGCTCATCGCGCCAGGTTAGGCAAGATGGGGCTATGAACCGTGAAATCGCGCCGCCCACCATCGCCCCTCCCGCCGCCAACTACGCACACGCCATGATCTGCACCAGTTCGACCCGTCCGCTGTACACGAGTGGCATCGTGCCCATTCGCCCCGACGGATCGGTGCCGACCGAGATCGGTGAGCAGGCGGACGTGGTGTGGGCGAACCTGATCGCAATCCTGACCGAAGCGAAGATGACGATCTCTCACGTGGTGAGTGTCACCACCTACGTCGTTGTGGACCACCTGGCGGCGCTGCCGCAAGTCATGGCCGCCCGCGATCGGGCACTGCAGGGCCATCGGGCGGCGAGCACGCTGGTCACCGTGCCCGCGCTCGCCAGGCCGGAGTGGAAGCTCGAGATTTCGCTGATCGCGTCCTGGTGAGCCTTGTTGTGAACGACGGAGGGCGTACGCTCGCTGCCGAATGAGCGACGAGAAACTCACCGACTCGGGCATCACCGTGAATGCCCTGTACGACGCATCCGATCTCGCTGGCTGGGATCCGGCAGTCCAACTCGGAGCGCCCGGTAGCGCGCCCTACACCCGTGGCATCTATCCCACGATGTATCGCGGCAAGTTGTGGACGATGCGCCAGTACGCCGGTTTCGGCACCGCCGCCTCCACCAACGAACGCTTCAAGTTCCTGCTCGACGCCGGCCAAACCGGGCTGAGCTGCGCGTTCGATCTGCCAACGCAAATGGGTTACGACAGCGACCATCCGCGCGCCGAGGGCGAAGTCGGCAGGGTCGGTGTCGCCATCGACAGCATCGCCGACATGCGCGTGCTCCTGAGCGGGTTGCCGCTCGACAAAGTCAGCACGAGCATGACGATCAACTCGACGGCCGCAATTCTGTTGCTCCTTTACGAGTTGGTGGCCGACGAGCAAGGTGTTCCAGCTAGCGCGATTAGTGGGACGATTCAGAACGACCTGTTGAAGGAATACATCGCGCGCGGCACGTACGTGTATCCACCGAAGCCCAGCATGCGCATCATCACCAACGTGTTCGAGTACTGCGCGAAGAACATTCCGAAGTGGAACACGATCAGCGTGTCTGGGTATCACATCCGTGAAGCCGGTAGCACGGCCGTGCAAGAGATCGCCTTCACGATCGCGAACGGCATCGCTTACGTCGAAGCCGCGATTGCGGCCGGGATGCCGGTCGATTCGTTCGCCCCGCGTCTCAGCTTCTTCTGGAACGCTCACAACAACTTCTTCGAGGAAGTCGCCAAGTTCCGCGCTGCGCGCAGGATCTGGTATCGGGTGATGACCGAGCGCTTCAATGCACAGCTCGAGGCCAGCAAACTCTTGCGCTTTCATACGCAAACCGGTGGCAGCACGCTGACTGCGCAGCAGCCCGAGAACAACATTGTCCGAGTCGCCGTACAAACAATGGCCGCAGTGATGGGCGGCACGCAGAGCCTGCACACCAACGGTTTCGATGAGGCGCTCAGCCTGCCGACTGAACACTCGGCTCGGATTGCGTTACGAACGCAGCAGGTTGTCGGCTACGAGAGTGGAATCGTCGACACCCCCGACCCGCTTGCCGGCAGCTACTTCGTGGAGACGCTCACGGACGAGGTCGAGCGCTTGGCTTGGCAGTACATCCGACGCATCGACGAAATGGGTGGTGCGGTGGAGGCGATCGAGGCTGGGTTCCAACAGGGGGAGATCGAGCAGGCCGCCTACGAGTACACAAAGGGAATCGACGACGGCGACAGAGTGATCGTCGGGCTCAACCGTTTCACCACCGACGATGAAGCGGAACCAGATCTGTTAGCCGCCGATCCTGCGCTCGAGCAGGGGCAGCGGCAACGGTTGGCGGAGTTCAAAGCCGAGCGCGACAACGAGGCTGTCGCCGCCTGCTTGCGCGATGTGACCGACGCCGCGCGCGGAACTCAAAACCTTCTGTATCCGATGAAGGAGGCGTTGCGCGCCAACGCCACGCTCGGCGAGGTCAGCGATGCGTTGCGCCAGGTGTTCGGGTCCCACCAGCCGGGTCGCTGAAGATGAGCTGGCTGACCGCGCACGCAGAAGCCGAAAACTGCTACCTCACCACCAGGGGCCGTCGAACGGGCAAGGCGCACGAGGTTGAGATCTGGTTCGGTGTGATCGGCGACACGCTGTACCTGATTAGCGGCAATGGCGTCGTGGCTGACTGGTATCGCAACGCGCTGGCCAACCCGAACGTCACCGTGCGCATCGAAGACGAGACGCATGCGGGGGTGGCTCGCACGGTCTCCGACGTCGCAGAGCGCCGCTCGGTCGGTGAACTCATGGGAACCAAGTATCCGTGGAATGGCGACCCGTCAATCGGGCTCACGTTCGAGGCGTGGTGCTTCGATGTGCCCGTTCTGGCCATTTGTAACTGGACGGCCGCGTGACCTCGCCGTCCTCATCGCCGCGGCCTTCGCCTTCATCGCCGTCGCCTTCATCAGTCGGGTTGCTGGCTGCGATCGGTGTGCGCGGCGCGGTCGCGGGCGCGCTCGCGCTGGCAGTGGCGATCACGCTGGCCATGTGTCGCCCCGAGTCCAGCGAACCGCCCGACACCGTCGGCGTTGTGCCAGACCAAAGCACAACGACTCTGATCGAACTCATTCCCGACACCGATCCGCCCGACCCAACTGCCGAACCGACACCTCCGCCACGGAGCCTGTTCGGCGGCGATCCCTGTGCCGCGTTAGTGGCGGTCGACTTCACGTTGGTCATCGGCGGTATCGCACGCGGTGTGCTGCTCGACGTCGCACCGCTCACCGATGACACGTGTGGCTATCTCATCGCGGTCGCCGACCAGCAGTACAACATCAGTGTGCAAGCCGTCGACGTGACCTCGTTCGGTCGGCAGCCCGGGGATAACGAAGAACGCACAGCGCTCGTCGACATCGGTCTGTCGGCATACGGGGTCGATGGTGAGGCGGGTTACGCCGTCTGGGTGCAGGTCGACAACGGGTTCTTCGTGGTGACGGCTCCCGATCAGCCGACGGCGATCCATCTCGCCGAAGCGGCGGTTGGGCGCGCCGACCCGTAGCCGGTCGATCGGCTACTCGATGATCTTGAGTTGCGCCGCAGGTCGCACCGGCGCTGGTGCCGGGTCGGCGGCCCAGCCAAGGTAGATGATGGCGACGATCGTGGTGTCGGCCTCGAAGTCACACAGTGCTGCCGTTGCATCGTTGGCGCCCTTTGGGCACGAACTCCAGTAGCTGGCCAGACCACGGGCGGTGGCACCAAGCAGAATGTTCTGCACGCCGGCGGCCACCGCGTCGCGGTTCTCGGCGGTGCGCAATTCGCTATCGCCCGCCGCAGACCCGACAATGAGGATGGCCGGGGTGCGCAGATACTTCGTGCGTGTCTTGGCCACCTTCTCGGGCGCATCACCGCCCGCTTCCATTGCATCGGCGATCACATTTCCGAGCCGCGAGCGGCCAGGGCCTTCGGCGACAGCGAAGCGCCATGGCCAAGTGCGCTTGTGGCTCGGTGCCTGTTGCGCCAGTTCGCACAAGGCCAGCGTCACTTCATGAGGTACAGGGCGGTCTGCGTGCACCCGCATGCTGGTACGTCGCGAGTGCGCAAGCGCAACAAAGTCGTGCATGTTCACTGAGATGCTCCAGTGTTGGTTCGGATGTGCTCGACGACCAGCGCGACCCAGCGTGCCCACAGCTGCGGTGGGTAGTCGTGGCCCATTCCTTCGATCAGTTCGAAATGAGCGCCGGGCACCAACTCGGCTGTGCGGCGACCACCAATCTGATCGAGGATCGTGTCCTTGTCGCCATGGATGACCAAGGTGGGCACTTGCAGAGCGCGTAAACCCTCGGCGCGTGATCCGCTCTCCATCACGGCTGCGTATTGGCGAGCGGCGCCACCCTGCACGCCGGCACGATCAAACGCACGTCCAGCATCTGTGCGCCAGCGCGCTTCATCAGCGAACTCGGGTGTGCCCCATTCGTGTAACGAATCAATCCACTGCTGGATGTAGCCATCGCGGTCTGTTGCGGGTGGCTCGAGCAACAATTCGAGGGCGCGGCGGCTGCTCCTGCGGTATTCGTCCTCGCCGGTCGTGCTCATCGCCGAGGTCAGCGTCAGGACCCGACTGGGATGTTCGATGGCCATCGTCTGGGCGATCATGCCGCCCATCGAGAGGCCCATCACATGGGCCGCGGTAACTCCAAGCGCATCGAGCACTGCCATCCCGTCGGCGGCCATGTCGCTGACGGTGTAGGCGGCGCCGTTCGCATCAGTTGCTGCCCCTTCGAACGAGCTGCTGAGCCCGACATCGCGGTTGTCGTAGCGCACAACATGAAGGCCCTCCGCCGCGAACAAGCGACACCAGTCCTCGTGGAAGTTGATGCACTGACTGCCGAGACCGTTCACCAACAACAGCGTGTCGAAGCGCGGCTCGCCGAATGTCTCGTAGTACAGCTTGCAGCCGCCGTTCTGTGCGTACACGTCAGGTCCCCGACACTTCGGCGCGAAGCTCTCGCTTCAGGAACTTACCGCTGGCGTTGCGCGGGATGGGCTCGTCGCGGAACCACACCCGCGCGGGGATCTTGTACTTCGCGAGGCTGGCTGCGAGGAACTCGGTCAGGGCTTCACTCGTCAACGTGTGGCCAGGGCGCAACACGATCACGGCGGCGACCTCTTCGCCGAGGCGTTCGTCGGGGATGCCGAAGACCGCCGCCTCGGCAACCGCTTCGTGGTGATAGATCGCAGTTTCTACTTCGCTGCAGAACACGTTCTCGCCGCCGCGCAGCACCATGTCCTTCGCGCGATCGACGATGAACACGAAACCTTCATCGTCGATGCGTGCGATGTCGCCGGTGTTCAACCACCCGTCGCGTATTGCGTCGGCCGTGGCCTCGGGGCGGTTGATGTAGCCCTTGATCACGATCGACCCGCGCACGCACAGAACTCCGACTGTGTCGGGGTGGCGGGGAAGGTCGTTGCCACCTTCATCGACCAGTTTGGCGTCGAGCGTCGGGACAATCGACCCGCATGACTCGGGCTTGGCAAGGTAGAGCTGCGCCGAGTTGGCGGTGATGATGCCGCACGTCTCTGTCATTCCGTACGCCGTTGACGGTTGGCCGGCTTTCAACGCCCGTCCGATCTTGCCGACGAGATCTGGTTGCAGGGCCGCTCCGCCGCCACCCATTGACTGCATCGTCGACGTGTCGCGGCGTGCCCAGTCGGGGTGCAACAGCATCTCGCGGCTCATCGTGGGAACACCCGAGAAGTTGGTGACGCCCTCGCGTTCGATCAGGTCGAGCGCGCGGCCAGCGTCCCACTTGTGCATGAGCACCAACTTCGCGCCGCCGAAAGTGCCCACGTGCATCACGCAGTTGCACGCAGTGACGTGGAACAAGGGTGTCGGCACCATCAACACTCGCTGTGCAGGGGTGGGTGCCGGAGGACTCTGCGACTCACCGGTCGCATGTGCCTTCTGCTCCGCCATCGATGCTGCTATGCCCATCGTGACGATGTTGTAGATGTTGTCGACTGAGCCGCGATGGGTGAGTTGTGCGCCCTTCGGGAAGCCGGTAGTCCCTGACGTATAGAAGATGGTCGCGTCGTCGTCGGGGTCGATGGTCGCGTCGGGCAGCGCGCCAGGATCGTCGCTCGCCATCACTGCGTTCCACTGTGTCGAACCGCCTGGAACCGTTCGTTCGCTGCGCACTGCGATGATGTGCATCGGCCGTTGCTCGGGCATGTGATTCAGTCGTTCAAGGCGTTCGTCGTCGGCGATGAGCACTGCGGGTTCCGAGTCGTTGAAGGCGTACTCGAGTTCGGGTGGCGTCCACCACGCATTGATGCCAACGACAACTGCGCCGACGCTGACGGTGGCCCAATAACTGACAACCCACTCGGGGTAGTTCCGCATGGCAATCGCTACTCGACTGCCGTGGTGTACGCCATGCGCAACGAGGTGCGCAGCCAGCTTGCGCACCTGCGCGTGCACCTCGCTGTACGTGTAGCGCTCGTCTTCGTACACCAGGTAGTCCTTCTCGGCATGCCCTGCTGAAGCTTCCCAAACAGCACGCATGTTGGGCGGAGCAGCGGCGTACGCCTTCAGCTTCAGGCCGCGTACTTCGATCGTGGTCGTTCCGAACGGAGAGCCTGGGCTGTCGAGTTCGGCGCGGGCGGCAAGATAGTGCTGGATCACGGTGATGATCATTACCGATGCGCATCGAAAGCGGCAACGCAGGTCTCGGACGGGCGGTTGCTAGCTTGGCGAGATGGGAGCCGAGCGGTTGCGGATCGGCGCTGATGGCATCACCCGTTGTTGGTGGTGTGGTGACGATCCCTTCTATGTGCAGTACCACGACGACGAGTGGGGGCACCCCGTCACCGACGACGTGCGCCTCTTCGAGAAGCTGTGCCTTGAGGGCTTCCAGTCCGGTCTGTCGTGGCTGACGATCTTGCGCAAGCGCGAGAACTTCCGTACGGCGTTCGCGGGCTTCGAGCTCGAGCGTGTCGCGGCGTTTGACGACGGCGACGTGCAACGGTTGCTGGCTGATGCTGGCATCGTGCGGCATCGCGGCAAGATCGCCAGCACGATCAACAACGCCGCCCGGGCGCTCGACCTTCGCCATGAATTCGGGTCGATCTACGAGTATGTGTCGCGCTACCGCCCGGCACGGCAAACTCGACTGACGGTGGACAGCGAGATGGCCGCGACGTGCCCCGAGTCGATCGCGATGTCAAAAGATCTGAAGCGGCGTGGGTGGAGTTTCGTCGGCCCAACGACGATGTACGCGTTCATGCAGGCGATGGGTTTGGTCAACGATCACATCGAAGGCTGCGAACGCACCGACTGACCGCCGGGTGTCAGTTGGCGTGCAGGTCGGCGTTGAGGCCTTGCCACTTGGCGCTGCGGGGGAGGGCTTCGACCGCACCGCTTTGGCTGTTGCGCCGGTACAGCAGGCCACCCTTACCGCTGAGTTCGCGAGCCTTCACGACACCGACGGCGCCCGAGCCATAGTCCGAAGCGTGGAGCGTCACCAACGTGCCCGCCGTGACGTAGAGCCCAGCCTCGACCACGCACTCGTCGCCAAGGCTGATGCCTATACCCGCTTCGGCCCCAAGCAGGCAGCGTTCGCCGATGGTGATCTCCTGCGTGCCGCCACCAGAGAGTGTGCCCATGATGCTGGCGCCGCCGCCGATGTCGCTGCCGTCGCCGACGAGCACACCCTGCGAGATGCGGCCCTCGACCATTGACGTGCCGAGCGTCCCGGCGTTGAAGTTGCAGAAGCCTTCGTGCATGACGGTCGTGCCCGACGCCAGGTGCGCGCCGAGACGCACACGATCGGCATCGGCGATGCGGACGCCACTGGGCACCACATAGTCGGTCATGCGCGGGAACTTGTCGACACCGTGCACGGTCAACACGCCGCCATCGTGGCGCACGCGCCACCGCAACTCTTCCAAGCCCGCAACCGGCGCTGGCCCCAGGTTCGTCCATGCGACGTTGGCAAGCAAGGCGAAGATGCCCTCGAGGTTGATGGTGCGCGGTCGTACTAGTCGATGAGACAACAGGTGCAAGCGCAGGTAGGCATCGCTTGCTGACGACGGCGGAGCGTCGATCTCGATGCTCACCTGCACAGCCCGCACTGCAACACGTCGAACGTTGTCGTGGCGTTGCGCGGTCGTGTATGCCTCGAACTTCTCCGGACTGGGCTCCGTGCCGAGACCGAGTTCGCGGAACCATGTGTCGAGCACGGTGCCGTCGTCGGCGATCGTGGCGAGTCCGCGGCCCCAGGCCGGACCGCTGAGAAGTGGCATCAGAACACCTCCGGCCGCAATGTCGGGAACAGGATGACTTCCTTGATCGACTGCACACCCGCGATCAACATTGCAACGCGGTCCATGCCGATGCCCAATCCACCCGTCGGTGGCATGCCGTACTCGAGGGCTCGCAGATAGTCCTCGTCGACAGTTCCACGCTCGGCGTCACCTGCGTCCTTTGCGGCCTGCTCGTCTTCGAAGCGGCTGCGCTGCTCAACGGGATCATTGAGCTCGCTGTAGCCGTTGGCGAGCTCGCGACCGCCGACGAACAGTTCGAATCGTTCGGTCAGAAACGGGTCGTTGCGATCAGTGCGAGCCAGCGGTGAGATCTCGACCGGGTGACCGGTGACGAATGTCGGGGCCATCAGTTTGTGCTCGGCGGTGGCCTCGAACAACTCCTCGATGATCTTGCCAGAACCCCATCGCGGCGAACAGACCACGCCGTGCTGAACTGCGAGTGCCGTCAGTTGCGCTACTGATTGCGACGGGTGAACCTCCACGCCGGTTGCCTCGCTGACCAGATCGATCATGCGCGCCCGTCGCCATGGTTGCGCGAGGTCGACTGCGAGCTCGCTCTCCCCAGGGCCGTACACCGTGACGTTGGAAGTTCCCGTTGCGTCGATGGCTGCCTGCCGGATCAGCTTCTCGGTGATGTCGATCATCTCGGTGTAATCGGCGAACGCCTGATACAGCTCCATCATCGTGAATTCGGGGTTATGGCGGGTGCTGATTCCTTCGTTGCGGAAGATTCGACCGATCTCGAACACCTTCTCCATGCCGCCGACAATCAGGCGCTTGAGATGTAGTTCCAAAGCAATCCGCAGCACCAACGGCATGTCGAGCGCGTTGTGGTGAGTGATGAACGGTCGCGCATGAGCGCCGCCGGCCTCGGTGTGCAGGACCGGTGTCTCGACTTCGATGAAACCGTCGCCGTGCAGCGTGCGGCGAAAGCTGGCGATGATCTCGTGGCGAATCCTGAACGATCGCCGAGCATCCTCGTTGACCATCAGGTCGGCGTAGCGCTGCCGAAAGCGAGTGTCGATGTCGGTCAGCCCATGCCACTTGTCGGGCATTGGCCGCACAGCCTTCGCGAGCAGCTCACAGCGCTGGACCTTGACGCTGAGCTCGCCCTTGCGTGTCGTCATCACCGTTCCATGTACGCCGACCCAGTCGCCGAGGTCGAGCCCCAGAAACTGTTCGAACCCGTCGTCGCCGATGACGGCCTTGGAGACGAACAGCTGCACTTCGTCATCGCGGTCGCGAACCGTCGCGAAGATCAACTTGCCCGAATCTCGCATCAGCATCATGCGCCCGGCGATCGCAACCTCATGATCAGTTTCGGTGCCGGCTGGAAGTTCGCCGTGCGTGGCGCGCAGCTCGGCCAATGTGATGCTTCGATCGAAGCGCAGCGGGTACGGATTGCCGCCCGCATCGCGGATGTCGGCGAGTTTCTGCAGGCGCTTGGCCTTCTCGGCGATCAGTCCGCTGCCGGTACTGGTGTCGATGGCGGTGTCGTCGCTGCTCACGACCTCCGACCGTAGCGCGGCGGATAGCCTGCGACCCGTGGCGATTCGATTCGTAATCATCGGCGGTGGACCCGCTGGCAACACGGCTGCGTCGACCGCCGCTCGTCTTGGTGCCGCGGTCACCCTGATCGAGCGCGAAGTTGTTGGCGGCGCGGCGCATCTCTGGGATTGCATTCCGTCGAAGGCCATGATTGCCACCGGCGGTGCGATGAGTTTCACGAGTCGGCTGGAGGGGATGGGTCTGGAACAACAGCGCCCCGAGATCGACATCGCGGCGCTCACCGAGCGAATCGAGAGCATCAAACGCCGTTTGGGCAAGGGCACCACCAATCTGTTGACCAGCCAGGGCGTCGAGTTGGTGCACGGATCAGCCCGCTTCCTTTCGCCGAACCTCGTGGAGGTCACGACCGTCAGCGACCAGGGTGTCACCGAGGTACGACAACTGGAGGCCGATGCCGTACTTGTCGCCACCGGCAGTCGGCCGCGTGTGCCCGAGTGGTGTCACCCCGACGGCGAACGAATTCTTGTCACCCGCGACTGCTATCCGCCGAAGGTGTTCCCCGAGAGTGTCACGATCATCGGATCGGGCGTCACCGGCGTCGAGTTCGTTCACATGTTCAGCTCGTTCGGCGCCAAAGTGAATCTGGTCGTCAGCCGTCAACAGGTGCTTCCATCCAAAGATCCCGAAGTGGCCGCTGTCTTGGAAGACGACTTCCTGAAGCGCGGCGTCTCGCTGCTGAAAGGCGCGCGAGCGATGTCGATCGCGCGCGAGGTCGACGACAACGGCCTCGAAGAGGTCGTGGTGCGCTGCGACGACGGCAGGGTGGTCCGCAGTTCGCACGCCGTGCTCGCAATCGGCTCAGTTCCAAACACGGATGGCCTCGGGCTCGAGTTGGCAGGTGTCGAGCTCGACAAGGCCGGCTACGTGACAATCAACCGCCACTGCCAGAGCAATGTCCCGCACATCTATGCGGCAGGCGACATGAGCGGCAAGCTGCCGCTTTCGTCGGTGGCCGCCATGCAGGGACGCAAAGTTGCCGAGCACGTGATGGGTTTGCAGCGGGTCGCGCATCGTCACCTTGACTACGACAAGGCGGCGAGCGCCATCTTCACCGAGCCCGAGATCGCCGACGTTGGGCTTGCCGAGGCCGATGCCTTCGCGGCCGGTCGCAAGATTCGTGTCACCAAGGTGCCGTTCAGCTCGACGCCGAAGGCGCTGATCAACAACGACTGGCGCGGGTTCGTGAAGATCATCAGCGACCCGGCGACCGGCGTCGTGTTGGGTGGATCGATCGTCGGCCGTCACGCTGCGGAACTGATCAGCGTGATCGCCCTTGCCGTCACAGCCAACCTGAAGGTCACCGACATCGTCGAGAGCTTGCTGGTGCATCCGGCGCTTGCCGAAGCGCTTGCTGAGGCCGCTGAATAGAAAGCCCGCGTTACGGGCTAGGAGATTACGACTACGACATCGCCGGCGCCGACGGTGTCGCCCGCTTTCACTTTGATCTCTTTGACGGTGCCAGCCGTTTCGGCAGCGATCTGGTTTTCCATCTTCATTGCTTCGAGAACAACGACTGGCTGACCGGCTTCCACGGTGTCGCCCACTGCCACGAGCACTTTCACGATCGTGCCCTGCATCGGCACCTCGACATTGCCGCTGCCGACCGCGGCGGCGCCCGCCGCCGCGGAACGCGTTGGCTTCTTCGTTGGCTTCGCTGGCCCGGTGGCCCCAGCGGCTTGCTCTGGCACCCACAGCTTGACATCGAAGCGCTTGCCGTTGACCTCGACAGTCGTGTTGCGCTCGACAAGCATCGATTGGTCCTCGGCGCGGTACACGACGACCGGGCCGATACCCGACAGGTCGAGGGTTTCCTCCACCCACTTCGTACTGTGCTCCATCGCGTGGAAGTCGAGGTGACGCAGGATTGCAAGATCTGCCGGAATGGTCGTCGCAACACCCTCGACGACCATTTCGTTCAGAGCGCGAATGGTTCGCGCGATCGCCGTCGGCCGGTCCTTGCCCCACACGATGAGCTTGCCGATGAGGTTGTCGTAGTACTGACTGATGGTGTCGCCCGACTCGTAGCCACCATCGAACCGCACGCCGAATCCGTGGGGCGCCGCCAGTTTGGTGATGTGCCCGGGCGATGGCAGGAACTTGCCACCCGCTGGGTCTTCAGCGTTGATACGCACCTCGATGCCGTGACCGTGGCGCCGGGCAGCGATCTCTGCCTGCGACATCGGCAGCGGCTGGCCGCTCGCAACGCGAATCTGCCACTCGACCAAGTCGATGCCAGTGACCACTTCGGTGACCGGGTGTTCGACTTGCAGCCGTGTGTTCATCTCCAAGAAGAAGAACTCGCCATCTTGATAGATGAACTCGACGGTGCCTGCGTTGTAGTAGCCAACGGCCTTTGCGGCCTTGATCGCCGCCGCACCCATCTCGTCCTCAATGCCCGGCGCTAGATCGTGCGCTGGTGCTTCCTCGATCAGCTTCTGGTGCCGGCGCTGCGCAGAGCAGTCGCGAGTGCTGACCCAAACCAGGTTTCCTTGTTGGTCGCCGATGATCTGTACCTCGACATGACGTGGCCATGTCAGGTAGCGCTCGATGTAGATCTCGTCGCGTCCGAAGAAGGCCATCGATTCGCGCTTGGCACTGTCCATTGCCTCTTGCACTTCGTCGGCTGAGCGCACGACCTTCATCCCGCGCCCGCCGCCGCCAAAGGCAGCCTTGATCGCGAGGGGGTAGCCGAACTCAGCACCGAATGCGTGGATCTCGTCGACCGAACCGACGAACTCGGTAGTGCCGGGCACGATCGGGCACCCACCGCGCAATGCGGCTTTGCGGCTGCTGACCTTGTCGCCCATCTCCTCGATCGCCGCCGGCGGAGGACCGATGAAGGCAACTCCCTTCGCCATGATCGATCGGGCGAAGTCGGCGTTCTCGCTGAAGAAGCCGTAGCCCGGGTGCACACCGTCGGCGCCACTCTGCTCGATGGCCTGCAGAATTCGGTCGGTATTGAGGTAACTTTCGGCCGCGGTTTGGCCGCCCAGGGCGTATGCCTCGTCCGCGAGTCGAACGTGCAGCGCATCGCGATCGAGTTCGCTGTATACCGCCACGGTTGCGATGCCCAGTTCGTGGGCGGCGCGAATCACTCGGACGGCGATTTCGCCACGGTTGGCAATCAGGATTTTCTTCAGCACAGGCAGCAATACTGTCGGAGTGGGGACCCCGTTTGAAACCTGGCCCGCCGATCAGCCCGATTGGCCGCCTGGCTGGCATGTCAGCGTGGTCGATGAAACCGGCAGCACCAACGCCGACCTGCTGCTCGCGGCCGCTGCTGCTGCTCCCGATCGGAGTGTCTTAGCCGCCCGTTACCAAACTGCGGGGCGCGGCCGCCGCGACCGTCAGTGGGATGCTCCGGCCGGCTTGAACCTGCTGGCGTCAATGCTGTTTCGCGACGTTCCATCGTCGCCCCACACGCTGACGCAGCGGATCGCGTTGGCGGCGCTCCAAGCATGCGACCGGGTTGCCGGGGTCGTGGCGACGTTGAAGTGGCCGAACGATCTCGTCGTCGATGGGATGAAGCTGGCTGGAATTCTGGCCCAGGCCGACCTGCGCGGGCTGGGAGCGCACGGCGAACGAATGGTGGTCGTGGTTGGCCTCGGCCTCAATGTCGGTTGGGCGCCCCCTGGCGCCGCCCGGCTTGGTAGCGGCATCGACCCAATGTTCGTGCTGCGTGAACTGCTGGTGGCCTACGACTCGCTGCCCGCTGACCCGTGGCCGCTTTATCGCGAACGACTTGGCACCATTGGCCGACAGGTGCGGGTCGAGTTGTCGGGGGCAACGGTCTTTGGTCGCGCGGTCGACGTGGAACCCGACGGTCGGCTGTTGGTGCTGGACGACGCCGGGGTGAAGCACCGCTTCGACGTCGGCGACGTAGTTCACCTGCGCTGACATACGGCCACTCAAGCGAGCGGCGCGCAGTTCCGATGATTTCAAGGTGGAGGCCCTAGAGGATTCGCGCGGTCCGGTATCAGGAGCTCGCCTTGCGTATCAGCCCGCACTTGACGGCGTGCGGGCGCTCGCAGTTGTCATGGTGCTGTTGTTTCACGCTGGATTCGGCTGGATAGGCGGCGGCTACTTCGGTGTCTCCGTCTTCTTCACGCTTTCAGGATTCCTGATTACAAACCTCTTACTTGCGGAGGCACAGCACTCCGGTGAGGTTTCATTTCGGCGGTTCTATAGCCGCCGCATGAAGCGATTGCTTCCGGCGAGCCTGGTGTGTTTGACCGCAGTCGCCGTTGCTCGGTTGGTTGGTGAGTTCGGCTACGTGGACGGCTTACGCGGGCAGATGTGGGGCGCGCTCGGCCAGGTGTACAACTGGGTGCGCATCGAAGGCTCATCGAGCTACTCGCAACTGTTCGGTCAGGCGCCGGTTCTTGTTTCACCACTCGAGCACTACTGGTCGCTCGCGATCGAGGAACAGTTCTACGTCGTCTGGCCGATCGTGCTGGTCCTCGTCGCTCGTCGCTGTCGTCGTCGTGGTACCGATGTGCTGCGTACGCTCGTGATGCTGACCGTTGCCTGCGCAGTTGCGTCACCACTGATCACGTCGCTGTGGTCGAGCAACGTCGGCTACTGGTCGACGCCGACGCGCTTGGGCGAGCTACTGGTTGGTGCGTCGGCTGCCGCGTGGCACCAGCGAGGTGGCCGACTCCCTGCGTGGTCGAAGTGGTTGGCTGTCTTGGCGCTCGAGTTGGTCATCGTTCTCGGGCTGGTGTTGCCGGTGGGAAGTGGACCCGCTTACTCCGGGTGGATGACACCGGTTGCGCTGGTGTCGGGTGTGCTGATTCTCGCGTTGCAAGTGCCTGGCCCGTGCCGCACGCTGCTTTCGCTTCGACCCGTTGTGTGGGTGGGACGCGTGAGCTATGGCCTGTATCTGTATCACTGGCCAATCTTCACGTTGATGCGAGCGCACGGTTGGAAACTGGATAGCCCAACCGGAGCTGCCGTGGCGCTCGCGATCACCGTTGCAGTGGCTTCGTTGTCGTATTACCTGGTGGAGCAGCCAGCTCGGCAAGCGTCCTGGTCGTTGCGCCGTACGTTCGCGGCGGCGACCGCAGGTTTGATTGCGGCGACTGCCGCAATCGCGGTGATGCCCGCTACCCGCGGACTGGCTGACCCAAGGACGGAGATGCTTGCGCGTGCGGCCATCAAACCTGCCGTTGCCTTGGAGAGCCTGGAACCAATCGCACCGCTTGCGGGGCCCTTCTACGCGCGTGTTCCGTGGGTTGCGAACCGACCCGCCCGCATCATGGTCGTCGGTGACTCGACCGCGCTCGCCGTGGGACAGGGCCTTGCCGAGTGGGCCATTGATCATCCGCGATCCGCCCAGGTGTCGTTGCTGTCGCGCCCAGGAGTTGGTTTCATTCTCGATGGCGAAATCACCTCCTTCGATGGCAGCTACTATCAGGATGGCTCGGTTGAGGTCGTTCAGACGGACTTGCCGAACGCGGTGACGGAGCTGAGACCGGACGTCGTCGTGTTGATGACCACACCGATGGACATCGCGACACGTCAATGGAGCAGGTTGGAAGGACCGATTGGCCCGAACAGTCCGGCCTTCCGCCAGCGCATGGTCGAGTGGTACCGAAAAGTCACCGAGGACCTAACGGCGATGGGGGTGCCGACCGTGGTGTGGGTGATCGGGCCGACCCCATTTGGCGTTTCGCAGCAATCGCCCGAACTCTTGGATGTCGAGCGCTACGCCGTGCAACACGACGTGATTCGAGAGGTCGCTGCCGGCTCGGATGTCGAAGTGAGTGATCTCGCGGCGTGGTTGGCGCAGCGCCGACGCTCGACCAACTGGCGTCCGGATGGCCTGCACCTCAGCGACGAAGGGGCGGAGCAGTTGGCAAACGAGTACCTCGGGCCGTGGTTGGTGCTCACCGCGCTGAGAAAATAGTTCACTAGGTAGTGTAGTACAGCAAAGGCTGAAGTATCATGCCTTCATGGCAACAGGTGTGCTCACCAGCAACCACATCGACACGCTTGCTCGGGTGGGCACGGCGATGGCCGATGGAGTGCGTCGCGAAATCCTGCTCCGACTTGTCGAAGGCCCTTCGTACCCAGGAGAACTCGCCGACGAGATGGGGGAGAGTCGCGCCAACATCTCAAATCACCTCGCGTGCTTGCGTGGCTGCGGTCTAGTTGCCGCTACGCGCGAGGGACGCCAAATTCGTTACGAACTTGCCGACCGGAAGCTGGCGAAGGCGTTGCGCCTGCTCGCCGAGGTTGAGTTGGTCGTCGAACGAGGGCACTCCGATCTGGACGGTCGGCCGTGAGCGGCAGCAGCAGCCACGGCCACAGTCACGGCGCACCTGCACTGCGTGCCGGTGCGCGCCATACCCGCCCGCTGCTCATCTCGTTCGGACTGGTCACCGCGTTCATGGTGGTGCAGGTTGCAACGGCGCTGATCACTGGCTCCTTGGCGTTGCTGTCGGATGCTGGCCACATGGCCACAGATGCACTCGGTGTCGGAATGGCGCTCGCTGCAATTCAGGCGGCATCGAACGCGCGCGTTCATCCTCAGCGAACGTTCGGTCTTTATCGTCTTGAAATCCTGGCTGCGTTCGTCAATGCCCTGCTGCTTTTCGGCGTTGCCGGCTACGTGCTCTTCGAAGCCTTAAGTCGTCTCGGCGACGCACCTGATGTCGCTTCGACACCAGTGCTCGTGGTCGGTGTCATCGGACTTGCGGTCAATGTCATTGCGTTCTTGCTGCTACGCGCCGGATCGAAGGAAAGCCTCAATATGCAGGGCGCCTATCTAGAGGTGCTGTCCGACATGATCGGCTCGGTTGGGGTGATCATTGCTGCGATCGTGTGGGGAATCACCGACTGGTCGTGGGTCGACCCTGTCATCGGCGCTGCAATCGGACTGTTCATCCTTCCCCGCGCCTGGAATCTTGGTCGCCAAGCCCTGCGCGTGTTGGTGCAGGCGGCTCCGGATCGGCTTGATGTTCCGGCGCTGCAAGCCGAGCTTGCGGCGATCTTGGGTGTCGTAGACGTTCACGATCTCCACGTCTGGACGTTGACCTCCGACATGGAAGTGCTGACCGCCCATCTCAAGGTCGCAGCTGGAACCGACTCACACGCAGTGCTCGATCAGGCCAAGGCTCTGCTCGCGGAACACTTTGGCATCGCGCACGCCACTTTGCAGGTCGAACCAGACAGTCACCTGGGTTGTGAAGAGCTGACATGGTGATCGCTAACCAGGGCCTTAGCTCTCACGCGGTCCACGACCGTGTGGCCGTCCGTCTCGCGTGGGCGACGATCGTGTGGAACGTGGTCGAAGCGATGGTCGCACTTGGGGCAGGCGCGGCGGCCGGTTCGATCGCGCTCATTGGGTTTGGGCTCGACTCGACTGTTGAGGTGATGTCGGCGGTGGTGATCTTGTGGCAGTTTCGGGGTCTCGCTGCATCGCGCGAGCGACGCGCGTTGCGACTGATCGCAGTCAGCTTCTTCGCTCTCGGCGCTTACGTCGCATTGCAAGCGGTCATCAACCTCACCAGTCGCTCAGCACCCGACGCGTCTGCGGTCGGCATTGGGTTGGCGGTCGCATCGCTGATCGTGATGCCTGTCCTCGCGCGGGCGAAGCGTCGTGTCGGCACACAGATGGGCAGCGCCACGGTTGTGGCCGACAGCAAGCAGACGCAACTGTGCGCCTATCTGTCGGCGATCCTGCTCGGTGGGCTGATCCTGAACGCGACGGTTGGTTGGTGGTGGGCCGACCCGCTCGCCGCTATCGCGATCTCGGCCCTGGCGGTGGACGAAGGGCGCGAAGCCTGGCGCGGCCAGACCTGCGGTTCCTGCTGCTGACGTGCCCGGTCGCCTCGACGGGTAGCTACTACCCTCGGCGTCGTGCTCGCTGTTGATACGACGCCACGGCCAAAGCGACGGCGCGTGCCATTGCTGCTGGCGATGGCGCTGTTCAGCGGCGTGATGGGAGCAGCGGGGACGCTGATCGCGGCGCGACGGGCAGTTGATGAGGTGCCGCGAGTAGCAGGTGTTTCGGCTGTGCTCAATGCGGTCAGCGGCGACATTGAGAACTACCTGATGGTCGGCAGCGACAGTCGCGCGCTGGGCGATCCGAACACCGGCGACATAGGCGACGTGACTGGCAGTCGCAGCGACACGATCATGGTGCTGCGGGTGGACAACGGCAGCGGCGAAGCGGCGTTGCTCTCAGTGCCACGCGACTTGTACGTGGAGACGTCGGTTCATACCGGGCGCATCAATGGCGCATACAACAATGGACCAGTTGCCCTCGTGCAGGCAGTGCAGGAGGCGCTGACGCTGCCAATTCACCACTACGTCGAGATCGACTTCTATGGCTTTAGTGCGCTGGTCGAAGCACTGGACGGTGTCGAAGTTTGCTTCGCGCTACCGACTCGCGATCTCCATACCGGCCTTTTGATCGGCGCCGCCGGCTGCTTCTTGCTCGACGGCCAGCAAGCGCTCGCATACGCTCGGAGTCGGCATTACGAGGAGCTCCAGCCTGACGGCGAATGGCGCGAGGATCCAACCAGCGACTTCGGCCGCACGACGCGACAGCGCGACTTGGTGAATCGCTGTCTGCAACAGGCTGTTGAGCAACTGAAGGTGAATCCCTTTGACTCTGGCGAGCTTGTGCGCGCCATCGGGAGTGCAATCAGCATCGACGACGAGCTCGATCCGATCGGTGCCGCCTCGTCGCTACGGGCGGCCGTCGATTCAGGCATCACCACCTACGCACTGCCGGTCTTCTCCGACACCATCGACGGTAACGACATCTTGTTACTCGCAGCCGAATCGGCCCCACTGCTCGACTTCTTCCGCGGTGTCGGTCAAGCCCCAGCGCCAAGTTCGTAGCGCTTCGCGCCATACTGGAGCCTGATGCCAAACGTACGTGAAAGCGAAGAGATCGCAGGTGTGTGGATCGTTGAGCCGACCTTGCACGGTGACCAGCGCGGGATGTTCATCGAGACATTTCGGCGTGAGTGGTTTCCGAACTCGCGCGAGATGCTGCAGGGCAACCGGTCGAACAAGCAAGCCGGCGCATTGGTGGGCCTGCACTATCACCTGCACCAAGCCGACTACTGGTACTGCCCGGTCGGAACCATTCGTGTCGTGCTCCACGATCTGCGTGCCGGCGGGCCGACCGACGGAACCACGTCGTGCTTCGACATCAGCGGCGAGAATCACCTGGGCGTCTACATCCCGCCTGGGGTTGCACACGGCTTCGCCGCGCTCACCGATGTAGTCATGACTTACCTCGTCGATGGCTACTACAACCCGGCCGACGAGTTAGGTGTTGCGTGGAACGACCCCGCTATCGATGCCGATTGGGGTGTCATCGACCCGATCTTGTCGCCGCGCGATCTTGCCAATCCGGCTCGCAGCAACCTGCCTGTGGGGCGCACTCCCTATTGGCCAATGAGGGCATGAGACGCGTATGAAACTTTTCGTCACAGGCGCGGCCGGATTCATCGGCTCGAACTACGTGCGTTGGCTGCTGGCCAACTCCGACGACGAAGTCACGATCTTCGACGCGCTTACGTACGCGGGCAACATGGCGAGCATTCGCGATGTGCTTGACGATCGTCGCTGCAAGTTCATCCACGCCGACATTTGCGATCAAGACGCCGTGCTCAGTGGTATGCAGGGCCATGACGCCGTCGTTCACTTCGCCGCCGAGACTCACGTCGACCGCAGCATCACCGATCCATACGCGTTCGTGCGCACTAACTGCTTCGGCACCAACGTGCTCTGCGATGTTGCCCGACAGGTCGGAGTTGAACGCTTCCTGCACATCAGCACCGACGAGGTGTATGGCAGCATCGATGTTGGCTCATTCAGCGAGACCGATCGCCTGACACCGCGTTCGCCGTATAGCGCAGCTAAGGCTGGAAGCGACTTGATCGCACTCAGCTACGTCACAACGCATGGTCTGCCCGTGGTTGTGACGCGGTGCAGCAACAACTTCGGTCCGTATCAGTATCCGGAAAAGGTCATTCCGCTGTTTACAACCAACCTGCTTGATGGCAGCAAGGTTCCTCTGTACGGCGATGGCGGCAACGTGCGCGATTGGATTCATGTCGAAGACCACAACCGCGCCGCCCATCTCGTGCTGCGCGAGGGCGTGGTCGGCGAGGTCTACAACATCGGGGCTCACCACGAACTCACCAACCGCGAGCTGACGTACAAGTTGATCGAGTTGTGCGAGCGCGACGAGAGTTTCATCGAACCGGTTGCCGATCGGCTTGGCCACGATCGGAGATACTCCGTGAACATCGACAAGATCAGCGCACTTGGCTGGCGGATGGAGCGCACGTTCGATCAGTCGCTCGCCGAGACCGTTGCCTGGTACCGAGACAACCGGGCCTGGTGGGAGCCACTGAAGGCAGGCAAGTCGTGAACTTGACGGTGACGGTGACGGTAAAGCTGACGGTAACGACAGCGCCATGCGCGTCCTGATCACTGGTGCTGGTGGGCAACTCGGTATCGACGTCGCAGCGGTGTGCGCCGCGGCGGGCGACGAGGTAGTCGCTCTCGACCGCAAGAGTCTCGACGTTGCTGACCGCTTGCAAGTACTCGATGCGGTCGCCTCGGCACAGCCGGAGGTGGTGATCAACTGCGCCGCTTGGACCGCCGTCGACGCGTGCGAGGCCGATGCGGGTCGTGCGCTTGCCACGAATGGGATGGCTGTTCGTTGGCTCGCGGAGGCCTGCCATCAGTCGTACGCGCATCTTGTGCAGGTCAGCACCGATTACGTCTTCGACGGCACGCTCGATCGTGCGTATCTCGAGTCCGATGTCCCGAATCCACAGAGCGAGTACGGCCGCAGCAAGCTCTTCGGCGAACAGGAAGCTCTGACGCGCGGTGTCGGCGCCGCCATCGTGCGCACTTCCTGGGTCTGCGGGCGCAACGGTGCGAACATGGTGAAGACAGTGATGCGGTTGGCAAAGGATCACGCGCAACTCAGCTTCGTCTGCGATCAGGTTGGCAATCCGACGTTCACTCAGGATCTCGCCCCGGTGCTGCGCACAATTGCGCACGACCGACTGAGCGGCATCGTTCACGCCACGAATCAAGAGTCGTGCTCGTGGCACCAGTTCGCACAGGCTGTGGTTGCGGCGATGGGTAAGGATCCGGCGATGGTGTTACCGATCACCACCGCTGAGTTGCAGCCGCCACGCCCAGCACCGCGACCAGCAAACAGCGTTCTCGACAACACCGTCCTGCGGGCCGCTGGGTATCCGCCGATGCGTAACTTCCACGAACCGCTTGCTGAGACGGTCGCATACCTGTTGTAGGTTGTTCGGGGCCGAACTAATTGCGGGAGGATCCGTAGAGATGGGTGAGATCGTCGGGTCGGCGCTCGTCGCACACGTACCACCGCTCGTGTTGCCGGAAGCTGTGCGTCTGGAACTGAATCATGGCCGCGATTTCTCAATCGTCGACGGTCTGCATCGGATGCGCCGCGAATGCCTCGATCCGCTGAACGTCGACACGCTCATCGTTCTGGACACGCATTGGTTCACGACGTTCGAGTGGGTAGTTTCCGCGCACGAACGGCGTAGCGGAAGGTTCACCAGCGACGAACTGCCGCGCGGGAACCCGCAAATGCCGTACGACTTTGCGGGCGATCCCGAGTTGGCGCGGTTGTGTGAACAGGTGGCATCCGAACGCACCGATACTTGGGTGCATGCCAGCAACGACCCGTGTTTGGGCATCCACTATGCGACGGTGTATCTGACGCCGTTTCTGCAGCGAAACGAGAATTGGATGACGGTCAGCACCTGTCAGACCGCCGAGTTCGACGACATGGTTCGCTTCGGTGAGGTGCTCGGCGAGGCAATTCGGCGCTCGGACCGACGGGTGGTGATTCTCGCCAGCGGCGCGTTGTCGCACAAGTTCTGGCCGCTCAGTCAGTTGCGCCTCCACGAGGGCGCCGACCCGGCCGATGTGTTTAGCCCAGAGCATCGCGCCGCCGACGAGCGCATCATCAAGTGGCTCGAGGTCGGCGACCACGCAGCCGTGCTTGCGTACTACCCAGAGTTCCGCAGTTTCTCCCCGGAGGGACGTTTCGCGCACTATGTGATCATGGCTACGGCGTCAGGCGGCGCAGCCTGGAAGTCGCCGGGTGTGGCCTATAGCGATTATGAAAACGCTGCCGGTACCGGGCAGATTCACATGTGGTTCCCGAGCTAGCGAACGGAGCGGACAGTGCGGTTGGCCAACTACCAGGGTCGAGCGACGATAGTGATCGACCGACATGCTGTCGACGTGCAGACAGCCAGCGATGGGTCGTTCGGCAGTGACCCAATGCTCTTGAGTGACCTCGCACACCACGATGCGCTGCGCACACTCGCGAACGGCGCTCGCGCCAACGATTGGCCCTTGCTCGACGAAGCGCACCTTGGGGCACCAGTTCCGCGGCCGCCGAAGGGCTTTGGTGTTGCGCTCAACTACCGGCAGCACGCGATCGAGAGTGGCCGCGACCTTCCGACCGAACCGCATCTGTTCGGCAAGATGGACAACTGCGTGTGCGGCCCATTCGACGAGATCGTCGTGCCGATGGGGCGTACGCACATCGACTACGAGGCAGAGTTGGTGATCGTCTTTGGGCGCACCTGCAAGGAAGCGACGCGCGAAAATGCCTGGAGCTTCTTGGCTGGTCTGACGGCCGGGCAAGACATATCGGATCGCGCCGAGCAGTTTCGGCCGCCAGTGAAGCAGTTCACCATCGCCAAGTCCTACGACACGTTCGGCCCGATCGGGCCTTACCTGGTGACTGCCGACGAACTGGCTCACCCTGATGCGCTCGAGCTGGAGGGTCGCGTGAGCGGGGAAGTGATGCAGCACAGCAACACCAGCGATCTCATCTTCGACGTTCCTGCACTAGTGGTCTGGCTCAGTCGCTACATCACGTTCCACCCGGGCGACTTGGTGTGGACGGGCACGCCCGGCGGCGTCGGCGAAGCTCGGAACCCGCAACGGTTCTTGCGCGCTGGCGACGTGGTCGAGACCGAGATCGAAGGTATTGGGACGATGCGCAATCCTGTTGTCGAACGGTGAGAGGGGCGCCGGTGCAACTCAAGAACGTTCCGCGCAAATACGACGTCGCTATCGTCGGCCTCGGTCCTACTGGTGCGACCCTGGCCAATCTGTGCGGGCTGTATGGCTTGCGCACCGTCGTCCATGAACGGTCACCCGCGCCGTACTCGCAGCCGCGAGCGTGCCACCTTGATGCCGAGATCGCGCGCGTGCTGCAGCAGTGCGGCTTCGAACCCGAACTGCACGAGTTTCTGACCGAGTCGGCTGGCATGGAGTATGTCGATGGTGATGGCAATCGACTGTTCAACTTCGAAGGCTTCCATCGCGCGCCACTCCTCGGATGGCACGAGGACTACGTCTTTCTGCAACCAGAACTCGAAGTGATGCTGCGTAGTGGTCTCGTTCAGTATGGCCACGTCGATGTTCACCTGAAGTCGGATGTCTTCGACCCGATCGCGTTACTCGACGATGCGTCGTACGTCGTTGCTTGCGATGGTGGCGGCGGGTCTACCCGCGACCAGTTGGGCATTGGCTTCGTCGATCTCGGCTTCGACGAGAACTGGTTGGTCGTCGACGTCATGCTCCATCGCGAGCCAGTGCCAGCGCTGCCAAGGGTCATCCAGCAGGTGTGTGATCCGACACGCCTCGCCAGTTTCGTGCCCGGCCACGCGGCACATCGACGGTGGGAATTTCGGTTGCACGGTGATGAGCAACCCGACCCGTGGTCACTGCTTGCGGCGTGGGGTGTGACGCCTCAGCACGCTGAGTTGATTCGGGCAGTGCCGTATCGCTTTCATGCACTCGTCGCCGACCGGTGGCGCGGTGGTCCCGACGGTCGGTTGTTTCTTGCTGGCGACGCAGCGCACATGATGCCGCCGTTCATGGGCCAGGGCATGTGCAGTGGGGTGCGCGATGCAGCGAATCTCGCGTGGAAGCTTGCTGAGGTCGTCACGGGCGCAGCGCCGGCCGACCTGCTCGCGACCTACGAGGCTGAGCGGCGTGTGCACACGGAGGCGGTGGTGGCGATGTCGGTTGCGGCCGGCCACACCCTGTCGCGACTGGCCGTCGACGGTAGCGATCTGCCGACACCAGATGTTCCCGACCCGTTGCGCTGGTCGCGGCTCCCGGGACTTGATCTGGGTGGCGACTTCCCGATTGGTCACCAACTGCCGCAGCCAGATCACCTCGACGCGCGCTTGGGCAACGACTGGGTGTGGGTCGCCCGCGACTCGTCGTTCGTCGCGCCCGACGACCGGGCCGTCGTGGTCGAGCCACGTGCGACGTACGGCGCTCGCGCCGTGCTTGTACGACCCGATCGCTACGTCGCGCGTGTAGTTGACTAGTTCGATGGAACTCCACAATGCGCTGACCTTCATTCGATCTCGCCAGAACGGTGTGCTGGTCACGCTGAAGCGCGACGGTCGGCCACAGCTCTCGAACATCACCTATGCGCTGGGCGACGATGGAGTCGTGCGAATCTCGATCACGGCTGAGCGCGCAAAGTTCAACAACCTTCGTCGCGATGCCCGTGCATCGCTGTACGTTTCGAAGGAAGACTTCTGGGGCTACGTAGTGATCGACGCGAATGCCGAGTTGTCGCCGCCGGCTGCCGACGTGACCGACGCGACCGTTGAGGAACTGATCAGCCTGTACCGGGCCGCGGCTGGCGAGCATCCGGATTGGGATGAGTATCGAGCGGCGATGGTCAACGACCGCCGGGTCATCGTCCGACTGCACCCGGTGCACGCCTATGGCATGGGTGCCGACTGATCAGCGAGGGTTCGGTCACGAACCATCTCACCTGGAGGTTTTGCTAGCGTCGCTGCACCATGGCGAATCGACGGGTACGGGTGATGTGGTGCGATCTCAACGGGCTCTCGCATGGGCGTTATGTCCCCGCCCGACGTCTCAACGAGCACGGGCACCACGCCGTGACAACACTGACGATGAACATCGAGCGCGACATCCTGCCGATCGAGGGGTACGCCGCCGACGTCGGATTCCCAGACCTGACGACCATCGCGCTCGTCGATACGCGTCGCACAGGCTGGGAGGTCGATACCGATGTCGTGATCGCCGACCTCGAGTTTGGTCACGAGCCATTGGCGATCGGTCCCCGCAATGCGCTCAAACGGGCCGTGCAGGCGTGGCACGCGCTTGGTTACGAGCCAATGCTCGGTTACGAGATGGAGTTCTACGTCATGCAGCCCGACGACGACGCGCCGGGTGGGTTTTCGCCGCTGAACATCCCTTCGCACAGGGTGTACGGCGTGGGCACGGGTGGCGACAACACGGGGTTACTCTTCGATCTGTTCGACGCTGCCGAGATCAGCGAGCTCGACCTGGAAGGGGTGATGGCCGAGTTCCACCCTGGTCAGATGGAACTGAACATGAAGTTCGGGCCTGCGCTCGATGCAGCCGACCGAGCTTTCATCTGCAAGGACATGACGCGCGAGCTGGCAAGCCGCAAGGGCTACTGCATCACGTACATGGGTCGACCGAGCGCGATGCTGGTCGGGAGCGGGATGCACATCAACTTCTCGCTACTCCCTCTGAAAAGCGAAGTGAATGCGTTTGATGACCCCAAGAGTGAGCACGGCTTCTCGACCCTCGCTCGTCATTGCCTCGGTGGTCTGATCGCGCATCACGAAGCACTCGCGGCGCTGTCGGCACCCACGATCAACAGCTACAAGCGGTTGGTGCCTGGCATCATCGCCGGCTACTGGGCGAACTGGGGTCTCGACAACCGAATGAGCACCTATCGCATCCCGGGGGAACGAGGAGCGGCAACTCGCATCGAGAACCGCATGCCGTGTGGGTCGGCGAATCCGTACCTCGCCGCCGCGGCGATGCTGAATGCGGCATTACTTGGGGTCGTTGATGGCATCGACTGCGGCGCCCCGCAGGTAGGTGATGGCGATGCCGAGCCGAACACAGATCGTCACACTCCGCACACTCTGGCCGACGCAATCGCAGCGTACGAAGCCGACACGGTGCTATGCGAGGCGATGGGAGTTGATCTCACACGCGCGTACGTCGCGATTCGCCGCGACGAGGTTGCGCGCTGGGAAGCTGCTGGCAACGAGTGGTCTACCGAAGAGATCACGGCCTGGGAGCTGAACGAATACTTGCCGTTCTACTGAGTGGCGATCCCCAGTAGGGGTAAGCAGGCCGCAACACCGTGCAGCGTGATGTCGTCGCGTTGCAACCGCGCCGCAAAGTTGTCACGGCTCAACTCGAACGCGTGCAGCACTCCGGGATCCTGCCTACGCAGTGTCCGACGGGTGCCGTTCGAGATATAGCCGAGACTGCGCGTCACGCCGAGCGATGCCGCGTTGTCTGGCCAGGCGGCAGTGGTCGCGTACTCGGCACCGAAGCCCAGAAACCCAAGGTGCAAGGTTGCGAGCCGCATCTCTTTGCCGAGTCCGCGACCTTGGAATTCGCGGCCCAACCACGAACCGGTACCGAACTCGCGCAGCGTCGGAAAGTTCTCGCTCTCCAAGGAGGTGGTTCCGACCACCGTCCCATCGACGATCGTTGCCAGGTTCATCGCCCAGGAGGTCGGTGACGTCTCGGCGCGGCACTTCCAGTAGAACTGCAGCGCGTTCCGCTCTAGCTGCGGCGACGGAACGTCTGTCCACGGGAGGCCGAACGGCATCGTGTCGGGGTCGTGGATTCCCTTGGCGGCAAGCACAGCCAGTTCGCTTGCCAGCTCGTCGGTGAGATAACGCAGCTCCAGTCGCGGCGTGTCCACCCGCAGATCGAACAACGGCCAGATCGGGTGCGTCATCACCACAGTGTGCCGCAGGCGAGGTGGCGCAGCAGTCCGATTATCTCGAGCGGCGCTTCTGTGTGACCACACCCTTCAGCTTCACTGCAGTTTCATCGCTTCGAGCATTGCCTTCATTTGTTGGTGCACGAGATTGACGGCTTGTAGAGGCCGGATCATCACGCGGAACTCGACGATGCGGCCTGCATCGTTCACACGGATGATGTCGACGCCGTTGACGTATTTGCCCTCGACGGTGGTCTCGAACTCGAGCACCGCGGTGTCGCCAGCAAGCACCTGTTTTGTGTACCGGAAACCGCTGCCAGCTATCTCACCGGCAGCCGTCTTGTCGCCGGGCAAAGTCTGGCTGGCAGCTTGTAGGTACAGCTTCGTGATCTCCTTGCCGCGTTGGGGCGTGAAGACGATCGGGGAATAGAAGACGACGTCTTCGTCTAGTAGCTCGTCGAGCCCGTTGGGAAAGGTGCCGCGCAGGTAGTCGTGCCAGCGCTCGACGACTTCCGCAATCATGTTGCTGCTCACGAAGGGGCGCGGTCGCCTTCTTCGCGGTTCGCGAGGTACCAGTCGATCGTGGCGCGCAAGCCTTCTTCGAACGGCATCTGCGCGCGCCAGCCAAACTCGGCCTCGGCCCGCGCGGGGTCGACGCGGCGACGCGGTTGCCCGTCTGGCTTGGTTGGATCCCATACCAGCTCGCCGTCGTACCCAACCATTTGCGCAATCAGTTCGACCGTCTCGCGAATGGTGATCTCGCGGTTGGTACCGAGGTTGACCGGCTGGTCGCTGTCGTACAGTTCTGCTGCGAGCACGATCGCTGCCGCGGCATCGTCGACGTAGAGGTATTCGCGGCTAGCGGTGCCGGTGCCCCACACTTCGATCTTCCGCTCGGAGGCTTCTTTGGCCTCGACGCAGCGCTTGATACGTGCCGGAATGACGTGACTGACCGACGGGTGAAACTTGTCGCCAGGTCCGTAGAGGTTTGTGGGTATCAGATAGGCGAAACGCTGGCCGTATTGCGCACGATTGACTTGCGCGTGGATGAGCTGTGCCTTCTTCGCGATTCCGTAGGGCGCGTTGGTCTCTTCCGGATAGCCGTCCCACAGACTCTCTTCTCGAAACGGCACGGGCGTGAACTTGGGGTAGGAGCACACGGTGCCAAGCAGCACCGTCTTTTCGACGGACGGTGCAACGCGGGCGGCTTCGATCATGTGTGTTCCCATCAGCAGGTTGCTGAGATACAGCGACGCTGGCTCCTGCTGGTTGAACCCGATACCGCCGACACGTGCCGCAAGGTGCAGGACATGGCTGGGCGTGGTGTCGGCGAGCAGTCGCTCGGCGACGCCGGGGACCGTCAAGTCGTAGTCGCGACTGCGGGGCACGGCCACCTGCGCGCCGCGCGCTTCCAGTTTCTCGACGACCACGCGGCCCAGAAAACCGGCACCGCCGGTGACGACGACGCGCCGCCCGTCCCAAAAGTCGCTCATGGTGCAATGCTACGTGGCGGCAGGGCATGATGGTTCGCGTGCGAGTCGCCTACACGCTTGAACAATGTTGGCATCGGGTTCCCGGTGGCACCGGTGTTGCTGCGCTACGAATCGCCGAAGCGTTGGGGCCGCACAACGACATTCGCCTGATGGGGGTCGCCGGTCGCCATCGTCGCCTGCCACCAGAACCATGGGTGCCGGCGATACCGGTCGCTCAGCTACCAATTGCGCAGCCGTGGCTCTACGAAACGTGGTTGCGGCTGCAGTGGCCGAAGGTCGAGGTTGCTACTGGGCCGGTCGACATTGCCCATGCCACCACCCTGATTCCGTGCCCGACCGACGCGAAGTTGGTCGTCACGCTGCACGATCTTGCCTTCCTCCACGATCCGACCCAGTTCACGCGTCACGGCGTGCGCGTGTTCCGTCAGAGTCTGAAGCAGATACGCGAGCGCGCCGACATGGTGCTCTGCTGCAGTCAGGCAACCATGGACGACTGTGTGGCTGCGGGCATTGGCGCTGATCGACTTCGACTTGTGCCGCTCGGTGTCGAGACGACACGCGCCGACCCCGACGAGATTGCGCGGGTCCGTCTGGCTCACGATCTCCCCGACGAGTACTTGCTGTTCGTCGGAACTGTCGAACCTCGCAAGAATCTCCGTGGTCTGGTCGCGGCTCTCGACCTACTGGGCGACGCGGTGCCGCCCCTAGTGGTCGCTGGCGCGGAAGGCTGGGGCGACACCGGTGTCGTGCAAAGCCCTCGCGTGCGGTTTCTGGGGTTCGTCCCGCACCATGACCTCGGTGGGTTGTATGGCGGAGCAAGCGTGTTCTGCTATCCGAGCGAACGCGAAGGGTACGGCTTGCCAGTGCTAGAGGCGATGGCGCAGGGCATCCCCGTCGTCACCAGTCGTGGCACTGCAACCGAGGAAGTTGCCGGCACCGCCGCCGTGCTCGTCGATCCGAAGGACTCCGTCGACATCGCTCGCGGAATCGAAGAGGCGGGTTTGCGCCGCAAGGAGTTGCACGCGAAAGGCCTTGCGCGTGCTCAAAGACGGAGCTGGTCGACAACCGCCGACCTCACCGCCGCTGCGTACCGCGAGCTCGCCGGCTAATGCAGCGCGCGGACACAGTGCTCATGAACCTGCTGTGGTGCGTGCCGGGCCAGGTCGGTGGCTCGGAGGAGTACCTGGTGCGGCAACTGCTCGGCCTTGCCGAGCAGCCGGATCAGCGATGGCAAGTCACGGCGGCCGTCGCTCGCGGTCTGTCTGCTGCACACCCCGAATTGGCTCATACAGCAGCTCTCTTGGAGCCGAGCTTCGACAGCCGCAGTCGGGTTCGACGGATCGTGGGCGAAGCGACGTGGCTACGTCGCGCGACACGTGACACCGCACTCGTGCATCACGGTGGGGGGACAGCGCCTTTGCGCTCCCACCGTCCTTACGTACTGACCGTGCACGACTTGCAGTTCCGGACCTACCCGCAGTACTTCTCGCGCGTCAAGCGCGCGTATCTGGCCGCTGCGATACCGCGTTCGGTGCGCGGGGCGGCCGTCGTCGCGGTGCCGAGTGAGTATGTGCGCGACTGCGTGATAGAGGCGTACCACGCGCGACCTGAGCGGGTGGTGGTCGTCCCACATGGGGTCGAGCCCGACCTCAGCGAGAGCGCGACACCTCCCGACGAGTTGCGTGCTCGCTTCGGCCTCAGCGACGGTCCGATCGTCGTATACCCGGCGGTCACACATCCGCACAAGAACCATCGATTTCTGCTGGCGCTCATGCGCGATCATTGGACGGACCCGGATCTACAGCTGGTGCTTCCTGGTGGAACGGGTTCTGCCGATCAGGACGTTGTGCCGAGTCGTCGGGTGATTCGACTCGGACGGGTCTCCTCCGCCGATCGCAACGGGTTGCTGGCGATGGCCGAGGCAATGGTGTTCCCCAGCCAATACGAGGGCTTCGGTGCACCGCTCATCGAAGCGATGGCGCTTGGCACCCCCGTGATCTGCAGCGATGCGACGTGTATGCCGGGTGTCGTCGGTGATGCGGGGATTGTGCTGCCACTCGACCTCGATGCCTGGGCGGGTGCCCTCGACGAAGTTCGCCGTCGACGCACGGAGTTGATCGCTGCTGGCCACCGTCGCGCGCGTGCCTTCACGACCTTGGCGAGCGGTGCTGCACTGGCCGCCGCGTATGACCAAGCGGTGCGAACATGACGCGAAGCGACGGCGAGCAACCGCTACGGATCGCGGTGCTCTGTCCGCACTTCGATCCCGACACTGCGCCAACCGGTGTTGTGATCACTCGCATCGTCCACGAACTGGCCGCACTCGGCCACGAGCTTCACGTCATCACCACCCTGCCGTGGTACCGCGAACACGCGATCGAGCCCGAGTGGCGAAGTAAAGGGTGGAAGGGCAAATTGGTCCGTCGAGAATCGACTGCGTGGGGATCGATCACGCGGGTGCATCCGTTTCCCGGCGCCGACAAACGAAACCTCTTGCGGCGCGCTGCGGGCTTTATCGGATTCAGCGCGCTCGCCGGACTGACTTCGCTGCGCGGCGGCCGAGTAGATGCCGTCATCGCAATGTCGCCTCCGCTGACGCTCGGGCTCACGGGGTGGGTAACACACCTCGTTCGGCGCGGACCGTTGGTCTTCAATATTCAAGATGTGTTTCCCGATGCTGCAGTCGCCACCGGTGCGATCACCAATCGGAGCTTGATCGCATTCGCTCGCTGGCTCGAACGGGTCAGCTACCACCGCGCAGCTGCGGTCACCGTTCTGTCCGCCGATCTGCGCGACAACGTCGTTGCCAAGGTCAGGGCGTCGCATGCGCAGCGCATCCATGTCATTCCCAACTTCGTCGATACCGACTTCATCCGGCCGCGTGATCGCCAGACTCCGTTGCGGCGCGAGCTCGGAATCGGCGACGAGCCAGTCGTGCTGTATGCCGGGAACCTCGGCTTTTCGCAGTCGCTGGAGATGGTGATCGATGCTGCCGAGGCCTTTCCTGAAGCAACATTCCTGATCAACGGTGATGGCGCCGCCCGATCAGCGTTGCAGGATCGAGCAGTTGCGCTGCGCAATGTGGTGTTCAGTGGCTATCAACCACACGACCGTCTTCCCGAGGTGCTTGCCACCGGCGATATCCACTTGGTGCCGTTGCGGGCTGGGCTCGGTCGAGTCAGCGTCCCATCGAAGACATACTCGATCCTGGCTGCGGGGCGACCGGTTCTAGCGGCGATCGACCCTGGCACCGAAGTGCCGCGCATCCTTCGGGCCAGTGGATCGGGCGTGGCCGTCGAACCCGATCAACCGGCAGCGTTCGCTGAGGCCCTGCGCACGATGTTGGCCGAACTCCCAGATTGGGCCTCCAAGGGCCTCGCTGGCCGCGACTGGGTGTTACGCGCGGCTTCACCGCAGGCCGTCGCGCTCGAATACGAGCGGCTGATTCGGTCGCTGGCCTAACCAGCGGCAGCGGCACAGCTTTTGGGCCGTTGAGGCGCTAGCCTCGCTCCCTCGTGGCTCCGTCATCGTCCGCCAAAAAGGTTGCCAAGCTCGCTTCGCGCGGCAAGGGCAAGAAGGTCCGCTTCTCGAGCGGCACTACCTTCCCGACAGTTGTCGGGGCTGTTCTGCTCGCAATGCTTGCCCTCATCACCTACGCCAAGGCCAGCGTGCCCGGCGACCAAGCCGGCCCGCCGCAACCTGACGACCTGTGGTCGATCGCCTATGGCATCCGAGTCTGCGACACGTACCTGCCGCACATCGAAGGAACTGCGGCAGAGCTGGCGCTCGATGCGTCGACAGGCGACGAAATCGCAGTGCAGTCGGGCTCAGATGGCGATGGCATCATTCACTACCACGCGCAGATCGGTGGTAACACCGGCCGCAAGGCGACGTTGGGTGTCTTCCTCGATATCTACAACATCGAACTCAGCACCGATCGCCTGGAAGTTCCGGCAGATCTAGTAGGCGAAGGCGAACCGAACTCCTGGGATGTCAACGACGACGACGTGTTCGCCGGCACACCTTGTGAGGGCGAGAAGGCCGACATCACCGTTCGTGTGTGGAGCGACTACACCTCTGGGGCATTCGAAGACAAGGTCACCGACTTTCGCAACCAGCGCTTCACGCGCAACGGAATGATCTTTGTGATCGCGGTTGTGCCCGAGAGCGACGACCCCGACATTCCCAAGCCAGCGCATTTCTGCGAGCTCGAGGATCTGGGCGTCGTCGGATCGGGCGATGGATGCCGCACCGGCGGAAGCGCGACGACCACCACCATCGAATCGGACACGGCAACGACCACGACTCTGGTCGAGGCGACCACCACCACGACCGGCGGCTGATGCGCGCGGTAGTGCTCGTTGGCGGCTTCGGCACTCGGTTGCAGCCGCTGACACTGTCGGTTCCGAAACCGATGTTGCCGGTTGGTCACGTGCCGATCATCGAGCGACTTGTCGTCGGCCTTGCGCGCAGCGGAGTTTCAGACGTGACGCTTGCTCTCGGCTTCAAACCGGAGCCTTTTGTCGACGCATTCCCATCGGGCGTGTGTGCCGGTATTCCGTTGCTCTACGCGGTTGAGCCAACGCCGCTGGATACAGCGGGGGCGATTCGGTTCGGGGCGGAAGCGGCCGGCATTGACGAGACGTTCGTCGTGGTGAACGGCGATGTTCTCACCGATCTCGATGTCGCCCAACTGTTGCGGTTTCACCGCGAGCGAGGCGCCGAGGCGACCCTGCACCTGATACCGGTGCCAGACCCATCGGCGTTCGGTGTCGTTGGCCTCGACGGCGACGGGCGAGTGGAGAGTTTCGTGGAGAAGCCAGCGCCAGGCACCGCCCCCAGCAACCTTGTCAACGCCGGCACATACATCCTTGAGCCTTCTGTCCTGCAGCGCATTCCGCGGGGCGAGAAGGTCTCGATCGAGCGCATCACATTTCCGGCGATCGCCGCCGATCGCGGCCTCTACGGTCTCGCAACCGACGACTACTGGATCGACACCGGGCAGCCAAACCTGTACCTCAAGGCCAACCTCGACGTGCTGTCCGGGATTCGGCGCCATGATCGCTGTCGGTCGGTGCACGAAGATGCGATAGTCCACGAAACCGCCGTGCTCGATCAAGCGATCGTCGGGTCCGGGGCCACGGTCGCGGCGCGCGCGGTTGTGCGGCGCAGCGTTGTTCTGCCGGGCGCGCGAGTCGGTGAGGATGCCACAGTCACGGACTCAATGGTGATGGGCAAGATTGGCGATCGCGCGGCCGTGCGTGCGTGTGTCATTGGTGCGGCAGGCGTTGTTGACCCCGACGAAGCCCTCAGCGACGAACGTCGTCCAGCAAACGCAGCGCTCTAGGAGCGGGCGGCGGCGAGTGTCCGACGAGCCAGCTCGGCGCCGACGTCGGTCTTGCTCATCACGCTCGGCGTGACCACGACGCGCATACCGGTTGCTTCGACCGCGCGCACAAGCGATTCGTCGACTGGATCGATCACCAACGTCGCGGCGATGTTGGTGTAGAGCCGGGCAACTCCGACGACCGATGGCTCGTGACCGAGTTCGCGCAGCATCTGCGCGGCTGGTCCCTTCAACGCGGCGCCGCCGACAATCGGCGAGATGGCAACCACCGACTCGCGGCGCGCGGCAACGAGCTGGTCGAACTCGGCGAGCGCGCGAATCGGACCGATTGACACGATTGGATTCGAGGGGGCAATCACGATGATCTCGCTGTCGACGAGAGCGCTGCGTGCGGGTTGCGTCAGCGCTGCCGACTGCGCCCCGGCAAATCGCACTCCTGCGATCGGCACGCTGTGGCGGCGCTTGACGAAGTACTCCTGAAAAGGGACCTCGACGCCCTCCTCGCGCAGGGTCACCTTCGTCGACACTGGTTCGTCGCTCATCGGCAGCAGTAGCTGATCAAGTCCCCATGCGACAGCGATTTCGGCGGTCACGGTTGTCAGCGAAGCGCCCTCCGCAAGTCGCGCTGTTCGGAAGAGGTGGGTCGCAAGGTCTTTGTCGCCAAGGTTGAACCATGTTGGCGCAGCGGCGGAATCGGCTGGCCTGACTGCTGAGTAACGCTCCAAGGACTCCATCGCCCGCCACGACTCGGAACGCAGTCCCCAACCGCGTTCGGGGTCGATTGCGCCAGCCAGCGTGTACGTCACGGTGTCGAGGTCGGGCGAGATCGCCAGCCCGTGCAACACGGTGTCGTCGCCGGTGTTGATCACGGCAATCGTGTCGGAGGTGCGGTGCACGCTGGCGAGCGCGTGCATGAAACGCGCCGCGCCGACCCCGCCGCTGACGACAGCGACTTTGCGACTCATCGCCAACTGTCCGTGTCGCCCGCGGCGAGTCGTTGGTACACCGTGGTCAGCTCGGCGGCGCATTGTGGCCATGTGAACTCGCGCCAGCGTTCGCTACCCGCCTTGACCAGTCGGGCGCGAGTCGCTGAATCTGAGAGTGCGCTGCCGAGGTTCGAAGCAAGCGCGGCGACGTCGTCCGGTTCGCTGAGCAGCACAGCGTCGCCGCCAACCTCCGGAATGGATCCGGCGTTGCTGGCGACGATCGGCACCCCAGCTTGCATGGCATCAAGCAAGGGAAAACCGAAGCCTTCATCGAGCGATGGGTAGGCGAGCACGGCTGCGTGGTGCAGTAACCAGGACCGGACGCTGTCGTCGACGCGCCCTGCAAACGACACGCGATTCGAAGCGGCGCCGAGTGAGTCGACAGCGGCGTCGATGGCTGGCCGATCGTCGCCATCGGAACCAGCGAGCACGAGGTGAAGATCGGGGTTTGCCGTCGTCAGTTCGCCGAACGCGCTCACGAGAGCTGGAAGGTTCTTGCGTCGCTCGAGCTTGCCGACAGCCAACACAAACGGTGCGCCGTCGAGGTCGCCAATCGGTGCCCGGGTGGGGGGAGACGGCAATTCGAGCGCACCGAGATGCACTGTGACGACCCGCGCTCCAGGCAGCAGTTCGCGCACAGCCTGTTCGCTCGCATGCGAACTCGTGTGCACGACCGCGCCAGTAGCGACGGCGCGGCGCAGCACTCTCCCGGCGCGATTCACGGCAGCTTGCGCATCGCGTGGATTACGCAGAAACCAGCAGTCGTAGACAGACACCAACCTCGGCAGCCTGCTTGGTGGCACCACATAGTTGGTGCCGTGCACAACTGTCGCGTCCTGTAACCAGCGATCAGCTGTCGGCCAGTCAAATCGCGTCCAGAAGCGATGGGCGAGTGCGGCCGGAAGCGGCAATCGACGCACTCCGGCGCCTGGGCGGGCGCGGAACGACAGCAGGTATTCGCGCAACTCGACATCTTCACGGCCCAGCAGCGCCGTCCGCAGCGCGTCAACCGCGAAGCCGATCCCGGTCCGATCGCCATACAGGGGACCGATGTCGAAACCCACGCGCAGCTCAGTCGCTTCAGTCATCAGAGAACGCAGGCTAGACCGACATGGCTGGTTGGGCCCTAGACTCTGGCTCTCTGCCCGCCGCGTTGTCGCCAAGGAACCCTCATGCCCCGTGCGTTTATTACCGGAATCACCGGCCAAGACGGCCAACACCTCGCCGAGTTCCTGCATGCCAAGAATTACGAGGTCTACGGCCTCGTCAAGGGGCAGAACAACCCGCGCATGGTGCAGATGCGCGAAGAGTTTCCCTACGTCGAGCCGGTGCCAGGTGACTTGGCCGACCTGCCGTCGTTGGTGAAGGCGCTCGAGCTTGTGCAGCCCGACGAGGTGTACAACCTGGGCGCGATCTCCTTCGTGGCGATGAGCTTCAATCAGGCCGAACTGACTGCCAACATCACCGGCCTGGGCGTCCTTCGCATGCTGGAGGCAATCCGCATGGTCGGTGGCGCAAGCAACAACTCCATCCGCTTGTATCAGGCGAGTAGCAGCGAGATGTTCGGCAAGGTGCGCGAAACCCCCCAGACCGAACTGACTCCGTTTCACCCGCGCTCGCCCTACGGCTGCGCGAAGGTCTTCGGTCACGACATCGTTGTCAACTATCGCGAGAGCTACGACCTGTTCGCGTGTAGCGGTATTCTGTTCAACCACGAAGGCCCCCGCAGGGGTCTTGAGTTCGTCACTCGCAAGGTCACCAACTCCGCTGCGCGCATCAAGCTCGGCCTACAGCACGAGGTTGTGCTGGGCAATCTCGACAGCAAGCGAGATTGGGGGTACGCCGGCGACTACGTCAAGGCGATGTGGATGATGCTGCAGCGTGATCAGCCCGACGACTACGTCATTGCGACCGGAGTGACCCACAGCATCGAGGATCTGGTACGTACCGCATTTGCGGAGGTGGGTATCGAGAACTGGCGCGAACTTGTACGTCAGGACCCGAAGTTCTATCGCCCGGCCGAAGTCGACCTGTTGATCGGCGATTCCACCAAGGCGCGTAACGAACTTGGCTGGAAGCCGGAGGTCGACTTCCCGGCACTCATCAAAATGATGGTCGCCCACGACCTGGAGTTCGAGACCAGCAAGCTGCGCTAGGTCGGCTCAGGATTCGAATGGCATATCGGTAATCGCATCGATCACCGAGGCGCCGGAGGGCACGACGCCCGAGCGCAGCTTGTAGCGCAGCGCCAGGCCGAACGCGAGCAGGCCCATCGTCGATGATGCCAATAGGCCGATCTCGATGCGGCGGAATAGTGGCTCGTTGTTCAGCCAGGTGGCCAAGAAGAACGTGATGCCCGCGCATCCCCATCCCATCGCGACCAACTTGTGTCCACGCAGTGCGATCACCGCTTGTGCGAGTGCGAGCGCAAGCATGTAGATGGCGCTGCCCAGTGCGAGTATCGCCAATGTGCTGCCACTGAGCTTGGAGTCGTAGAACTTCTCGATAATCAGTGGACCAAGAAGGAAGGCGCCGACTGTTCCGATCACTGCTGCAGCAAGAACCAACTTGAGAAGTCGGCGAAGCCCATCGCGGAATTCGGCGATCTCGTTGCGCGCCGCCAGGCGAGACAATCGCGGCAACAGAGCAGCCTGGACTGCTTGAAAGAGGAACAGCGGAATGCGCGCCAACAAGACGCCGTAGGTGAAGCGGGTGACGAGCTCCTTCTGATCGGGCTCGGCGAGAATTGTCGCGGCCAGAGGGCCAGCGTTGACCAGGCCGGCCGCAAAGACCGATCCGACGAGCAACCAGCCGAGGTTCTGTGTGACCTCGCCCCACTCTGCGGCAGGGCCGTCGTCGGCGCGCAAGTGCCCACGCGCCCACACGAACAGAACTCCTGGAAGGGGAGCGAATGCGATGGCAAGTCCGTACGGGCCGACCGACTTGACCCCCAACAGTGCCAAGACCAGGCACGCCACAATGCGCATTACGCCGTCGGAGGCCATGACGACCGCATAGGCGCGGAAGCGACCGTGCCCGCTGGCGATCCCGCGTGCGATGTGCGCTGGCGTGTATGCGGCAAACCCGATCAGCAGTGCCAGAACCAGCACCCAGTTGTCGTCGAAGAAGGCAGAAGAAAGTGCCGAACTGGCGGCGCCGATACCGATGGCCACGATCCCGGCCAAGATGAGAGCGAGGACGATGACCTTGCGCAGAACCGGTTTGCCACCTACCCCAGTGGCGCGACGGTGGGCGAGGGCACGCGCAAGTTCCTGCTCGACCGGCAGGAAGACGCCGGGAGCGAGGGCGAACGTGGCGACCCACAAGCTGGTGATCGGCTGCAATGCTTCATCGCTGCCGAGTGCCTCTTTACCGACCTTGAGGAAGAGGTAGCTGGCGAGGCCTGCGACAAGCAGACCAATTGCGACCGGCACAGTGCCTTCCGGCAGCGGGACGCGAGAAGAGGAGGACGAATCGTCGGAGGCTGCCACCAAGGGAACGAGACTATCCGCGGAGGGGGCCGAACGGCTCACGCCGTCCGGCCCCACTAGCTACGTGACTATGCCGCGACTGTTGCGGTGGGGGTGGAATTCGTTGCCGGGGTGGGGTTTGCGGTTGTCACACCGACGAACTCGCGCACTTGCTGGCGAGCGACCTTGACCAGACCGTGGGCCTGGCCGACCACTGTTGCGGCCTGCTGAGGAAGGCGATCTTCGATCTTCTCGACAGCCGAGTCGATCTTGGATTCCATCGCTACGACGCGAGCATCGAACTTGGCGAACTGCGACTCGAACTTGGAAAGCATTTGCTCGACTTGCGCCTTGCTCGTGCCGAACCGCTCGGCGATGCCCCGAACCATCTCGCGACGGCGCACCTGTGCCTGTTGCACTGCGAGCACGCCGAAGCCGACCGTGACGTAGGCGGCGTCGCGTACGGCGGCGACCAGCTTCTCGTTGGTTTCGGCGAGACGCGAGACATCAAGGCCGGAGATGTCGACGGAGGGGAAGGTGGCGAGCTTGACCTTGTCGTTGATCGTGGCGTTGATCTTGCTCAGCACATTGTCGAGGTTGGGCATGGTGACCATGATTTTCGATCCTTCGTAAGGGGCCGACTCGCAAGTCGGCCAGTGTTCTGTGGACTCACTGCGATAGCAGCGTAACGCAAAGTGCTAACTTTTGCAAGCAGGGTGACCGGGCGTGCGGGTGACCCGCCGCTAACCTCGCTGAATCGTGGAACCGACTGGATCCCTTGCCCCTCCCGTCGTGGTCGTGATGGTTGTGTCTGAGCCGGGCGATTGGTTTCACACGGTCCTCGAGTCAGTGGCCGCTCAGGATTACAGCAACCTGAAGTCGCTCTTCCTGTTGGTGGGCGAGCCAGGCGAAATGCCAGCCCTCATTCGCGAGATGGTGCCCAACGCCTTCGTACGCGCCGTCGACGGCAATCCTGGCTTCGGTGCCGCCGCCAATGAGGTACTGCGCCTTGTCGAGGGCGACAACGGGTTCTTCTGTTTCCTCCACGACGATGTTGCGCTTGACCCAAATGCAATTCGAATGCTGGTCGAGGAGGTCTACCGATCGAACGGGGGCATCGTCGGACCCAAACTGGTCGAGTGGGCCAACCCGCGAGTGCTGCAACACGTCGGACTCGCTGTCGACCGATTCGGTGAGGTCGATGCGCTGATCGAGCCCGGTGAACTCGATCAGGAACAGCACGACGCCGTCCGCGATGTTTTCGCAGTGCCCACTGCATGCATGCTGGTGCGCGCTGATCTGTTTCGAGCGATTGGCGGATTCGATCCGTCGATCGAGTTCGGCGGCGACGACGTCGACCTGTGCTGGCGCGCGCATCTCGGTGGTGCACGGGTGCTGGTCGTGCCTGCCGCCCGCGTGCGTCATCGCGAGCGACTGGCCGATCGTCGCCCAGGTGCCGTCGGCGCGGCGTCAGCGGCCCGCACTCGCATGCGCACGGTCCTCACGCTGACGGGCGGTCAGCGGTTACCGCTGGTCATGTTGCAACTTGTAGTCACCACGGTCACCGAGTCGATCGTGTTTCTCATGACCGGTCGCTTTCGGTTGTTGATCGCGTCGCTCGGTTCCTTGGTTGGCAGCGTGCCGCGGTTTCCTTCATACCTGGCCCGTCGACGAGCGGTTGCGTCTTTGCGCAGAGTCCCCGATCGCGAGATAGCGGGTCTGCAGTTACGCGGCAGTGCCCGGTTCGCGACCTACATGCGCTCGCGCGACGCGCGCCCTAGCGACTTCGACGCCACAAACGAGCGACGCTGGCGACAGACGGCGGGGAGTGCGCCCGCAGTTGCATGGCTGGCGGTAACGGCACTTGCCGTCCTCGGAAGTCGCACCCTGATCTCCGGCGGGATCCCTCGCTTCGGCCAGTTCCTGGCGTACCCGTCGAGCCCCACGAACCTGCTGTCCGACTATGTCTCTGGATGGTCCGGACATGGTCTCGGAAGTACCTCGCCGGCGCCTACCGGCCTTGCGCTGATCGCACTCGGCGGTTTTGCCACGTTCGCCAACATGGGTTTACTGCACACGCTGTCGGTGATCGGTTTGCTCTTTGTTGGCTACCTCGGAATGTGGCGGCTCTCCTCGCTGTTTCCGACGGCGCGTGCACGTGTAACCGCCTTGGTCGTCTACGCCGCGCTACCGCTTCCTGGGGCGCTGCTTGCCGCTGGTCGTTGGGGCGCGCTGGCGTGCTACGCGGCGACGCCGTGGAGCGTTCACCTGTTGCGCCGTCTCGCCGGTATCGAAACGCCGAGTTCAGCGAATTCAGACGCTGACGATGCGGTCGACAACTACTCGCAGCCCACCACGCGCCGGCTCGTGCGGTGGTTCGCTCAGCTCGCCTTCATGTCGTCGATTGCCTTTGCGTTTGCACCGTCGTTCATCGTGGTACTGATCGGCGTCGGGGTGATGCTCGCGCTGGCGACGGTGTTGATCGGCGGGCACCTTCGTGCAGCGGTCACGATGATGCTCGCATCGCTTGGTGCTGCTGCGATGGCGATCATCGCGAATCTGCCGTGGTCGATGACGCTCACAGGCAGCGACGGGTGGACTGCCGTTGTTGGCGTTCCTGCGACGACGGCGAGCGGGTTGGGTCTCGGCCACTTTGCTCGCTTCCTCGACGATGGTGGCGCCCTGGGTGGCTTGGCGATGTTCGTGTTTCTTCCAGTGGTCGCGGCGCCGCTGATCTCGCGAGCATGGCGCTTCGCGTGGGCGTGCCGGGCGATCGCTCTTGTCGCGGGGTTTGGCAGCCTGCTGGTACTCGACGATCGCGGCAAGCTGCCGTGGCGCATGCCGGAGCCGGGCGTGCTCATGGCCCCGATCGGTGTTGGCGTCGCCTTGGCCGCAGCCGTTGCTGTTGCGGCACTGCGCGAGGATGTGTTGCGCGGCTCGTTCGGATGGCGTCAGCCACTTGGTCTTGTCTCGTCGGTCGCGATCGTTGTCGGTCTCGTGCCGGGCACATTGTTGGTCGTCGACGGGCGCTGGAGAATGCCCGAGCGAACGCTGGTCTCGGTGATCGGTCAGTTACCCGCCGATCCTGCCGAGGGCGACTATCGGGTGCTGTGGTTGGGCGACCCGAAAGCGATGCCAGTTGGCGCGTACACGTACCAGCCCGGAATCGGCTATGCGATCACCGACGACGGGACCCTGTCGGTTGAAGACTTCTGGGCGGGTTCGCCAACGGAAGTCGAAATCGAGGTGGCGGAAGCCTTGCGGCAAATGGCCGATGGGCTGACATTGCGCGGTGGGCGCCTGCTCGCGCCGTACGGCATTCGCTTTGTGGTTGTGCCGCTCGCCGACGGAGCGAACGGCACGATCTCCGAACCCCTTCTGCCACCCGACGGGCTGATCGATGTGCTCGACGATCAACTCGATCTCGCCGCGCCGCTGACGAAGCCTCCGAACTACATCGTCTACGAAAACACGGCATATGCACCGACGCGGTCGCTGCTGTCGCCCACCGGCGTCGCTGCAAGTCAGCAAGCTGGTGGCGAAGTCTTGGCGCAAGCCGATTTGCGGGGCTCGGTTCCCTTTGCGGTGGGCGCACCCGATCGTGGTGCCGCTGTCGGCGACATCGCCGCCGGCACGTTGCACGTCGCCGTGCCATTCGACGCTCGCTGGCAGTTGACCGTTGACGGCGAACGCGTAGTTGGTCGGCGGGCCTTCGGGTCGACGTTGGCGTTCGACGTACCCGTCGCTGGACGGGCTTCATTGGTGTACGAAACGGGTAGCGACCGTTCGTTGTGGCTGGTCGGGCAGTTGGCGGTGTGGCTGGGCATGGCTTTGACCGCGAGTCGCCTACGACCATCCAACTTCCGTCGTCGCCGCTCGCACAGCGGGCAAGTGATTGATCGCTCGCCGGTCGCCGATCTGACGGCCCCGATTTCACAGCCAGCAGGCCCCGCCGGTTTCGGGAGCGACTGGTGAACTGGAGCATGAGCCGCCGAGCGATTTCGCTGCTGGTCTTGGTGCTGCTGCCCGTTGGGCTGCTCACTGGGGCTGTGTTCGTGTGGAAGGCGCCAACGCCGACGACGCCGCGCTTTGCCGAATTGGGAAAGCCGACGATGCCGTTCGTGCCGACCCAGGAGTTCATTACGTCGACTTGGTTCTGCGCGGGCGTTCCAGTCGGCCTCGAGCGCGGGGGAGTCGTCGTGATCGCCAATCCGGCCGACGAGCCGTTGGTCGGTCGACTAACCGTGTTCACGGATGCGGTGGGCGTTGGTGCAACCGAGTTCGACTTCGAAGTGGCAGCGCGCGATGCCCTTGAGCTGAATTTGGTTGGCGTTCAAAGCCAAGGGACGTACCTGTCGGCCATGGTCGAGATCAATGGCGGCGGCGGCTTCGTCGAGCAGCGCGCCGATCATCCCGATGGCAGCGCGGCGAGTCCGTGTTCGAATAGCACGTCGAACGAGTGGCACTTCGCTGACAACTACACCCTGAACGACAGTCGCGAAGACCTGATCATCACCAACCCGTTCCCCGACGATGCGATCGTCAACTTCCAGTTCGTCAGCAGCGACGGAACTCGCGAGCCGGGCGCGCTGCAGGGTGTGCCCGTGCCCGGGCAGTCGGTGTACATCGTCAACCAAGATCTGCTGTCGAAAGACGAGATCGTGTTCGCGGTGTCCGTGACCGCGTCGCGAGGACGAGTGGTGGCGGGTCGCGCGCAGCAGTACCTCGGCGAACGCCAGGGTTTCACGCTCAGCCTCGGTGCTCCGTCGGCGGCAACAGGCTGGTGGTTTGCGGACGGCGAGAATCCGGCCGAGACATACTTCGAGCGCTACAGCATCTACAACCCGTCCGATCGTGATGCCGTCGTGCAACCCGACTTCTACGGGCTCGATGCCAACACGGTTGGCATCATCGAAGAGATCACCGTGCCAGCGAATCGAGTCGTGTCCTTCAGCATCACCGACGTCGTCGGTTTGCCGACTGGGCGACACGGTTCGCAGTTCGTATCGGTCAACGATGTCCCGATCGTCGTCGAGCGGGCGATCACCCGGCGCGCCGGTGCAGGTTTTGCGACGACTGTTGTGTTGGGTGCCGACATCTACTTCATCGGTGTCGGCTCGACGCGCTGGAGCATGGCGATTGGTGCTCAGCAGCCAGTTGACAGCGTGCTGGTGGTCTTGAACCTAGGAGCGGCTGACGCGGCGGTGGCGGTCAAGGCGCTAGGGCCTGGCGGCGAGGTCGACATCAGCGGTCTCGAAGCGGTGTTGGTGCCGGCGCTGAGTGTGGCCACGATTGCAATTCCCGACACGGCACTCGGGCAGCCACTGATCGTCGTCTCGAACCAGCCGATCGTCGTCGAGCGATTGCTGCCGCGGAGCGCAACGCTCAGCGGGCGGTCGGGCTCGATGGCGATGCCCGGCTAGTAGCGAGTCATGCAACAGGTCGTCGTTGCAATTGCGGTGATAGTCGGCGCTGTCGGCTTGGGATTGGTGCTTCGCGTGCGAGGCCGGGTAGCTGCCCCGACACAACCGACGCGCGCCGTTCCGACGCAGCTTGATCGTGCCGACTTTGCGCCGCAGACACCGTGGTTGGTTGCCGTGTTCTCGTCGGCGACGTGCCATACCTGTGCCGATGTTGTGCGCAAGGCGACGGTGTTGCAGTCCGCAGAGGTTGGTGTCGTCAACATCGAGTATGCGAGCGAGCGCGAGTTGCACCGCAAGTACGACGTGCAGGCGGTGCCGATCGTCGTGATTGCAGACAGCGAAGGCGTCGTACGTGCCGGCTTCGCCGGGCCGGTAACCGCCGAGGACTTGTGGGGCGCGCTCGCAGACGTGCGCGAGCAGCAATAGGCAAGCTGCACGCCACAGCCCTCACCCAGCAAGGCGGCCTACCGGAGGAACACGTCATTCAGCGTGACCGTCTGCAGGTCACGAGCCCGGATTATCTCCTCAAGTTGGGGGAACACCTCTGTGATCGAGTGAGTCTTGAAGTGTCCGATGACGATGTGTTGTGGCAAGAACCATTGAGTAGCGAGTCCAACTACTTCCTTCCGAGTCGTCGCGCCTTTGTGGCTGAGCGTTCCGCGCCACATGACCGGAGTTGAATATCCGATGCTGGCCGCGAGCCGGTCGGTTCGGGGGTTACGTGCACCGTAGGGGGGTCGATAGAACGGTCGTGCATCAACGCCGAAGGTGTCGAACAGGAAGTCGTGGCACCCCTGTAACTCGCTGATGACTCGCCCATCTGAGACTGTCGTGAGATCGTCGTGATGACGGGTGTGGTTCGCCAGCTGTATTTGTCCGCTCGTGACCAACGGTTGCAAAACGTCGGCAGCGTCCTTCCATCCCTTGTAGGTGGCGGTCACAAAGAACGTGAACCGCGTTCCCGAGGCTGCCGCGAACTCCACGTAGCGACGGATGACGTCGCCATCAGCGCCGTCATCGACTGTCCACGCTAAGAGCGAGCCTTCACCGGGAAGATGGACCAGTCCGCCACTCGGTAATGGCACCTTGGCGAGCTGCGGTCCGCTCGGCAACGTCGTCGCCGTTGGGGCGCTGGTTAGGGCAACGGTGGCGGGAACCGTCGTGGCCACAGGCGGCGAACTCTGTGCCGGAGACGGCGGTGGTGCCAGCGAGTCCGACTCCGAGGGGCTGACGCCGCGCTCGGTGCAGGCACCGAGGATGGAAGCTGTGCCAGCGGCGGCCAAACTGAGAAAACCACGTCGATCCACTTCCCCCGACCTTAGGTTGCAGCAGGTCGCCTCTCCGACGACACGACTAGTCGATGGACGCAGCCTGCTCCGCGGCCTCGCTGGTGCCGAGGCTTTCGTGCACTAGGCGTGCCACTTCGGCACCGTCGATGGTTTCGTGTTCCAGCAACGCCGACGCAACCGAGTCGAGCGCCTTGCGATGCTTGCTCAACACCTCGATCGCACGGGCTTCCTGGCGATGCAGCAGACCGGAGATCTCGGTGTCGATCATCTTGGCTGTGTCGTCGCTGTACTCGCGGCCCTGCGTCATCAGGTCCTCGCCCAGGAACACTTGCTGATGACCGGACCAGGCCATTGGCCCGACGACGTCGCTCATTCCCCACTCGCGCACCATGCGGCGCGCAATGCTGGTGGACTGCTCGAGGTCGTTGGCTGCACCCGAGTTGAGGTTGTTGAACACAATCTTCTCGGCGGCGCGACCACCCATGGCGATGCAGATGCGGTCCTCGAAGTACTCCTTCGAGTACGTGTGGCGCTCTTCCGGCAAGCTCCAGGTGACACCAAGTGCCATACCACGCGGCAGGATCGTCACCTTGTGGAGCGCGTCGGCGTGTTCCATCAGCACGGTGAGGATCGCGTGACCACTCTCGTGAATCGCGGTTGCCTTCTTCTCGTCAGCCGACATCACCAGGCTCTCGCGGCGAGCACCCAGCACAATCCGATCGCGGGCGTTCTCGAAGTCGATGCGCTCGATTTGCTTGCTGGCCCGACGCACTGCGAACAACGCGGCCTCGTTGACCAGGTTGGCGAGGTCGGCGCCACTCATACCCGGCGTCGCCTTCGCCATCACTTCTAGGTCGGCATCCGGCCCCATCCGCTTGTCGCGGCTGTGTACCTTCAGGATCGCAAGTCGCTCGTCGTTCTCGGGGAGCGGCACCACAATCTGGCGGTCGAAACGGCCGGGGCGCAGTAGTGCCGGATCGAGAATGTCGGGACGGTTGGTCGCGGCCAGGATGACAATGCCCTCGCTGGTCTCAAAGCCGTCCATCTCGGCGAGCATCTGGTTGAGAGTTTGCTCGCGCTCGTCATGGCCGCCGCCAAGGCCAGCACCGCGCTTGCGACCAATCGAATCGATTTCGTCGATGAAGATGATGGCGCGACCCAACTTGCGGGCTTGCGCGAACAAATCGCGAACGCGGCTGGCGCCGACACCCACGAACATCTCCATGAAGTCGGAACCGGTAACTGACAGAAAGCCGACCCCGGCCTCGCCAGCAACCGCACGGGCGAACAACGTCTTGCCGGTGCCGGGAGGACCCACCAACAACATGCCCTTCGGCACGCGCGCTCCAATTTCCTTGAACCGTTCAGGCATGCGCAGGAAGTCGACGACCTCTGTGATCTCCTGCTTGACACCCTCGTAGCCGGCGATATCGGCAAAGGTCGTCGAGGGCTTGTCGGCCGAGTACGTCTTGGCCCGGCTGCGACCGATGGACATCACGTTGCCCATTTGGCCCTGTGCCCGCTTGTTCATCCAGACGAGAAAGCCGATGATGAGAAGAATTGGCAAGAAGAGGCCGATCGAACTGAGCAACCAGTTGCTGGCGGGCTGCTTGTAATTCACCTCGACGTTCTTCGTCTCGAACAGTTCCTTTTCGCTTTCCAGCGGGAAGTTGTCGCGAACGGTGGTCGTGAACTGTGTTCCGTCCTTGAGCTCGCCCGAGATCGAGTTCGACCCGTCGGTGACGGTGAACTTCTCGACCTGGTCGGCTTCGACGGCGGCGATGAACTCGGTGTACGAAAGCTTTTCGCCCTCGTCGGTCGACCAGACCTGATTGAGCAGCAAGGTGCCAACGAGCACGGCGAGCAGAACCGGAATGCCCCAGCGCGGCCAACCAACGCCCATCGCGCGCTTTCCACCGGGCGGGGGTTGTGGTCCCTGCTGCTGTCCGCGCCCAGGTGGGGGTGGGGGCGGTGGCGGGGGAAGATTGCTCATGGGTCAATGCTAGGGGCGCGAACGGCGTCGCGAACCGTCGCGCGCGTGGGTCCACCAATCGTGACGGCTGGCCATTTAGCGTGGCAGCCATGAGCCGGCAGTGTTCCCGCAGCGGTTGCGCACAGCACGCCACCGTCACGCTCTCCTATCAGTACGCACGCGCACTGGTGTGGCTCGACGACCTGCTCGGCTCTCGCGATCCGCATAGTTACGACCTATGCCAGCAGCACTCAGCTCGGCTGACGGTTCCCAACGGCTGGCGTCTCGAGGATCGGCGCACGCCCCGCGAACTCGTGCATGCCGGTCCTCGCCACTACAACTGAGTCGCACCGACATGAACAGCCGAGCTCAGATCTCCATTCGCGATGCCACCCTCGGGTGGTTGGGGGCGTGGGTCCTGGGCAGCCTGTTGGCGAGCGCGGTGTTTGGCGCAAGCGGCGCCGACACGGTGGCCGAAGCCGGGATGGTCTGGCTGGTCGTTATGAGCCTGGCGCAGTGGGGGCCGATGGTCGCCGTGGTCTGGGCCCTCGGCCGCCGATTTGGCGTCGGCAAGCTGGCGACGGACTACGGCCTCAGCTTCCGACCAATCGATGCGGTCGGATTGCCGCTCGGCATTGCCACGCAACTCGTTTTGGTGCCGCTGCTCTACATACCGCTCAAGTCGGTATGGCCGACGGCGTTCGAGAGCGACGAAATTGAGAAACGAGCCCGCGACCTGTGGGAAGGAGCGTCCGGCGCCGGTGTGGTGTTGCTCATCCTCATTGTCGTCGTCGGCGCCCCACTTGTGGAGGAGCTCGTCTACCGCGGACTGCTGCAGGGTGCCGTCGGTCACCGCGTGCGTCTGTGGCGTGGCTGGCTGGCGGTGATCCTCGTGGGCGCGGTGTTTGCCCTCGTGCACTTCGTCCCTGTTGAGTATCCCGGCCTGTTCCTCGTCGCGCTAGTTCTAGGTGCTTGCACATTGCGCACCGGGCGCCTGGGGATGAGCATCGTCGCCCACGCGGCGTTCAACGCCACCGGGCTCGCGTTAGTTGCCTCATCGTGACGCTTGCACCGACCAGCCGCATGGAAGGATGCCTCCCGAAATGAGCGACGAAACCGCACTCCCCGCCGACGACCTCGTGGTAGCTGATCCGAGTAAGAAGGGCCGTTTCGCCGAAATGGCGCGGCGGATAGATCGCCGCATTATGCGCCGACCGAACAACTGGCTGAACTCTCCGTGGCCGATCGAGCGCGTCGTGCAGTACCTCACCGCACTCATCGTGGTGGGCGGCTGCACCTTCGCCGTACTGCAGGTCATCCACCTCGATCTCGTGTTCACCAACAACACCCCCACCGGTGGCGACATGGGTGCGCACGTGATGGCGCCGGCCTACCTACGCGATCATTTGTTACCAAGCGGACAGATCAGCGGTTGGAGCAACTACTGGTACAACGGCTTCCCGCTGTATCGCTATTACATGGTGATACCGGCCCTGATGATGGTCGCGCTGAACATCATCTTCCCGTACGGAGTTGCGTTCAAGCTCGTCGTCGTGCTCGGCCTTGTCACGCTGCCGTTCTGCTGCTGGGCGTTTGGGCGCCTGGCCCGCTTCCGCTACCCGGTTCCCGAGCTGATGGCGCTGGCCGGACTGGTGTTCTTGTTCGACGAGAGCTTCAGTATCTACGGAGGCAACGTCAAGAGCACGATGGCTGGCGAGTTCTCGTTCTCAATTGCGCTCTCGCTTGCGATGCTCGGACTCGGTCTCTTCGCCCGCGGGCTCGAAACGGGTAAGTACCGGAGCTGGACGGCGATCGTGCTTGCGCTGGCCATGCTCTCTCACGGCATCGTGATGCTGTTCGTCATGCTCGCCGTCGCGCTGATGTGGTTGGTGTGGATGGACTTCACCCGTTTCAAGTACGGCCTCACGGTGTTCGTCGGTGTCGGCTTGCTGGTGTCGTTCTGGGTGTTGCCCTTCGTGTCGACCACCGAGTTCATGACCGACATGAAGTACGGATTCCGTCCCGACGGAGCCACCGACAGTTTCTGGGACATGTTCTTTCCCTGGCCTGGGTTCCTCGACATCGTCGTGAGCGGTCTTGCGCTGCTTGGTTTCGTCACCAGCGTCATGCGTCGGCATCTCAACGGTGCCTGGTTGGGCGTCCTGTGTATCGCCCTGATGGCCGCGACCTATCTCGCTCGCGACAGCCTGCCTGGTGTCGGCCTGCTGTGGAACCCTCGAATCCTTCCGTTTCTCTTCCTGATGCGGCTGCTGCTGATGATGGTCGGCATTGTCGATCTCGTCTACTTCGTGACGCGCGCTCTCAAGGGACGCAGACTCAACGTCACCGAGGTGTGGGTGACAGGTGTTTCCACTGCGACCGTGGTCGGCCTATTGATCATGTCGATGGAACTGTTCCTCTATCGCAACTTCCCCGGCGCCGAGGTTCGGCCGGATGGTCGCTACGCGCTGACCATCGGCGACTGGAGCCCGATCGCTCTGACGCCGACTTCCAGCGACGCAGTCGCCGACGGATGGACGAGTTACAACTTCAGCGGCTACGAGGGGCGCCCGGCGTACCCGGAATATAAGGCCTTGGTCGAAACGATGGCCGACCTCGGCAACGACAAAGACCCCGATTTGGGTTGTGGCAGGGCCGTGTGGGAGAACAACGGCCAAACAGGTCAGTACGGCACGACGATGGCGCTGATGCTGTTGCCGCACTGGACCGACGGCTGCATCACCAGCCAGGAGGGGGTCTTCTTCGAGGCCTCGGGGTCAACGCCATATCACTTCCTGTCGGTCGCCGCCATGAGCGAGAACAGTTCCAACCCGGTACGCGAGCTGCGTTACGTCGACAACGACGCATCCGTCGGCGTGCCAATGCTGCAGAAGTTGGGCGTCAAGTACGCGATGGTGTTCACGCAGAAGGCGAAGGACCAAGCCGACGCGCGCGACGAGCTGACATTGGTCGCGGAGAGTGGCCCGTGGAAGATCTATCGCGTCCCCGACAGCGACGTCGTGGTACCGCTCACGATCCAACCCGTCGTCGTGCGCGAGCGACCTGGCGACCAACGCGAACGGAACCTCGAGCTGGGTACCAGCTGGTTCCAGAACAGTGACGAATGGGCGGCAATGCCAGCCATGGACGGTCCTGACGAATGGCAGCGCATCGAAGCCCAAGTGGACTACTCGCGACGTGTCGGAGAAGCTCCGATGTCGCCTGGTCGGCGTGTCGACATTCTCGTGCCGGTCGACGACATCGAAGTCGTCGAGCTGCCCGAGATCGAAGTCACTAACTACCGCCTCGGCACGCAAGATCTCAGCTTCGACGTCTCCGAGATCGGAGTTCCGGTACTCGTCAAGATGAGCTACTTCCCCAACTGGGAAGTCGACGGCGCCGACGGCCCGTACCGCGTGGCACCCAACCTGATGGTGGTCGTGCCCACCGACACGCACGTGCGCCTTCACTACGAAGCATCGAGCAGCGACAAGTTCTACTACGCGTTGACGTTCATCGGATTTGGTTGGTTGATCTTCTGGCGGCGCAAGGGTGATGCCCAGCACAAGAACACGCACCCTTTCATGACCACCGAAGAGGACGAATGGGACGACGACTTCGACGATGTCGACGACTTCGACGACCAGTTCGACGAGCCGTTCGAGGACCAGTTCGACGAGCCGGGGTCTGACGCAGGCTCGGTCTCGGGCGCACCTCGTCAGCCTCCCGCTACCCTTTAGAGCCGCATGTTCGTCACCGATCCAAAGGTGCTCGACGAGGTCGTCAAGGCGTACGACGTTCGTGGCACCGTCCCCGACCAAATCAACCCGGAGGTTGCGTACGCGCTCGGCGTCGGCTTCGCCCGCTTCTGCCTCGCTGGCGACGCCACCGACCGGGTGATCGTGGGGCGCGACATGCGATCCTCGGGACCCGAGCTGGTCGAGGCGTTTTCGCGCGGTGTCATGGAACACGGCCTCGACGTCATCGATGTCGGTTTGGCGAGTACCGATCTCGTCTACTTTGCGTCAGGTTCGCTCGCCGCCCCAGGCGCGATGTTCACGGCCTCGCACAATCCGGCGCAGTACAACGGCGTCAAGTTCTGCCTCAGTGGAGCGCGGCCGGTCGGCATCGACACAGGTCTCGATGCCGTTAAGTCGGTCGCCGCCGACGTGCTACGCGGAAAAGGACCAGCGGCCACAGCTCGGGTCGGTTCACTGACCTCGCGCGATCTGCTCCAGAAGTTCGCCGACCATGTGGTGTCGTTCGTCGACGTTGGCTCGCTGCGCCCGCTGCGTGTCGTCGCCGACACTGCCAACGGCATGGGCGGGCTGGTTGTGCCCGCCGTCTTCGAGCGCCTTCCGCAAATGACCCTGGAAGTCATGTACGGCGAGCTCGATGGCACGTTCCCTAACCACCCCGCCGATCCGTTGCAGACCGCCAACCAACTCGACCTGCAGACGCGCGTGGTTGCCGGTGGGTTTGATGTCGGGCTTGCCTTCGACGGCGACGCCGACCGTGTCTTCGTCGTCGACGAAACGGGCCGCGGCCTCAGCGGTAGCGCCACAACAGCACTGCTTGCGGCCGGGGTGCTGCGCAGCAATCCTGGCGCCACGATTCTCCACAACCTGATCTGCTCGCGGGCGGTCCCAGAAGTGATCCGTGAGCACGGTGGTGTGCCCGTACGTACCAAGGTCGGCCATAGCTTCATCAAGCAGCGGATGGCTGAAACCGGTGCAGTGTTCGGGGGCGAGCACTCCGCGCACTACTACTTCTTGCGCAACTACCGCGCCGACAGCGGACTGATTGCGACCATGCTGGTGCTGAACGAGATCAGCCTCGCCAACGCCGATCTCTCAGTGGTGCGCAAACCGTTCGAGCGCTATTCGTCGAGTGGCGAGATCAACACCCAGGTCACCGATGCTCAGGCCGTGATCGAGCTGGTCGCAGAGGAATTCGCGAAGTTCGAGCAGGACCGTCTTGATGGCCTCACCGTCGATTGCGGTCCGTGGTGGTTCAACCTGCGGCCCTCCAACACCGAGCCACTGCTGCGCATGAACCTGGAAGCTCCAACCCGCGACGAGTGCGATCAGCGCGTGGCCGAGCTGCTCGCAGTGGTCACCAGCCTGTAAGACTGATCCAGTGCCGCTCGATCCTCGCCTGCTCGCCGTCCTCGCCTGTCCTCAAGATAAGGGTCCGCTGTACTACCTCGGCGACGACAACGGGCTGTACAACCCGCGACTCAAGTGCAAATACCTGGTACGTGAGGGCATCCCGGTGATGTTGGTCGACGAAGCCCAACCGGTTGCGGCAGCCGACGTCGAGCGGCTCGACGCGAAGATCGCTTCCGGCGTGCTGCAGCCCACGTTCTCCTCCTGATTTCCCGCCTAGAATGGTGGTCTGTTCGGGCTGATCAGAGAGCTGCCAGTTGGCACCGGCCCGGTAACCAACCCGAACCCGTTGCTCGTTCCCAGGAGGGAACCTCATGTCTGACACGTCCACGTCCACGTCCACACTCGCCGCGCGTCGCGACTATCGCGTCGCCGATCTCTCGCTGGCCCCCTTCGGCCGCAAAGAGATTCATCTTGCCGAACACGAAATGCCCGGCCTACGCGCGCTGCGCAAGGAGTTCGGTCCGCTGCAGCCGCTTAAGGGTGCTCGCATCTCGGGCAGCTTGCACATGACCATTCAGACAGCCGTGTTGATCGAAACACTGGTCGAGCTTGGCGCCGAGGTGCGCTGGGCGAGCTGCAACATCTTCTCGACGCAAGATCATGCAGCTGCAGCAGTCGCGGTCGGGCCGAACGGAACACCCGACGATCCGCAAGGCGTGCCGGTGTTCGCGTGGAAGGGCGAAACACTCGAGGAGTACTGGTGGTGCACGGATCAGATGATGACGTGGCCGGCAGGCCCGAACGGCGAGCCCACGGGCGCCAACATGATTCTCGATGACGGTGGCGACGCCACGCTGCTGCTGCACAAGGGAGTCGAGTTCGAAAAGTCTGGCGAGGTTCCGGACCCGACGACGGCTTCGAATGCCGAGTTCGCGATCGTGCTCGGTCTCTTGCAGCGTTCGATCAAGAACGAACCGACCAAGTGGACGCGTATGGCTGCCGAAATCCGCGGCGTCACCGAGGAAACCACGACCGGCGTGATGCGCTTGTACAAGATGCACGAGCGCGGCGAGTTGCTGTTTCCGGCGATCAATGTCAACGACTCGGTGACAAAGAGCAAGTTCGACAACCTCTACGGCTGTCGGCACTCGCTGATCGACGCGATCTGTCGCGCGACCGACGTCATGATCGCAGGCAAGGTTGCGCTCGTGTGCGGCTACGGCGACGTCGGCAAGGGTTGCGCGCAGGCGCTCACCGGCCAAGGGGCGAGGGTGATCGTCACCGAGATCGACCCGATCAATGCGTTGCAGGCTGCGATGGAGGGCTATCAGGTCACCACCATCGATGATGTCGTTGATCAGGTCGACATTTTCGTGTCGGCGACCGGCAATGATCACATCATCACGGTCGAGCACATGCATCGCATGAAGCACAACGCAATCGTGTGCAACATCGGTCACTTCGACAGCGAGATCGACATGGCTGGCCTCGCCCGCAGTGGGGCGACCAAAGACGAGCTGAAGCCCGGCACCGACCTGTGGAGTTTCCCCGCCTCGAACGAGCGTGAGGCACATGCCATCATCGTGCTCGCCGAGGGTCGGCTCGTGAACCTTGGTTGCGCGACAGGCCACCCCAGTTTCGTGATGAGCTGTTCGTTCAGCAACCAGGTGATCGCGCAGATGGAACTGTTTGCGCACACCGATGAGTACCCGCTTGGGGTGCATGTGCTGCCGAAGAAGCTCGACGAAAAGGTTGCATCGCTACATCTCGATGCCCTTGGTGTGAAGCTGAGCAAGCTCACCGACGAGCAGGCCGAGTATCTCGGTGTCGAGCTGGGCGGCCCGTTCAAGCCGGCCCATTACCGTTACTAGCACAGAATTCTGACGCCACCCTCTAGTGCGCGGTGGCGAGCTTGGTCTCGTCGCCGCGCAACCTGAGCCGTGGAATGAAGAATTGCACCAGCGGCCCGATTCCGAATGTGAACACGACCGTGCCGACACCGATGCTGCCGCCGAGCACAAGTCCAGCAGCCAGTACGGTCAGCTCAATCAGCGTGCGCGCTACTCGAATGCTGATTCCCCGCTGAGCAAGGCCCAGCATCAGCCCGTCGCGTGGACCGGAACCGATTCCGGCACCGATGTAGAAGCCAGAACCGATGCCCATCGCGAACATTGCACCTGCGATGTAAGCAAGCCGCCACACGATCAGATCGCTTTGCGGCAACCGTTCGTTCAGCAAGAATACAACCAAGCCGATTTGAACGGCGTTAAGCAACGTGCCGAGCCCGAGTCGTTGGCGCAGCGGGATCCACAGCAACAGCACGAAGGCGGAGCTGATCTGGATGACCAGGCCGATCTGTATGCCGGTCTTACGGGAGACGCCTTGGTGAAAGACGTCCCACGCCGGTACCCCGAGCTCGGATGTCAGGAACATGCTGATGCCGAGCCCGAACAGTGCCAACCCGGCGACGCAGCGCGTCAGCCGCTGACCGACTCGGTCAGCTGGCAAGGGGACGAAGAAGCGCTGCAGGACAGGTTTGACCACCGGGCGAAGCTACCCGGAACCCTGTGAGACCCTCCTGGTACTACTTGCACCATGACGATCTTCTTCTCCGCCTGTGCTGGCTGTAACGAGCCGGGGCCAACTCTGTGCCGGCGCTGCCGTTTCTCCCTCGCCAGCGCTGCCACCCAGGTCAGCGCCGATGGGGTGCTCGCCGCGTTGCCGTTCGATGGCGTCGCCCGCCAGGTAGTGCACGGTCTGAAGTACCGCAATCGCCGGGGAGTTGCACAAGCGCTTGCACACCTCATGGTTCGCCGCCTGCGCGTCGGCCCCGTCGATGTGGTCACCTGGGCGCCAACGAGCGATGCACGGGCGCGCGCCCGTGGCTACGACCAAGCCGAGCTGCTCGCCAGGGCGGTAGCGCGCGAACTGGGTGTTCCTTGTCGCCGGCTCCTCTATCGCGGTCATGGCGAACAGCAAACAGGCCACACCCGCGCTGAACGGTTGCAAGGTGTGTCGTTCCGCTCGCGAACCATTCATCGGTCTCGCCGGCGAGCCGAACGACATGCAACGCGGGTCTTGCTGATCGACGATGTCGTGACGACTGGTTCCACTCTCTTGGCGGCGCGCTCGGCGCTCGAACGCGCCGGCGTCGACTCGGTGGTGTGCATCGCGGCCGCGGCGACGCCTGCTGCGCGGCCGTTGATGGTGCCGGCAACGACGCGCCACCTCGCCCGGGCCAGCTGACAGCTCTTGGGCCGGGCTCAGGCCCGCTAGCTGTGCCCATGCTGGCCAGCGGGCCGCCGGTAGGCTTCATCTCCGCATGGGCATCCTCGATCGCATCCTCCGCGCCGGTGAAGGCAAGAAGCTCAAGGCCCTCGAAGGCCTTGTCCCCGACATGAACGCGCTCTCGGCGCAGACCTCGGCGCTCTCCGACGACGAGTTGCGTGCCAAGACCCCAGAGTTTCGTGGTCGTATCGAGCGCGGTGAGAGTCTCGACGACCTCCTGCTGGAGGCGTTTGCGGTCGTGCGTGAAGCCGCCACTCGCTCGATCGGCCAACGTCACTTCGATGTGCAGATGATGGGCGGTGCAGCACTGCACTTTGGCTGGGTCGCTGAAATGAAAACCGGTGAGGGTAAGACGCTGGTCAGCACGCTGCCGGCCTATCTCAACGCCCTCAGCGGCAAGGGCGTTCACCTTGTCACGGTCAACGACTACCTGGCTCGCTTTCACGCCGAGTGGATGGGTCGCATCCACAAATGGATGGGTCTCGAGGTCGGGCTTGTTATTCCTGGCTTCAAGGAACGTCCCGCCGACAAGCGGGTGAGCTACGCAGCCGACATCACCTACGGCACCAACAACGAATTCGGGTTCGACTACCTCCGCGACAACATGGCTAACACCCTCGCCGACAAGGTGCAGCGTGGTCACAACTTCGCGATTGTCGACGAGGTCGACAGCATCCTGATCGACGAGGCGCGTACTCCGCTGATCATTTCCGGCCGTATCGCCGACGCGGCGAAGCTGTACTACCAGTTCGCCAGCATCGTTCGTTCGCTGCGTCGCGACGTCGACTACGAGGTCGAAGAAGACAAGCGCGTGGTCGTGCCCCTCGAGGCCGGAATCGACAAGGTGGAGGCCGCGCTCGGCATCAACAACTTGTACGACGAGGTGCAACAGAACTTGGTGCACCAGATGGCCGTGGCGCTGAAGGCGAAAGAGTTGTACAAGCGCGACAAGGACTACATCATCTCTAACGGCGAAGTGAAGATTGTCGACGAGTTCACCGGTCGCGTGCTGGAAGGCCGCCGCTGGAGCGAGGGCATTCACCAAGCAGTCGAAGCCAAAGAGGGCGTCAAGATCAAAGAGGAAAACCAAACCCTCGCCACGATCACGCTGCAGAACTACTTCCGCATGTACGACAAGCTCGCCGGCATGACCGGTACTGCGTCCACCGAGGCGGCAGAACTGGCGAACACGTACGAGCTGCAGGTGGTTCCCATCCCCACCAACAAGACAGTTGTTCGCGTCGACCAGGCGGATCAGATCTACAAGTCAGAGGCAGCCAAGTTCAACTCGGTCGTTGAAGACATCGCTGAGAAGTACGAGCGTGGTCAGCCGGTGCTGGTCGGCACGATCAGCGTCGAAAAGAGCGAGCACCTCTCGCGTCAGCTCACCAAGCGCGGCATCCCGCACGAGGTGCTCAACGCGAAGCAGCACACGCGTGAAGCCCTCATCGTCACGCAAGCGGGTCGCCTGCACGCGGTCACTGTCTCGACCAACATGGCTGGCCGCGGTGTCGACATTCTTCTCGGTGGCAACCCGGAGGGTCTTGCTCTTCATGAGACGCAGAAGGAAGGCCACGACCCGGCGGTGATGGTCGACCACTTCACGCTCCCGTTGCCGCTCGATCAGATGCCAGAGGAGTTCCGCGAGGCGCGTACGAAGGCAATGGCGCGCTACGACGAGTTGCTTGCGCAACTGAAGATCGAGTGCCAGGCCGAGGGCGACAAGGTGCGCGAACTCGGCGGACTGTATGTGCTCGGAACCGAACGACACGAGAGCCGCCGAATCGACAACCAGCTACGCGGCCGCGGTGGCCGGCAGGGCGACCCCGGTGAGAGCCGGTTCTACCTCAGTCTCGACGACGAACTGATGCGTTTGTTCGCGACGGGTGCGCTGAGCTGGGTCTTCAGTCGGGCGCTTCCCGACGATGAGGCCATCGAGGCAAAGATGGTGACGAAGGCCATCGAGCGCGCGCAGTCAACTGTCGAGCAGCGCAACGCCGAGATTCGTAAGAACGTGTTGAAATACGACGAGGTCATGAACCAGCAGCGCAAGGTCATCTATGCGCGCCGCGATCAAATCCTCGAGGGCCTCGATCTCAAGGCCGCGGCAATGGAGTACCTCTCCGATGCAGTAGACGCCCTCATCGATACACACTGCGTCAGCGAGGCCAACGACGAATGGGATCTCGACGGCCTCGTCAAAGAGCTGAAGACCTACTGGCCCAACGACATCGAAGTTGCCGCACTCGCTGGCTTCGAGGACGCCGACGACATCTTCGATCTGGTGACCGACAACGCCAAGGCCTTCTACGAGCAGCGCGAGGTCGAGCTGACGCCAACTGTGATGCGCGACGTCGAGCGCCAAGTCATGCTGCGGATCATCGACCAGCGCTGGCGCGAGCACTTAGAGGAAATGGATTACCTGCAGGAGGGCATCAACCTGCGGGCGATGGGGCAGAAGGATCCCCTCACTGAGTGGCAGCGCGAAGGTTTCGAGATGTTCGGGTCGCTGATGAAGGGGATCGCCCAAGACTTCGTCAAATACGTCATGCATGTCCAAGTCGTGCGCAAGGACGAGCCCCAGCAAATTGTGCAGAACATTCAGCAAACGTCGAGCGACAATCAATCGACCGATGGCATCGCGGCTGCCGCTGCGGCTTCCGGCGTCGTGGCGGCGGCACCAGCAGCTGGTGTTGGCCCCGGTCGCGTGCCGCAGAAGCAGCAGACCGTCGTGAAGGACGAGTTTTCCAAGACGCCACGCAATGCCCCATGCCCGTGCGGAAGTGGCAAGAAGTTCAAGATGTGCCACGGCGCCACGCTGTGACCGGCAATGCGTGACTTTGGTGACGACCTCAAGGATCTACGCCGCCGTCTTGGCGAGGCTGAGGGGTATCTGAAGATCGGCTTTGGCCGCTCACGGCTGGCCGAGCTTGAGATGGAGGTGGCGCGGCCCGATCTGTGGGACGACCAGGAGTTGGCGAAGAAGGTCAACGCTGAGTACTCGAACGTGAAGGGCGATCTCGATACCTTCGATTCGCTGAGTCGCGAGTTGGACGATGTCGAGTTGTTGCACGAGATGGCGCGCGAGGTCGACGACGAGTCACAAGAAGGCGACATCGGCGCTGCTATCACCTCGATTGGGGCGCAACTCCGTCAGCTCGACCTGCGCAGTTTGTTCACTGGCGAACACGACGAAGCTGACTGCATCGTTCAGATCAATGCCAAAGACGGAGGGGTCGACGCGCAGGATTGGAGCGAGATTCTCTTGCGCATGTACTCGCGCTGGGCAGAACGACGTAAGTTCGCGTTGGAGATCGACGAGATCAGTCAGGGCACCGAAGCCGGAATCCTGTCCGCCGAGTTCACCATCTCGGGTCGTTATGCGTACGGCCTGATGACCGGCGAACGCGGCACGCACCGCCTTGTGCGCATTAGCCCGTTCGACAACCAGGGTCGCCGACAAACGAGCTTCGCGTCCGTGCAGGTATGGCCGGTCATGGATGCCCCCGATGTCGAGATCAACGACGCCGACGTCGAGATGCAGGTGTTCCGTGCGAGTGGCGCCGGTGGCCAGCACATCAACAAGACGTCGTCGGCGGTGCGGTTGATTCATCGACCAACGGGAATGGTCGCGAGTAGCCAAGAGGAACGCAGCCAGCTACAGAACCGCGAAAAGGCCTTGAATCGTTTGAAGGCAATGGTCGCGGCGAAGATCGAAGAAGAACACGAGGCGGAACTGGCAGCGATCGCCGGCCGCCAGGCGCAGGTCGGATGGGGAAGTCAGATCAGGTCTTACGTGGTGCAGCCGTATCAGATGGTGAAAGACCTGCGCACAGAGGTCGAGACCAGCCAGATCGAGGCGGTTCTCGACGGCGACCTCGACGAATTCATGGAGGGCTATCTGCGGTGGCGACGCCGTGAGGCCGAGTGAGTGGGCTACCGTTGCTGCGGCGGATAGCGAAGAACGGCTAGCAGACCCCCCCTACTAGAACCCTTATGAACGACTGCGCATGATTCGACTCGAGAACGTCCACAAGATCTATTCGACTGAGGTGACCGCGCTGCGCGACGCGACCTTCGAGATCGCCAAGGGCGAATTCGTCTTCCTCGTTGGTCCGTCCGGATCGGGCAAGAGCACGCTGCTGCGCCTGATGAATCGCCAGGAGCGCCCCGAGCGTGGGGCCGTGATGGTTGCGGGGCGCAACATCAACGACATGCCCGATTCGAAGGTGCCGTATCTGCGGCGCAACCTCGGCAACATCTTTCAGGACTACAAACTGCTGGCCAACAAGACGGTCTTCGAGAACATCGCCTTCGCGCTGGAGGTCATCGGCCGTCCCCGCCACGTAATCCGCCAGCAAGTTCCGGCGGTGCTTGATCTGGTTGGTCTCGGTGGCAAGGAAGAGCGATTCCCGCACCAGCTTTCTGGTGGCGAGCAGCAGCGAGTATCGATTGCGCGCGCGTTCGTGAACCGTCCGCTGATCCTGCTGGCCGACGAGCCAACGGGCAACCTCGACCCGGCCACTGGTGAGGGCATCATGCGCCTACTCGACCGCATCAACAAGACCGGCACGACAGTTGTGATGGCCACGCACGACCAGCGCATCGTGAACATGATGCGCAAGCGCGTGATTCAACTCGACCGCGGCACCATCGTGCGCGACCAGGCGCGAGGTGTGTACGAATGATCTCGCGCCTGCGTTACACGTTCCGAGAGATGTGGGCCAGCCTCTCGCGCAACCTCACGCTCACCGTTGCGGCGATCATCACCTCGACGGTCTCGCTGTTCTTGTTTGGCATGACGCTGCTCATTCAGCAGGGCTTCGAGAACCAGTTGCGACTCTGGACCGGCGGCGTTGAGATGATCGTCTACGTGAAGCACGGTGCCACTCCCGACCAGATCACGTACTTGGAGGGCGCGCTTCTCAGTCAGACCAGCGTCATCGAGTCCGTGACGTACTGCGACGAGGTGTGCTCGGCTGGCGTTGCCGAGGTCTTGTTCGCTGGCGACCCGGGTGCGCTGGAACAGTTGCTGCCAGCCATTCCGTCGTTCTTCAGGGTCACTCCGATCGACCAAGACAGCAGCGCCGTGCTTCGCTCGCTGAAAGCTGACTTCAAGACGCTGCCGAATGTTGAGGAGGTCCGCACTCCTGACGATGCGGTGGAAGTGCTCAGCCAGCTAAAGGGCTTCTTCGGTGTGCGAACTCTGGTGATGTCGGTGGTGTTGCTCCTCGCTTCCGCCTTGCTGATCTGGAACACGATCCGCACAGCGATGTTCGCGCGGCGGCGCGAAATCGAGGTGATGAAGCTGGTCGGTGCCACCAACTGGTTCATCCGAATTCCATTCATGTTGGAGGGGCTGGTGCAGGGCATCGCGGGTGGCGCGCTCGGTGGTGCGTTCCTGCTCTTCGTCAACAACGACTGGACTGAGGGGGTGCGCGGTTTCCCAGACACATCAGGTCTTGAGGGCTTCGTGGTGACCGACGGCTACCCGGTCTTTGTCTGCGTCGTGATGGTTGTTCTTGGTGCAGTGGTCGGTGCTGTCGGCTCGGCAACAGCAGCCAGTCGATTCCTCGACGTCTAGTCCTTGAGGATGGACTACAGCCAGATCCTCTACGAGGTCGCGAACGGTGTTGCCACCGTCACGCTGAACCGACCAGAGCGACTCAACGCCTTCACCAACAGAATGATGCGCGAACTGCTCGACGTCTTCGATGTCGTCGACGCCGACGACGATGTGCGCGTCGTCATCGTCACCGGTGCCGGACGCGGATTCTGCGCTGGCGCCGACCTGGCTAGTGGCGGCGAAACATTCAGCCGCGGTGGCAGCGACGAACAAACGGCGGCGGGTATTCCTCGCGACGGTGGTGGCATGGTGTCGCTGCGCATCTTCGAGTGCAAGAAGCCGGTCATTGGCGCCATCAACGGCGCCGCGGTCGGCGTCGGCGTCACGATGACGCTGCCGATGGACATTCGCCTCGCGAGCGAGCACGCCAAGTTCGGTTTCGTGTTCGCACGCCGCGGGATCGTTCCGGAGGCGTGCAGCTCGTGGTTCTTGCCGCGCCTGGTCGGCATCAGCCAGGCAGCCGAGTGGTGCTACTCCGGCCGTGTGTTCCCGGCAAGCGAAGCTCTTTCCGGTCGTCTGATCCGCTCGATTCACGCCGCCGACGAACTGTTGCCAGCGGCGCGCGCGATCGCTGCCGAGATCGTCGAGAACACGGCGCCGGTCAGCGTCGCTCTCACCCGCCAACTCTTGTGGCGCATGCTGGGGGCCAGCCACCCGATGGAAGCCCACCGCGCCGATTCACGGGGGATCATGATGCAGGGTGCGAGCGCTGATGCCCGCGAAGGTGTGCAGAGCTTCTTGGAGAAGCGGCCTGCTGTGTTTCCGGGAAAGGTCAGCGCCGACTTGCCCGAGATCTTTCCGTCTCAGGAAAGTCCCAAGTTCTCGTAAAGGTCCCCACGTTGCGTGCCGAA